>Ga0307516_10003215_pt1 | contig 21193 bp, 26 predicted proteins | sample 19_EM_MG_FD_203310 | JGI IMG/M metagenome (GOLD analysis project Ga0307516, IMG submission 203310) | Populus trichocarpa ectomycorrhiza microbial communities from riparian zone in the Pacific Northwest, United States - 19_EM | ecosystem: Host-associated > Plants > Roots > Unclassified | place... | reverse complement strand
GGCCGGACTGGGTCACGTGACTGGGCGGTCGCAAAAGCCACATCTCTAGTTGTGTGGATATCTCAACAACCAATACTCCTATCGATGATCAGACAAAAGGAGGTGATTCTATGAGTTGTAATCTACCGTTGGTGAACGGGATAAAAAAACTTTCTTTGTTTCAAATTTTCGCATTTGGAAACTCAAAACTCAAAACTCACTCAAAAGTCGAAATGCAAATGTAAATTATCCTTGCATCGAGTTTTGATCCTTCGTGTCGCTACAGGCCGCCGTAAACGTTGTCCCCATGCTAAGTTCAGATACATGCAGGGCATCCCCTTGCCGTCGACGGACGAAGTTCTGTTCGGGCAACCTGGTGCCGGGCTGTAGGCTTCTTTTGGCCTGGCGTCCGGGCGGACAGAAACCCCCCCAGGAATGTGCAGGGACAAGGGGCCCGGCATACAGTACCGTACGGGTTACCCGGCTACTACCCCTTAGTCGGACACTTCCAGAAATAAGAAAAAAGTCAAGAGACATACACATCATCACAGAAACCCTAAAGGAGCCTCCCCTAGCTCCAAACATGCGGGCGGCAAATTTTTGTCTCTCTCCGATCTATGGTTGTTGAGTATCGTTGTTTTTTCTTATTTCTGGAAGTGTCCGACTAAGGGTTAGTAGCCGAGTAACCCGTACGGTACAGTATTTCGGTTGGTGAAATTGATCCAAGAACATGCGGCAGCGTCGGAAGCCGTGCTGAGCTGCCGAAGGACGAAGCTGGCAGTCAGTCACGATGTCAGCGGCCACACTCGGGGTGCAACTGGTGCCGGTGGAAGGATAAAGGAGACCGCAAGCCGGTCTGCAAGCTCAAGTCTTCGGACGACAGCGAGTGCGGTGATGAGGAGGGAGCGTCCAAAGGACCCAAGTCTATCCTTTTAATCCTCCCCCGTGTGCCTTTTCGCCGCTGGCTGTCACCTACTCGCGTCCCCGATTTTGTACATAATTTCGCCATGATCTAGGTAGGTCTCACGTAAGTAATGGTGAAACGAAAAAAAAAACTCACGCCCCCGGACCCTCGGGTGTCCTTCGCTAGCCCCGTAAAACGGAACATCATGTGCATTCGCCTCGGCGGCGTGGAGTGATGCGTGACTGCCGCCACTGTTGATTCCCGGCGGCCGTTCCGATCCATCACGGTTGTCGCGAGCTTGTTTTTCCTAGGGAGCCAGGGATCTTCTATACGCAACAGCGCTGCACGCACAGCCGCTTTTGCGTGCTCACCGTTCGCGGCTTGCAGAGGACTCCATATGGACACCTTGAGTTTGGTAACAACGTGCAGACATACAGAGGGCACACACGTAAACTCCGAAAACTGGCTAGCGCGGAGAAGGATTCCACCCATCGCGTTGGAGAAGCATGGAGTATATGTATCCGACATGCGGCTTTCGAAGTGCTCTTCTCATGGCCCATGTCACTGGCACAGCACCCTGGCCATGGGTGTTGGAAATGCTTCTCGCGCGTTGTTTAGATTTGGCACTTGAGCCTTAGAGTTTGTTGAGGGCGCGATTGCGTAAGGCGCAAGCGGGGAAGTGTATTTGTTCTGCGGGTTCTTTCTCTTCTCCTTCTACTCAATACTTATCGAATACTACAACGAAATTGTGAACCACTCGAACTACAAGAATCGATACGCCTTGTGTTTCCTCATCTCATACAGCATTAAGACTGATCGAACTCCTATCATTCATTTCTATCCTCATCGCTAATCGGTATTCTTTCAACAATGGGTTGCCCGATGGCACGGTCGCTGGGAGCACCAACGGGCTTGCCTCGCGACTCTACCAGCCGAAGGCGGGGGCACTGCCGTACCGGACAATAGCTGCACTGGGCCAAAAACCGCCCCCACCCCCAGTGCTGGTGGAGTCAGTGCCCAACACAGACGACAGACCACCTCCTCAAGGTGTGTCCGAAGTGGGAGAGGGAGCATAAGATCCTCTGGGCGGAAGTGAGGAAGGAGACAGGGCGGTGGAAGAGCCGGTGGAGGATCCGGGAGCTCTTTGCCGACAGGAGGTGTAGCCAGGCGGTTCTCGATTTCCTCGCGTCGACCGACGTTGGGAAGATAGTGCCGGCCGCGGAAGAGAAAGCCGACGGGGGGAGTGAGGGTCGGAATGGGAGCTCTGGAGACGCCAGGAGCGGGAAGATGGGTGGAGGAGGGATGCGGAGGAGCTGGGTGCTGGGGAAGAACTACCACTGCTCATGCCCACCCCACCCTTCATGGCATCGGCAGGGGAAGAGTAGGGGGAGGTCGGGCTTTCATTTGTCATTTCCTTTGTTACTTTCCTTGGTGCGCATTCTGTCAGAATAAGGGGCGTCCGGAGATGACGGACCAGAGGCAACATGTCCGGAGATGACAGCAGCCTTAGTCTCCGAGCACCGGCTCGGGAGACAGTCTTCCGTCCTTTCCCCTTGGCGAGTCCCTCAGGCGCGTTGTATATAGAGAGAACGTTTTCCTTCGACCTTGTATCAATCAATCAGTTCACTATCTTCGTCTCTATCGATCCCTATATTCCAACACATTCTGTTTTTTCAGGGACAGGCCTGGGCGGAGGGCGCTAGGGGAGCTGGAAACAAGCCGCCTCGTGCGGACTGCGAGCAGGAAAACCGGGTAAATGTGTGCCGCCATGATCTATATAGATCTATGAATAAACAAAAGAAAAACCGGCGTTGGGCCTAGGAGAGTTTAGGGTCAGTGACTTGTATGCATGTACGGTGTGCGGCAAAAGGCTTACAACATTGCAAATATCAACACTCTGAATGCGTGGTCACAAAAGAACCCAATCCTCGTTGGCTGATTTCTCCTGCCACAAGGCGGGCCTACCTCATTTCTCGTTTTCTTGTGGTCGTCGAGCTTTCCCATGAAATAAAAATGTAGACCTGAGACCGTCGCGAGGATCATGTCAACCTTACGTTAATCTAGCCAGCAGTGGTGGATGGTTTGGGTGAATGCACTGCGGAAGTAAAGCGCATCTCTGGTACGTAGCCTACAACATGTCAGTGGCAGTGAATAAGGAGCGTTAGGTGATGAAAGGGTTACCGCCTTTCGGATATTAACGGGCGGAGTGAGCGTGGACAATAGAACGCAGTTGTTGCTGGCCGCCTTCTCCTCCCACTCTGTGATTCCAACTTGCTTCTCGTACTTCTTTTTGGGGTTGTTGAGCTTTCCCATGAAATCGAAATGCAGACCCAATTCCGTCGCATGAGGATCATGTATGGTCATCTCACGTTGGTCGGGACAGCAGCGATGGACGGTTCGGGTCGGTGGAGTAACAAGAGAAATCGGACGCTCGCTATCTGCTATTTCGTTTATTGAGTCATCGCCCCGCCTCGACACTCCCCACCACGCCCTGCTAATGGATATTGCAAGGAGTTCTCCATGAGAAGTTGAATCTTGGGGACGAATGACGACACCATTGAGTCTTTCGTTTTAGCTCATGTTCCCACATCCGTCTCTCCGTCGTGTTAGCCCTCTGGTTTCCCCTTATCTCCTAGTCAGAGATACACTCGAAGAATAGACCTTCCTTCCTTCCTTCTTTTCCTTGTGTTTGGTCAGTGCTTTTACCTCGACCTGCTCAGATGCGTGCCGGAGAGGAGATCGGTCAGGGCCCTTCTCCTTTCTCTCTCCCGTCTCCTTTGGTTTAGTTGGGCGGTGCAAGGAAGGGTTCACGCTAATCCGGCGCTTGGCAGCTGTCGGCATCATTTGCTGTCTTCAAATTTCCCATGCAACGCGCTCCTTAGATAATACAGTATGATTGTATTCCAGTACAGGACACGCAAAGAATTCCCTAGTTTTAAACCTCCGCCAACCCCCGTAGATAACAGGCCGTGTCCTACCGCAAGCCCCAACCCTGCCACCCCGCCATATTCCGCCTGCAGCCCACTCCCTCCAACAAAATTCGAATAGAAGGTTGCAGTGCAAAACAAAAAGACAATCGCATTGAAAGCAGGTAAGGGCAATGCAAACAAAAACAAGAACAACAAGGAAATAATAGGACCTACCCCTATAATGCTCCACTTGATCTCGTGCACTCGCTCCGCCAGACAGCTAAAACCTTCCGTACCCATCTGCCGTATCGGCACTCCTTCGCTCGGGGATGGGTTGGGCTTCTCGTCGTACTAAACGAGTGCATGCGCGCGTCAGTAATGCAATCCAAGTCTGATGAAGAGTCAACGTACCGTCGGTAGCAGAAAGACGCCGAACATCTCCTCGTGGTAAAATCTTCGTTGTGAAATAAAAAACTTTAATCGCCGGCTGATCGTGATGGTTTTATCGGCTTGCTGGACTCTTCGGCCGCAACGCCGGTCGCTGGCATAATCCAAACGCCGCTTCTCTGACGGAACCTTTGCCTCCATGGTAGTGTGTGAAGGGTTTTGCAGTGTCCCTAGGTCACCGGCATCTCTTTTTTTCCTCCCGGAATTTTTTTTTCAAAGCTCTATAGGCCGAGCTGGCTTCTCCCCACGAATGCCAAAGCCACCCCTTTGCACACTCGTTAATCAACGCATTGCCTACTTCTCAGGCATTAGCATGGCGTTCGCCCCCGCCACGCACTACCGAGGTCACATGCACATAATAAAAAAAATTAAAAAAAAAACTGGCGTTCATCACTTTCAAGGACCAGAGTCCCCTAAGTGGTGATAGCCTTCAATATAAATGAAATGGATTCGATTTCGCTCCGAGATATGATTTTTTTTCCGAAGGCTGCTGACTGATTGCCTCTTCGAGAGAACAGGTCGGGGTAACGGGTCTTCGTACGGTCGCAAGGAGGTCGTCCATCGGAGAAAATATCTCCCACGTCCCTTGTCGGTGGGTTAGCATTGAGTTTTGTTTAAACCGAATTCAACACAATGAACAAACATGCGCAAGGGATTGTGCGATAATGGGTATATTAGCAGCCGCATGCAGAAGGTGCGAAGCGAACCACAAATCGTATTGGGTATATTGTGGGCTACAGGAAGCCGAAGGTGGGAACGGACGGTAGGAAATGAAATGAAGGAGATGAGAGAGGGAAATGATTTGAAGGAGGAGAAAGAGGGACACGGTATGAAGGAGGAGAAGGACGGAAGAGGCGTGAAGGATGAGAAGGAGGGAAGTGGTGTGGAGGAGGAAGGAAACGATGAGAAGGATGAAAAAGAGGGTGGTGGTGTGGATAAGGAGGAGGAGGGAAATGGTGTGAAGGAGGAGGGGAGTGAAACGGTGTGAAGGAGGAGAAGGATAGAAGTGGTGTGGTGGAGGAGGGAAACGGTGCGAAGGAGGGAGGAGAAGGGAAACAGTGTGAAGCAGGAGAAGGAGGGAAGCGGTGTGAAAGAGGAGGAGAAGGAGTGAAGCGGTGTGGAGGAGGAGGAGGAGGGAAGCGGTGTGAAGGAGGAGGAGGGAAATGATGTGAAGGAAGAGAAGGAGTGAATCGGAGTGGAGGAGGAGGAGGAGGAGGAGGAGGGAGTGATGTGAAGGAAGAGAAGGAAAGGAAGGGAGAGAAGGAAGAAGAGGATGGATAAGCAAGAAAGCGGAGCTGAGGCTTGGCAAGCTTCGCTAGCGCGAAAGAGGGAGTCCTCAATGTAGGTGGGACCCCAATAGGTATTAGACGCATACAGGCTGGTCCGGGCGGAGGAACACGTGACGAGCGTGCTGTCAGAATGGGAGCGAACAGATTGGAAGAGAAGAAGCGGGCAGAGGCGAAGGAATTGGGAGTCTGGAGGAACTACCGCTGTTCCTGACCAAACCTTCTTTCACGGCATCCGCGGAAGAGGTGTCGGGGCGGATAAACTTTGCTTTTGTTCCTTTCGTTTCGGTCTCGATCTCCTTCGTTCTTTCCTTTCTTCCTTTCTTTAGGGCCTGTTCGGTTGCCCACCTGCATTTTGAATCTACCACACAAAATTGAAATGCAGCTTGAAACCTTCAGTTTCTCGGCGAGGGGTCACCGTTCGGCAAACCTCCTGGAGTTAGCGATTTGAGAAACTGCATATTTCCACTGAGCCACAGTATACAAATAAACTCTACTAACAACCACCAGTACATACCAGCGTAGCCCCCCAGTCAACCCCACCATCACGCCTACGATGTCCAACTCCCACCCTCCGCCGTTCCTTAGCCCAGCAAGGCTGCTTGCCGTTGGTGCTCTAGTCGCACAATACCAGAGCACCCTGCACGACAAAACACCCTACCACACATCGGAGATGAGTGGGGAAAAATATGTCGAGCATCTTTTGGAGAGCACGAATAGCCGGCGCAGTATCGATGTCCTACGTATGCCACGGGAAACATTTTTGGTGCTGTGCGATTGGTGTACCGAAAACGATCATCTTCAGTCTTCCCGAAATATGAGCGTGGAAGAACAACTTGCAATATTTCTGAAGATTGTCGGTGAAAACGCATCGAACCGTATGGTGCAAGATCGGTTCCAACACAGCGGCGACACCATCAGTCGTGTATTCAATCGTGTTCTCAATGCAACCGTCCAGCTCTATCGCTGTGTAGCCAGCCGAGTTTGTGGATAGAGAAAGAGTCGTCTGCTGAGTGAGTGGATCTGTGGATCCACGGGACGGGCCACATCGTGGCTGAAAAAAGCCAGTTATGGTTTTCCGGAAAGTCTCTCAGGCACTAGCAAACCTTGATGATACATAAGTGTGGCGTACTGTTGAATATCTGGGTTGCCGAACGGGTGGTCACGGAAGATGAAAGTTTGCACCTGCAACCGTCAACTCGCAGAAACCGAAGGTTTGAAAATGCAGGTGGGCAACCGAACAGGCCCTTAGTGTCCATCTTACTTTCTCGGGATAGGCCTGGGTTGAGGGCAAAGGGGCTTGCAAAGACCGCGAGGGCATCGGACGGGAACAGGACAAAATGTACGCCTCCATTGCCTAGATGACTGAATGTGTGTTATATATCTGTCTTCCTTTCCTGGTCTCCTGCAAAAGTGCTTTCGTTCGTCGCGTTCCCACTGCATCACGTTCCAGAAATCCCCAAGCTATCTAAAGAACGAGAGGCTCTGTCCCGCAGCGCAGCAGCCCTCACCAGCGGCAGGTAACGGCACCCGGACAAATGCCAGACGAGGACTTGATTGCCAGGAAGATAGATTACAGTGAGTCTCTTTGCCTGACACTTGCTTGTTTCTCATTTAGAGGAGGAAATAGAGTTTTTTGCCTCATACAAAGGCTTCTCTTTGGCCTTCTTTCCCCCTTCTTTGTTATTGTTTTACCGAAAACCGCCCGCGATCTACTAACTAGATCATAGATTTCTCTTTTCCACTTTCTGTCCACCATACTATCTGCTCGTTAAGGCGCGCCGCCCTGTTCTGGTCAGACATTTCTTTCTGTTTAACCATTACTCGCACGCGACCTATCTAGACCACATCGAAGTTATGTACAGTCCGACACCTGTCCGATGTCCGCACGGTGGCGGCACGTTGCAAGCTTCCCTTTGCCCCCAGCCCAGGCCTGTCCCAAGAAGTTGTGAAACGCACCAGGGAAATCGTTGAATTATGAAGGAAAAGAAGCCGAACGAGCGCGGTAAACAAAAGAAAGAAAACGAAAGACAGCGCAGCTCGCCCCCCTACTCCTCTCCTGTGGGCGCCATGAAGTCGGGTGTGGGAAGGAACGGTGCTAGCTCCACCTCGGCCGGCAACCGCCTCCCCACGTCCGTAGAAGTGAGAAAGCCCAACACCGTCCGGCTGTACCTCTCGTCCGCCAGGAGGTCCCGGATCCTCCACCGGCTATTCCCTCCAGGTCTCATTCCTCACCTCCGTCCACAGGACCTTCTGTTGCGGCTTCCACTCGGGGCAATCCTTGAACTGGTGGTACCGGGTTAGGGTACGACACCGGCACCACCAGCACTGCGGGGTGGCCAGGTTCTTCGCCCAGTGGAGGCACCGCCCGGTCAGGTAGTGCCCGTCTTGATCTGGTAGAACCTCGAGGCGAGCCTCTTGGTGTTCCCAGTCACCGTGCCACCCGGCTTCTGGCGCGCAGGCATCCGGTACTTCGACTAGGAGGTCCGGCCCCCCGCTCACTGACGTGCCTCCCCATTTCTTCTCGGAGATTTCCCTTGAGGTTTGCGAAAGACTTTGTGAGTGGCCCTGCGCGCTCCTCCGCCCGGTGTGAATAATTCAGTCATTCCACCCCGTGGTTGTCTGGCTCCTCCGCCGCAATCTTCACCCACTCATCGGTCTTCTCGTTGTCGGTGATTCCCTCGTTGGCCAGGCACCACCGGATCTCGATGGTGATGCCTGGCCAGGCCCTCCGCAGCATGGCGATGTGCTTCCTCGCCTGGAACGCGTACTGCCGGCCTGAACCGGGCTCCTCTGAAGCCATCCGTCTGATGGCGGCTTGGGGTCTGGCCCGATATGAGCCCCTTTAATTTCGGCAATTTACTCCCGTACTACCCGATTTTGTGTTATTGACTCCTATGCCACCCAAAATTCAGACGATCTCTAGTACCACCCTCTGTTTGCGAGCGATAGAAATTGTAATCGTAACGGCATCCTCCACTCGACACCATGGTAACTATGACCGAAATAGCAGATGTGTCCAAGGCCCCGGTGCAAGAGTCGGAAGTACACCCGCCGCCAACCGGGGTTCATGGCCAGACGAGGTGTTTTACGAAGGACTACAGCAAGCAATATATTACTCGTGTGAAGGAGATCCGGATGCTATCTCATGGAAATGTAGTGAAGGAGAAGGAGATTTGTACATTCGCTTCCCGGCTCGAGGCAGTGAACCAACGCCTCAGGACGCTATCAACCAAAAATGCCCTGGAACTGGGAGCTGAAGCAAACAATCTGGATGAAACTGCTCTGGATGTTGTTGGGACAGAAGATGTGGATCTGGACTCTACGGTGTCAGAAGAATCCCTTCCTGCCAGGCGAGACCCGTGGCCAGGCTATAATAAGCGTGCCAAAGAACTGCGGGGCAACACGAGCGCGGCGCTGTTGGCCCGTCTGGACTGCATTCACGCCACACTACAGAGTACCGAACGGGAAGCGGCGGAGGAAGTGTTGTGCGCGAAAGTGTAGATAGAAGAGGTCCGGGAAGAGGCCCAGCAACGTCAGCAAGTGTACGCTGAGGGGATCGTGGCACAGACATCTGGGGTGTTGGTCAAACCCGGTCCGATATGGCCAGGGGATCTGGTAATGCTCCGGGACAGACACTGCTGTCGCGAACGGAAAAGGCCTTAAGTTCTACTATTAGTGGACTGGACCGTATCTCGTCTGGTCAGTCACTCGGGGGAAATTCTTTCGTCTTGCAGCACCCACACAAGGACAACGCATTGTACGGGACTCACAACCACGACGATATCCGTCTTTGGGCAGTGCTCCTAGAACACTTGCGATATCCTTCCGCTGCCCCCTCACAGCCCGAGTTCCCGACAAAACTATGCCAGTATCGAAAAGAATTGCTTCCGCACCTGACCGGGAAGTTCTACGGAGCGGAACATAGAGCGCGAAGAGATGGTAGTCAGGGCGAGAGGAAGACAAGGAAGCGGAGGCGTGTTAGAGTAGGTGTCAAGTGGAGGTGGTTTGTCTGGTGTGTTTATGACAAGGACGGAGGTGTAATGGCAGTGGAGGAAAGTGAGAGAATTGTTGGAAATGCTTCTCGCGCGTTGTTTAGATTTGGCACTTGTGCCTTAGAGTTTGTTGAAGTAATGATTACGAAGGGCGCAAGCGGGGAAGTGCGAGCGGAGGATCTGTTGAAAGAATACCGATTAGCGATGAGGATAGAAATGAATGATAGGAGTTCGATTAGTCTTAATGCTGCATGAGATTAGGAAACACAAGGCGTATCGATTCTTGTAGTTCGAGTGGTTCCCAACTTCGTTGTAGTATTCGATAAGTATTGAGTAGAAGGAGGAGAGAAAGAACCCGCAGAACAAATATCCTCCGCTGACACTTCCCCGCTTGCGCCTTTCGCAATCGTGTCCTCAACAAGTCTAAGGCTCAAGTGCCAAATCTAAACAGGGCGCGAGAAGCATTTCCAACACACCCCCTCTTCTCGTGCTCCGTATATTGACCAAATGCAAATAATCCCATTAAACCTCGTCAACCTCATAAAACCACTGCCGTGAAAACCCTGTGGGAAAAACACTTGCTAGTAGGAAAAAGAGTGCCGACTCACACTTGCCGACATGATGCAAGAACTTCAACGTTCAAAATCCAAATACCACAAAACAGAACACCTATCTTTCGGATCTCTTTCTATCTCAAGCACCCCCTTTTTCCACGCCGATTGACACCCCCTCTTTCCCACCAGAGTCATGTCCGGTCTTCCTTGTAGTGTCGAGTCCGGAGTCCGGTGTCCGGTCGGATATGGAAATTGGAGTCCAGCGTTTGGTCGGACGTGTTTCGTAATCTTTGTGTACTGATCGATCCGAACGAATCCTGTAAGTTGTAGTAGCAGAAGAACCCCTGGTTGAAGGTATAGGTTGCGATCCTCGGCCGGTTGTCTGAATTCTATGAACTGTAGGTATCCATCGATGTCCTCGCACAATAGCCATGGTGCCTGTCCTAATCCATAGAGGGCCTTCCGAAGGAGTAGCATACTACTCCCAGTCGATTCACTTCTGGTCGATGTGACGTCGACGTAGCGCTTCTGGTCGATGTGGCCTCCAGTCGCTACCGTCGATGTGGCGCTTCCAGTCGATGCGATCCAGTCGATTCCAAGTGGCTTTGCAAGTTGCCATCATGGATACCGGCGCATAGGTCTCGTCATAGCTGATACCTTCCTTCGGCTCATTGCCCTTGACGACTAGCCGTGCCTTGTAACAAACAGATCCGTCTGGGTTGGCCTATCTCTTGTAGAGCCAATTGCGTCCAATTGGTTGTTCTATGTCAGTCACTCGCTTATGAACGGCATTACCTTTCGTTCCATCCACAATGTCAAACGTTTGGTTCCCAACCAGCGCATGCCGCTCCTGGCACATAGCTTTCTTCCATCCTCTTGCTTGTGGACTTCGTAGTGCGGCCTTGTATGTGAGAGGTTCACTCTCGCTATTTGGCTGTGATCCGTCGATCGGTTCGGTTTCGGCTTCGTCTTCAGATGTCGCAACAATTCCATGCAGATGCAAGGCGTTCCGAAGACGTCAAATCACTCCCTTCTTCGTGAGCCTTGCTCATAATTGCCTTGTTGGTTCCAAGGCGTGCCTTTGTCGGAATAATGGGCGTCCGGAGATGACGGACTAGAGGTAATATGTCCGGAGATGACAGCAGCCTTAGTCTCCGAGCACCGGCTCGGGAGACAGTCTTCCGTCCTTTCCCCTTGGCGAGTCCCTCGGGCGCGTTGTATATAGAGAGAATGTTTATCCTTCGACGTTGTATCTATCAATCAATTCGCTATCTTCATCTCTACCGAACCCTTTATTCCAACAGCCTTGCTGCGGGTTCGAATAGAAACGTAGTCCTGACCATCTGCCAGATAATGAAGTCAGTATTGCAGTTTTGCAGACACATTGACTTCCGCCGAGCAGCTCATAGAGCCAATTCGCTGTATGACGACGGAGAGATATAGCCGGCTACAAGCCGTAGTCTCTGTGGACATTGCATTCTCGCGAAGTAACCTCAGCTGTTCCGCCCAGCAGCTCATTGAGCCAATTCGCTGGTGACAACGGAAAGGGATATGGAGTCTTTTGACTTACTGTTCTCATGACTCGGTGAGTTATTTATCCCTCTGTTTTCTGTCTTTTCATCCAGTTCGTAGATTTCGTCATGCAGTTCGTCTGCATAGTCTGGAAACTCAACGACTTTGGTTCGTTCTTCAGTGTGTGCATTCTCTTCTTCCTGAAACACCACATTTCAGCATTCCACTACCCGTCCGGTTCTTCCCGAGTTGAAGTCCCATATTCTCCAGATCTTCGTAGTGTTGTGCACGTATCCAAGCATCATACAGACACTTGAAAGATTTCCGAATTTCTTCTCGGTTCTTTGAGCGGGTGGGATATGCTTGTATACCCGACAGCCAAATCGTCTCAGATGTCCAATCTTCGGAATGGTCCCATACAGGGCTTCGTAGGGTGAGCGGTTGACTGAAAGACTCGAGGTCGAAGACCTTTGATGCAGATAGCATGCTGTCCTTATAGCCTCTGGCCAGAACTTTATCGGCACGTTGGCATCCCAGTTCATTCTTCGCGCCTTTGTATTCAGGGTTCGGATCATTCGTTCAGCCGTTGCGTGTCGCCATTTGCCTTTTACCGTACTTGTGCCTCAAAGTGGAGCGGTAGCTGATCGGTGAGAGGTTCGTTGAAGTATCTGGAGCGGTTACGGCTCCGGGCTCATAACCTGTTGAAAGAATACCGATTAGCGATGAGGATAGAAATCAATGATAGGAGTTCGATCAGTCTTAATGCTGTATGAGATAAGGAACCACAAGATGTATCGATTCTTGTAGTTCGAGTGGTTCCCAACTTCGTTGTAGTATTCGATAAGTATTGAGTAGAAGGAGAAGAGAAAGAACCCGCAGAACAAATATCCTCCGCTGACACTTCCCCGCTCGCGCCTTACGCAATCGTGTCCTCAACAAACTCTAAGGCTCAAGTGCCAAACCTAAACAGGGCGCGAGAAGCATTTCCAACAGGATCTTTGTTCTTTCTCTTCTCCTGTTCTATACTTATTGAATACAACGACGAAGTTGTGAGCCATTCGAACGACCAGTATCCATCCCCCTTGTGTATCCTCATCTTATACAACATTCAGACCGACCTAGCTCCTATTGTTCATTTCCATATTCATTGCTAATCGGTATTATTTCAAAGGTTATGTGCCCGGGGCGGTAACCGCTCCGGATACTTCGATAAACCTCACGCCGATCATCTACCGTCTCAGTCGAATCATCCCAGAGCCTAGTAGGCGTGGGGTCCGGCGAGATCGAGGCCAGATTATAGGATTCTCGGAACGATTATACGATTAATTTCTCGAAACGCGTCAAGCGCCTCACGACATCCTTCCCGAAAAGCGTCAAAAGCATCTATTTACACGACTCTAATGAGTGAAGAATCGCTCAAGCACCCTCTGCGTATCATCTGTCTCCTCGATTGTACCGCCTATGCTGCCTGGAAGGAAGACTGCTGGCAAGTTCCGCAAAGAGTGATGGCGTGTGACATCGTCATGGAAGAGGAGGAGACTACACGCATTGGAAGTCGCAAGCCGCGGCCATCATCTACGGACCCTACAGCAATCCAGTCAAGTGGAGTGCTCAAGTGTCGTATATCAGGAAGAAGAAAATGTACACACAGAAGAGCAGATGGATGTCATTGAGATTCCAGATAATGCAGAAGGATTGAATGACGAAATCTATGAAGTGGATGAAAAGAAACAGAACAGTAAATGACTTGTCGAGCCAAGAGAATAGTGAGTCAAGAGACTCCATATACTTTTCCGTTGTCACCAGCGAATCGGCTCCATAAGCTGCTGGGCGGAATGCTCTCTCATTACAGTACCCTCTTCCGCTGCCACCAGCGAATTGACTCAATGAGCTGCTGGGCGGGGTATCATCTCTCCGTTGTCACCAGCTAATTGGCTCAATGAGCTATTGGGAGGAATATCATCTCCCCGTTGTTAGCAGCGAATTGGCTACGAGCTGCCGGGCGGAAGCCAAGGAGTCTGCAAAACTGCACTCTGATTATACATACTGTCAGAATAAGGTGGCATCCGGAGATGAGGAGGCGTCCGGACATGACTGAGTCCCCGAGCACCGGCTCGGGGGGGGGGCAGTCTTCCGTCCTTTGTCCTGACGGCCTTCCTGTATATAGAGAGATCTTGTGCCCGTATAATACTGTAATACAATCAATTCACTATCTTCATCTCTATCGATCCCTATATTCCAACACATACTATCTGGCAGATCATCATGACGACGTTTCTACTCGAACACGCAGCAAGGCACGCCTTGGAACGAGCAAGGCAACCGTGAGCAAGGCGCACGAAGAAGGGGGGTGATTTGATGTCTTCGGAGCCTTGCGTCCGCCTTTCTGGTGCTTGGAATTGTCGAAACATCTGAAGACGAAGCCGAAACCGAACCTATCGACGGATCACAGCCAGATAACAAGAGTGAACCTCTCTCCTTCAACGCCGCACTACGGAGTTTACAGCAACGAAATGGAAGGAATCCATGCGTCAAGAGTGGCATTCACTGGTTGGAAATCATAAATTCGAGAAATGAAAGGTAATGTTGTTAATAAGCCAACGCCTGACACAGAAGCGAAAGAACCGATCGGATGTAAGTGGATCTACCGAAGCAGTCAACCCAGATGGATCAACTCGCTACAAGGCACGGCTAATCACCAAGGGTCTACAAGAGAAAGAAAGGAGGTAGCGACTATGACGAGACCTATGTACTGGTATCTAAGATGGCAGCATTTCGGGGATCACATGGACATAGAAACAGCTTTCCAAAATCCAAAGATTGGCCGTGACAACATCTACATGGCAATGCCACTTGGAATCGACTGGCTGGATCCTTCGAGCACATTGAACAGAATTATATCGACCATCAGCACATCGACTGGAATCGTATCTACTGGAAGCTTATTGACTCGAAGCGCATCGACCGGAATCGGATCAGTTGGAAGTGTATCGACCGGAATATATAGATCTCAGACAATCGGCCGAGGTTCCGAACCTATGCCTTCTGCCAGGAGTTCTTCTGGCACTATATGTAGGCGACGTACTCATTGTGCATAATGGCATCTAAGGAAGGGACACAAGATCATACGGCTGTTGTAGAGGATGCAGCATCTGACAGCAAAGATATATCAATACGATCCTAAACGTTTCAGTTTACTCGACCCAAAACCGGCTTAGACTCCAATCGATCCTCTGACAGACCTGACTCCCACCTGCTGTGAAGACAAAACAGCTGGTCGCAAGGAATATCTGTCAATGGTCGGATCGCTCGTGTGTGCGGCACTCGGAAGCCAACTTGATATCACCTTCAGGATTACTGCTCTCAGCCGATACAACCGTCACCTTCCACTCCAACATCTTTTGGTCATCTGCTAGACAGACTCCGGCTGGACAGGCAACCTGAGGACTCGTATGTCTGTTGGCAGCTGTCTTCGACCTGGTACCTCAACTCGAACCTGGAACCCGTCATGCCCGGCCTGATTTACCGGCAAGCCAAACCGCAAAGTGAAGCAGCAGGGTAGGCGCCGTTCGAGGCTTCAGATGGACGGGTCCCGGTTGGGTGCGACAACCAGAGTGCCATCAAACTGATTACCACCGGGGTCGCCTGACAGAAATCAAAACATATCGATGTGAGGTATCGCCATGTTCAGGATGAACAAATGCAGGGATCGGTCAAGTTTCTACACGTTAGCTAAGATTCGAATCCGGCCTATTTATTCACCAAGTGTTGAAAGAATATCGATTGGCGGTGAAGATTGATTGCAGAGTATATTGAACAAGTATACAGAAACAGAAAGAGTAAATATCCGACTTTTTACGCTTCTCCACTCTTGCGCCTTGCGCAATCGTGTCCTCAACAAACTCTAAGGCACAAGCGCCCAATTCAAAGACCGTCTCGGCCACCCAACGCGTAGAACGCCACGAGAAACATTTCCAACACCAAGCCACTTGCCGCACCGCGATATCAAACAGCAACTACAACTAATAGGGCTCGACGTCCGACCGGATATGAGTGCCACCCCACCGCGCACTGGACTCGGCGTCCAACCGGGACGATAGGACGAGTGACATTGGCAGGAAAGAGGGGGTGCGAACGAAAATGGAAAGGGGGGTACTTGATATGAAAGGAGATCCGAAAGATAGGTGTTTGGTTTTGTATTTGGATTTTGAACGCTGAAGTTCTTGCATCATGTCGACAAGTGTGAGTCGGCACTCTTTTTCGGCTAGAGAGTTTTTTCCACAGGGTTTTCACGGTAGTGGTTATAATGAGGTCGACGAGGCTTGATGGGATTATTTTCATTTGGTCGATTTACTGAACACGAGAAGAGGGAGTGTGTTGGAAATGCTTCTCGCGCGTTGTTTAGATTTGGCACTTGTGCCTTAGAGTTTGTTGAGGACACAATTGCGTAGGGCGTAAGCGGGGAAGTGTGAGCGGAGGGTCTTTGTTCTGCGGGTTCTTTCTCTTCTTTTTTTCTATACTTATCGGATGCAACAACAAAGTTGTAAGCCATTCGAACGGCCAGTACCCATACGCCTCGTGTATCCTCATCTTATACAACATTCCGACTGACCAAACTCCTACCGTCCATTTCCATCTTCATTGCTAATCGGTATTATTTCAACAAGAATTAGGGACGAGACTAGAGGTGTGAGGTGGATGGCTAGAGTGGAGGACGATAATGTGTCTGGTTAGCGTGGAGGTCGAGGTCGTTTGTACCGTCGGGTAGGTTTCATCCTGGGCCGTGGGACCCAATGGGAGTCAGAAACTAGCGGAGACTTGGCCCCGACAGCTATAAGCAGAAGTCCGCAGCGAAGACTCCATAGAGAATACAACATGCGCTCTTTGATCTGATTTCGGACCTTCAGAACCGCGCCTTCTGTTGACGCATCTGTTGGGTGTTGCGTACGCGGCCTCGACACCATTAGGCTTCGTTCATGTGGTTTGGTCTGTTGCATCGGGTTTGGTGTGGATACCAGGGCGATCCCTAGGCGGGTCCGTACGATAATCTATCCATTTGTCCGCATTGAATGTGCACAGCTCATCGCCGAGCGTGCACCGCAACTGCAAGTATCAATCCTACTGGATATCGAGATGGCGAGATGTTGCCGGCGAGGGAATTCCGACACGTGGTGTGCAAACCCTATTTCCTTCTCGGGCGGGCTGCTGAGGACGATTCGAATTGCGGGGTTCATCCGAGAGGTAGATCATCGAGGCAACGCGGTCACCACACTGACTGTATATATTCACGGCCCTGAGCAGTAGTGTCAGAGTTCGAGGGAAATGCCTTTGCGGGTAACAAACTTGAAGGCGCTCTCAGCAGTAAGGAGTGATATCGTGTCGTTCCCCACGAGTGGTCATAGGTTTGTGCTTTGGGTAATGCGACGCGTTCGAACATGAAGGTTAATTTGTCTGCGGTGAAAACCCTAACTATCCCCTCGTGCTCTGATTGACGTCGTCTGTCAGGTGTTGAAACGGTGAGGTACGATGGGTTTTCGGTTGGATCACGTCGTAGAAGAAGTAACGTAGCATACAGGGTAACCGGCTACTACCCCGTAGTCGGACACCCGGCCACCCCTGGTCCCACCTCGTAAAATAGAACGGCGATATCTCATCAACCACACCCCGGATTGCTGTCAAAGTTCGTACGGAGCAGTAGAGTGTGTTAAAGAACCTCCAGCCTAAGTCTCAAAGAAATCTATTGTCTAAAGAATTCCTACGAATCGCATCTAGCTCCACTACCACCCTATCCACCCCTTCCACCCCCAGGTGGCTTCCTGGTACGCAGACTCATCGTCAAAGGTCTATCAGGCATGTTCCTAGATGGCTTTCTGGGTGTAGAAGGGGCCACCACTAGATCTTCCCAGTCAGACGTACCCTCTGCATGTGATGACACTGTGGAAGGGTCCAGTGTTGTGGAGAAACCAGCTGCAGCGGAGAAATCTGCTGTGGTAGACAGACCAGCCGCGGGGGAGGGACCAGCTATCGGTGCTAAGGCCTAGAGTGAATGAAATTATTATTATATCTATTAGAGAGAAATTTGGGATATCACCTGTCCTCTGGGGCGTTTGTGGTTGGTGGCGGTAGGGTGTGATGGAGCCGGTGCCGGGGAGGGACTGACCTGACAGATAACTTCCTGTGGTGCAAACGTTACACGCTTCTGTCATGATAGGGTTAATAAATTGAATTATTTTTAAAATGAATTATTATACAAACCTTCACTGGCGAGAGTGTGGAGAATTGATGTATATCAGAGTGGCGAAATGTTGATGTTTCCGGAAGCGGGGTAAGCGGGCTAGCTGGGACTCGCCGCAACCCCTGGAACTGTTAGCTCTACGTCACCTCAACAATTTGAGATTTACTTACCAAAATTTTTCTCGGCTGTCGTGACTGCTTGGGTGACGTGACTGGGGCATCAGCCACTGCAGCCGTCTTTCCCTTTCCCTTGGCCTTGTTGGCAACAGCCCGAGCAGCCTTGACCTTAGCAGCCTCGACCCGTGCTGCAGTACGCTGTTCGTTCACCTCTGCCCACGCAGCTGCCTGATGTGCCTCTGCCTCTGCCTGCCTAGCTTTCTCCTCTTTCGCCTTCATCACTGCATCGCCATCAATAACTCTGGCCTTCGAAATTACCCGTCGATCTGTTGTTGCAGCTTTCAAACCTCTGTACCGTTGCTGAAAATCTGCCATTTCGATGCTTCTGATTTCGGCGACATGGAGCGAAGTCGATGCAGTATGAGCTAATTTTTTCGCCATATCTCTGACTTCCTGTCGCACTCCAGCCTTGTCCAGCTCAGCGTCGACGATGAGGTACAGTTGTTGGACGTCGGTGCTTTTTTTCGGGGTCTGCAGCACAACTTTCTTGCTAGCCGGAGAGGGGGCACTTCGTGGAGCAACAAGCTGTGTAAGCACAGCATTAGGATTGAAGGGATGTATTCCTGTCTTCCTCCATGCCGACTTGAGGTTCTCTTTGGTGTAAGCTTGCCAGCGGGCAGCACTGTAAAATTTCCAGAATATACCCTTGACGACTGCAGCGCGTGTGTCTCGCATGTGATCGTCTGCCGCTTTGCTGTAATATTTTTGCAAAGGCCCGAAGAGACCGACATCGAGAGGCTGCAGGAGATGTGTTGTATGGGAGGGAAAACAGAGGAGTTCAATATTATTGTCAATGGCATACGAGGTTGATGTGTGAACCGTGGCCGTCCAGGATAAGTAAGCGGGGGCGATCGTTACCACCCTGCCGATCCCTGGTGTGCTTGTCGAAGTGGCGCAGCCACTCCAACCCAAGTTTGTCGTCGGTCCAACCGTTGGGAGAGTAGGCAAAATTTGCTTCAGGATCACTGGTTTCTGTGTGCCACCCCATATAATGCGCTGCTCCTTTGAAAATCACAAAGGAGGGAAGCACATAGAGTGCAGCACAACAGCATTCAATGACCGTAAGCATCTCCCTCGTTCCGTCCTGCGTCACCCATGGTGGCCGTCTCCCTGTCCGACAGATTACCTTTGCCTTCGAAGACATTCCAATAATGAACCCTTTCTCGTCCATGTTGAAGATGTCCTCAGGTTGGATTTTGCGTGTTCGGATCAAACGTAACAATTTAGTGAAGTAGTCTTTTAGGGCGGGGATGTTGCCTCCGTAGGCCCGTTGGCAGTCAAGTTGAGTGCTAAACTTTGCAGAGAGACTCGGATGGCGGTTGAGAAAGTTGGACAACCAATGCTGGCCAAGGTGGGCAAGCTCAGGATCCTCCTCTTCTTCGGCGCGGATCTGTGCCAATGCACCCGCCATAGCACGTAAAAGATCCATCCGTGGAGGAAATCCCCAGTCATCCAGTTTCTTGCACCAGTCTTCGAGAGCTTTCTCCATGGCCGGGGTGAGTTTCTGCTCATGTGCATGACTTTGCTGGCGTGTAAGGCCGCCACGTTCCCGATCGGATAGGGTAGAACTGGAGACCCCATACTTGTCGGCCAATTTACGGAAGGAGGTGCCTTCCAATCGCCGTTCCTTAAGAGCACGGCGTATTCTGACTTCCTGAAGGGTGTTTTTGGATTCGCGAGGCTTGGTAGGGGCCATCTTTGGGCTGTCGACAGGTGGTGATGGGTGTTGACGGTGCTGAGCGGGGTAGTAAGGTGGGGCCACCACGCTAAATCACGCTAACAAAAGTGTCCGGGTACGGGGTAGTAGCCGGTTACCCTGTATGCTACGTTACGATAGGGGACAATGATGAAGAGCGAGAAAGCGTCAGATGGATTCTCTGTCCGGTGGTATCGATGATCAAGAACACAAGAGAGAGTCCCAACAACAAAAGAGAGCAACACAGTCCCGCTCGCCCCTCCCTGCTCGCCGAGCCACTTTCCCCTGTCGATGACACAACCACCAAAACTAAGCTCCACAGCGCTTCCAAGGGTTGAGGCTGAAAAACAAGCGAGATCGCGGCAATTTTTTTTAAGCGCACTATTTATGTAGAACGCACTAGATTAGTGTCAGAATAATGGGCGTCCGGAGATGACAGCAGCCTTAGTCTCCGAGCACCGGCTCGGGAGACAGTCTTCCGTCCTTTCCCCTTTGCGATTCCCTCAGGCGCGTTGTATATAGAGAGAATGTTTTTCCTTCGACGTTGTATCAATCAGTTCACTAACTTCGTCTCTATCGATCCCTATATTCCAACAATTAACGCCAGGACGGTGCTTACGACTGACTAAAATTAGTTCCTCTTGGAAGAGTTAAATGGTTTGGAGCACTTTAGGTAGATACCTACACGACATGCAATTATGTATCAATTCTTCACGTGATGCTAGGAACGGAGACGAAAGCATGCTAACACGACTAGGACGCATAGTTTCCTTTACATGAACACTTCCAGGTAAATGTGAGCAGGTAACAATGTTGGAAATACTTCTCATAGCTTTGTTATGGGACACTGGCGTGGACGATGCTGTGTCGACGACAATACAATGCCGTGGCAACGCTGAAGTAGTATTTGCGAGAGGAGCCGAATCAGGAAACGCCGTGTAACAGTGGGTCTTTCTGCACTTACTCCTTTTTGCTTCTTTCTTTCTTCCTTCTTTTACACACTCGCCACTCCAACTCTGCTGTTACTGTCTTGTCACCGCTCCGACAGGCTCCCGCCACCCCTGCCTGACATTAGAGAATACGAGAGAAGTTTTCATCTCGTACAGATTTATCTCGACCTCTCCACCACCGCTGCTCGTCTCCCCATTACCATTCTCTTCCATTGTGAACCCTCTATTTCGGCGGTGATTCGATAATCCGTCAATAAACAACACCTCGAGTCTACCTCCAACAAGCAGCCTGTCAGATGTATGGATCGAGGGCCAGCCTAGGCCTGGCGAGGCCGGGGCGCTCAGTTGCGTCTGGAAGGCATCAGGTGGCGGAGGTGGCAACTCGCCACTGGTGACGCGACAAGTCGCCACCGACGACATCTAGACGATGATGATGATTCATTAATCGCATGCGACCCTCTTGGATCATGGCGATATTATATACAGTCCTTTCCTGTTCACCGTCCACCGCGACCTCTCACAGTCCGCCGGTGGCCCGTGGCAACTCCCC
>Ga0307516_10003214_pt1 | contig 21212 bp, 30 predicted proteins | sample 19_EM_MG_FD_203310 | JGI IMG/M metagenome (GOLD analysis project Ga0307516, IMG submission 203310) | Populus trichocarpa ectomycorrhiza microbial communities from riparian zone in the Pacific Northwest, United States - 19_EM | ecosystem: Host-associated > Plants > Roots > Unclassified | place... | reverse complement strand
ACGAACGGAAGTGTGTGGGAGGGGCAACGAGCATTGATGCCGAGTACTGAAGCTGAAGGGAAACACATTGGTTGCAGGCCAGCGGAAAGTGGTGTGGTATGGGTTGCTTGGTCCGGGCACATCCTGCGGCCTGGAAGAGCCCGTTTCGCGCTCAGAGAGTTCGATACAATATCCATGGTATGCAAGGGATTGAACAGGATGTCCGGGTGTGCCACGTTGGTGCACAAATGAGATTGGATGAGATTCGAGTGGTGAATGCGCTGTTTCTTCTGGGGTTGAGCTGGGTTGAACATGACGTTCACGAGCGAGTTCACTACACCAAGTCCGAATCACATGATCACGGAGGAGGGGAGCGGGGCACAGCCACTGGGGAGTTGCCGGCGCCGACGACCGTCGTCAGCCTCGGCGCCACTGCCAGGCGGCGCAGGTAGACGGACTCATCTCTTTACTTGCCACCACCTTCACCACATTCATCTCCTGCTCTCTCCATTAACCGCACCAGTCGGTGAGCGCGAACGGTGATGCAGGCAGCATCACACGGGGCGCGGGCCATTCGTGGCCATGTTCCTCAACTAAACACCCTGCCTGGCACCAAGATCGGAGCCTCGAGGCCCATCCACACGTCCTCGGCCCTCAGGTTTTCATCTTTGCCGCAGACAGCACATCACGCCCCGGCGTCGTTTACCCAACGATTGTTCTCTCAAACCAAAACCACCGTCGGTCGATATTTCGCATTGATCACCGCACCCGCACGTGTTGGGGCGGCGACAACACCGGCCTCTTTCCGTAATGTTGCACATCTCGCGAGGTCAAACGCTCCTCCAATTCAGCAAACGTTCTCGATGCAAGCCAGGCAGGCGGTTGGCCGTCCGCTCGGAGCCCACCTTCCAAAGGCGCCGGGTTTCACCCCTCGTTCCGTCTCCCAGGTCGGGTTGGGAACCGCACGCAGCTTCCACTCTTCCCGACCCCTCTTCCAAAACCTCGTTGACAACGCCCCGATTTCCCTCCGTGCATTCACCGAAGCGGACTGGGAATTGGAGACCAAGGGGAAGCGACCTGCCAAGATGGTGAAGCGGAAGGAGACTCGTAAGGTGGAGAAGACGAAGGAGATGGCTAAGCCCATCGAGAAGAAGGATCAACCAATCTCGGAGACCAATGTCGAGTTCGACCACTACTTCGCCGATCCCCCCACGGAAGTCATCACCAATCTCCTGGTCCCTCTTGCCCCCACCCCCTCGTCGAGGCAACCCCTTCCCCGCAGTCCATCACCCTCCCTCATCCCCCTCTCGATCCTGTTGGATGTTCACGCGTCGCACGAACTCCACTCCCTCCGCGTATCGAGCCTCTTTTCTCGGTTGGACGCAGCCAAGGTCTGGGTTGACCCGGGAGTTTCCTGTTCGGTGTATGGGGATCCAAGTGGGCTCGCGTCGATCATGAAGATCGAATTTAGGGGTTGGACCAAGGCACAGGTACGGGCGGTTCTCGGGGAGGCAGGAAACGGCTGGTGCCTGATGGAAGAGTTTGGCGTGGAGGATTTACCTGATTCACCGCCACTATCTCCCACCCTTTCCGGCATATCAACGCCTTTTACCGGGTGCTCCACGCCCCCGCTCTGGTTTGACGAGGAAGACTTCCCCACGGGCGCCCCCTCTCACACGGAAACCGATGTCGATCCGTCCAACTCGTTGGTGATCCCGTCCCTGGAGTTGTCCAATTATGAGGTGTGGGCGGATTCACCACGGATGCCGGAACATATCACTATCCCCGAACCATCCAGTGATTCGGAGCTCGACTCGGACTACGGTTCGGACTACGACTCGGACGGGAGTCTAGAACACGATCGGTTGAGTGACCACCGGGATCCGACAGGGTTTGGGTGGATGGTGATGTCCTCCAGGGTTAGTGAGGTTGATGGCGAACCAAGAGGATATATGTTCTGAGTCAGGTAGCTGTGCGAATTCAGTAAAGACTATCCGTCTATCACTTGTCCCTGTCCGAGTCGTTCAAACCACGGCTGTACTTGTAATCCAATCACTTTCACAAATTGTCTCACCGGGACACAGATATGATGAGCCGAGTGAGCCCAACGATCAGTTGTGGGGCGGCTATGGGAAATGCCGACTGAACGGCGAATCGGCTGCTGCCTCGTTTCCCACTGCTTGCTGTGTCGATTCGGCCTCGAGGACTGACGCAATGGCTTCTGGCGGTCCCTGTGTTTTCGCGTCGCTGCCTTTGACGAAGCTGGGGCAGCTTGGATCGTCAACGGGGACTCTGTTCGCACCCGGTCGCGGATTGTGGACAATGGGCGTCCTATTATCTCCAAACAATTGGAGGGTGCGTGTTCTTAGGCCCGACGGGTGCGGCAACGTATAGGGCCCGGTTCAATCTCAAATAATACGGCTCATAAGGCGGTGGTGTGCAGGCAGAGCTCCCACGACCTTTCCACCTGGTCCCACTCCCCGCACTCCGCATACCCGACGTCACGCAACTGGTGTGGCAGTTCGCGTGTCGGGGTCCGCTGCAAGGCTACCCGGCGCACCTATAAACAAGAGGTTCCCACTCTTTTTCCAGGTTAAGCCCCCCTCCCTCCCTCCGCAGCGGCGAACGTGTGGCATCCGAGTGCGCCGTGTGGTCCGTTCCCACCGATCCGGCCGTTCGTGTTCTTCGCGACTCCTCATCCTTTGTTCGCTTCACCTCTTTGTCCTTCCCCTCATCTGGTTTTCTATTCCACGGGGCTTTTCTTCGTCGCCCGCTCGTCCACGCGTCCGTCCCTCCCCCCTGCACCCTCAGTAGCATCCATCGCCTGTGCAACGCCTGGACCCCGACACGATGAACTTTCGACCCCACCCTTTCCTACTCGCCCTCTTTGGTACGTAAACCGCCCACCGTGTGGCCGACGAATCCACCCTAACGACCTCACCCTCACCTCCAGTTGCTATATTTCTTTTTGATTCTCTTTCTATCTGTCTTTATGGAGTACTCGTAGGCAAAAAGGGTGTATCAGGTGCGTCGTTCATCGGTCGTTGGTCGAAAGTTGCAGGCGTTCTGACCACATCTTATCGCGACAGCGTACGAAGTCGTTCACCTGATCATGTCTTCCATTTCAATCTCTACCATCATCATTCTGTCCGTCCTTTTGTCGCTGTTCATTCCAAACAGACTGCTCACGTCAATTCCTTCTTAGTGGTATCTATTTGCAATATACAAGGCACCGAACGAAACCATTCAAGATACCATACATCCTTACATTCGGCACCATCTGCCTTGTAAACTTAGGTATGCCCCTCCTCGAACCCGAGCCTCCCAAACGTTCGCTCACCGGGATCGACAGCTTTGTCTATCACTGTATCTATTAAGGCTACCAGCCAGGGCGCTCTTTGTTCCGTTTTTTCTACTTTCCCTTCAAACCAAGACTGTAAATGGGGTGGCATTTCAATCACCCTCCCCTGGGTAACGACCATCTTCGGTGGGTCTGCCTTTTCCCTCTTCCGGTTACCGGGAAACTCATCTTCGGTTCATTAGGCGCCGGGGGGCTGATTTGCATAGTCGCTGAGAAACAGGTCGGGCCGGTCGAAGTGCTACGGGGGGAGGCTCGTGAAGATCTAGAGCGTCTCCGGCGGGAGTGGCTCAAGGGATGCTATGAGGAGAACCTGAAGCGCAGTTCTCATTCGATCGACTCTGAACGCGAGGAGATCGAAGTAGAACCGGCCGACGAGGGATTTGACCCATACGCCTTGGCCAACGTTGCATATCCTGACAGCGCCTTTATTCCAAGGCAGGCGTTTCCCATGGACCTGTGGCGCCATGATCCCGGTCCCATACTCCCCAGGCGATATCCTGACATCGAGGAGGAAGACGAAGGAGAGGAAGATTTCTATGCCGACGAGGACCAATACGAGGAGCCCATACCGGACATTCAATATCACGACGCTCATTCAGACAGGATGTCGATGTCACAGCCGGACACTGACGAGTTGAACGACGTTCTAGACATTCGTTCGCTCGTGTATTTCCCGTCCGCTCACCCCACCATGGAAGACGTTCATTCCGCGACGGCCAACTTGAGCGATCTAAACTCCCATCTGCTGGGACGATTAACCCCGAGTGACATGGGGAGTTCAGAGCCGACCGTGGAGGAGACGAGTTGTTGGGAAGACGAAGAGGGGGAGGACGAGGTTGTCGTGAAAAAGAAGAGAAAGCTTCGACCACGACGGTTGGACTCTGGATCCGTGCGACCACCAAAGAAGTTCGTCGTGCGGTTCGAAGACCCGCCTTCAGCACGAGAACCTTTGAGGATCATTGTAACACCACCGACACCTCTCCCGAACAATGGATTTTTCTGACCTTCACGAACACTTGCAGGGTTGAATTCCCTCCTCCTGACGAACTGTATCCCATCCTTTGGATAACCCACGTCGTGTAACTTTTTCAATATATATTGTACTTCTACGCCGTTGGGGGAGGTACGGTCGTCGTGGTTGGAGTCTGCCGGTTGAGGTATAGAGCTCCAGAAAATTGGAGATGTCTATAATGTCGTATTAATACAAAGATATCTCCGGTGACTGTAGACATCCCCCATAGAGCATTAGCATTAGCCATGAACATCTAAATTATACGAGAGCATTTTCACGCACGGGTTTCCGAGTCTCGAACGCCAGCCAGTCCCCTGTTCCCATCGGCAACAGACCCATCGAACTGCACTTGTACAGCCCTAACGCGAGCGTCAGCATATTGGCGAGAATATAAACGATCTTCTGGATGATAAGGGTGCTGAATGATTTGGAGGAAGAGGATGATGGCGCGAATGGCGCGAATGCTGTGTGTGTGTGGATTAGTGGCCGTGTGGATGTGGCAAGGGGATGTGTACCGGTGTTGATAGCAGCTACGTTCTTGAACGGGCTGAACAATAACATGAACACGATCCCCATGCTGAAAATCTGAACACCGCCTCCGGACATGTACAGCATGAACGCTTGCATCGGAAGAGATTTGGCGGGTGAAATAGCCAGATCCCATGCTCTCTTCGTCTTCAGAACAGCGTACGAATCTGCTTGTTTTGAGGTGTCGACGGCCTTCGAGGGTTTATTCGTCTATTGGGGTCATGAGGACTGCGGTGTGTGTGGTGTGGTCTGTGCGTGCTCACGGGCAATGGAGCGAACCCGGGCGGAGGTGGTAAGGATTTCCATCTGGAGTCGTATGCGTGAGTCGCTCGCTCGCAGTTTCCGTGGTAGAGAGCCAGATATACTTTGAGTAGTCCACCTTCGTCACCGACATGGTTCGGAAGTGTTGCGGCCGTGGGAAGTCTCTTGGGCGCCACGGCGGCAGGGCATCGGCTTATAGTACGAGTCGATTGATTTTATCTACATATCCTCCGATTCTGCCTCGGACTCTTCACCTTCGTCAGAGTCCTCGTCATCGTACACTCCAGCAGTGGTCCAATCAGATATCTCGAGCTTGGCGTTCCGGTAGTTGCCTGTACGAAAATCGGCATCGTCAGTAGATGGCCTCTCGACACGGCAGGGAAATTCACCTCCAGCATCGACCTCGAACCCCGCTTGGGTAACGCATTTCGATAGTTCTGCCTTAGCACCAACTTTCGTGCTCCTTCCGAGTATGCAGCCTTCGAGCTTCGCTCTGTGAAGCGATTAATCACGGGACACTACCGAGGGATAATCACATACCCGTCCTCGATGACACAGTGGTCAAGAATCACACATCCGGCAATCTTGGTCATCTTCCCTATCACACAATGTCGGCCAATGACGGACTTTTTGATGCTCGCCCGCTCTTCCACTCGAGTGGACTGCCCGATACTCGAGTCCGTGGATATCTGGGCTTTGGCATCAATTTGGGGCCCCTTCGCCAGAGGTCCGGCCTGGTTCTGAGCCGCTTGATCCAAGAACTAAGGTGGGTTGTCAGCGGTTGCCTCCTGCAGCAAGCCATTGCTCCTCCCCACCCTGCGATTAATATCCAAATAACTATACAGGTTGTTTGCCCGAGCGGCAATCCCGTCCTCTGCTTTGTGGACGATTAAACCCACTCGCGTGCTTGGTCCATGGTTGGTGGTTATTTCGCCATCGCCCTCAGGGTCTTTGTAAGTTATGGTATTGGGCTCGTTTAACGTTGAATGTTTCAACGCGTTCGCTAGTGTCGGCATCTTCCTGTACGGCTGAAGGACTGGATGCAAAGGGTCAGCCCAAGTGACGGCGGAGGGACCCAGGAGTATGTTTACGAGTTTTGCATGCTTCTTTCTTCGAACGGCGGTGATTCATCTTGCATAACCATGGCAGGAAGCCCCTGCCAAGGGACTCGAGCCCCCGTTTCTTCTGCAACAGTTCGACGACTGAACGATGGCAGACAAGTACGCTCGAGTCCTGTAACCTGTTCGTCAACTTCAATCTGGGATGCCTAAAAACAAATTTCTGTCACTTCTCTGCTGAATTATCAGACCGAACAAAACATTGCGTACATCGATAGAAGCGACATTTTTAGTTCAATCTCGTCCTCGTTCCGGGTTGATGAGTCCGGGATTTCGACTTGCAAAAGACTTCCCGACTTCTCGTCCCAAACGATGGGTGTGAGTGGCGTGTGAGGGCCCCATTCGTCCCCAGCATGTTTATCGGGTTGTTGGTGGACCTCATACCACGTACTCGTAAGAATCGAGCCGTCTGAAGCAGACTCCATCCGGAACTTGTTCAACACGTTCGAAAGTTGGAGGGAAGGGGGAGGTATAAAATCGCACGGCAGCACGACAAAATCCCGGTCGATTCGGTGCGCGAAAGTTCGCAGGATCGAGCCGGTGCCGAACGAAGAATCTTGTGAATCTCCGTACGTTTGCAAGTCGATGCGAAGGGAAGGGAAGGAAGCGGAGGCGTCGGAACGGACGTGGTCTGCGATTGACCTTCGGTGTGACGTTGGGCAGACAAGGAGAACATCTGGTGCGAGGTAACGACGGTTCAGATCAGTGTTGCGGACCATACGCGCGGGTTTCTTGGGACGCACCTGTAATCCCAGATGGCTCGAGCCAAGCCAGAATGTAATCGATCATTGGCTTGTTGCCAATGGGTAGTAAAGCCTTCGGGCAAGGTTCCTCGCCATTGTTACTGGTCAAGGGCTGTAATCTGGATCCATTAGGATCTCCAGATCGTGAGATCGAGGTTCGAATGTCCTTACTCTCGACCAAGACCCGCAAGCACCACAGCAATAAACTCAGACTTGACAATTGGCTGAGACGCTTCGAGGTCCATGATCCTCGCAGCCTGAGCGGTGAGTGGGTGGATCGTTGGCTGTGGCAGACAAGGAACACGAAGAAATGCATTTGATTGACTCGATTATATTTATACACGTGATCGTAGTAAGGGAAACATCATGAACCGAAAACAGAAACCGTCCTTGGATGTTCAGGCTCCTCTAAAGTTACACTCGATCAGGAGGGGAATAACGGCGCGATCCTCGGGGTCCTCGAAAAAGTCCATGAGTGTCCAGCCGGCTACCTTGGGGCCGGAGATGGTTGATCCCTTCTCCCCGACGGCTTTACCGCTCAAGGCGTTGATCAGCCATGATCCAAATCGGCTGTTCACTCCTTCTACTCCAAACCCAGCCTGGGGCCAGCCAAAGCCTCGCGCCACTGTAGTCGGCAGTGCAAGGGGGAACGAGGTTGCGGAGAAGAACGATATCGCTAGGGTTGGCGTCATTGATCCGTTGTTTGGCGTAACCAGGGCCTTCGTTGCAAGCTCGACCTTCTCAGGGATGGACAGAAACGAGGGAATCTCGTACCTAAGGCGCATTGAGTGACGTCCTTCGTACGAAACGTGTTCCCCTTACCAGTCGTGAGTCTTGACGAGTGTATCCTTGCAGAACCACGTGAAGCCCTCCTTCTCGCTGTTTGGCCACCATGTCGGGTGAATCCCCATGCCGTCGAGTCCGCCTTCCCAGCCCGCGCCGTTGCCGCCAAACCGGCTAAACATTATAACCTTTCCACGCACCTCCCCAAGCAACGGAACCCTGTTCTCCAAGAACCACATACCCATACCGCCGGGCCCCATTTGTATTTCTTTGCGCACGAGAGCCGAAAAGTCGAGAGGGGGAGTGGTCAGGAAATCTTCTTGCTTAATCGACATAATGACCGTCTCCCGACATGAAGCGGGGTCGGTCAGGAAGTCGTATACATCTGACAAAACTTGCTGGAACGAGACTTTCTGTGGGACGAGTCCGTGGTATACCATCAACCCTCCTTTCTTGACGGCGAGGCGGACGTCAACGATTCGGATTCCGGACTGCAACTGGTAACTGAGGGTGCTTCCGAGGGATTGGCACTGTGCCACTGGCCAGCCATACGAAGCAAGGCTGCACAGATGATGTGAGGTAGGAAACGAGACTTGGGTATGGCGGCTTACGTATCGTGCGTTCCTGACGCTGAGTCAATAAGGTGATAACAAGCCGTATGCAATGTTTAGGCTTACCCGGGAGGCAAAGCGAAGACAAGGATGTGAAGTCGGATAATCCAGACAAAAACGAAAGTGGGTCCCTCTTGGGGAGAATGAGCAGCTTTTGGTGCCTTCGGGAAACCTAGGAAGTGTCACCTCGTGGTTGCTCGTGGGATAGGCCATGAACTCCAACTCACCCTGCACCGGTAGATCGTCCACGGTGCGGACTCATCGACCTCCAGCACCGTCCACAACGCGCAGTTGCGGCGCCTGAAAGAGAAGGAAGTGGTGGATAACCAAATCTCGTCTTTCTGTCCCCTCTGGCCCATGGACTGGTGGGCCGTCAAGGTCATACTTGAGCTGCGGTTTGGCGCCTTGACGTTTGTCGGCTGGTTCGGAAACAAGATGTGGTGCTCCTGGGGGGATTTGAAATCCCATTGGCATAGCAAGGATCTGTCCGTAAGGTTGTAGATGTCGAGCTTCATGGATCCAAATGCCACCTAGAAAGAGTGCGGAGGAAGCGAAAGACCCTTCCGAAGCGTGGGAGTTCGGTTGTCGGCTGAGATTAGACTTTTGAGTCAGATGATCGCCGGACACAGAGCTCAACCCCAGCCGACGCGCCTTGACTGCACACCACGATGAGTCAATCTCAAGAATCAGAGCAGAGGCGCCAGGTAGGCTGGCGTACTGGAGGCCGAGCTTTACTGAAGGGAGTCGCGCTCCCAGGTATTGTCCATCTCTGTACCGGACGTTCGGTACTTCGCCGCATTACTTCGCGGTGTCAGTTTTGCGACCGTGAGTGAACGTGCCCGTCTGCCTTCGCGTGGGTGCTGATAGTCGCATAGCGCGCCACTGTAACCGTTACAAATAGTGGGTTCACTGTAACGGTCGAGGAGGCCAGAAGCTTGTTGGGTAGGTCCAGATCGCGGTTATTCCTGCCTAAGGCTGACGCGTGGATCGCTAGCAACTGCATTCGTGTTCAAGGAAATGTTCGAAGAATATACCTATCACCCTGAGGCCTCACACCCACAGTCTCAGGCACCATCGGATTCTCAGCCGTCGACGAATAACGCCGCGTTCGAAATCCCTCTGAACACTTTGATAGAGTGTCTGAATATCTTTGGTACATCGAGTGTATCAACCGCATCCAAGACGAAGAAGTGGAAGCAGAATGCCGAGGATGGTGGCATGGATCACGAAACCGACCGAACTGGCCCGTTGGATAGGTATTTTCCGTCGTCCGACAAAGGCACCGCAATGAGGATGAGTTACGATGGGACTGGATATCCCCTCACCCTTCACATGTGAGTCCAACTTTTGCGATTGGGAGGGGTGTCGTAACATGGCATGTAGTGCAGAGGACGCGGCTGGTCCAACGGCGACCTGTCAGATCACCACCTACGAGCCAGAACCACAGCTAGAATTACCATTCGAGGACCATGCGATGTGAGTGACTCGTATCTGTCCTTCGTCTCGCTTCTGAGTGAGGTTCTAGTGTGTTGAAGATTATCCTCAAGGTACGGCATCCTGTCAGGCTCTCCCAAGCGATAGGATTCATCGAGCGCTTCGCATAGTCCTCTTGGTTGAGTGATGCCCTGTCAGAGCTGGATACCACTTCCTATGAGAAGATTACAATCCTAAGCAATCCACCTCCTCCACCCCGAACGCGCGCACCGAGGGAGCCAAGCAAACCCATCTTGCGGATACACGCTGCAGGTCCTTTCGGCAGCTGTGAGGTGAGTTCTGGTTATCTGGGCTCTCGACGAAATACGATGCATTGCGCTCTAGATGGACTATCCGAATGACCGGGAAGTCCTCGAGACTGTCGAATGTAAAGAGCCTGTGACCTTCAGGTGAGTATTCCCCGTTGGCCTAGGCACCACCTGACCCGCTCCAAGCTACAAATTGGTCCACATATCTCATGCGATTCGAGCACTGCAAAACTCGACTAAAACGTCTCTACGCATTGACAATGGAGGACTGCTTTGCCTCCAGCTGCTGATGCCTTCTCCCAGACCGAGGGGAGGAAGCTCTGAGGCGTTCACCGAGTTTAGGGTCAGTCGTGCACTCTTATTTTCTCATCCGGTCCTAAAGATCTCTACAGTGTTTGCCCCTCGACGATATTTAAGTTTGGTGCGGTTTGGATCGGCAGAGAAATCATCTCCATCAAGTATTGCATTTATCCGAGGCGCGTATTACGGGCTCTATATATGTATAATGCGCCCCCCTAGTGGCATCTCACAGTAAACCTTCGAAGTAATCAGGTTGCGACGGCTTCGGTGGGGCGAGCGAGTCCTTGTTGGCCGGAGGTTGTGGAGAGGGTGGGAGATAGTCAGCAATGACGGAGTCAAAGTCTGGGGTACTGGTGGCAGCTATTATTGTGAATCAGATTTCGCGTTCGTGGTGGGGACGTAGAGAGCGTCATTACCTGGGCCAGAGCGAGCACGAATGGAGGCAGCAAGCATGTTTGAGACGATAAGCTGTCGGATTGTAGGTCCGTCCAACGGCAGTTCGACCTTCTCCGACTTCTGTGTAGGTTTGGCCTTGTGCTCGTCCAAACCGTGTTTCTCCTTGAAGGTACCGGTGGGACCAGAGGCGAGACCCAAGTGAGCAAGAATGTCTCCTTTGGTGAGCATTCCGCGGATGCCGGTTCCCTTGATTTTATCGACCGAGTCAACGTTGTGCTCCTGGAGCAACCGGATAACGGATGGGAATAATGGCCGAGAGTGTTCTATGCGTTTGTGCGGAGGCGGAGGAGTAGATGTGGAAGGGGTTGGAGCTGACTCGGACTTTGGGGTTGTAGGTTCTGATGGGGCGGATTGTTGGGTTGGTTCTGGTTTTACCTCCTCGACCGGGGGTTGGAGATTCGAGATATCATCTCCCTCTTCCGCGAGCAGGGCAATGACTTTGCCGACGGGGACATTCTTAGTGCCATCCTGAGCCTGAAGTATGGTGGAGGGTCAGTTGGTCTTTGCAGACCACGACGGGGGAACTTTTCGCACCAAGATTTTCCCAAGGATACCATCTTCCGGGGCCTCAACATCTATCGTAGCCTTGTCTGTTTCCTGACCCGGGTGTGTGAGTACCTTTCGGGTGTGTGTCCCGGGACCCGCGGCGTACAATTTCAAGCAAGACGTCTCCAGCAGAGAACGCCTCTCCCTCCTGCTTCTTCCACTGAGCAATGCCTCCCTCGGTCATAGTCGGCGACATGGCGGGCATGGCGAGGTTGGTCACCACACACCGTACAGCACTTGAGCGGATGCCTGGCACTTCGGATGAGCAACAAATGTCATGCTGGTGGTCTCAGTTCCCGCACCTCGTCTTCCAGCGGTGGCCTGGGCATTCCTGAGCACTGTCCGCGACGAACCGGCGTACAAGACGCGTTGCATGTGGGGGAGGGAGGGTTTTGGGCGGAACCGGATGGTGAGGAATTGGATGATCTGGAGACGGTCGGACCGGAGGCAACCGGCGAGTCGGCGACCGATCGCCCCGCATCAGCTCCCACCAAGCCGAGCCAGTCTTGTCCTCAACAACACGTAGGCGTTTCCCCCTCGCTTGGCTTTTTCTTCGGACTTTACTCTCTCGTATCCTAGGTTTGTTGAGCCGAACAGCCACGGCCTCGCAGACACCACCGGCGTTCGCCGTGATACCTGGGTTCCAACAAACTGCGACACATCGCACAAGCGGACCACACATATCCGTCCTTCTCTGTGGAATTCGCCGCACCCAAGCCCCCAACAACGTTCGTGGAGGTCCTGGCGATTGAGACTTTCTTCTGGTATTCCGTGTCGACCATAGCGAATGAACTTCTTCGGACATGACTCTTGGGTACGAGGGATAGGTCATAGACTCTTTTATCAGTTTGGCCTGTGGGTGGTTTCGTTTTTTTCATGCATCAATTATGGTCGCTTAAAGCTCCCTTACCCTCTAGTCACTGTGCGACGCATCAAATCAGACTTATCCTCGTCTCCGCGGTTGTCATAACCTCACTCTTCTACCCGGCGCTTGCGATATACTCTTCGTCCCAACCGCAGTTCCTGGCCCGAATTTCCTCTCGAATCCTTGAATCCATTGCTGGCGAAGGCCTATCAAGTTATCACTCTTATCACGACTTGCACGATCCATGGTCCGGGTACGACGCCCTTCATATCCGTGAAGACTCCGTGGCTCGAGCTCGCTGTGGGACAGAGGGCATTCTTCGCGTCGAACGCCTATTAATTCACAGTGCACTTCCCGAAGATTCAGGCGCACTCAACAATCAAATTCTGTTATCCACGCTGCAACTGGAACGACAAATCGGCCGTGCGCTCTCAACCGCTGACACGGGCTGCTTACGGCGAATTGATGGCTCATGTTTCGTCTTGAGCCCGGTGGCTTTTTGGGGCTATGACGAAGATACGCTGCTCGCAGATGAAGATATGTTGGACACACTCCAGCGAACCTCGAACATCTCGATCCAGGGTATCCCGATCGCCCCGCAAATGGTACTCGCTGGTCGGGAACTCGATGGCGATTCAAATCTGGATTTCGCCATGTTCCTCGTTTTGACCTACGTGTTCCACGAGACTTCTTGCCTTGGCTCTGGTGGCCATTCGGCATGGGTCAAGGCCGTTCGACAAGCGGCCGGGGGGACCGGGGACTTGGCCGTCGTGACCAAGGAGCCCACGCTCCTAGCGCTTGAGGTAACCGTTCTCTCCGAGGCTCGGAATCTATTTTTGTTGAACCTTCAAACAGTACAAGGGGTCCAAAGACACTCGTTCATCAGCCCTGTATACCTTCGCATGGCTTACATATTTCGCTCTCCTGATCTATGCGTATTGGATGTATCGGAAGATCGACAAGTTGCACTCCAGACTTGGTGTCGCCCTCACTGGTGTGATCGAAATCTTGGTCAGTACCATCACAAGTTTGAGCGTCTGCGCCCTCGCTGGTTTCAAGATCACCATGATCCCATGGTATGCCAGTTTCCCGTTTGGTAAACCCGTCGGTAGATTGACATAGTTTCAGGGAACTGTTCCCCGTCCTTATCACATTCGTCGGGATAGAGAATATGTTTACCTTGGTGAGCCACGAAAGGCAGCGATATTCGCAGTACTGACCGGGCTTCCAGGTTGATGCCATATATTCTACCCCCATCACCCTTCCCGTTAAGAATCGCGTCGCAGGAGGCCTAAGCCGGGCCGGAACATCCAACACCTTGAAGTGCTGTGCCTACAACTCTATCTTAGGTGTCCTTGCTGCATTTTCCGATGGTGCCATCAGGCAATTCTGTGCTTTCGCTGTGGTAGTCCTTGTGGCGCACTGGTTCTTGGCGCATACCTTCTTCGTCACGGTCTTGTCAATTGACCTGCAACGACTCGAGGTATTATTCACGGCTTCTGGTTCCCAAAGTAATCATTGTGCTCATTTTCGTAGCTTGATGAACTTCTCCAGCAGGCCCCTGATGTCGCCAAGAGCGACTCGGAATCCCAGAAACCATCGAAAGCTGCCGCCACCCAGAATTTGAAGGGCCGAGTGAACAAGAACGTTACATTACTATTGGTACGCCGAGTGGATTGCTTCGGATCCGGACTCTAATGCGTCTCTAGCTTTTGGCTATAACCGGCATTCTCTACTACTCGACTCAGCGCGCTGGTGTGTCCGACACGAAGAGTCCTCTCTCACGGGGTGCACTTTCGAGAGGGAAACATGGCGCCGAATTCGTTCCGACTCACTCTCCCGCATCCAGTATCTGGAGGCTACTCAACCCCAACGACGATCCCCTGGTCCACCTTCGCATGGAAGCACCCACGATTCTAATGTTACGCCCCGATATGACCCAACCGGCGGACCCCAAGACGTACCAGCGCCCCCGTTTCCCAGTTCGAACGATCCGCCGAGTGATATGGTTATTGAAGATATTCTTTGGCCCCATCCTCGCGACGGTTGGACTGTTGTACGGGTTGATGCTGTACCTCCTACGGGGTGCGCAACTCCTGGATGCCCGGCACGACCGACCCAATGAGGGGACCCCAGAATGCGTCAACGTCGAGCCCCCTGTCGACGAGAACATCTCGTTCACTACCCTTCCCCGCGCTTTCCCCACTGACATCGAATTGATCGCCACCAGCGACGACGGTCGACGCGTCGCAGCGGTTGGAACCCAGAACGAGTTCATCATTTGGAACATGCAAGACGGTGGACGCCAGTCCTACGTTACTACCAACGCGACCGACCTCCTCATGCGGACTTCCAGTACCCTACCCAGCCAAGCTACGATCACTGCACTCGCACTTTCTGGGGACGGATCGATGTGTGCCGTTGGAACGTGCGCAGGGATGGTTTTCGCATGGAGCCTTGAGAAGTCCGGGATTACTCCAGTGCCTATATTGTCCACGGAAAGGAAGTCATTCCCCGTGACTGGTCTACAGTTCTCCGCCCCTGGGTCGTTGACAGAACCGCCGAAGCTTTTGGCAACCTACGGAAATGGGGTCGCGGTGGAGTGGTGGACGGATGGAACTGGGTCCTCCAGAGAGATAACCCCTTCCCGACCCCCGCTGGTATCCAAGTGTGTTATTGTCCCATCCTCCGCAACAACGAAACATGTTGCGTTTTTTATGGAAGATGGGACCTTGGAACTGTGCACAGCGTTCCAAGATTCATTCCCAATCCTGGGCCTTTGCGTTGCCGCCGGAAACCCTTCAGACCACGTCTCCCGAGTCCACGTTGCCGACCTCCTGATCGGTGGACAAGCCCATAATATTGTCGCTGCCACCACGAGGGCGGGAGTCATTTCGATCTGGGATGGGGAAACGGGAGAGTGCGTCACCATTCTGGATGATCTATTCGGTGAAGCGAGTGGCCTCCGACTGTCGCCTGTGAAACCCAAGACCTGCCAGTTCTGTGGGGAGATGGCCCCCGACAGCTTCCTGCTCTCTTTCTCGGTCGGCCAAACGGTTATCGTATACCGAGCATATCTGGTGGATGGTTCTACGAGGAAGTGTTCGTGCCCCCAAAATCAACCTCAACGATCACTGAATGTCGGGGTCGACTTTTCGCCACTAAAGAAGAAGCGGTCGAGGCAGAGCAGCGTGGCGTCTTCCGGAACCTCGTCCCCACAACAGGCCAGATCACGACACCATTCGCTCAGTGGGACAAGTTCAGGAGTTCTCCCGACGTTCCCAGTTTCTGGGCACGGGGTCCATTCGAGGAGGGTCAGCGAGAAGGATAAAGATTCGCTAAGGAGGGCCGTGGAGCTGATGGTTTTGCCGGTCCCGCCCTTCGAACATGAAGACGCCGAGAAGCCTCCTTCAACCACACGGACGTATACCTCTCTCATGGCCGGTCGGTCCCACATATGGGAGAACCTCGTCGCGGTTAGGGTGGCGGTGACAAACTTCGAGAGAGGGAGGTGGGAAGTCGTGGATGAGAAGGTCGTGGGGTTGAGGAGGAGGCCGTTGGGAGTTGGAAAACCTTCAGAAACATTGGGAGTGCAATTGAAAGCTGGTTCCGCGTCGGGATTGAGTCCCGCATCCCTGGAGAGGTGGGAACTTTGGACGTTCGATCCGTTGGTGGGAAAGACGCAAGCTTCGTCTTTGGCCTCGCTGAGGCAGGAGGATCGAGCTGAACCCACCACGGATTATAGCAGGTTCAAAGGGGCCTTCTCCGTTCAGAACGGTATCACGCTTCCGGAACCCGTTCCCAGACTTCCGTTCACTCGGGTATCGTCTTTCTCGTGTCGTGGGAATCGGTGCTTGGCTGGGTTCGGGAATACCGTTGGCGTTCTCAAGTTGAACGCGCCGCAAGTCTTGCAAAGAAAACCCAGCCTACACTGACCGACATCCCCACCACCCCGCTCGTTTTCTCGGGGTTGATTCGCTTTTGTTTGACTCGTTGCTTTGGACTGCTTTCTTCCCTTGGTATCCCTGGCATCACCTCCTAAATTGTATAGTACTTTCAATGTATTCCGATTATCACTAGAAAGACTGTCATTGTATATGCTGTAGACATTATTAACAATCTAATCAGTGGACCATTGCTAGAATCCTGCGGTAGTCTTCGACCACGTTTTGGAAGGTTTCTTCAAGTTTGTCGAGACGCTCTTGCTTCTCCAATTGCACGAGGATCTCCTGTGCGGGGAGGTGAGATCACAAAACGTATCGTATGCGTAGAGGGGCGCTCACGTAGTTGAAACGGTATAGGCGCTCCTTGACTTGAACCCTAAATGCTTTGAAGGCCCTAGCGTCCAAAGGGTCCAGATTGAGCAATTGTAACATTTCCACCAACCGATGGAATTGGCGCTGTGACAGAGAAGGTCAGGAACAGAAGGGCTACGTTCTCTATCACATACCCCGGCAATCTTCAGCTGCACCCTCCACTTCTCGGCCCAAGCCTTGTTCACAGGTGGACCCATCTTCCCGGCGCCAGACGAGGACTTTGTTCGACGAATGGGTCCGACGCCACCACCTTTTGATGAACCGTTGGTCCAGAAGCCCTCTTCCATGAACCGTTTGAGGCCAAGGACCATCTTGAGGTCGTTACGGTCTCGGAGGTCCTCGAACGCTTCCGCGGGGTCTTCGACGGTTAGTTCTGAGATGTGTTCTTGTGAAAGTACGCGTTGGTAGGTGGCGGTGTATAAGGCGGCTGGGAATGGATTAGATTGTTGGGGCAGATTCGCTTAGTTGGGGGGGACATACAACCGTGGCCTTGCCGCTGATACGGTGGTAATATCACGAATTGGCTGTGTGAGGGAGGTCACCAGTGGTGCTCGTTCCGTCCGCGTGTGCCTGACTGTACCTGAGTCTTAACCTGATCCTTTCGGGGAAGCAGTAAAACGGATATAACGAGGTGTATCCAGCGAAGTGGTAAGTCGCCACCCCAGGAGCTCCTCTTCGTTTCCGTTTCTCGTACCTATAGCAGTGGTAAGGGTGGGCGAGAGGAAAGGGAGGAATAACGGACTTACAATACCAGGAACTCCCAAGTTGATTCATCTTCCACGATGTATGAACCGCCCTCGATGTAAAGGAGGATGAATATTTGCATTTTTCTGTGGTACTCCCTGAATCCTGGGGTATCCCACGTTGACTACGCGGATTGTTAATGTCGGGGGACCGAAAACACAGCTTGAAGAAAGCAGGTACTGACATAATACACCTCGTACTCGATGACGTCCTCTCTTTCTGGGTCCAAATCGTTTGCGGAGGCGACACCCTTGCCCTTTCCTTGACTAGAGGGCGATACACGTTGGTATGAGTGGATCTTGTCGCCTGGGGGTTTGAACTCCGTCGCGTCGCGTTCCATGATATCCAGGAACGTCTTCTCGTCCGTTTCGTAGCCTGTAGGACATTTCAAAAAGTGAACCCCGGAGGAGACGGGAAGTCGGCCGCGCCTGGTGGTATGAACTCGGCAAGAGTGCTTTCCACGTTATCCACCGTTGAGGATGATGCGAGTTTGGACGCGTAACGGACGTTTAGGTATTGGTGTAATGAGCCGGACGCGAACCTCAACTGGGCAAAACCAGTAAGTCAGTAATGCGAAGGGGATGGGATATGGAGCAGCGTACGTCTATCGTCAAGTTTTTGTACCCGTAGATCTTCTCGTCTTCGCCATAGATCTACAACGCGAGGTCAGCCGTCATCACTATGAATCACCAACCTATTAACATAACCGTACGGGGTATGTGAAGGTCGGGGAGAAGTTCTCGTATGCTTCCGTTTCCGCGAGCGATTGTTTGTCCTGCTGTGACCTCACTGTGGTGGGACGCGTTTGGCGCGGTTCGCAACATCAGGCCAGGTTGGCACTCACCTAACGAAAGGGACAACGCCGCGTTCGAATCTGCGGTCCACTCGGTATTCATCAGGGGGAAGGGCAGACAGCACTGCTGAAGGGTGTTGTGAATGAGGTGGGTGGTGGACGCGCAGTTGTTAATGTAATGAATTCCACGATTGGGCGCTTGAGCACCCTACCGTACCGCCAAAGGCGCACCAAGCAAATCCAGACACAACCCGAGGCCGTCGTCGAACGCAACGTGAAATTCATAAATTCTAAGGGCGTTGACTAATACAAAAACTAATCCGCGAGGTAACAAGCTTGGTTCTGGGCGAAGTGAGGGTCGAAAATCGTAACACGGGAGCACGTCTACGGATGAGATGGTACAGAGGTGGTGGTGGTACAGGAGGAGCTGGGCTGGGTGGGGATGATCTTACAAGAACGAGAGTAGAGACGAGGGTCTATCAGAACCCCATCATTGAGGAGGGGTTGAAATCAGGATTAAATGCTGGGTTAACATCCCACCCGCTGTTGGTGTAATAACTCCCCAAGTGGTCGTAGAAGGTGAACCCAGAGGCTCCCACCGACGCCTGGGTAGGTGGTTCCACTTCGAACTCCGGTGCCGGAACCTTGCCCATGGAGGAGCTAGCGGTGGGAGCCGAATCACCCATAAAGTTTGGCTGCACGATGCGCGGCCCAGGGTTGACCAGGGGTTCGGCCAGAGTGGTCGCCTGTGGCAATGCGTAGAAGTCCGAGGGGCCGGTCGCATTCCTTTCCGGGATTAACACGTTATGGTCATGCAGTTCCGAGTTATGAAGTCCAAGGTTCGTAAAGCCCGGGGTCGGGTAGTACATGGATGGCATGGCGGAGAAGTTCTGCACCATGCCAGAACCGTGCATCTGGGTCGGGATGTGGAAGAACTGAGGGTGGGGGGTTATCATTGGCGGAGGAGCTGTGGTGGACTTGTCGGCGAGATGAGCAACCTTTACATCATGGGTTCTCGAGGACACTTACCGACGCAAGGGGCTGGAGAGGCGCAGAATAGAAGGGGTCCCTCATTGACGAACTTCCCGAGAACCAAGCGCCTTCCCAAACCGACTCCGCAGGCGCGGTGGCCTTGGTGGAAGGAGTGGCCGTTGCCTCCCGCTTCTCGTGCGGGGCGGTCCTGCGTCGACGGGCGACGGGTTTCGTGGCGGAACCATCCTGAGTCGCGTCGTCTGCCACCCCGCTCTTCCCCTTCCCGGCCCTGGGTCGGTAGACCCACCCGGGGTACAGCTTGCTGTGTTCATCCTTGATAATGTCCGCTTGGAGTTGGTAAAGCTGCTTGAGAACTGGGGATAGATCATTCCAGGCTGTAGCAGCCTCCAGTGACACATGCTTCTGCTGTCGGCGACCGAGGCTTCCCGGGGTAGAGTTGGCGGTAGAGTTCCTGAGCCAATCGGCGCGGAAGATCAGAAAGCAGTTGGGCGGACGAGGGATGCGTTCAGCGCTCGAGGCGTTTCTTTTACGCTTCTTGAGTTCGCGCGGCATCGTTTGAGCGGAGTGGGGGTGGATGAGAGTATTTGAGAAGGGGCGTGGGGTAAAGAAAGGGAGAATGAGCCACTTTATGAGGGCCGGCCGTTGACCGCCATGGTTCGGCTGGGGGCCATGGCCATGCCAGATGTCTCCCACGTCCGGCCGTGGCAGTTACATCCTCCTGGGTGGTCAAACTCTGAGGAGCGGTCCGCCTTGCAGTTGGGTGAGTCTCAGTCTGCACTCAAATGGGAGTCTTGCGGTCAAACACATTTGAGTAGCATGACGGCTGATCGACACTGTAATCGGCGCTGGGTTCACGATAACCCTCTTGAGCGAGGTACGCCTCGCCGATTTTCACACCACCTGACCAGAGCTTGGAGGTGAACGTCGGACGTTAAACGTACCAGGCACCCAACCGTCTCTTGGCAGAGCTGCAAATCGTCCCCGAGTCTCACACCAAGTTAATCGACTTCATTCCTCTCGTCAGCACCTCAGGGGGGTGTACCTTTCCCGTAATCGATCTGTCTGGTGGGATCCACTCGATGGGCGGAGCTACCCTGGAAAGGTTTTAGACAACAAACTATTTTTGTTAGAAGAACCCATCGCCATATTCCCCGCTACTTGGTGTGGACTCTCGAGGGCTGCCTCCTCGCTGCGGGCGATGTCGAGATCGTTTTTGGGTTCTCTCGGGGCGTACACGTGGATGTCCTGTGCCAGGTTCCACAAACTCCTCGCGGCTGGCGGAAAGATTGGAGGATGTTAGACTCCCCAACTTGATCTGTGGACACGGTGCCGCCAATGACCCCAACACCAACATTAACTATGGCCGAGTTATCTGTCCGACCGCCACCAAGTACGAGGAGTACTCCGACGGTATTGTCGTCATGAGGATTTTTCCAAGTGAAGAGGACCCCTTTGGCTTGTTTACCGGCCCCAACCCCAGGAGGATGGACCAGTATGCGAAGACACACGCCAGCGACGGGATCTTAACCGTCGGAAGCGCTGCCACTTGGTCTCAAGCTTTGGGTTTGGGGTGCTAGATTGACATTTGGTTGATTTGAGTAACCCCGGAGGCTTCTGGGGAATCGGTACGTGTGTGCTGGCGATGCTGGGCGATTCCATGGGATGTAGTATATTCTAAGAAGTTGACATCGAATAACGAGTTGTTGTAACATGACCCCGTGGAAACTGGTGGAGCAACTGCCGGATGCATGCCCGAGTGAATGTTTTCACCGCTGCGCCGGCTCATGCATTCGCGACCTGCGAAAGCGAGTCGACCAAGGTCCCCCACACGGTGCCGGAAGGCTGTAAAGTATGGTAGAAATTTCGGATTCCTCCCTGGTTTCCTCCGCCGTGTTTTCCTTCCCAAACACTCGGGAATAATCGCGGAGAGTTCTGCGCAGCTGACGCCGCCGTTCTTCCGGCCGTGAGGAATGTGGGCGGGGTCCCCAGAGGATGAAATTTTGAAACGCGGTCGATTACCATAAATTCTGAGAGGCTGGACTGGAAAATGTATTACCTGAG
>Ga0307516_10003213_pt1 | contig 21213 bp, 18 predicted proteins | sample 19_EM_MG_FD_203310 | JGI IMG/M metagenome (GOLD analysis project Ga0307516, IMG submission 203310) | Populus trichocarpa ectomycorrhiza microbial communities from riparian zone in the Pacific Northwest, United States - 19_EM | ecosystem: Host-associated > Plants > Roots > Unclassified | place... | reverse complement strand
CCGTCGCTGCTGCACCACCTGGAGCACGTGCACATCGCCTCGGACCGCAACCTGGTCGATGTGCGCTTCCCGGTGCAGTATGTGATCCGCCCGCAGTCCACGGTCGTCACCGACTACCGCGGCTACGCCGGCCAGGTCGCCTCGGGCGTGCTCAAGCCCGGCGACGAGGTGATGGTGCTGCCGTCCGGCATGACCAGCACGATCGCCGCGATCGACACCGCGGACGGCCCGGTCGCCGAGGCGTTCCCGCCGATGTCGGTGACGGTCCGGCTGACCGACGAGATCGACATCTCCCGGGGCGACATGATCTGCCGGCCGCACAACGCGCCGGCGGTCGCCCAGGACATCGAGGCGATGATCTGCTGGATGGACGAGACGGCGCCGCTGCGCGTCGGCGCGAAGTACACCATCAAGCACACCACCCGCACGGCCCGCACGGTGGTCCGCGGCCTGCAGTACCGGCTGGACGTCAACACGCTGCACCGCGACGAGAGCGCGCCGCAGCTGGGCCTGAACGAGATCGGCCGGGTCAAGCTGCGCACCACCGTGCCGCTGCTGGCCGACGAATACCGCCGGAACCGCACCACGGGCGGCTTCATCCTGATCGACGAGTCGACCAACCGTACGGTCGGCGCCGGCATGATCATCGAGGCTCAGTAGTAGCTCGTGACGAAGCCCCGCTTCCGGTGCCGGGAGCGGGGCTTCCTCACGTACGGTGACCGCCGGTCAGTCGTCGTCGCGCCGGGTGATCTCGTCGCCGGCCTGCTCAGCGCAGCCGGGCGGCGCCCGGTCCGGGCGTGGCCGACCAGGTGGTCGGCGCGGTGAAACCCCGTTCCGCGTACGCGCGTTCCACCGCGGCCGTGGTCTCGGCGGCCCGGTCGGCGTCGATCAGGGCCAGGACGCAGCCGCCGAAGCCGCCACCGGTCATCCGGGCGCCGTACGCGCCGGCCGCCAGCGCCGCCTCGACCGCGATGTCCACCTGCTCGACCGTGATCTCGAAGTCGTCGCGCATCGAGGCGTGCGACGCCGTCATCAGCGGGCCGATCTCGCGGACGCGGCCCGCGCGCAGCAACTCCACCGTGTCGAGCACCCGCTGGTCCTCGGTGACGATGTGCCGCACCCGGCGGCGCATCACGTCGTCGTCGAGCTTGCCCAGCGCCGCGTCCAGGTCGCCCGGGGTCACGTCGCGCAGGGCCGGCACGTTCAGGATGCGGGCGGCCTCCTCGCAGGACTTGCGGCGGGCGCCGTACTCGCCGTCGACGTGCTGGTGCGGCGCGTTGCTGTTGATGATGAGGATGGCCAGGCCGGCGGCCGCCAGGTCGAACGGGATCTGCTCGACCTCCAGCGACCGGCAGTCCAGGAACAACGCCTTGCCCTCGACGCAGCGGATGGAGGCCGACTGGTCCATGATCCCGGTCGGCGCGCCCACGTAGACGTTCTCGGCGCGCTGGGCCAGCGCCGGGCGCTCGGCCACCGGCAGGTCCAGCCCGCCCAGCTCGACCAGCGCGGTCAGCACCGCCGACTCCAGCGCGGCCGACGACGAGAGGCCGGAGCCGAGCGGCACGTCCGAGGCGATCGCGATCCGGGCCGGCGGCACGTCGAAGCCCGCGTCGGCCAGCGCCCAGACGATGCCGGCCACATAGCCGGCCCAGCCCTCGACCCCGCCGGGCTCGGTCGTGGCGAAGCTGACGGCTTCCGGGGCGAAGGTCGAGCAGACCGTCCAGCCGGGCGCGTCGGCCGGCGTCGCCGCTGCCACCACGTGCTGCGGCAGGGCGAACGGCAGCACGAAGCCGTCGTTGTAGTCGGTGTGCTCACCGATGAGGTTGACGCGACCCGGCGCCGCCCACAGTCCTGTGGGCTCGGCGCCGTAGGCGTTCCGGAAGGTCTCGGCGGCGGAGGACGCAACAGTCATGTCCATGATCAGATCACGCGACGTGGCTGCGGTAGAACGTCCACGCGTCACCGATCATGTCGGCCAGCGTGTTCTTCTCCGGCACCCAGCCGAGCTCGTCGCGGGCCCGCTGCGACGCGGCGACCAGCGTCGCCGGGTCGCCGTCGCGTCGCGGCGCCACCTCGACGGGCAGCTCGGCGCCGGTGACCGCGCGGGCCGCCTCGGCGACCTGCCGGTTGGAGAAGCCGTTGCCGTTGCCCAGGTTGTAGATCTTGTGCTCGCCGGGGGTGGCGGCATCGAGCGCGAGCAGGTGGGCGCGGGCCAGATCCTGCACGTGGATGTAGTCGCGCACGCAGGTGCCGTCGACGGTCGGGTAGTCGTCGCCGAAGAGCTGCAGCTTGTCGCGCTTGCCCGCCGCGACCTGCAGGGCGATCGGGATGAGGTGGGTCTCCGGGTCGTGCCGCTCGCCGATGGCGGTGCCGTCGGGCCGGATCAGCGCCCCGGCCACGTTGAAGTAGCGCAGCGAGACGGCGGCCAGGTTGTGGGCGAACGTCTCCGAGGTGAGCGCGTAGTCGAAGGCCAGCTTGGTGGCGCCGTACGTGTTGGTCGGTGCCTTGACCGCGCCCTCGGTGATCGGCAGCTCGGTGGGGTTGCCGTAGACCGCGGCGGTGGAGGAGAAGACGACCCGCGGCACCCCGGCGGCGCGGACGGCGTCGAGCAGGGCCAGCGAGCGGACCACGTTGTGGTCCCAGTACAGCTCCGGCCTGCTCATCGACTCGCCGGCGGCGATCAGGCCGGCGAAGTGCAGCACGGCGTCGAAGCCCGCCGCCGGGGTGAGCACGCTGCCGGCCTCGGCGATGTCGGCCCGCACGAAGGTGGCGTCGGGGGCGACCGCTTCGCGGAAGCCGGTGCTGAGGTTGTCCAGGACGGTGACCTCGTGTCCGGCGTCGAGCAGCAGTCGGCTGGTGACACTGCCGACGTACCCGGCACCTCCCGTGACGAGCAGTTTCACGTCGCGACCTTTCGTAGCGGATGCTGGAGGGCACACTGAATCCCAGGACAACTTTCCACCAAGAACGATCATAAGTCAACACGTTCAAACATCAGACTATCCGGAGGCGGGCGTTTGACGGAAAGCCCGCCGAAGCTGACACAATGGCGCTCATGTCCGACGCCGACCACCGTCCCCGGGTGCTCTCCGGCATCCAGCCGACCGCCGACTCGTTCCACCTCGGGAACTACCTCGGCGCGGTCCGCAACTGGGTAGCCATGCAGGAAACGGCCGACGCCTTCTACTGCGTCGTCGACCTGCACGCGATCACCATGGGGCATGATCCGGTGGCCCTGCGCAACCGCACCCGGTTGTCGGTGGCGCAGTTGCTCGCCCTGGGCCTCGACCCGGAGCGCTGCACCCTCTTCGTGCAGTCGCACGTCCCCGAGCACGCGCAGCTCGCCTGGGTGCTGAGCTGCATCACCGGCTTCGGCGAGGCCGGCCGGATGGTCCAGTTCAAGGACAAGTCCGCCAAGCAGGGCTCGGAGACCACCAGCGTCGGTCTGTTCACCTATCCGATCCTGCAGGCCGCCGACATCCTGCTCTACCAGGCCGACGCCGTGCCGGTGGGCGAGGACCAGCGCCAGCACCTCGAGCTCACCCGCGACCTGGCCCAGCGCTTCAACACCCGGTTCGGCAAGACCTTCACCGTGCCCTCGGCCTACATCGTGCGGGACACGGCGAAGATCACCGACCTGCAGGAGCCGACGGCGAAGATGTCCAAGTCCGCGTCCTCGCCGAACGGCATCCTCGAGTTGCTGGAGGAGCCCGCCCGGTCGGCCAAGAAGATCAAGTCGGCGGTCACCGATGCCGGCCGCGAGATCCTCTACGACGAGGAGAACAAGCCCGGCATCAGCAACCTGCTGACCATGTACGCGGCGCTGACCCAGCGGACCATAGACGAACTGCTCGAACAGTACGACGGCCGTGGCTACGGCGACCTCAAGAAGGACCTCGCGGAGGTCTTCGTCGAGTTCGTCAAGCCGGTCCAGGAGCGCACCCGCACCTACCTCGAGGACCCGGGCTACCTGGACAAGATCCTCGCGGTCGGCGCCGACAAGGCCCGGGCTGTCTCCGCGGTCACGCTGGCCAACGCCTACCAGCACCTGGGCTTCCTCAGCCCGGCGCGCGAGGTCTGAGCCGCGTGGCCGAGGGCACGACGCGCATCGGCGTCGCGATCGACATCCCCGAGCCGTGGGGCTCGGCGCTGACCCGCCGCCGGGCCGCGGCGGGCGATCCGCAGGCGGCGTACACGCCGGCACACGTCACCCTGCTCGGCCCGACCGAGATCCGCACCGAGTCGTGGCAGGACGTCGAGAAGCACCTCGAGGCGGTGGCCTCGGCGCAGGACCCGTTCACCATCCACCTGCGCGGCACCGGCACGTTCCGGCCGATCACCGAGGTCGTCTTCGTGACCCTCGCGGTCGGCATCAGCGAGTGCGAGTTGCTCGCCGCCGCGATCACCGCCTCCGAGGCGATCAACCGGGACACCCGGTTCCCGTACCACCCGCACGTGACGGTCGCCCAGGACGTGCCAAGCGACGCCCTGGACGCGGTCTTCGACGATCTCGCCGGCTTCTCGGCGCGCTTCGACGTCAGCGGTTTCGCCCTTTTCTCGCACGGCGGCGAGGGCCCCTGGCAGCGCCGGCGCGACTTCCCGCTCGGCGGCCTGCGTTAGCCAGCCCGGCCCCGCGGACGGCCCGTCAAGCCTTGCGGACGGCCCGCCCGGCGCCGCCGACGACTTGCCTGTCCCCGTGGGCGGACCGCCCGGCCCGGCTAGCCCTGTGGGCGGCCTGACCGGCCCGGCCGGCCCTGTGGGCGGATTGACCGGTCTGGCCGGCCCTGTGGGCGGACCGGGCGGCGCAGCGGGGGGTCAATCCGGCCCGGCAGGTCCTGCGGACGGCTTGCCAAGCCTAGCGAGCGGCCGGTCCGGCCCGGCCAGCCCTGTGGACAGCGCGCCTGGCCCTGTGGACAACCTGCGCGGTTCCGCGGACGACTCGGGCCGGGCTGTCGGCACGGAACCGGCCGGGCCTGCGGAAAAGCCGCCCGGGCCCGCGCCGACAGACCCGGCCGGATTGGGTACGGTCGGCGGCGTGAACGCCATCGACCGGGCGTACGCGGCGGTCGAGGCCCGGATCATGGCGCTGCGGCACCGCTCGCGGTACTTCGACCACCTGTGCCGCGCGATGCTGCGCTACGACGAGGTGCTCGGCGGCCGGCTCGCCGCGGCGATCGCGTACTACGGCTTCTTCGCGGTCTTCGCGCTGGCGCTGATCGGCTACTCCATCTTCGGCTTCCTGATCAAATCCAACGTCGAACTGTTCGGCGTCGTGCAGCAGTTCCTCGGGCAGAACCTGCCGTTCCTGGACGTCGAGGCGATCCTGGAGAGCGGCCGGACCGTGGGCATCGTGGGCATCGTGGGCCTGATCTTCACCGGTATCGGCTGGGTGGAGGCGATCCGCTCGTCGCAGCGGCTGATCTGGCGGCTCAACGAGCAGCCCGGCTACATCGGCGTGCGGCAGATCGTCGACCTGCTGGTGATGATCGGGATCCTGCTGCTGATCGGGGTCTCGGTCTTCGCGGTCTACGGCCTGGAATCGCTGCTGGAGTGGCTCGCCGACGGGCGCGTGGCGTTCCTGCGGTCGACGGTCAGCCTGATCCTCACCGCGGCGATCAACATGCTGCTGGCGGCGGCCCTGCTGGCCGCCGTGCCGCGGCTGCGGATGACCGCGCGCCGGATGGCCCCGCCGGTGCTGCAGGTCGGCATCGGCATCACCCTGCTGAACACGGTCGGCAAGTCGTTCGTCGGCCTGGTCGAGCGCAACCCGGCGTACGGCCTGGTGGCCAGCGCCGTCGGCGTGCTGGTCTACCTGTACGTCTTCAACCAGTTGCTGCTGTTCGGCGCGGCCTGGGCGGCGACCAGCCCGCACGGTCGCGTTGTCGATCTGTCGGCTGACGATAAAACTGCCCCGGTGGGGCAAAATACCTGGATTCGGCACGACCGCCCGGAATGATGGGCGCGTGGGCACCCTCGTGACACTGCATCTGCCGCCTGACTCGCCGGTGGCGAACCTGCCATGGGTCATCACCATCGGCGCACTGGACGACGAACAGGAATGGGAACCGCTGGTCTGCGGGCCGTACGAGCGGCCGCACGCGCTGGCGCTGGCCCAGGCGGTCGTGGCCGACGAGGACCTGATGGCGGTGGTCGAGCCGCTGCTGCCGCTGGCCGACGCGGCGGCGATCCGCGACGAGATCGAGCTGGCCCGGTCCGGGCAGGACCTGGACGCCACCGCGACCGAACTGGACGGCGGCGACGGCCCGCTGCGCACGACGCCGGGCCGGCCGCCGTCGGAGGCCGAGGTGCGGGCCGGCTTCGCCCGCATCGCCGCGAAGCTGACCTCCGGCACCTGACCTCCACCCGGCGAGGCCCGACACGACCGTTGGCTTGGCCGCGTGACTGTTGGCTTGGCCGCGTGATCGTTGGCTTGGCCGCGTGACTGTTGGCTTGGGCGCGTGGCCGTCGGCTAGGCCGCGCGACCGCTTGGCCGGTCGGGGGTGCCGTCAGCTGATGAGGGCGCGCAGGCCAGCCAGGTAGATCTCTTTGTTGGGGCTTCCGACGAGCTGACGCTGCAGCGCGTAGCCCGGGAGCAGCCCGAACAGCGCAGCCGCCGTTGCGTCCAGGTCTGTGTCCGGCCTGAGCTCGCCGCGGGCGACGGCCTGGACGGCGATCGCCCGGAACGGCCGCCGTAGCTCGAGATAGCGCTCGCGGACGATGGCGCCGATCGCGGGATCGAGGACGGCCTCGCTCCACACCTGGACCACCAGGGGGAAGTTGCCGTCCGGGCCGAGCTGCGCGTCGACGGCATCCAGCGCTGCGCTCATCGCCTCCAGCAGGGGCAGGTCCCGCGTGGCCACTTCGTCGAAGGTGGCGGCGAGACCGGCGGCGACCGTCTGCGAGATCGCGTTGATGATCTCGTTCTTGGACTTGAAGTAGCGGTAAACCGCGCCCACCGACAGCCCGGCCTCGCCGATCAGGTCCTGCATCGTCGTGTTGTGCAGGCCGTTGCGCAGGAAGCAGCGGCGCGCCGCGGCGAGGATCTGCTCGCGGCGGGCGGTGAGGTGTTCGGCGGAGACACGTGGCACGCCCCACAGTGTAAAACGAACGCTCGTTCTTGACGAATCCGGTAGGAGGGGCGCACGCTGGGCACATAAGAGAACGAGCATTCGTTTTAGGAGTCCTCATGTCCAGGTCACCCCGGGCAACCACGCTCGCCGTCGCCCTCGCCGTTGTCGTCGTCGCCTTCCAGGCGTTGCTTGTGCCGCTCTTCGCCGGTCCGGCCGCCGGGATCGCGCCCCGGGACCTGCCGCTGGCCGTCGCCGGCCCGGAGCCCGCCGCGACGCAGCTCGCCGATCAGCTCCGCGCCGCCCGCCCGGGCGCCTTCGACCTGCGGGTGGTGCCCGACGCCGACGCCGCGATCCGCGCCCGCGAGGTGTACGGCGCGATCGTCCTCGGCGCCGACGGCCCCGCCCTGCACATCGCCTCGGCCGCCGGCCCGACCGTCGCCGCCCTGCTCACCCAGGCCACCGCCGAGCTCGGCCGCAGCGCCGAGACCACCGCGGGGCTTGGTCGCGGTACCGAGGCCCCTGCGGAGCTTGGTCGCGGTACCGAGGCCCCTGCGGAGCTCGGTCGCGGAGCCCAGGCCACCGCCGGGCTTGGCCGCGGCGCCCCGATGCCCGTTGTCGACGTCGTGCCCACCGACCCGGACGACCCGCGTGGCGCCGCCTTCGGGGCCGGCTTCCTGCCGCTGGCCATCACCGGGCTGCTCGCCGGGGTGCTGACCTTCCTGCTCGTCAAGCGCCGGGCGGCCCGGTTCGTCGCGCTCGGCACGTTCGCCGTCCTGGCCGGGCTCGCCGGGGCCGTGGTCCAGCAGGCCTGGCTCGGGGTGCTGCCGGGCGACTACCTGGCCGTCGCGGCGGTGCTGGGGCTGTTCGCGCTGGCCGTCTCCGCCACGGTCGCCGGGCTCGCCGCCGTCCTGGACCGCGCCGGGCTGGCGATCGGGGCGCTGATCGTCTTCCTGGTGGGCAACGCGCTCTCCGGGGTCAACTCCGCGGCGGAGTTGCTGCCGCAGCCGTGGGGAGCGGTCGGGCAGGCGCTGCCGATCGGGGCCGGGTCGACGCTGCTGCGCTCGGTCGCCTACTTCGACGGCAACGGGGCCGGCTCGGCGCTCACGGTGCTCTGCGCGTACGCGATCGGGGGTCTCGTGCTGGTCGCGGCCGGAAGGCGCGGTCTGACCAGGCCGACCGGCGAGGTCGCGACCGAGGGTCCCGGTCCGGAGCGGACACCCGCGCTGGTGGGCTGAGGTGCAGTTGACGGAGCGGGGCGCCTGCGCTGGTGGGCTGAGGTGCAGTCGACGGAGCGAGGCGCCCGCGCTGGTCGGTTGAAGGGCAGTCGAGGGAGCGGGGCGCCCGCGCTGGTCGGCTGTGGTGCGGCAGGGGGCGTCCCGGTGGGCCGCCCCCGCGCGGCGCATACTCGTGCCGTGGTGCTTTCGCGACGGTGGTCGGCGTTTCTGGTCCTGGTCGGTGTTTGGACGTGGCTCATCTGGCCCCGGTTCGGCCTGGCCATCTGGAAGGATGACCGGTCGTTCGCCGACGGCAGCCCGACCTCGTTCCTCTGGGTGCACGCCCTGCTGATCGGCGCGTCGCTGGTGATCGGCACGACGGTCGGTGCGCTGGGTGTCCGGGCCTGGCGCGCGACCGCCCCCGAGCCCCGGCGGGCTGAAGAAATCGCGGCTCGGGGTCCGGTCCCGCCGAAAGATTAACGGCGCGTTACGCGGGCAACCGGGCAATTCCCGCCTCAGCCTTGCTAAAGCGGCGTTCAGGCGGCTGCGGGATCGCGGGCAGGTAACGGTGCGCCAACAGTCCGGCCTGATTTCCTGACGCCGCCGTGGCCTGCGGCTACGCTCCCGACCTGAGACGCACCGCGAGGTGTCGGTGCGCTGTGGAAGGAGGGCGTCTTGCGCCCAGTACGTGGGAAGCGAATCGTTGCGATTCTCGCGGCGGGTGGGCTCTCGCTCGCCGCCGCTGCCTGTGGCGACGCCCCTGAAGAGACACCGACCGGTTCGGCATCGAGTGCCGCAGCCGCATATAAGGCGTGCATGGTCACCGACACTGGTGGCATCGACGACCGGTCGTTCAACGCCTCTGCATGGGCCGGTATGCAGGCCGCCAAGGAAGCTCAGAGCAATGTCGACCCGAAGTACGTGGCGTCGACCGCTCCCGAGGACTACGAACCAAACCTGCGGCAGTTCGTCACCCAGAAGTGCAACTTCATCCTCGCGGTCGGCGGCCTGATGGGCGACGCCACCAAGAAGGTGGCGGCGGAGAACACCACCCAGCAGTTCGGCATCGTGGACAGCAGCATCGCGGGTGCGACCAACGTCTTCCCGATGCAGTTCGCCACCGAGCAGGCGGCGTTCCTGGCCGGCTACGTGGCCGCGGGCTACTCCAAGACCGGCAAGGTGGCCACCTACGGCGGCCTGAAGATCCCGCCGGTCACCGTCTTCATGGATGGCTTCGCCGACGGCGTGGAGTACTACAACAAGCAGAAGAGCAAGAGCGTCAAGGTCATCGGCTGGGACAAGGCCAAGCAGAACGGCACGTTCGCCGAGAACTTCGGCGACCAGGCCAAGGGCAAGACCATCACCAACTCGCAGGTCTCGCAGGGTGCCGACGTCATCATGCCGGTGGCCGGCGGCACGGGCCTGGGCACCGCGGACGTCGCCAAGGCGTCCGGCGGCAAGGTCTCGGTCATCTGGGTCGACCAGGACGGCTGCAAGAGCGCCGAGCAGTACTGCGACGTCTTCCTGACCACTGTCGTCAAGAACATCACCGACGCGGTCGAGACGGCTGTCGCGGACGGCGCCTCGGGCAAGCCGCTCACGGCGGCCCCGGGCTACCTGGGCACGCTGGAGAACAACGGCGTCTCCATCGCGCCGTACAACCAGTTCGACAGCAAGGTCGACGCCGGCCTCAAGGCCGAGGTCGACAAGCTCAAGGCGGACATCATCGCCGGCACGGTCAAGGTCGAGTCGGCTAACGCCCCCAAGTGATCCGCTTCTAGGATCAGGGCTTCGACCAAGCATTCCGGCCGCCGCGCGGTCGCGGGGAAACTCCCGCGGCCTGCGCGGCGGCTCTGCTCCGGCTGCTAACGTCCCCCCGTTGATCACCAGCCTCTCGTCTGCAGGAGATTCCGCTGAGACTCGAACTGCGCGGCATCACCAAGCGCTTCGGCGACCTGGTGGCCAACGACCACATCGACCTGACCGTCGAACCGGGCGAGGTACACGCCCTGCTCGGTGAGAACGGCGCGGGCAAGTCCACCCTGATGAACCAGCTCTACGGGCTGCTGCAGCCCGACGAGGGCGAGGTGCTCGTCGACGGCGTGGCGCGGACCTTCCGCAGCCCCCGGGACGCCATCGCGGCCGGCATCGGCATGGTGCACCAGCACTTCATGCTCGTACCGGTCTTCACGGTGGCCGAGAACATCGCCCTCGGCGCGGAGAAGGTGCGCGCCGGCTTCCTCGACCGGCGCCGGGCCCGGCGCGAGGTCCTCGAGGTCTCCGAGCGCTACGGCCTGCCGGTCGACCCCGACGCCCTGGTGGAGAACCTGCCGGTCGGCGCCCAGCAGCGGGTGGAGATCGTCAAGGCCCTGACCCGCGATGTCGACCTGCTGATCCTGGACGAGCCGACCGCAGTGCTCACCCCGCAGGAGACCAGCGAGTTGCTCGCGGTCATGCGCGGGCTCGCCGCCGCCGGCAAGTCCATCGTGTTCATCACCCACAAGCTCAAAGAGGTCAAGGAGATCGCCGACCGGATCACCGTGATCCGGCGCGGCCGGACAGTCGGCACCGCGTCGCCGGAGACCCCCGAGGACGAACTGGCCGCCCTGATGGTCGGGCGCGCGGTCAACCTCGAGGTCACCAAGGCCCCGGCCGAGCCCGGCCGGGAGGTCCTCAAGATCTCCGGCCTGATCGTCGAGGACGACCGCGGCGTGCGCGCGGTGGACGGCGTCGACCTGGTCGTCCGGGCCGGCGAGGTGCTCGGTGTCGCCGGGGTGCAGGGCAACGGCCAGACCGAGCTGGTGGAGGCCGTGATGGGCCTGCGCGAGCCGCTGGCCGGCACGATCCAGGTCGACAACGAGGACCTGATCGGCATGAGCACCAAGCAGATCCTGCGTTCCGGCGTCGGCTACGTGCCCGAGGACCGCAGCCTCGACGGCGTGGTCAAGGAGTTCACCGTCGCCGAGAATCTGGTGCTCGACCAGTACGACCGGCCGCCGTACGGCAACGCGTTCCGGCTCAACCCGGAGGCGGTGGCGAAGGCGGCCCGCGAGCGGGTGGAACAGTTCGACATCCGGACGTCCTCGCCGGACGCGACGGTCAGCACGCTCTCCGGCGGTAACCAGCAGAAGGTCGTGGTGGCCCGGGAGCTGTCCCGGCCGCTGCGGTTGTTCATCGCCTCGCAGCCGACCCGCGGTGTGGACGTCGGCTCGATCGAGTTCATCCACGGCCGGATCGTGCACGAGCGGGACGTCGGCACCGCGGTGCTGGTGGTCTCCAGCGAGCTGGACGAGGTCGCGGCCCTGGCCGACCGGGTCGCGGTCATGTACCGGGGACGCATCCTGGCGATCGTCTCGCCGGACACCCCACGTGAGGAGATCGGCCTGCTGATGGCGGGCATCACCGACCCCTCAGCGCCGGCCGAGCCGGCCGCCGAGGCCACGCCCGCGCCCGCTGGGGACGACGCGGACGGCGACGGGGTCGCAGAGAAGGGGACCAAGTGACCACCGACGAACCGGCCGCCGCCGCTCCTGAGCCGGCCGCCGCCGCTCCTGAGAAGGAAAAACCAGCGCCGGAGCAGCCCGCCGGCGACTCCTTCCTGAGCCATTTCATGCACAACCTGTGGTCGGCCAACACGGTCACGGTGACGGTGCTCTCCGTCGTGCTGGCCATGGTCATCGGCGCGATCCTGATCATCGTGTCCGACCCGGCGGTGCTGGAGACGTTCTCGTACCTCACGGCCCGCCCGGGCGACGCCCTGAACGCCAGCTGGACGGTGGTCAGCAACGCCTACGCCGACCTGTTCAAGGGCGCGATCGTCGACCCGGCCGCCATCACCGCCTGGTCCGACGGCTCCGGCACCTGGCGCCAGGTCTTCTTCCCGATCTCCGAGACGCTGACCTACGCGGCCCCGCTGGTGTTCACCGGCCTCTCGGTGGCGCTGGCGTTCCGCGGCGGCCTGTTCAACATCGGCGGCCAGGGCCAGGCGATCGTCGGCACGGTCTGCGCCGCGCTGGCCGGCTTCCTGCTGCCGCTGCCGCCGGTGATCCACCTGATCGCCGCGCTCGTCGCCGGCCTGCTCGGCGGCGCGCTCTGGGGCTTCGTGCCGGGCATCCTCAAGGCCCGCACCGGCGCGCACGAGGTCATCGTCACGATCATGCTGAACTACACCGCCAACCTGTTCCTGAGCTGGCTGATCCTGCAGAAGGGGATCCAGCAGAGCGGGCGCAGCGACGCGATCAGCGAGCCGGTCGACTCGTCGGCGCAGCTGCCGGCCGTGGGCGGGGAGCTCCGGGTCAACCTGGGCATCGTGCTCGCCGTCCTGGCGACCGCGGCGGTCGCCTGGCTGCTGAACCGGTCGGCGTTCGGTTTCGAGCTGCGCGCCGTCGGTGCCAACCCGGCCGCGGCGAAGACCGCCGGCATCAGCGTGGCGCGCACGTACACCCTGCTCATGGTCACCGCCGGTGGCCTGGCCGGGCTCGGCGGCGCGACCCAGGTGCTGGGCACCGCGCACGCGCTGACCACCCAGGTGGCCGGCAACATCGGCTTCGACGGCCTGCTCGTCGCCCTGCTCGGCCGCAACCGGCCGTGGGGCACGCTGGCCGCCGCGATCCTCTTCGGCGCGCTGCGCGCCGGCGGCAACCGGATGCAGTCGTTCTCGAGCATCTCCCTGGAGCTGGTGACCGTGCTCCAGGCCCTGATTGTCATCTTCATCGCCGCACCGGCCCTGGTGAAGGCGATCTTCCACCTCCGAGCCGCCCGCTCCGCGCGGCTCGGCGCATCGATGGCGAAGGGCTGGTGACCCCGATGTCGACGGCGACGGTGGAGGACCTGACGCAGACCACGGCACCGGCCCGGTTCTGGGACCGGCAGCGCCGGCTCGGTGTCGGCGTGGCGCTGATCGGCCTGGTCGCCACGGCGATCTTCGGGCCGCTCGCGCCCGCCGAGACCGCCCGGTTCACCCTCAGCGAGGACGCCGCGGGTGCGGCGCTGTCCATCAACGGCCAGCTCGGCACGATCCTCTTCGGCCTGGTCGCGATGGCCGCGGGCGCGGTGCTGCTGTCCGGGCTGGCCCGCCGGTTCCAGACCTCCGTGCTGAGCCTGGGCATCCTCGGCTTCGTGCTGTCGTTCCTGTGCTGGCAGGTGGCGGGCAAGTTCCTGCCGCTGGTCGACACGGCGAGCGGCACGCTGGAGCTGGCCGTCCCGCTGGTGCTCGGCGCCCTGGCCGGCGTGCTCGGCGAGCGCTCCGGCGTGGTCAACGTGGCCATCGAGGGGCAGTTCCTGATGGGTGCGTTCGGCGCGGCCCTGGTCGGCACGATGGCGACCAGCGTCTGGGCCGGGCTGGTCAGCGCGGCGTTCGGCGGCGTGCTCATCGCGGCGATCCTGGCCATGCTGGCGATCCGCTACCTGGTGGACCAGGTCGTGGTCGGCATCGTGCTCAACCTGCTCGCGCTGGGCATGACGGGCTTCCTGTACGAGCGCCTGATGCAGACCGACGCGCAGTCGTACAACCAGCCGCCGCGGATGCCCGAGTGGCGCATCCCCGGCCTGGCCGACATCCCGGTCGTCGGTCCGGTCCTGTTCGAGACGAACCTGCTGGTCTGGCTCGCCCTGATCCTGGTCTTCGTGGTCCACTTCGGGCTCACCCGGACCCGGTGGGGGCTGCGGACCCGGGCGGTCGGCGAGCACCCGACGGCCGCGGACACGGTCGGCATCCGGGTGCGCGGCCTGCGCTACCTGAACGTCCTCATGGGCGGCGTGATCGCGGGCGCCGGTGGCGCTTACTTCACGCTGGTGGTGACGGGCAGCTTCAACAAGAACATGACGGCGGGCGCGGGCTTCATCGCCCTCGCGGCGCTGATCTTCGGCCGCTGGACGCCGTTCGGGGCGCTGGGGGCGGCGCTGTTCTTCGGCTTCGCGCAGAAGCTGGCCACGTACCTGAGCGTCGCGGGCAGTTCGGTGCCGAGCCAGTTCCTGAACATGCTGCCGTACCTGGCGACGATCATCGCGGTGGCCGGCCTGGTGGGCCGGGTGCGGGCCCCGGCTGCGGACGGGCAGCCCTACATCAAGAGCTGATCGGCTGTTCAGGGGAGCCGCGACCGGGCGGAGCGGCGGTGGGGCACAATCGGCGGCATGGAGATCGACTGGGGCTCGCTGCGGGCCGCCGCCATTGACGCTATGCGCCGCGCCTACGCCCCCTACTCCGACTTTCCGGTCGGCGTGGCCGGGCTGGTCGACGACGGCCGCGTCGTGGTCGGCTGCAATGTGGAGAACGCCTCCTACGGTGTCGGGCTCTGCGCCGAGTGCGGCCTGGTCAGTTCGCTGCACGCCACCGGCGGCGGCCGGCTGGTGGCGGTCTCGTGCGTCGACGCCAACGGGCTGCCGCTGATGCCGTGCGGGCGCTGCCGCCAGCTGCTCTACGAGCACGGCGGCGCGGAGTGCCTCGTCGAGTCGCTGCCCCGGCCGCTGCGGATGGCGGAACTGCTGCCGCACGCGTTCGGGCCCGAGGACATCGAGAAGGTCACCGGGCCGTCCGCGGTGCCGGCGGTGCCCGCCCAGCTCGCCAAGTGGCGGGGGCGGGGGACCGTCTTCGTGCACCCGGACCTCGCCGGCGGCGAACAGGTCTGGACCGGCTACTGGGAACGGTCGGCGGGCAGCGCGGGGGAATCCGACGCGGAGAAGGGCGTCCTGGAGGAGGGACCGAACTTCCCGACCGCCGCAGCGGCCGTGACCTGGGGGCTCACCCGTACCCCCAGGGTTGTGGTCGTGGACGCCGAGGGCGGCCTGTCCTGGGGCGGCGAGGGAGAACCGCCGGAAGGCATCGGAACCAAGTGGGAGCAGCAGTGAGCGAATTCGCGGCAGTTGACGTCATCCGGGCCAAGCGGGACGGCGGCGTGCTCTCCGACGCCGCGATCGACTGGGTCGTGGACGCGTACACCAAGGGCGTCGTCGCCGATGAGCAGATGTCCGCGCTCGCCATGGCCATCCTGCTGCGGGGGATGACCCCCGCGGAGATCGCCCGCTGGACCGCCGCGATGATCGCCAGCGGCGAGCGTCTGGACCTCTCCGCCGTCTCCCGGCCGACCGTGGACAAGCACTCCACCGGCGGCGTCGGCGACAAGATCACGTTGCCGCTCACCCCGCTGGTCGCCGCCTGCGGCGCCGCGGTGCCGCAGCTCTCCGGGCGTGGCCTCGGGCACACCGGCGGCACCCTGGACAAGCTGGAGTCGATCCCGGGCTGGCGCGCCGCGCTGAGCAACGACGAGTTCGTCCGTCAGCTGCAGGAGGTCGGCGCGGTCATCTGCGCGGCGGGCGACGGGCTCGCCCCCGCCGACCGCAAGCTGTACGCGCTGCGCGACGTCACCGGCACGGTCGAGGCCATCCCGCTGATCGCCAGCTCGATCATGAGCAAGAAGATCGCCGAGGGCACCGGCGCGCTGGTGCTCGACGTCAAGGTCGGCACGGGCGCGTTCATGAAGGACGTCGACATGGCCCGGGAACTGGCCCGGACCATGGTCGAGCTGGGCAACGCGCACGACGTGCGGACGGTCGCCCTGCTCACCGACATGAACACCCCGCTCGGCCTGGCCGTCGGCAACGCGGTCGAGGTGCAGGAGTCGCTGGAGGTGCTGGCCGGCGGCGGCCCCGCCGACGTGGTCGAGCTGACCCTGGCCCTGGCCGGGGAGATGCTCGCCGTGGCCGGCATCGACGCCGACCCGGCGAAGGTCCTCGCCTCCGGCGCCGCGATGGACTCGTGGCGGGCGATGATCAGGGCCCAGGGCGGCGACCCGGACGCGCCGCTGCCCACCGCCCGCGAGACCGAGGTGCTGCGCGCCACCGCCGACGGCGTGGTGGCCGGCATCGACGCGCTGGACGTGGGCCTGGCGGCCTGGCGGCTCGGCGCGGGCCGGGCCCGCAAGGAGGACCCGGTCAGCTTCGGGGCGGGCATCATGCTCAAGGTGCGGCCGGGTGACCCTGTCCGGGCCGGCGATGTGCTGCTCGAGCTGCGTACCGATGAGGCCGACCGGATCCCGGCGGCGCTGGCGACGGCGAGCGGCGCGGTCCGGACCGCGCAGAGCGCGCCCGCCCCGGCACCGCTGCTGATCGACCGCATAGCCTGAGCGGTCATGAAAGCCGCCCCCGATCCCCGAGCGGTGCGCGACGCCAGCTTGAACGAGCTCGACCGGCTCGGCCTGCCCCTGCCGCCATCGGCGTTCCCGCTGGTCTGGGAGCCCGGTGACGGTGTCGAGCTGCGCCCGACGGCCGAGATCGAGGCCCGCGCGGCGGTTCTGCACGTGGTCGTCGCGCGCTGCTTCGGCATGCCCACCGAGGCGGCGATGAGCTGGTTGCTCGGCTCGCACCTGGTGGACTTCGTCACACCGCCGGAATGGCAGTTCGTCGCCGGCGGCAAGGGCGACCACCGGTCCTTCGTACTGCACCACGACGCGGTGTTCGCGCTGGCCTGGCTGCTCGGGCTGAGCCGGCACCTGGACCCGACGGCGCCGCCCGAGGACCGGATGATGCAGCAGATGCCGGATCTGCCCGCCGGGGAACCGTTCGACCGGTGGCGGTCGCGGTCGCTGGTCGCGCCGCGCGCCGCGACCGAGGCGGCGGTGCTGCTGGATCTCTACTACTGCCTGGACTGGGCCTTCCAGGAGGCCGAGAAGGCCGGGCGGCCGGTGCCGGGCGAGATGGACAGCAACGCCATCGGGCAGCGGAGGTGGGCGCTGGAATGGGCGGTGGTCTTCACCGGCCCGTACCACGAAGAGCCGCCGGAGTGGGAAGAGGTCGATCTCTCGGTCTGAGTGGATCAAGGTCGAAATTCCCGGTCAAGATCAAATTCAAGGTCTGGATCAAGGGCATGTCGTGCCTGGTTGCATGGTGCTGACCGTCGCTCCCGCCGAGACCGGTCGCTTCGCTCCCTGCCATGTGCTTGCTTGGTTGCGCTTCGTCCGCGCTCCGCACGGACAGGTCAACCCCCTTCCGGCTACGCCGGGCGATACACCGTGAGGTCGATCGCGGCTGTTGCGGCGATGTCCGCGGCCCGGATCTCGGCCGGCGGCACGTGCCGGGCGCTAGGGGTCATGCCGATCAGCGTCCGGGCCGCCTCGGCTGTCAGGTGCAGTGTGCGGCGGTGGCTGGCCGTGGCTTCAGCTTTCCACGCACTTCCCAGGGTCTCCGCCACGCGGTCTGCCTTGTCGGGGTCGACGCGGATCAGGCCGTGGGTCTCGACCAGCTCCTTGAGGTGGTCCTGCGCCGGGGTGACGACGAGGAGCATGCCGTCGGGGCGGAGGACCCGGTGGAACTCCGGGCCGTTGCGGGGTGCGAAGACGTTCAGCAGGACCGCGACCGAGGCGTCCGCCAGGGGCAGGGGCCGCCAGAGGTCTGCCAGGGCCGCGCCGGCCCGGGGATGGGCGCGTGCCGCGCGGCGCAGGGCCGGTTTCGAGACGTCGATGCCCAGGCCGGTGGCGGCGGGGAGGGCGTCCAGGACGCGGGCCAGGTAGTCGCCGGTGCCCGTACCGGCGTCCAGGACGAGGCCGTCGTCCGCCCGTGCCGTTTCGGCCAGGGCCCGCGCGATGAAGTCGTAGTGGCCTTCCGCCAGGAAGGTCGACCGGTCCGCGATCATCTCGGCCGAATCGCCCGGATGGGGCGACCGGCCCGCCGTCAGGTTCACGTAGCCCTGCCGAGCGATGTCGAAGCTGTGCCCTTGGCGGCAGCGAAGTGCCTGGTCATCGGCTCGGTCCAGCCGTTGGCCACACACCGGGCACCGCAGGTACGGCAATGCGCCGTCGATCATTGGCAGCTTCCCTCTAGCATCTGTTGATGGTCGCCATCACCCACGCCGACATCGTCAAAGCCCCGAAGGCCCTGTTGCACGACCACCTCGACGGTGGACTGCGGCCGGCCACGATCGTTGAGCTCGCCGCCGCGGCCGGGCACGAGTTGCCCGAGACCGACCCGGCGCGGCTGGGGGAGTGGTTCGTCGCCGCGGCCGACTCCGGGTCGCTGGAACGCTACCTGGAGACGTTCGCGCACACCGTCGCGGTGATGCAGACCGAGGAAGGGCTGCACCGGGTCGCCCGCGAGTGCGCGCTGGACCTCGCCGCCGACGGTGTCGTCTACGCCGAGATCCGCTACGCGCCGGAGCAGCACCTGGAGCGCGGCCTGAGCCTGAACGCGGTGGTGGACGCGGTGCACGCCGGGTTCCGCGACGGCTGCGCCGAGGCGGCCGCGCAGGGCAACCAGATCCGGGTCGGCACGCTGCTGACCGCGATGCGGCACGCCGCGCGCTCGCAGGAGATCGCCGAGCTGGCGGTCCGCTACCGCGACGCCGGGGTGGTCGGCTTCGACATCGCCGGCGCGGAGGCGGGCTTCCCGCCCACCCGGCACCTGGACGCCTTCGAGTATCTGCAGCGGGAGAACTTCCACTTCACCATCCACGCCGGCGAGGCGTTCGGGCTGCCGTCGATCTGGCAGGCGATCCAGTGGTGCGGCGCCGACCGGCTGGGGCACGGCGTCCGGATCGTGGACGACATCACCGGGACCAGCCTGGGCCGGCTCTCGTCGTATGTGCGGGACAAGCGGATCCCGCTGGAGCTGTGCCCGTCGTCCAACGTGCAGACCGGGGCGGCGCCCTCGATCGCCGAGCATCCCATCGGGTTGCTGCACGACCTGCGTTTCCGGGTCACGGTCAACACCGACAACCGGCTGATGAGCGGCACCTCGATGTCGCGTGAGATGGCGCTGCTCACCGAGGCCTTCGGCTGGGGCTGGAGTGAGCTGCAGTGGCTGACGATCAACGCGATGAAGTCGGCGTTCATCCCGTACGACGAGCGGCTGGCCATCATCAACGACGTAATCAAGCCGGCGTACGCGAAGTTGTTGACCTAAAGTCCGCTTTTAAGCGGCATTGGCGACACGTCCGTACTTTCGTCTCGCGAGACTGTCGATTTGGCCAGCCGCCTCATCCTTTCGGACAGACTGCTGTCTCAAACACTGCATAATCCGGCATCTTGCCTTGCCGTTGGCTCCCGTGCGAGCAATCGTCTGTGCTGCCGCGATTGTTGATGGATCCGGTCTGATCGGTGCGTGCGGAGACCCTGTCGCACCGATCAAGGCGAGTGACTTTAAGAGACGCACCGATATACGAGCAGTGACGATCGGCCGGCGATGTGCAACTCTTCGGACGCAACATCGCATCACACAAACGGTCCGGGTCGGCCTGCTCTTTCTCTTTGACACTCGTCGTGATGGAATCTCGGGGGCCCGACCCGGTGAGTCGGCCGTGTGCGGTGCCCGGTGATCCGATGGCCGGGTCCGAATCAGGAGGACGGTGACGTGAGCAAGCGCCCCAAGACGGCGAACGCTGTCATGTCGCGTCTCCGCCGGCCGGCCGGCCGGCTGCGGGATCTGCCGATCTGGTCCAAGCTCGGGCTCATCATGCTCGTGCCGACGCTGGCGACGGTCGTCGTCGGTACCAACGGCTTGATCGACCACATCAACGAAGCCAGCGATGCCGAGCGCGCCCGCACCCTGTCGGTGTTGTCGCAGGCGGCTGGTGGATTGGTCGATCACCTGCAGAACGAACGTGCCTACGGCGTGATGATCGCGACCACAGATGCCAACACGCCCGACCGCAGGGCGGCGTCCGATGCCTACAAAGCCGAGAACCCGAAGGTGGACGCGGCGAAGCTGCCGTATTCCCAGCAGAAGGCTGCCCTCGACAACGTCCCGGAGCAGGTCGGCGTCCTGCTTAAGCGCCTCGACCTGAACCTGCTGGAACTGCCGTCCATTCGCAGCCAGATCTCGCTCGGCAAGTTCAAGGCCAAGGAAATCAGGGATGCCTACGATCCCCTGGTCACCGACCTGCTGAACGTCCGCGACGCGGCCGCGCAGCTGGCCCAGGACACCACCCTGAGCGACCGGCTGCGGGTGGTCGCTGCCGTCGCCCGGGCCAAGGACTTCATCGCCCAGCAGCGCGCCGTCGGCCTCGAGATCCTCGGCGCGGGAGACTTCACCCCGAGCCTCCGGCGCGACTTCCTGCTCACCGACACCGGCTACCAAATCGCCGAAAACTCGATGTTGCAGGTCGCGACCCTCCAGGACAAGACGCTCTACCAGCGGGTCGTCGCGGGCCCGGCCCAGCGGGCCGCCACCAGCCTCACCGGGCAGCTGCAGGGGCTGAGCCCCATCAACTCGAAGCTGATCCCGTTCAACCTGGACAAGTGGGAAACCGCGCTCATCGGCTACAACGACCTGTTCCGCAGTGTGGAGAACAGGCTCGACGTGGAGATCGTCAACCAGGCGACCGACATCCGTAACGACGTGCAGACCCAGGTCTTCGTCGAGACCAGCATCCTGCTCGGCCTGCTCCTGCTGGCCATCGTCTTCGCCTGGCTGGTGGCCCGCTCGATGGCCCGGTCGCTGCGCGAGCTGCGCCAGGGTGCCCTCAACGTCGCCCAGTTCGGTCTGCCTCAGGCGGTCGAGCGGCTGCGTGACCCGGCCCTGATCGGCTCACTGACCCCGGCCCAGGTGGCCGACCAGGTCGCCGAGCCGCTGCCGGTGCGCAGCCGGGACGAGTTCGGGCAGGTGACCGAGGCGTTCAACGCGGTTCACCTCGAGGCCGTCCGCACGGCGGCCGAGCAGGCCGCGCTGCGGTCCTCGGTCGCGACGATGTTCGTCAACCTGGCCCGCCGCTCGCAGATCCTGGTCGACCGGCTGATCGGCCACCTCGACCGGCTGGAGCGCGGCGAGGAGGACCCGGACCGCCTGGCCGAGCTCTTCCAGCTCGACCACCTCGCCACCCGGATGCGTCGAAACGACGAAAACCTCCTGGTTCTCGCCGGCGCCGACTCCACCCGCGTGCAGCGGGAGCCCGCAGCGCTGATCGACGTGCTGCGTGCCGCCCAGTCCGAGGTCGAGCACTACAC
>Ga0307516_10003212_pt1 | contig 21213 bp, 17 predicted proteins | sample 19_EM_MG_FD_203310 | JGI IMG/M metagenome (GOLD analysis project Ga0307516, IMG submission 203310) | Populus trichocarpa ectomycorrhiza microbial communities from riparian zone in the Pacific Northwest, United States - 19_EM | ecosystem: Host-associated > Plants > Roots > Unclassified | place... | reverse complement strand
CACTGGCTTTCCCTCTTTAATCAAACGCTCCCTCTCGAGAAAGGCTTCTACATTGATCAGGCGCATGCTGCACAAGTGCGCATCAGTCTCGACAAGATCATTAACTTCGAATCGTGTCCATACCTCTGAAAATCGGATTACTGATGGCCCAAGATCGAACACAATTACTGGATCGAAAAGGTAGGCTTGTAGTTGTGGTGATGCAGTCACGGTAGTTCAGTTTCTTTGATCAACGTCTTATGTGCGTGAGGACAGCAGAATGGTGGCACAGGAACAACACTCACAGTGGCGCCTCGACGCAGTGAAGACGATGGGTGGTTGCGGTAAAGGCACAGGATAACACGTTGTTTCTAATTATAAGCCACAACACAGCGTGCAATTTATTGAACGCCCAATGATATATATAGGGTCAAGTTAAGTACAACGGCCTTTCAATCCCCCATGCGATTACTGAAGCCAGTGGCAATAAGTGAAGAAAAAGTTATTTCTTTTTGGTCTGCCAGCGCCACCATTCTGCCGTCCTCACGCACATGAGACGTCGACAAACCAGAGAGAACTAACCTCACTGTATCACCACAAGCTACACTCCTACTGTTTCGATCCAGCAACCTGTGACCGATCTTGAGTCACATTAATTCGGTTAGAGGAGGTATGGATACCATTCACTGTGGATGATCTCGCCGAAACTGATGCGCACTTGTGCAGCATGCACCTGATCGACGTAAAAGCCTTTCTTAGGAGGGAGGGTTTGGTTAGTAGAACGAGAAAGTGAGTGGATCGTCGCACCAAGTTCCTCGAGTTCGGTGATGACAAGACTCGGTATGCTCTCCTCCGAGGGCCAGAACGTGCATATATGGCAGTGGTGCTACACGATCCCCGAGCAGGCAGACGTGCTTTTGCATATGTTACACTCGTTCCATTCCGTGCAGCACGCGTTTCCACGGCTCAGTCTGCAGGATTGTATGGAGGCCACTCGCGGAGCTGCACTTTTGACAGGTGGGGTCGAAATGGCGCTGCGGATGGGCGATGCGCTGGGAATGTCGGTTGGTGGCCTGATCCTGTGGAGCGTGAGGTATTCACGTCCGCCCGAGGCGTTACCCATCCCACCTCTCTTTGCGGATCTGCAGGCTGATATGGGGTACGAATTCCACCCAGGCCAGTTGCTCATAGAGGTGGTAACGCATCCATCGTTTGCCACGTCGGCTAGTGCGTCGTATCAACGCTTAGAAATTCCTCGGCGATGGTGAGTGCTGTGACACTTTGTCAGAAGTCGGCTCTGACTTGATTTTTCGTAGCCGTGATTGACATCGTGGTGATGGGTCATTTGTTCCACAGGTTCCCAGAGGCGACGTCTGGTCATCTGTCCGCTGCGTGATCTCGCGCTGTTTATGGTCCTACACTCGCCTCCATCGCCGTGAGGCGTCTGGAATTGCACAAACACCTTTTGATAAATAATGTCGAGCTCAGCACGGCGATAACTCGGCATGTACCCCTACTCGAGTCGCTCTTACCGGAGGATGTGATTGTCAAGGGTTGGAAGTATGACCCGCCAAAGGCACTGAGTGATGTACTGGAAAGTCTGATCGGTGCTGTGCTCGTAGACAGCGCTTACGACTTTGAACGGACTGCAGTTGGAGGTAGTAATGAGCGATATATTGGATGTGCTCACGACCAATCTTCCTCGTGATCCCGTGTCGGAGCTCATGGTATGGGCTGCGACGGCAAGGTGCAAACGCATTAGTTTCCAGCAAGTGCCATTTTCCTAACTTTGCGGATTGTTCATTCTGGCCGTTCGTTTTTCCTTATTGTACAGGAAAAGTCAGAGTAATGTTGATCTCAGGCGGAATGACAGCGTGTCAGTGATTGTTCATGACATTGCAGTGGTCGGACCGATTACCGCCACCAACCTCTCACTGTCCAAGGGACTTGCTGCAGAACGTGCCCGCAACTTGTTATGTGATCCATGGTGGTACCTCCAGATTCTGACGATTCGATCGACTCGATCGTCGATGCACTTGCTGCACCCAGGCTTTCAGACGAGACCGAAGAGGGATTTGCGACCTTGGCCAAACAGAAACTGGAAGAAGATTATGCATCGAACCAGAATGGCGTAGAGGACGTGGAGCAAGGAGAAGAGGAAGGGGACGATGAATTCGATATTCATGGTGTTCCGATGGAAGAATGAAGAAACGGGACAAATCAATCTCTGGCTCTGTCTTACAGAGTTCCTCTGCCGGATTCAGCTTGGGGATTCAAAAATATGTTTGAGAATAACTTTTGGCAGTCTTTTGCTCGTCGAGCGAACGGTCGTTGACAGCTGTCTCCGCCGCTAGCTTTGGTCTTGTTCGCATGCATATTCCTGCTCGGTTGATTGATGCTATGCGTGATACATGTTCGTTATCATTTGCAGGTACTTTGTACATAGGTAGCTGCGTATTTCTTGGGCTTGATAGATGCACGGGGAGCCCTGGTGCCAACCTTGTGTAATTGTATCTTACCGTGAATCAAACGAGATTCAGGCGACAATACCGGTTCCATTTGGGCAGTGGGAGATTTACCCCAAGGTTTGTGGGGGCAAATGCGCTGTTACTATTGCTATGCTGAAGACATCGCGCACTGAGGGAGAATCACAAGTGATTAGCGCTGACAAGTACTTTTATCGGCCTTGAGCGGATCAAATGAGAGATGCTCTTGTACAGGGATGCGGACGACGTGTGATACTACAACTTTGCCCGGTTTGTTGCAAATGCTAGGGATAGAAACTTGACTGGTTCACTACTTCATCTCATCTATACCCTTGACCCCCACGTGGTCAACATTCGTCTCACCTCGCAACTCGTCGCCTGACCGCTCTTCTGACACAGAACCAGCACTTTCATTTCTGTGCCAAACAAACGGTTTTGCAATGCTGTACAAAGGTGTTGTGATGCTTGAGCCAAGCTGTTGAGGATGAGGAGGACATTGTATGATCCTTGTGACGAGGTATCTGTTGGTGAGTCGAGTAGAGTATGAAGTCAATAATGATTTGAAGACATTGTTACTTGGAAGTGACAGCATCCGTGGTTTGTGTAAAGAGAGAACCTTGAAGTTCGGCGGATCGAAGGCCACCACGCCATCCGTTGAAGATATTTGGTACTGCCTTGGGGTGATGTCCGCCATTAAAGAAAGCGACTCCAGGTCAGCACAAAGGTTTCCTTCGCAACAGAATTCCTTCAAGTGCGTCAAGTGACCATAGTCCCCCAGCTGCTCTCGTGAGGCTCAAACACTATGAAAGGCACGTATGCTCACTTTGATACCATTGGGTGCGGCCGAGAAATTACCGGGCACTCCGCCTATTTCGTACCTACGCCACGTCCTCTGCCGATCGAGCATCATGAGACCCCGCCAGTCACAGCCGGGATCGTCTGTTACCTAAATAAACAGTGATATCAGTACCAATGAGACGTGCAAAAAAAAATACCCACGTCAACATCGAAGGCTGTCCATTCACCAGAAACGTCACCGAAACTGGGATCGTGGAATATGTCAAGCCTAACTCTACATATCTTTGAGCTCTTCCACATGATGGACGAAGTCTGAAGGATGCTGGTGGTCTGAGGGAGACGGGTCTGCATAATGCAGCCCTGGCCGTGGCGTTCAGAGCCAGAACGCGCCTTATTCATGGCTTGTGCATGCTCTGGCGCTCTGTCCAGCATTTCAAAGTATTTATACTTGGCATATTCCTCCCATCGAAGTTGCAGGGTTGTGTCAGATTCATCAGAACTGACATGTATCCAGTCCTTTCCAAAAGATTGTCCAAGGCCCACTACAAAACGATGTTTAGTTGAACTATCAGAATAGACTTTGAAGCAAAGGGGATCGGTGTTGGTCAGCGTGAGCGTGTCTCCTGTGAATTCCTTTGGGAACGCGTCGCAGCAAGTGAAACCGTTCTCGGTGAGTGCGCTATCGTCGATTTCGAATGTGATGTTGCGATGCGGCAGGTCTTGGTATCTGAGATAGACTTGGCGCAATTCCCACTTAGGAGCTTTATTTGCTAGGTTTCGAGGTGAAATAAATGGGGACGCATAGTAATCGGATTCCCACAAAACCAAATCGATGGCCACTGGTGGATCCGATGGATGAAAGCGGCATGGCAGCCAGGCTTCGAAGTGAGAGCTAGCACGGGGACGGAGGAGCAGCCAAATGTGTATGCCGCGATTCGTGATCGGGAATGTGCCGAGTCGATCCTCGATCGAGTCCAGCTCTTCTTCTTCTGGGACGTTCTTTCTAATATATTGGATGAATTCGTCGTGACCCATCAACTCCATTCGACCACATATCCAGAAGTCGCTCGGGTCATCCGCAAGGATACTGCCAGTCCGCACTTTTATTCTGCTGCAACCCCACGCAAAAATGCTTTGGTCGTTCGATGCGCGGATGATTTCCAGCTGCAGACGATGAAAAGCCTTCTTCCCCTCTCCGTACAGCATCGGCATATTCACGTCCAGCAGACCCATCAGCGAATAAGCTCGGTCCTCCACCCGCGTTGTCGTCCGATAGGCCGCCCACGACATGATTTGAGCAACACACGGACGGTTTCCCCGAAGTCCATGTATCAATATATGCTCCGGAATCCCAGTAATCTTTTGTAAGGTAGGTGCAAGTGTCCTCTTGTAACCAATGCTTTGCCAATCCTTGTTGAAGAACTGGACGTTGCTTGGGGCTATCAGCTCTTGTAGTGTCCACCCACGCGAGAACCACTCCGGCCAGCCATCGAACTTGGGATATCCTTCCTTGTCTCTCGCGGTGGGAAAGGATGAAGCGCGGACATCGTGGAGGTACGCATAGCATACCTTAGCGTTTTCATACCACTGATACATGGAATTGATGGCCTCGGATAGCTCTGCGCTGCATCGCTTGTCGATACAGCAGGTGTCGACCCACAACCACTCATATCCGTCTGTCTGAGCCTGCTTGCAGCTCTGGAGGATCTTTTGATAGCCCTCACGCTGGCGAATCTCATCTCTTTGCGCCACGGCCATCTTTGCGAGCTTGACCATTTCACCATAGTCCACTTCCACTTCTCGCTTCATCCACCGATGGGATAGAATCGCATATTCTGTTTCTTCGTCATCGGCGAACTCAAGGACATTGTTGCGATGGTCCACTGGCTTTCCCTCTTTCATCAAATGCTCCCTCTCGAGAAAGGCTTCTACTTTGATGAGGCGCATGCTGGGCAAGTGCGCATCAGTCTCGACGAGATCATTAACTTCGGGTAGTGTCCATACCTCTTCAAATAGGATAAGTGATCGCTCAAGATCGGACACGATTGCTGGATCGAAACGGTAGGCTTGTAGTTGTGGTGATACAATCACGTTAGTTCAGTTTCTTTGATCGACGTCTTATGTGCGTGAGGACAACAGAATGGTAGCACAGGAACAACACTCACAGTGGCGCCTCGACGCAGTGAAGACGATGGGGTAAAGGCACAGGATAGCACGGGTTGTTAACACAGCAAGCAATTTAACTGCAATTGAACGCCCAATGACAAATGGGGTCAAGTTAAGTACAACGGCTTCTCAATCATGCGATTACCTAGACTATCTTCATCTACGAAGAGAGTCTGGCTTAGGGAGACTAGCGATTACCGAAACCAGTCACAAAGAAAGTGTGAATTCTTTTTGGTCTACCTGGGGAGACTAAGCGCTACTGATCATTACAATCAGTTTCGGAACATGATCCATATTGCCTCAGTCCAGGCTCCGCTGTGGGAATGTCATAAAGACGCTTTTTGCCCTTGCAGAACTTGGTATCAGTGCCTCCCTGAACTTCATCCCACCGACTGGATGGAGGCTGCAATCGCCATTAATGCGAGCGTATGTGTCTTTCCAAGGTGAGTATAGGGGCGTTGGAACGATGGCAATTTGGCCCAAGCCTTTTTGGATTCGCTTACAACTGTTTTGTGGGCTGCCAGGACGTGGCCTCGACAATGCGACGGACTGCGGCTCGAAATCCCTTAATCAAGCTTAATCTCTTGGTCACCACACAAACCTCCATGTGCGCGTCGACGTGGACAGAGACTCTCTAGTATCTTGCCGTACGCGCCCTCGACAAACAGGCACGAGTGAGATTGTTTCTTGAGTCAATCGATATGTCGTCTTACCCTGGGAAGGTGTCTCTCTTTGTTGTTGTGGATGCCAAACGTCGGTTTGTAGCAGGTACACCTGATGCGAGCAGAGGGCCATCGTTGCTAATGCAGTTCTGATGAGAAGACTCGGTATGCTCACCTCCGAGGGCCAGAACGTGCATATATGGCGGTACACGATCCCCGAGTGGGCAGACGTGCTTTTTCATATGCTCCACTCGTTCCATTCCGTGCAGCGCGCGTTTTCAAGTAAAAAATTAAAGTTGGAGGGGTAATAATACTATCCTAGTTTTACTCTCAAATTTCTCTGAATATTACGGCGCAGTTTGCAGGATTGTATAGAAGCTACTCTCGGAGCTGCATTTTTGACGGGTGGTGTCGAAATGGCGTTGCGGACGGGCGATGCGCTTGCAATGTCGGTTGGTGGCCCGATCCCGTGGAGCGTGAGGTATTCACGTCCCCCCGAGTCGTCACCCATCCCGCCTCTCTTTGCGGATCTGCAGGCTGCTATGGAGTACGAATTCCACCGAGGGCAGTTACTCAGAGGCGGTAACGCATCCATCGTTTGCGACGTCGGCTAGTGCGTCGTATCAACGCTTAGAATTCCTCGGCGATGGTGAGTGCTGTGACACTTTGTCAGAAGTCGGCTCTGACTTGGTTTTTCATAGCCGTGATTGACATCGTAGTGATGCGTCATTTGTTCCACAGGTTCCCAGAGGCGACGTCTGGTCATCTGTCCGCTGCGCGATCTCGCGCTGTCTGTGGTCCTACACTCGCCTCCATCGCCGTGAGGCGTCTGGAATTGAACAAACACCTTTTGATTAATAATGTCGAACTCAGCACGGCGATAACTCGGCATGTCCCCCTACTCGAGTCGCTCTTACCGGAGGATGTGATCATCAAGGGTTGGAAGTATGACCCGCCCAAGGCACTGAGTGATGTACTGGAAAGTCTGATCGGTGGTGCTTGTAGACAGCGCTAACGACTTTGAACGGACAGCTGCAGTTGTGGAGGTAGTAATGAGCGATATATTGGATGTGCTCACGACCAATCTTCCTCGTGATCCCGTGTCAGAGCTCATGGTATGGGCTGCGACGGCAAGGTGCAAACGCATTAGTTTCCAGCAAGTGCCATGTTCCTAACTCTGTGGATTGTTCATTCTGATCATTCGTTTTTCCTTACTGTTCAGGAAAAGTCAGTCTCCGGTGGAATGACAGCGTGTCAGTGATTGTTCATGACATTGCGGTGGTCGGTCCGATTACCGCCACCAACCTCTCACTGTCCAAGGGACTTGCTGCAGAACGTGCCCGCAACTTGTTATGTGATCCCAATTTCGAGATGAACCTTGCCCGTCTGTGTGACTGCGGGAAGACACTCATGGTGGTACCTCCAGATTCTGACGATTCGATCAACTCGATCGTCGATGCACTTGCTGCACCCAGGCTTTCAGACGAGACCAAAGAGGGATTTGTGACCTTGGCTAAACAGAAACTGGAAGAAGATTATGCATCGAACCAGAATGGCGTAGAGGACGTGGAGCAAGAAGAGGAAGGGGACGACGAATTCAATATTGATGGTGTCCCGATGGAAGAATGAAGAAATGGCACAAAACAATCTCTGGCTCTGTCTTACAAAGTTCCTCTGCAGGATTCAGCTTGGGGATTCAAAAATAGGTTTGAGAATAACTGTTGACAGTCTTTTGCTCGCCGAGCGAACGGTTGTTGACAGTTGTCTCCGCCGCTAGCTTTCGTTCTCTTGTTCGCATACATATTCCTGCTCCGTCGACTGATGCTATGCGTGATGCATGTTTGCTATCATTTGCAGGTACTTTGTAGATAGCTGCGTATTTCTTGGGCTTGATAGATGCATGGGGAGTCCTGGTTCCCCAGTGCTAACCTTGTGTAATTGTATCTTACCGTGAATCAAACGAGATTCCGCCGATAATACCTGTTCCAATTGGGCAGTGGGAGATTTACCTCAAGGTTTGTGGGGGCACATGCGCTGTTAATATTGCTACGGTCTCACTGCCAGGCCTGCCAAGAGTGAAGACATCGCGCACTGAGGAAGAATCACAAGTGATTAGCGCTGAAAAGTACTTTCATTGGCCTTGAGCGAACCAAATGAGGGATGCTCTTGTCCAGGGATGCGGACGACGTGTGATACAACTTTGCCCGGTTTGTTGCAAATGCTAAGGATAGAAACTTGACTGGTTCACCACTTCATCTCATCTTTAACCTTGACCTCCACGTGTGTCAACATTCGTCTCACCTCGCAACTCGTCGCCTGACCGCTCTTCTGACAAAGAACCAGCGCTTTCATTTCGGTGCCAAACAAACGGTTTTGCAACGGTGCACAAAGGTGTTGTGATGTTTGAGCCAGGCTGGCAAGGACGAGGAGGACATTGTATGATCCTTGTGACGAGGTATCTGTTGGTGAGTCGAGTAGAGCATGAAGTCAATAATGATTTGAAGACGTTGTTACTTGGAAGTGACAGCATCCGTGGTTTGTGTAAAGTGAGAAAGTGGGAGTTCGACGGATCGAAGGCTAACACGTCTCCCGTTGAAGTTATTTGGTGCTCCCTTGGGGTGATGCCCGCCATTAAGGAAAGCGGCTCGAGGTCAGCAAAGAGGTTTCCTTCGCAGCAGAATTCCTCCGAGTCCGTAAAGTAACCATAGTCTCCCAGCTGCTCTCGTGAGGCTCAAACACTATTAAAGGCATGCATGCTCACTTTGATACCATCGGGTGCGACCGAAAAAATATTGGGCCCCCCGACTATTTCGTAGCTATTGTACTTCCTCTGCCGATTGAACATCATGAGACCCCGCCAATCACAGATGGGATCGTCTGTTCCCTAAATAAACAGTGGTATCAGTGCCTATGAGACGTGCAAAAAAAAACTACCCACGTCAACATCGAAGGCTGTCCATTCACCCGAAAGGTCACCGAAACCGGGATTGTGGAATACGTCAAGCTTAACTCCACAAATCCTTGAGCTCTTCCAGATGACGGACGAAGTCTGAAGGATGCTGGTGGTCTGAGGGAGACGGGTCTGCATAATGCAGACCTGACCATAACGTTCAGAGCCAGAACGCGCCTTATTCATGGCTTGTGCATGCTCTGGCGCTCTGAACAGCATTCCAATATATTTATGCCAGGCATAGTCCTCCCATGAAAGCTGCAGGCCAGTTGCCTTAGGTTCATCAGAAATGACATGTATCCAGTCCTTGCCAAGAGATTGTGCAAGGCCCACTACAACACGACGTTTGGTTGAACTATCAGAATAGGCTTTGACGCAAAGGGGATTGGTGTTGGTCAGCGTGAGCGTGTCTCCTGTGAATTTCTTTGGGTACACGTCGCAGCAAGTGAAGCCGTTCTCAGTGAGTGCGCTATCGTCAATTTCGAATGTGATGTTGCGATGCGGCGGGTCTTGATAGTATCTGAGATAGACTTGGCGCAATTCCCACTTATTAGGAGCTTCATTTGCCAGGCTTCGAGGTACAAAAAATGGATACCTATAGTAACTGGATTCCCACAAAGCCAAATCGATGGTCACCGGTGGATCCCATCGACCACGGCGGCATGGCAGCCAGGCGTCGAAGTGAGAGCTAGCACGGGGACGGAGGAGCAGCCAAATGTGTATGCCGCGATTTGTGATCGGGAATATGCCGAGTCGATCCTCGAGGGACTCGGCTTCTGGGACCTCCTTTTTGATATGTCGGATGAATTCGTCGTGATCCATCAGCCCCATTCTACCACAAGACCAGAAGCGGCTCGGGTCATCCGCAAGGATACTGCCAGTCCGCACATCTCTTTCGTTGCCACCCCACGCAAAAATGCTTTGGTCGTTGGATGCGCGGATGATCTCCAGCTGAAGACGGTGAAAAGCCTTCTTCCCCTCTCCATACAGCATCGGCATATTCACGTCCAGCAGACCCATCAGCGAATAAGCTCGGTCCTCCACTCGCGTCGTCGTCCGATAGGCCGCCCACGACATGATTTGAGCAACACATGGACGGTTTCCCCGAAGTCCATGAACCAATATATGCTCTGGAATCCCTGTAATCTTTTGTAAGGTAGGTGCAAGTGTCCTCTTGTAACCAATGCTTTGCCAATGCTTGTTGAAGAACTGGATGTTACTTGGGGCTATCAGCTCTTGTAGTGTCCACCCACGCGAGAACCACTCCGGCCAGCCATTGAACTTGGGATATCCTTCCTTGTCTCTCGCAGTGGGAAACGATGGAGCGTGGACATCGTGGAGGTACGCATAGCATACCTTAGCGTTTTCATACCACCGATACATGGAATTGATTGCCTCGGATAGCTCTGCGCTGCTTTGCTTGTCGATACAGCAGGTGTCGACCCACAACCACTCATATCCGTCTGTCTGAGCCTGCTTGCAGCTCTGAAGGATCTTTTGATAGCCATCACGCTGGCGGATCTCGTTTCTCTGCATCACGGCCATCTTTGCGAGCTTGACCATTTCACCATAGTCCACTTCCACTTCTCGCTTCATCCACCGATGCGATAGAATCGCATACTTTGTTTCTTGGTCATCGTCGAACTCAAGGACACTCTTGCGATGGTCCACTGGCTTTCCCTCTTTCATCAAATGTTCCCTCTCGAGAAAGGCTTCTACTTTGATGAGGCGCATGCTGGACAGGTGTGCATCAGTCTCAACGAGAACATTAACTTCGGGTAGTGTCCATACCTCTTCAAATAGGATAAGTGATCGCTCAAGATCGGTCACGATTGCTGGATCGAAACGGTAGGCTTGTAGTTGTGGTGATACAATCACGTTAGTTCAGTTTCTTTGATCGACGTCTTATGTGCGTGAGGACAACAGAATGGTAGCACAGGAACAACACTCACAGTGGCGCCTCGACGCAGTGAAGACGATGGGGTAAAGGCACAGGATAGCACGGGTTGTTAACACAGCAAGCAATTTAACTGCAATTGAACGCCCAATGACAAATGGGGTCAAGTTAAGTACAACGGCTTCTCAATCATGCGATTACCTAGACTATCTTCATCTACGAAGAGAGTCTGGCTTAGGGAGACTAGCGATTACCGAAACCAGTCACAAAGAAAGTGTGAATTCTTTTTGGTCTACCTGGGGAGACTAAGCGCTACTGATCATTACAATCAGTTTCGGAACATGATCCATATTGCCTCAGTCCAGGCTCCGCTGTGGGAATGTCATAAAGACGCTTTTTGCCCTTGCAGAACTTGGTATCAGTGCCTCCCTGAACTTCATCCCACCGACTGGATGGAGGCTGCAATCGCCATTAATGCGAGCGTATGTGTCTTTCCAAGGTGAGTATAGGGGCGTTGGAACGATGGCAATTTGGCCCAAGCCTTTTTGGATTCGCTTACAACTGTTTTGTGGGCTGCCAGGACGTGGCCTCGACAATGCGACGGACTGCGGCTCGAAATCCCTTAATCAAGCTTAATCTCTTGGTCACCACACAAACCTCCATGTGCGCGTCGACGTGGACAGAGACTCTCTAGTATCTTGCCGTACGCGCCCTCGACAAACAGGCACGAGTGAGATTGTTTCTTGAGTCAATCGATATGTCGTCTTACCCTGGGAAGGTGTCTCTCTTTGTTGTTGTGGATGCCAAACGTCGGTTTGTAGCAGGTACACCTGATGCGAGCAGAGGGCCATCGTTGCTAATGCAGTTCTGATGAGAAGACTCGGTATGCTCACCTCCGAGGGCCAGAACGTGCATATATGGCGGTACACGATCCCCGAGTGGGCAGACGTGCTTTTTCATATGCTCCACTCGTTCCATTCCGTGCAGCGCGCGTTTTCAAGTAAAAAATTAAAGTTGGAGGGGTAATAATACTATCCTAGTTTTACTCTCAAATTTCTCTGAATATTACGGCGCAGTTTGCAGGATTGTATAGAAGCTACTCTCGGAGCTGCATTTTTGACGGGTGGTGTCGAAATGGCGTTGCGGACGGGCGATGCGCTTGCAATGTCGGTTGGTGGCCCGATCCCGTGGAGCGTGAGGTATTCACGTCCCCCCGAGTCGTCACCCATCCCGCCTCTCTTTGCGGATCTGCAGGCTGCTATGGAGTACGAATTCCACCGAGGGCAGTTACTCAGAGGCGGTAACGCATCCATCGTTTGCGACGTCGGCTAGTGCGTCGTATCAACGCTTAGAATTCCTCGGCGATGGTGAGTGCTGTGACACTTTGTCAGAAGTCGGCTCTGACTTGGTTTTTCATAGCCGTGATTGACATCGTAGTGATGCGTCATTTGTTCCACAGGTTCCCAGAGGCGACGTCTGGTCATCTGTCCGCTGCGCGATCTCGCGCTGTCTGTGGTCCTACACTCGCCTCCATCGCCGTGAGGCGTCTGGAATTGAACAAACACCTTTTGATTAATAATGTCGAACTCAGCACGGCGATAACTCGGCATGTCCCCCTACTCGAGTCGCTCTTACCGGAGGATGTGATCATCAAGGGTTGGAAGTATGACCCGCCCAAGGCACTGAGTGATGTACTGGAAAGTCTGATCGGTGGTGCTTGTAGACAGCGCTAACGACTTTGAACGGACAGCTGCAGTTGTGGAGGTAGTAATGAGCGATATATTGGATGTGCTCACGACCAATCTTCCTCGTGATCCCGTGTCAGAGCTCATGGTATGGGCTGCGACGGCAAGGTGCAAACGCATTAGTTTCCAGCAAGTGCCATGTTCCTAACTCTGTGGATTGTTCATTCTGATCATTCGTTTTTCCTTACTGTTCAGGAAAAGTCAGTCTCCGGTGGAATGACAGCGTGTCAGTGATTGTTCATGACATTGCGGTGGTCGGTCCGATTACCGCCACCAACCTCTCACTGTCCAAGGGACTTGCTGCAGAACGTGCCCGCAACTTGTTATGTGATCCCAATTTCGAGATGAACCTTGCCCGTCTGTGTGACTGCGGGAAGACACTCATGGTGGTACCTCCAGATTCTGACGATTCGATCAACTCGATCGTCGATGCACTTGCTGCACCCAGGCTTTCAGACGAGACCAAAGAGGGATTTGTGACCTTGGCTAAACAGAAACTGGAAGAAGATTATGCATCGAACCAGAATGGCGTAGAGGACGTGGAGCAAGAAGAGGAAGGGGACGACGAATTCAATATTGATGGTGTCCCGATGGAAGAATGAAGAAATGGCACAAAACAATCTCTGGCTCTGTCTTACAAAGTTCCTCTGCAGGATTCAGCTTGGGGATTCAAAAATAGGTTTGAGAATAACTGTTGACAGTCTTTTGCTCGCCGAGCGAACGGTTGTTGACAGTTGTCTCCGCCGCTAGCTTTCGTTCTCTTGTTCGCATACATATTCCTGCTCCGTCGACTGATGCTATGCGTGATGCATGTTTGCTATCATTTGCAGGTACTTTGTAGATAGCTGCGTATTTCTTGGGCTTGATAGATGCATGGGGAGTCCTGGTTCCCCAGTGCTAACCTTGTGTAATTGTATCTTACCGTGAATCAAACGAGATTCCGCCGATAATACCTGTTCCAATTGGGCAGTGGGAGATTTACCTCAAGGTTTGTGGGGGCACATGCGCTGTTAATATTGCTACGGTCTCACTGCCAGGCCTGCCAAGAGTGAAGACATCGCGCACTGAGGAAGAATCACAAGTGATTAGCGCTGAAAAGTACTTTCATTGGCCTTGAGCGAACCAAATGAGGGATGCTCTTGTCCAGGGATGCGGACGACGTGTGATACAACTTTGCCCGGTTTGTTGCAAATGCTAAGGATAGAAACTTGACTGGTTCACCACTTCATCTCATCTTTAACCTTGACCTCCACGTGTGTCAACATTCGTCTCACCTCGCAACTCGTCGCCTGACCGCTCTTCTGACAAAGAACCAGCGCTTTCATTTCGGTGCCAAACAAACGGTTTTGCAACGGTGCACAAAGGTGTTGTGATGTTTGAGCCAGGCTGGCAAGGACGAGGAGGACATTGTATGATCCTTGTGACGAGGTATCTGTTGGTGAGTCGAGTAGAGCATGAAGTCAATAATGATTTGAAGACGTTGTTACTTGGAAGTGACAGCATCCGTGGTTTGTGTAAAGTGAGAAAGTGGGAGTTCGACGGATCGAAGGCTAACACGTCTCCCGTTGAAGTTATTTGGTGCTCCCTTGGGGTGATGCCCGCCATTAAGGAAAGCGGCTCGAGGTCAGCAAAGAGGTTTCCTTCGCAGCAGAATTCCTCCGAGTCCGTAAAGTAACCATAGTCTCCCAGCTGCTCTCGTGAGGCTCAAACACTATTAAAGGCATGCATGCTCACTTTGATACCATCGGGTGCGACCGAAAAAATATTGGGCCCCCCGACTATTTCGTAGCTATTGTACTTCCTCTGCCGATTGAACATCATGAGACCCCGCCAATCACAGATGGGATCGTCTGTTCCCTAAATAAACAGTGGTATCAGTGCCTATGAGACGTGCAAAAAAAAACTACCCACGTCAACATCGAAGGCTGTCCATTCACCCGAAAGGTCACCGAAACCGGGATTGTGGAATACGTCAAGCTTAACTCCACAAATCCTTGAGCTCTTCCAGATGACGGACGAAGTCTGAAGGATGCTGGTGGTCTGAGGGAGACGGGTCTGCATAATGCAGACCTGACCATAACGTTCAGAGCCAGAACGCGCCTTATTCATGGCTTGTGCATGCTCTGGCGCTCTGAACAGCATTCCAATATATTTATGCCAGGCATAGTCCTCCCATGAAAGCTGCAGGCCAGTTGCCTTAGGTTCATCAGAAATGACATGTATCCAGTCCTTGCCAAGAGATTGTGCAAGGCCCACTACAACACGACGTTTGGTTGAACTATCAGAATAGGCTTTGACGCAAAGGGGATTGGTGTTGGTCAGCGTGAGCGTGTCTCCTGTGAATTTCTTTGGGTACACGTCGCAGCAAGTGAAGCCGTTCTCAGTGAGTGCGCTATCGTCAATTTCGAATGTGATGTTGCGATGCGGCGGGTCTTGATAGTATCTGAGATAGACTTGGCGCAATTCCCACTTATTAGGAGCTTCATTTGCCAGGCTTCGAGGTACAAAAAATGGATACCTATAGTAACTGGATTCCCACAAAGCCAAATCGATGGTCACCGGTGGATCCCATCGACCACGGCGGCATGGCAGCCAGGCGTCGAAGTGAGAGCTAGCACGGGGACGGAGGAGCAGCCAAATGTGTATGCCGCGATTTGTGATCGGGAATATGCCGAGTCGATCCTCGAGGGACTCGGCTTCTGGGACCTCCTTTTTGATATGTCGGATGAATTCGTCGTGATCCATCAGCCCCATTCTACCACAAGACCAGAAGCGGCTCGGGTCATCCGCAAGGATACTGCCAGTCCGCACATCTCTTTCGTTGCCACCCCACGCAAAAATGCTTTGGTCGTTGGATGCGCGGATGATCTCCAGCTGAAGACGGTGAAAAGCCTTCTTCCCCTCTCCATACAGCATCGGCATATTCACGTCCAGCAGACCCATCAGCGAATAAGCTCGGTCCTCCACTCGCGTCGTCGTCCGATAGGCCGCCCACGACATGATTTGAGCAACACATGGACGGTTTCCCCGAAGTCCATGAACCAATATATGCTCTGGAATCCCTGTAATCTTTTGTAAGGTAGGTGCAAGTGTCCTCTTGTAACCAATGCTTTGCCAATGCTTGTTGAAGAACTGGATGTTACTTGGGGCTATCAGCTCTTGTAGTGTCCACCCACGCGAGAACCACTCCGGCCAGCCATTGAACTTGGGATATCCTTCCTTGTCTCTCGCAGTGGGAAACGATGGAGCGTGGACATCGTGGAGGTACGCATAGCATACCTTAGCGTTTTCATACCACCGATACATGGAATTGATTGCCTCGGATAGCTCTGCGCTGCTTTGCTTGTCGATACAGCAGGTGTCGACCCACAACCACTCATATCCGTCTGTCTGAGCCTGCTTGCAGCTCTGAAGGATCTTTTGATAGCCATCACGCTGGCGGATCTCGTTTCTCTGCATCACGGCCATCTTTGCGAGCTTGACCATTTCACCATAGTCCACTTCCACTTCTCGCTTCATCCACCGATGCGATAGAATCGCATACTTTGTTTCTTGGTCATCGTCGAACTCAAGGACACTCTTGCGATGGTCCACTGGCTTTCCCTCTTTCATCAAATGTTCCCTCTCGAGAAAGGCTTCTACTTTGATGAGGCGCATGCTGGACAGGTGTGCATCAGTCTCAACGAGAACATTAACTTCGGGTAGTGTCCATACCTCTTCAAATAGGATAAGTGATCGCTCAAGATCGGTCACGATTGCTGGATCGAAACGGTAGGCTTGTAGTTGTGGTGATACAATCACGTTAGTTCAGTTTCTTTGATCGACGTCTTATGTGCGTGAGGACAGCAGAATGGTAGCACAGGAACAACACTCACATTGGCGCCTCGACGCAGTGAAGACGATGGTAGTGGTAAAGGCACAGGATAACACGTGTTGTTTCTAAGCCACAACACAGCGAGCAATGTAACTGTAATTGAACGCCCAATCACACATGGGGTCAAGTTAAGTACAACGATTTATCAACCTGATTACTGAAACCAGTGACAATAAGTCAAGAAAGAGTGATTTCCTTTTGGTCTGCCTGGGGAGACTAAAGACTACTGATCATTACAATCAGTTTTGGAACGTGATCCATATTGCCTCAGTCCGGGCTCCGCTGTGAGAATGTCATAAAGACGCTTTCTGTCCTTGCAGAACTTGGTACCAGTGTCGTTCCTCTGGTATCCGTATAGCGAAGCCCAGATAGCCTCGATGGTACATTCCCCACGAATTGTGTGCACTGGAACTCCGGAGACCTGCACCCCGGGGAGCAACTGCCAACGACTGTGTTGGTTACTACGGGTCGAGGATGTGACATCGTTCTGTCAGGCTTACTCGAGAGAGAACGACTGTGCTGGTCTGCCTAGGACGAGTTTCTCCGCTTTTGAGTCCCATGGATGGTGTTCTTCCTCGCTCTTCCAGTGGTGGCACACGTACATACTTGGCAGAGTTTCACAACGCTGTACTGGTCCGGCCCGGTCCGGGGTTGCCAAATACACCCAAATTTATGTCGATGCACAGTTCAGGTTACTCGGAAGCTCGACTTGCTTGCTCATACAACTACAGCACCTAAGATTCAACATGGGGGATCAATGGTACCCCTCCATGTTCCGTAGGTATCCAGAGCCTTTTTTGTGTGCTTTTCTGATCGAGAAACCGATAGGTTCGGAGCCAATGAGCTTGGTCCAGCTTTACATCCCAACGGAAGTTGCTCACGATACAGTCGCAGAACTAGGCGAGCTCGGAGATGTCCAATTTAAAGATGTTGGTGCTTCGCACTATCTTGTCGTTGATTTGTATCTTACAAGTTTCCTGAAGCTAAATCCTACCATCAATCCTTTCCAACGTTCCTTTGTTGGTGAAATTCGGAGGTTCGAAGATATGGCACGAAGGACCCGCTTTTTCATCTCTCAGATCGAGAAGGAAACAGACCATATCCCGATGCGCCCTCTTTACGATTCGGCGCCTCTTATCACCGTCGGTCCCCGTGCTGCGCGTACCATCGACGAACTGGATGAGGTGCTCGCCGAACACGAGGCTCGACTTTTGCAAATGAACGAGAGTTATAAGACGCTTGGTGAGCGTACGAAGCAGCTGATCGAAGCGCGTCATGTCTTGAGGGAGACTGCGGTTTTCTTCGACAAGGCAAGTGGTAACGAGGCAGCTAGGTTCTGAAGTGCTCATATTTCCGTGCCTAGGCGGAGGCGCAGCAGTCTGAGGTACGGTCATCCCTCGACGAGAGCTCGGCTCCATTGCTTCAGCACGACGATCGCGATACTCAGTACTCGGCGAACCTGCAATTCGACTTGGAGTAAGTGCAAAGAAATGTTTCCGTCATCCGACAACTAACTCGCTGCAGGTTCATTGCAGGAACTATCGACAGGGCCCGTGTTCCCACATTGGAGCGCGTTCTCTGGCGTATCCTGCGAGGCAATCTCTACATGAATCACACCGACATTGCAGAGCCTTTCATCGATCCTGTCACGGGGACGGAGACACGCAGGAACGTCTTCATTATCTTTGCACATGGTGAAGCCGTTCTTGCGAAGATTCGCAAGGTAGCAGAGTCCATGGGTGCAACCTTGTATCCAATTGATGCGAACGCCGATAAACGTGCCGATTCGCTGCGTGAGGTGACGTCTCGTCTTGAGGACCTTCAAACAGTGTTGTACCACACTGGAACTACTAGGCGAACCGAGCTGGTGACGATTGGTGAGAATCTTGCGCGATGGCAAGACGTTGTCCGCAAGGAAAAGGCCATTTATGAGACCATGAATCTCTTCAACTATGATGTTCGCAGGAAGACGCTGGTCGCTGAAGGATGGTGCCCAACTAGGGATCTCACAATGATCCAGATGGCTCTCAGGCATGCGACCGTAAGTATCCAGCGACTACTAGTTGGTGGTATGAACTCATTCCGCTACTAGGAAGAGTCTGGAACGAACGTCGTGCCCATATTGCAAGAGCTTCGCACCAACAAGACGCCACCCACATTCGTCAGAACCAATAAGTTCACGGAGGGCTTCCAGACCATCATGGACAGCTATGGGATCGCAACCTACCAAGAAGTCAATCCTGGGTTGTTTGCGATCATCACGTTCCCGTTCCTCTTCGCTGTCATGTTCGGTGACATTGGTCACGGGTTCATCATCCTTTTTACCGCTCTTTACATGATTCTTTTCGAAAGGAAGCTGGCGAAGGCCGACTTAGGCGAGGTGAGTAATTCCCTTGATGACGTTCTTTTGGGGAACACTCATGGCGATTGCGCGGGCAGCTCGCTTCACCATTCTTCTTGTAAGTCACAATGGAGCTTTCCACACTCAGTGCTCATGATATCTGCAGCGGACGATACATCATTCTCCTCATGGGACTGTTTTCTATATACACTGGCCTCATTTATAATGACATATTCTCCAAGACCCTTCATCTCTGGCCCTCTGGGTGGGACTTTGCGGAGGTCAACGGGGTTGAGGTTGGGACTTCCAATGGCCACATTTATCCGTTTGGCCTGGATCCAGCCTGGCATGAGGCGGATAACGGAATGGTGTTTACCAACTCGTACAAAATGAAGATGTCCGTTGTTTTAGGGGTGATTCATGTATGTGCATTTGTGCATTTACGTTCTCCGTTCCCATCGCTTGACATGTTGCGCAGATGACGTTCGCCTTGTGCTTGCAACTCCCGAATCACATCAAGTTCAAGCGGCCATTGGATATCTACACCAACTTCATACCCCAAATGATCTTTCTTCAATCTATCTTCGGCTATCTTGTGGTGTGCATCCTTTACAAATGGTCGATTGACTGGTCGACACGATCGACGGAACCCCCCTCGTTGCTGAACATGCTTATTGCCATGTTCTTGTCGCCTGGCTCGGTTGATCCCCATTCCCAGTTGTACCCTGGACAAAGTTTTGTGCAGGTCGTGCTGATGTTACTTGCCGCTATCTGCGTTCCTTGGATGTTGTGTGTAAAGCCGTACTTTCAATGGAAGGAAATGCGGGCGATCCAAGGGCAAGGATATGTAGGGCTGGACCATCATGATGGGCCTAGCCGACGTTCCGATGAGGTGTTGGAAATTGAGGAAGAAGGCAATGGCCGGGTGATAGTCGAGGAAATGGAAGAGGAACATGTGAGTGATTGACATCCGTGATAACGGTTGATCGCCAATAATTGTCATGACAGGACCAGCATGATTTCAGCGAGGTGCTCATCCACCAAATCATCCACACGATCGAGTTCTGTCTAGGGTGTATTTCGCACACTGCTTCCTATCTCCGGCTGTGGGCCCTTTCACTGGCGCATGCACAGCTATCTGAGGTGCTGTGGATGATGACGCTCGAGAATGTCCTTGGGATGTCTGGGATCACGGGGATCATAGCACTTGTGCTGATGGGCGGAGTCTGGTTCGCGTCCACGGTGTTCATATTGTGTATCATGGAGGTACGTTCCAGTGCAGCGTGCGTCTATTATGGAGCCTGATCCTATGATTGCGGTGTCTGTCTACCAATCAGGGCCTTTCGGCATTTCTGCACGCCCTCCGATTACACTGGGTGGAAGCGAACAGCAAGCACTACATAGGGGAGGGTTATGTACGTATCTTGTTTCTTTCCGCGCTCAACGTGTGTGGCGCATGCTGATGGGTCCTGATCTTGTTCACAGGCGTTTGCACCGTTGAGTTTTGCCAAACTAGAGGAAAAGGAGTGAATGGACGCTGTTCTCAGTTATGCGCTCTGTTGTACCTATGCTACTGAGCAATGAGTATCGCTTGTCGTGAACAATTACTGCGGGTACTAGTTCGGAGGGCAGCCAAGTCAACTTGCTGTGCATTTCCGGCACCTCATTTTTTCAAAGTCCGCTATCAAAGGGGTTTATAATCATAACCTTTTATATTTTTCTTTTCTTCAGAGCTCCCCTCAGTTTTTTTTTTCCTCTCTGCATCGAATAGAGGTCTGTCGACTCCGCCCCCGCTGGTCTCCTCCCACTGACGTCGTGTGCAGGCATTCGGCCACCCATAGACTTAGAGAGTTCATCCTTGCTGGCCCTTTTGTTTGCTTTAATCGCACCTAGAAGAACATCCAACTAAGGACCCATTTAGTTTGCAAGGCAAGTCGGCCCGTCGCACGAGGATGATGTTCGCGAAGACTGATCTCTTTTGGCAGATCTAAAAAAACATGCCCGCTATCACTGCTACCCCTGTTGCTGTTACCCCCGCCTCTCTCAAGGGCGTCGTCGAGGGTGTCGACGCTGCCTCCCTCTTCGCTGCCGACAAGGCTACCCGCGAGGGTACTGCAAAGGCCTTGGCCTCTGCTGTCCAAAATGACGGTCCCGCTGCACTCACTGCAGTGGGATTCGCTGAGGCTGCCGTCAAGGCCCTCGCTGACAAAAAGTCCCCTGCTGCTCGGGAGGGCGCCGCCAATGCTGTGATCGTCCTCGCCGAAGCCGGTGCGACGAAATCCCTTGAACCCATCTTCATCGATTCTGGTCTCTAT
>Ga0307516_10003211_pt1 | contig 21220 bp, 17 predicted proteins | sample 19_EM_MG_FD_203310 | JGI IMG/M metagenome (GOLD analysis project Ga0307516, IMG submission 203310) | Populus trichocarpa ectomycorrhiza microbial communities from riparian zone in the Pacific Northwest, United States - 19_EM | ecosystem: Host-associated > Plants > Roots > Unclassified | place... | reverse complement strand
ACGAGGTGACGAAGTAGCGCGCCGAGCGGTTGCCGCGCCACATCAGCCGCAGGCCCACGCCCAGGCTGGCCAGCGCCGTGGCGCACCCGCATGGCACGATGAGCACGAACGCCCAGCGGTAGAGGCCAAACAGCGCCGGCAGGGCGGCAAGAAAGTCTGCCACCGCCAGCCATACCAGCAGCTTGTGCCAGCGCGGCGCAAGCTGCCGGGTGGGCAGGTAGTGCACCACGAACATTGCCCCGGTGCCAAAGCTGGCGGCGGCGGCCAGGGCCAGGAACTGGTTGTTGAAGTCGGGATGGCCGGGCCACAGGTGCTGGAAGCTGAAGCCGTTGAAGGTGGCGCTCCACGACAGCACCGCGCCCAGGTAGATGGCATACATGCCCAGGCCCGTCATGCGGGCCGAGGCAAACAGGAACAGGTTGTAGATGATCAGGGCCAGCAGGCCACCGAAGTACAAGCCGAACACCAGCGACTCGGCATCGGTGTGCGCCACGAAGGCCTCTTGCGTCCACAGCGTCAGCGGCAGGGGTTCGTGCAAGCCGTCGTGGCTGGCCACCCGCAGGTAGACCGTCAATGTCTCTCCAGGGGCCAGCACGAGCGGGAACAGCGGATGCCGGTGCGCGAGGGGCCGCTGCGCAAACGGGTGGCGATCCCCTGTGATGTTGAAACGCTGCACGCTGCCGTTTGCGTGCACCAGCATCGCCTCGACGTGGTCCTGGCGCGGCGAGCCCAGTTCCAGCAGCCGGTGCAAGGGGAGGCCACCGTGCTCGTTGCGCAGCTGCACACGCAGCCACCAGGCCGAGTCGGACAGGCCAGGGTTCAGCGGCACGGAATGCGGGCGGAGCCACTGCGACGCCGGCAGCTCCATGAGCGTGGTCAGATCGTGGCGGCGAGCCGGGTCTTCAAATATCTCGATCTGCCCGTCCAGCGCCTGCGACGGGCCGGCCACCGGCACCACCGCAGCCGGCTCGGCGTGCAGTGGCAGCGCTGCTGCGAGCCACCACAGCGCCAGCCACCACGGCGGCAAACTGCGCTGGCGCGAGGCAGGTTTGCTGGTGGGCGTCGTGGTGGCGGCGGCGTTGTTCATGGGGGCCGCCAGTCGTGGGCAGCACACCATGATGCGGCCGCTGAGCCGCTGCCGATGGCCCGAGCAGCGGTGCAAAGGCTCGCCATTTCCGTACCGGCACAGCCGGCGCCGGGTGCTTACCTACTGGCCGGCTGAGCGTCACCCCGGCGCGTCGGCGCTGCGGCGGTAGACGAGGATGGACTCGTCGCGGTCGGTAGGCCGGTTGGCACGGCCCACCGCTTGCCAGCCCGGCCGTGGCGGCAGCGGGTCGTTGGAGATGGATGCCGAAACCAGCAGCCAGTCGCACGGCGCCGCCGTCGGCGCCGTGAACACGTGCCAGGCCCCGGAAACCTCCAGGGCGGCGAGCTGGCTGCGGGACAAGGTCGGCGCATGGACGCACTGTCCGCGCGGCACGAGTTCGGCCACGCGCTGGACCCAGGGGCGATAGCTGCGTGCGTAGTTCAGCAGCGGCAGCCACAAGGTCATCAGCAACAGCCAGCACAGGGCCACGCCACCCGCCGGCAGCACCAGGCTTTTCCACAGCGGGTGGCGCTGCCGTCCCACACGCCACCGAACCAGCGCCAGCCAGGCCAGCGTGGCCAGCAGGGCCAGCACCAGGGCGAGGGGTTGGAACTCCGTCACGAAACCGGGCGCCAGCTTGGCCACATTGGCAGCCGGCTGTGCCGGCACGCCGGTGTGCATGGCCGCATAGATGACCCAGGCCGTCAGCGCGCAGATGCTGAAGAAGCACACCGAGAACCAGTCGACGGCCGCGCTGACGCTGCGCTTGAGCGTGGGCAGCGCGAAGGCCGCCAGGATGGCCAGCGGCGGCAGGGCGAGGAAGAGGACCCTGTCCGAACCATTCATGGCGATGCTGGCCAGCACACCCAGCAAGGCCGTGGCCAGCGGCAAGGCGATGTGCCGGTTGCGCAGGTGCTGGCGCCAGCGCCACAGCGTCCACGCGGCCAGCAGCCAGGAGGGCCACGCGAACCACACCATCATCTTCACGACCGATGCCGCGGACACGGGCCGGTGCAGCCGCCAGCCCCAGGCGTCCAGGGCGGTGGCCAGCAGGGCCGCCACGATGCCACCGGCGAGGATCCACCCCACGAAGCGGCGCGCCTGCGGGTAGCTGGACCTGGCACACAGGGCCGCCCCGGCCGCTGCCAGCAGCACGCCCACCGTGGGGGCGCCGCTGGCCGCGAGGATGGCCAGCGCCGCCACCACTGCCGCGCGCGGACTGGCGGTGCGAAACGGGCAGGCCGCCAGCGCGTACAGGTACAAGGCCACCGCCGACAACTGCACCAGCTCCGGCGTGGTTTCGTGGCCCAGCTGCAGCAAGCCCAGCGAGGCGATCAGCGCGAGCACGGCGGCATCGGCAATCGCCCGTGCGTAGTCCACCGGCTGGGCCTCGCCGCCGAACGCGAACGTGAGCGGTTGCGCGGCCTCGGTCCGGGCCAGGTAGAACGTGGCATACCACAGCAGCCACAGCGTGGCCAGCAGCAACAAGGCAAACGGCAGGCGTGCGGCGAGCGCCGGCTGCATCCACGCGCCGAACAGGTGAATCGATGCGGCGCCCAGCCAATAGGCCAGCACGCCGCCATCGCTGGGCAACTGCGCGATTGCCGGCGCAAAGGCCGAGGCGTCGCCCCGGACCAGGCTCATCATGTAGCCGAATGCCGCGATGTCGGCGTTCTTCCACGGATCGCGGCCGAACACGCCGGGCAGCACGTACGCCGCACAGAACAACCACAGCACCGGGCGCGGCATGCGTTGCGCGGCACGCTGGGAGACGAGGGCTGGGTTGGGGGCGTTCACGTCGTGACCTGCGATGTGGGCTTGGGCTGCAATAAAGCGGGCTGAACAAACAAAAAGGCAGCCAGAGCTGCCTTTTCATTGATACCGCATTGATACCGGCGCATCGACACCAGCGTACCGTTACGCTGAAACGATCATTGTTTCTTGATGCCGGCCTTGGCGAACTTGGTGCGGAATTTTTCAACCCGGCCGCCCAGCGAATCCACGCTCTTCTGCGTGCCAGTGTAGAACGGGTGCGATTCGCTACTGGTTTCCAACTTGTAAAGCGGCAACTCGCGGCCGTCGTCCAGCTTGATGGTTTCGCGGCTCTGCAAGCAGGAACGCGTGACGAACTTGAAGCCGTTGGACAAATCGACGAAGCAGACTTCGCGATATTCGGGATGGGTGTCTTGTTTCATGGGTAACTCGCTATGAGGTGGGGTAGCCGCGCCGCAACACTGGCCGAACGGCCCGATGTCATGCAGCGTACTTTCCTGGAGCGGAAAAGAAGGGCAGGAGTGTAGCGGAGTGCCCGGCGGGCCCTCAGCCGCCGCGGCGCATCAGGTCGAAGAATTCGGAATTGCTCTTGGTGGCCTTCATTCTTTCGAGGATGAATTCCATCGCTTCGATCTCGTCCATCGGATAGAACAGCTTGCGCAGGATCCAGGTCTTTTGCAGGATCTCGGGCTTCAGCAGCAGCTCTTCGCGGCGTGTGCCTGACTTGTTGAGCAGGATCGCCGGGTAGACGCGCTTTTCGGACATGCGGCGGTCCAGGTGGATCTCGCAGTTGCCGGTGCCCTTGAACTCTTCGTAGATCACCTCATCCATGCGGCTGCCGGTGTCCACCAGTGCGGTGCCGATGATGGTGAGCGAGCCGCCTTCCTCGATGTTGCGGGCCGCGCCGAAAAAGCGCTTGGGCCGCTGCAGGGCGCCGGCGTCCACGCCGCCGGTGAGCACCTTGCCGGAGGAGGGCAGCACGTTGTTGTAGGCGCGCGCCAGGCGGGTGATGGAGTCCAGCAGGATCACCACGTCGCGCTTGAGTTCGACCAGCCGCTTGGCACGTTCGATCACCATCTCGGCCACCTGCACGTGGCGGGCGGCGGGTTCGTCGAAGGTGGAGCTGATGACCTCGCCGCGCACCGTGCGCTGCATCTCGGTCACTTCTTCCGGGCGCTCGTCGACCAGCAGCACGATCAGGTGCACGTCGGGGTGGTTGGCCACCATCGCATGGGCCAGATGCTGCATCATCACCGTCTTGCCGCTCTTGGGCGGCGACACGAGCAAGGCACGCTGGCCTTTGCCGATGGGCGCGATCAGGTCGATGATCCGGCTCGTGATGTTCTCGTCGCCCTTGACGTTGTCGCGTTCGAGCCTGAACTGTTCCTTGGGGAACAGCGGGGTCAGGTTCTCGAACATGATCTTGTGCTTGCTCTCCTCGGGCGTGAAGCCGTTGACGCGGTCCACCTTGACCAGCGCGAAGTAGCGTTCGCCGTCCTTGGGGACGCGCACTTCGCCTTCGATCATGTCGCCGGTGTGCAGGTTGAAGCGGCGGATCTGGCTGGGCGAGAGGTAGATGTCGTCGGTGCTGGCCAGGAAGCTGGCGTCCAGCGAGCGCAGGAAGCCAAAGCCATCGGGCAGGACCTCCAGCACGCCATCGCCGAAGATCGGCTCGCCCTGCCGGGCGCGCTTCTTCATGATGGCAAACATCAGCTCCTGCTTGCGCAGGCGGCCGGCGGCCTCGATCTCCAGCGTCTCGGCCATCTTCACGAGTTCCGAGATATGTTGGACTTTGAGTTCGGACAAATGCATGGGGTGATGGCCCTCAAGGAGCGAATGCGCGCGACGCCAAGGTGCGCACCAATGCCGCCGGCCTTCGTGCCATTGACTGTTTCCTATTGGCCGCCGTCGGACGGCAGGTGAATGCCATCAGTCAGCGGACAAGGTCAACGCGGGGGAAAGGGGGCCGACGCTGCGCGCGCGGTGTGCGACTCACCAAGGCTTTACGGTGAAGTCGCCAGGCTTAAGCCGGCGCGCAGTGGCGAATCGCTCGCCGCGCCGGCCTGCGCACGGATGCGCAAAAGGGACCAGCCCAACGAACAGGGCAATTATAGGTGACCGTCGAGGAATGCAGTCAACTGTGCCTTGGAAACTGCGCCCACCTTGGTGGCAGCGAGTTGGCCGCCCTTGAACAGCATGAGCGTGGGAATGCCGCGAATACCGAACTTGGCCGGCACTTCACGGTTTTCGTCCACATTCATCTTGGTCACCTGCAGGCGGGCACCATAGTCCTTGGCCACCTCGTCGAGGATGGGCGCGATCATCTTGCAAGGGCCGCACCATTCGGCCCAGTAGTCCACCAGGACCGGACGGTCCGACTGGATCACATCGCCTTCGAACGACGCATCGGAGATGTGTTTGATGAGATCGCTGCTCATGATGGGTATTCCGTTGAAGGCCTGCCCGTGGCGGGAGCCTCGGGCCCAGGCATGAATCAATTTTGGCACGATAGCCCGGGATGCAAGGCCCCGCATGCCGGGCCCCTGGGGGAGCGTGGCTATGGCATCGATAGCCCATCGTGGCATTGAGCCGGCCTGGGAGCAAGCCCCCGCGTCCAGCCGCACGGCTACACCTTGGCACAAACCCAGAAGGGGCACCGTCCCGTGCGCAGGGCATGCGTGCGGCCGGTGAGACGATGTTGCACTGCGCACGGCCCCCCAGGTTGATGGGGGGCCTGCGGCATATGTCACGAGGCGCTCCACAAGGGCAGGGGCGGTGTGAATTGGCACCGTGTTTGCCCTGCTGATCCGGGGCTTACTACAGGGGGGCTGCGGTCCAATTGGGTCGTCCTTGCCCAGCCTCTCAGTTCGCGCGCAGGCCGCGCGCAGTTTGTCCGCCTCCATTGCACGCATGAGTTCACCCCACCACAGCCCCTCGCAGGCTGCCGCCGCGGCCAGTCCGTTCGCGGCCGCCTCTGCGGGTGCGCGGCGGTTCGGGCGCTTCCTGCTGCAGGATCTCCTGGGGCGCAGCGTGCACACCATGGCCTGGCAGGCGTACGACACGCGCACCCGCAGCGAGGTGCTGCTCATGCTGCCGAGGATGGCGCCGGAGGCCTTGGCCATGGCAGCCTGGATCGAGGGCGCGCGCCGCGCGGCGCGGCTTGCGCACCCTCGGCTGCTGCCGGTCTGCGACATCGGCCACGAGGACCGCTGGCCCTTCGTGGCCTGCGACATCGTGCCCGGCCTGCGGACCCTGGGCCAGCATCTGGCAGTTCAACACGCACCGCCTCCCCTGGAAGCGGCGGCCTGGTGCAGCGATGCGCTCGAAGGGCTGGCCTATGCCCACGAGGCCGGCGTTGCGCACGGCGACCTGGGTCTGCACAGCCTGGCCATCGATGCGAACGGCCGCGTCTCGGCATGGGGTTTTGCGGTGGCCGCAGGCGACATGCCGGTGCCTGGCGGCGCCACGCTGGACCCCAGCCACTTGCGCGCCCAGCGCGACGAAGCCGGTGTGGACCTGCTGCATGCCGGCTTGATCCTGCATCACCTGCTGGCGGGGACGCCCGCGCTGGAGGAGCCCGATCTGGCCACGGCCGTGCTGCGCCTGCCGCATGAGATCGTGCGCCTGCCCTGGACGGTGCCGCACCCGGTGCCCGAGCCCTTGCGTGCCATCGTCAACCGTGCCACCGACCGGCACGTGCAGCGCCGCTACCTGTCGGCGCGCGGCCTGCTGCGCGCCCTGAGCGGCTGGCGCCAGTCGCAGGCCGACGACAAGGGCGGCGCGTTGGCCTTGCTGATCGACCGCTTGTCCACGGTGGGCCACCTGCCGGCACGGCCCGCACTGGCGCAGCGGGTGGTGCAGTTGTCGCGCATGGAGACCCAGCGCCTGGACGAGCTGGCCGATGTGGTGCTGCAGGACCCGGCCCTGGCTTTTGAGCTGCTGCGCACGATCAACAGCGCGCAGTTCCACAGCAACTCGGATGGCGTGATCACCACCGTGCGCCGCGCCATGCAACTGGTGGGCCTGAACGGTGTGCGCCGTGCGGCGAGTTCGCTGCGCGCCTGGCCGGGGCCGCTGCGCGAGGCCGGCGCGCGGGCGCTGGAGCAAGGCATGCGTCGCGCCTGCCTGGCCGGCCACGTGGCCGAGTTCTTGAGCCCGGCGGGCCTGGATGCCGAATCCGCCTTGCTGGCGGCGCAACTGCAGCACCTGGGCCGGCTGCTGATCCTCTACCACTTTCCTGATGAAGCGGCGCAGATCGCGCAGCTCATGCAGAACACGCCGCCCGCCACGCCGGAGGACCAGGAACTGCCCGGCATGAGCGAGGATGCTGCCGCCATGGCAGTGCTGGGGGTGGACTTGGCGCCCCTGGGCGCGGCCGTGGGCCGCCACTGGGGCCTGGGCGAAGCGTTGCAGCAGATGATGCGGCCGCTGTCCACCGCGCATTTTGTGCACACGCCTGACGACGTGGACGGCTGGGTGCGCCTGGTGGCCAGTTGCGCCAACGAAACGCTCGACGTGGCGCGCCTGAGCGCGTCCAAGCAGGCCCGCGCCTTGTCGGCCGTGGCGCAGCGCTACCAGAAGGTGCTGGACACCACGCCGGACACCCTGCGCGAAGCGCTGATCCAGGCGCGCACGCGCGTGAATGAATACCTCGCCGCCGCGGCGGCGTAGGCCATGAGTGCGGTGCGTCCCCTCTCTCCCGCACGCCGCGTGGGCCGCTTCGAGCTGCGGCACGAACTCGGCCGGGGCGCGCAAGCCATCGTGTGGCTGGGCTTCGATTCGCGCCTGGAGCGCGAGGTTGCGGTCAAGCTGCTGATCCCCGGAGCCGACAGCGTGGCGGTGAGCCAGTGGCTGCACGAGGCGCGGGCCGTGAGCCGGCTCAACCACCCGCACATCGTGCCCGTGTTCGAGGCCGACGAGGACCAGGGGCAGCCGTACCTGGTGTTCGAGTACGTGCAGGGTCCCACGCTGTCGCAGCGCCTGCGCGAGCGCGGTGCCCTGCCCGGGCATGAGGCCGTGACGATGATGCTGGGCGTGCTGGACGCGTTGCGCGTGGCGCACGAGGCCGGCGTGATCCACCGCGACCTGAAGCCGTCCAACATCCTGGTGGACAGCAGCGGCCGCGCCCGCGTGATGGACTTCGGCATTGCCGCCCGGCTGGGCGATGGCCACGACAGCAGCATCGTCGGCACGCCGGGCTACATGTCGCCCGAGGCTGCGCGCGGCGAGGCCCCGTCGCCCGGCATGGACGTGTTTGCCGCCGGCGCGATGCTGGGCGAGATGCTCACCGGCCAGCCCCTGCTGCGTGAGAGCGATCCCTACCGCGCCATCCGGCGCATCCAGCGCGAAGACCTGGTGCTGCCCAGCGAGGGCGTGCGCATCGACGACGGCCTGCGGGCCATCGTGATGCGTGCCGTGGCGCGCGACAAGGACCGGCGCTATGCCGGCGTGGCGCAGATGCATGAAGCGTTGGCGCGCTGGCTGCAGCCGAATGCCGCGCCGCCACCCGCGCTGTCCAACTCGGGCAAAGGCAACGGCACGCTTGATTTCCTGTTGCGCCGCATGCGCCACAAGTCCGACTTCCCGGCCTTGTCGCAATCGGTGGCGCGCATCCAGCGCGTGGCCAACTCGGACAAGGAAAGCCTGGCCAGCCTGACGGGCGAGATCCTCAAGGACGTGGCGCTCACCAACAAGCTGCTGCGCATGGTCAACAGTGCGCATTTCAGCCACGCGGGCGGCGGCACCATCAGCACAGTGTCGCGGGCGGTCGCACTGGTGGGGTTTGCCGGCATCCGCAACATGGCCTTGTCGCTGGTGCTGCTGGACCACATGCAGGACAAGTCGCACGCAGCGCAGCTGAAGGACGAGTTCCTGCGCTGCATGATGGCCGGTCAGGTGGCCAGCGGCCTGGCAACCCGGACGCGCGACGTCGAAGAAGCGTTCCTCGGGGCCCTGTTCGGCAAGCTCGGCCGCCTGCTCACCGAGTTCTACTTCCCCGAGGAAGCGGCGCAGATCCGGCAGCTCACGCGCCCGGCCGCCCCGCTGGCGCTGGGCGCCTTGCCGCCCAGCGAAGATGCTGCTGCCCGGCAGGTGCTGGGGCTGGGCCTGGAGGAACTGGGGCTGGGCGTGGCCAAGTCCTGGGGCATTCCGGAAGCGCTGCAGCGCTGCATGCTGCCGGCCGAAGGCGAGGTGCCTGCCCGGGCGGTGGAGACGGCGCAACGCCTGCCGTGGCTGGCCCGGCTGGCCAACGAGGTGGCCGATGCGATGTTGCGACAGGAGCCCGATGACGCCGCACGCCGGGTGCGCGAGATCGCTGACCGCTACGCGCGTGCGCTGGAGCTGAGCGTGCGCGACATTGAGCGCGCCATTGGTGAAGCGCGCGAACGCCTCGGGCAGATGGTGCAGGCGGTGGGCATCGACCTCGCCCCGGGGTCACCCGCAAGGCGCCTGGTGGCGGTACCGGCACCCGCCCCGGCGCCTGCCCCCGACAGCCTGGCCAAGCATGAGTTGCGCGCCACCGTGGTCACGCAGGTGCAGGCCAGGACCGTGGTGGAAGACAAGACCCTGGTGCTGGCTGCCCCGGCATCAGCCGCGCCCCCACTGCCTCGCGATCAGGCGATGGAGATGCTGGCGGCGGGCATCCAGGACGTCACAACCACGCTGGTGTCGGATGGATTCCGCCTGAACGAAGTGCTGCGGATGATCCTGGAAACCATGTTCCGCGCGCTGGGCTTCCAGCGCGTGGTGTTCTGCCTGCGCGACCCGAAGACCGACACGCTCACGGGCCGCTTCGGGCTGGGGGAGGGCGCGCGGGAAGTGGCGGCGGTGTTCAAGGTGCCCTTGAAAACGAGCGCACCTGATCTTTTCACGGCTGTGTGCATCAAGGGGGTGGACACGCAGATCGCCGACATGGCCACTGCCAACCTCGCCGGACGCCTGCCGCCGTGGTACTTGAAGACGGTGAACGCCCCGTCATTCCTGCTGTTGCCGCTGGTCATGAAAAACGCGACCTTCGCGCTGATCTATGCCGACCACGCGCAGGCACGTGCCATCCACCTGGGCGAGCAGGAACTGTCGCTGCTGCGCACGCTGCGCAGCCAGGCGGTGATGGCGTTCAAGCAGGTGGGCGGCGCATGATGCGGCCGATCACCTCGCGGGCGCGCAACTCTGCCTGCATGGCCGCATCCAGCGGCGAGCGGCACAGACCGGCATTCGAGTACTGAAGGTTCTCGTACAACTCGGCCGCTGCGGGGTGCGTGTCCAGCAAGGGCGACAGCGCTGCCGCTGGCAGGGTGCCGAATTCGTCGACCAAATGCCTGACCACCGACTGGTATTGCTCGGCGCCGACCGGAACTTGGCTGTGTTCCAGGCGCTCCAGCAACTGGGCCAGCACATAGGCGGTGCTCAGGTGGGGGCGGGTGGGAGTGGGCTGGTTCGTGTCCATGCCTCGATAGCTGGGGATGCTTGGCCCGTCTGCAAGGCCCGTCTGCAAGGCCTGTCCGCAAGGCCTCTCCGCCAGGCCGCTCAACCCGCTGGATCGAGCGCCCCGTCGAGGTCTTTGTGCGCAGCTTTCACCTTGATCTGGGCCGTCGTGCAGGCCTCGCGCGGCTGGTCCGTGCGCTCGCCCCGGTACACGGGCTGGAACAGGCTGCCGCCCGGATACCCGTAGAGGTAGCGCACCTCCACGATGGCGCCCGGCGCCGGCACGTCGAAATTGACCGGGATGGTCACGCTGCCCAGCGCCACGGGGTTGCCGGCGGCATCCAGCCCGTGCAGTTCGACGCTGCGCCGGGACCCGTTCACCGCGCCCACCAGCAGCGTGGCGCTTTCCACGAACTTGAGCTTGAGCTGGTTGCCGCCGGAGGTGGGCCGACCATGCACATACGGCGCGCTGGCCCGCTTGAACACGATGCCCTCCTGGCCGTGGGTGCGCAACTCGGCCAGCAGGGCGCGTTTTTCGTCCTCGGTGCGGGCGGTGGACACACCGGCCAGGGCATCGCCATGCGGGGGCGGCAAGCTGCCGACCAGGCCAGCCAGCCTGTCCAGTCGGCGCAAGGCGGGCTCGGCCGCCACCGGTTCCTCGCCCAGCGCGAGCAGGTCGAACACGTAGACCTTGTGGCCGATGATCTCGCCGTCGAGCACCAGCTCGGCCGGCCCGCCCAATGCCGACGCGGCGTTCGCCACGGGCTGGGGCAGGGCGACCTCCAGGCCCATGCGGTTGATGCCGATCACGCGGTCGGCCTGGCGCTTGAGCAGCCGGCGCTCGCCATCCAGCTTCTGCTGGCAGAACCAGTCGGCGTCGCGCAGGCAGGACTCGATGTCTTCCTCCGCCATGGTGTTGAGCAATTGCGGCAGCACCCCGGTGATGCGGCCGGCCTTGTCGGTGTCCTGAAACGGCGTGCCGCCCTCTGCGGGCGAATACCCCTTGGCCAGCTTTTCCTGCACCAGCTTCTGGTACAGCGCGGTGGCCTTGTCCAGCGGCACCGGCTGGGCGGTCTTGGTGCCCGATTGCAGCGCGCTGCCGCGGCGCCCGAACTGGAACACCAGCACCCAGCCCGGGTCGCGCTCCAGCACCTGCACGTGGTAGACCTTGTCCGACTTGCCATCGGAAAAATACAGCGAGGCGCTGAGGTGGATCCGAGGATCGGCCATGGCAAGCGGCGGGGGGCGTGGGAATGGGGGGTGACGAGCCTGACCCCGGCACTGAGAGCTAACGGTTAGGGCTGCTTCGTTCCCGACCTGACCCGTTTGGCCGCGCCCCCATGCGGGGAGGCCCGTCGAGGCGCATTGTAGAGGGCTGCTACATTGCCCCCATGTCGGATTCCAACGAACTCCAGGGCAGGCGCTTCGTGCTCGGTCTGAGCGGGGGCATCGCCGCCTACAAGGCGGCCGAGCTGTTGCGACTGCTGGTCAAGTCAGGTGCCGCCGTGCGCGTGGTCATGACCGAGGCGGCGACCCACTTCATCACGCCGGCCACCATGCAGGCCTTGTCCAACCAGCCGGTGGTGCTGGACCAGTGGGACGCGCGCGAGCCCAACGGCATGGCGCACATCAACCTCACGCGCGGGGCCGATGCCGTGGTCGTGGCGCCGGCCAGCGCGGACTTCATCGCCAAGCTGGCGCAGGGCCGCAGTGACGACCTGCTCTCGCTGCTATGTCTGGCGCGGCAGGCCGAAACATGCCCGCTACTGTTGGCGCCGGCCATGAACCGTGAGATGTGGGCCCACCCCGCGACCCAGCGCAACCTGGCGCAGGTGCGCGCTGACGGCGCCACCGTGCTGGGCGTAGGCAGCGGCGAGCAGGCCTGCGGCGAGGTGGGTGATGGGCGCATGCTGGAGGCTTGGCAGATCCATGAAGACCTGGTGGCGCACCTGAGTCCTAAGCGCCTGGCCGGCAAGCGCGTGCTCATCAGCGCCGGGCCCACCTTCGAGGCCATCGACCCGGTGCGCGGCATCACCAATCTCTCCAGCGGCAAGATGGGCTTTGCGATCGCGCGTGCCGCCCGCGAGGCCGGTGCCGAGGTCACGCTGGTGGCCGGGCCGGTGCACCTGGACACGCCGCGCGGCACGCAGCGCGTGGACGTGCGCTCGGCCCAGCAGATGCACGAGGCGGTGCTGGCCCTGGCGCCGGCGAACGATGTCTTCATCGCCACCGCCGCGGTGGCCGACTGGCGGCCCACCACCGTGGCGGAGCAGAAGATCAAGAAAGCCGGCAAGAAGGTGGCTCCCACGTTCGAGCTGACCGAGAACCCCGACATCCTGGCCGCGGTGGCCGCGCTGAAGCCAGGGCCTTTCTGCGTGGGCTTTGCGGCCGAAAGCGAGAACCTGCTGCAGCATGCCCGCGAGAAGCTCAAGCGCAAGAACATCCCGCTGATCGTGGGCAACCTGGGGCCGGCCACTTTCGGCCGCGACGACAATGCGCTGCTGCTGGTCGATGAGCACAGCCACCGGGCCTTGCCGGCCGAGGGCGGCAGTGCCGCCAAGATCGACTTGGCGCGCGAACTGGTGGGCGAGATCGCCCGGCGCCTGGCCTGACTCTCCCTTTTGCTTGCATCCCCCATGACCGTGATCGACTTGAAAGTGCTGGACCCTCGCATGGCCCCGCACCTGCCCGGCTATGCCACGCCCGGAGCCGCCGGGCTGGACCTGCGCGCCTGCCTGGACCAGCCGCTGGTGCTGCAGCCCTGGCAGGCCCAGCTCATCCCCACAGGCCTGGCGATCCACATCGCCGACCCGGGCCTGGCGGCCATGATCCTGCCGCGCTCGGGCCTGGGCCACAAACATGGCATCGTGCTGGGCAACCTGGTGGGCCTGATCGACAGCGACTACCAGGGCCAGCTCATGGTGAGCTGCTGGAACCGCAGCGAGAGCGCGTTCACGGTCCAGCCCATGGACCGCATCGCGCAGATGGTCATCGTGCCGGTGGTGCAGGCCAGCTTCCGGCGCGTGGAGGAGTTCGACGCGTCACCGCGCGGGGAAGGCGGCTTCGGCTCTACCGGCCGGCACTGACCTCAGCCGGCGCCGGGCCGCCCCAAGGCGGCTGAGAACCCGCTCGGCGGGTGGCACCGGTACGCCGGTGCCGGGTGCCCACATTGCTCAATGCAGTTGGTGGTGGCCGGCCGTCGCGCCCAGCATGGCCAGCGGTGATTCGCTCACCGTGCGCCGCTCGATCTCGTCTGCGCTCGCTTCGCGCACGTCGCGCACGGTCAATTGCAGCACCAGCGCAATGCCTGCCAATGGGTGGTTGCCGTCCATCACCACGTGCGAGTCGTAGACCTCGGTCACGGTGTAAAGGGCTTCGCCCGGCATGCCGGGGGTGGTGCTGCCCTCGGGCGGCCCCTCGAACTGCATGCCCGGTGCCACGCCTTCGGGGAAGATGTCGCGGCTCTCGAAGAACACCAGGCTGGAGTCGTACTCGCCGAAGGCATGCTCCGGCTCCAGGTGCAAGGTGGTTTCGAAGCCCGCCTCCTGGCCGGCCAGGGCTTCCTCCACCTTCGGCAGCAGGTCGTCGCCGCCGAAGAGGAACTCCACGGGGTCGGGCAACTCGTCGATGAGTTCGCCCAGGGTGTCTTCCAGTCGCCACGCCAAGCTGACGACACAAGGTGATTCGATCTGCATGGCCGGAATCTTCGCACGGCACAATCGCCGCGTGCCAGATCCCATCGACATCGACTCTCCCACCGCCCTCCTGGGTGGCCTCAGTCCGGCCCTGTTCATGCGCCGCCATTGGCACAAGAAGCCGCTGCTGGTGCGGCAGGCCGGGGCGGGCTTGCAGCCGCCGGTAGGCCGTGCGGAACTCTTCCAGCTCGCGCAGCGCGACGACGTGGAGTCGCGCCTGGTGGTGCGCACGGGCCAGGGCCGCCGAGCCCACTGGTCCCTGCAGCGCGGCCCGCTGGCACGGCGGCGCCTGCCACCCATCGCGCAGCCCGGCTGGACCTTGCTCGTGCAAGGCCTGGACCTGCACGTGCCCGCCGCGCACGACCTGCTGTCCAAGTTCCGCTTCGTGCCGCAGGCGCGCCTGGACGACCTGATGGTCTCGTGGGCGAGCGACGGCGGTGGCGTGGGGCCGCATTTCGATTCCTACGACGTGTTCCTGATCCAGGTGAAGGGCCGGCGCCGCTGGCGCCTGGCGCCCCTGCGCCCGGGGCACGAGGCGCGGCTGCAGCCCGACCTGCCGCTGAAGATCCTGGCCGACTTCGAGCCCGAGGAAGAGCACGTGCTCGAACCCGGCGACCTCTTGTACCTGCCGCCGCGCTGGACGCACGACGGCGAGGCCATCGGCGAATGCATGACCTGCTCGGTGGGCTTCCGGGCGCCCGCGCAAGGGGAACTGGTGCGCGAGGTCCTGGCGCGGCTGGCCGACGAGGAAGAGCCCGGCGATCCCCTGTACCGCGATCCCCGCCAGCCGGCCACGCCAACGCCCGGTGCGATTCCCGCGGAACTGCGCGCCTTTGCGCGCGATGCGGTGACGCGCGCGCTGGCCCAATCCGGCGCGTTGGACCGGGCCTTGGGCGAGTACCTGAGCGAGCCCAAAGCCCAGGTGTGGTTTGCACCCGGGCCGCCGCTGGGCACAGAGGCCGGGGTGCGGCTGGATCCCCGCACCTGCATGCTGTATGACGACGTGCATGTGTTCATCAACGGCGAGTCGTGGCGTGCCGCGGGCCGCGATGCGGCCGTGCTGCGCCGCCTGGCCGACCAGCGCTACCTGCCGTCACATGCGTTGCGCCGTGCCGGTGGCACACTGCGCGAGGTGATGGCGCAATGGGCCCAACTGGGTTGGCTCATGGAGTGGCAAGACGAATGAACGGGCGTGAACACACCGATGCAGACACCTCTGCGACCGCGGGCCTGATCGACTCGCGCTCCGGGTTCCATGATGCCTTGCGCACCGCCTTCCAGGCCGCGGCCGACCAGGGCTGCCGCGAAATCTGGTGCGTGGACCGGAACTTCGCCGACTGGCCTCTGGGTGAGCGTGGGGTGGTGGAGTGGCTGTCGCGCTGGGCTTCCGGGCATCGCCGCCTGGTCCTGCTGGCGCAGCACTTCGACGAGTTCCCGCGCCGGCATGCGCGCTGGGTGCAATGGCGTGTGCAATGGGCCCACGTGGTGACCTGCAAGCAGGTGCACGAGGACGACGCGGCCGGCATGCCTTGCCTGCTATTGGCCACGGAGCTGGTGTCCGTGCGATTGCACAGTACCGAACACCATCGTGGGCGGATCGACCGCGACCCGGCCGAATGGATCCGCCAGCGCGAAGTCATCCATGCGCTCGACCAGCGCGGCAGCGATGCGTTTCCCGCAACAGTCCTAGGCTTGTAGTGACCGGGTGTATGCCGTCTTGAGCCCGGCCGAAGGTAGAATCGACGGTTGGGCATTGGACATGCTCGGGCTTTCCAGGTCTTTGCTTGAGCCGCCGCCAGCCGGATATTCACTGAGTGTGATTCAGCAAGTGTGCAACAAGTGTGCAGCTGGTGTGAGTCGGTGAATGGTCAGCGGATCCAGGCTCTTTCAATTTTCAAGTAACTACTCTCTAGAGGATGAATGATGAAAAAAGCGCTTCTGATGGCTTCGCTGGTGGCTGTGGCAGCTCTCGCCGCTTGCAGCAAGAAGGAACCGGCTCCCGCTCCCGCGCCGGCTCCCGTGGCTCCTACGGCCGCTCCCGCGGCCCCTGCTTCGGACGCCGCTTCGGCTCCCGCTGCAATGGCACCTGCTTCCGCTGCATCGAACTGACCTGCCGGGGTCAACGGTTGCGCGCAACACGCGCTGCACCAGACAAAAAGCCGCCCTTGAGGCGGCTTTTTGCTGGGCGGCTTTCTTTGTGGGTCAGCGCAGGTCGGCCACGAGCAGCTGCACGATGCGTTGTGCGGACTCGTCCTTGTCCTTGGGTGCACCCAGAGAGTCCAGCACCGTGACGACGCTGCCGGTGCCTTCGGCCTTGACGACCACGCGGAAGCGATCGGCCCCACCGGTCTGCGGCTTGGCGCCGAAGAGGCGCGCAAACATCCCGGGCTCTTCCTTGCCGGCGAACTTGGGGTCCACGTAGCGAACGAAGTAGATGCCCGCGTTGCGGTCACGGTCTTCGACCGTGAAGCCGCTGCGGTCCAGGGCCAGCCCAACCCGGCGCCAAGCCCGGTCGAAGCCCTCGTCGACCTGCAGGGCGGGTGTGCCACGGCCTTCGACGGCGCGTGCCCGTGCCGGGGTGGTGGAGACGGCGGCTGCGGGGTCCGGGACCTCTGGCGTGGCAGCAGCCGTTGCGGTGGCTGGCTTGCCTGCTGCGGCGGTGGTGGTCGAGCTACTCCGGCCGGACAGCTTGAGCATGAGCCGGGTCAACATTTCGACTTCGAGTTCCGGATCGGCGTTGCGTGACTGCCAATGCGTGTTGTCGTTGTTGCCTGCGGCCACCTCGGCCATGCCGCGGTGGCTGATGTAGATCTCGGTGCCGCCGGGCACCCGCTCCATGCGCGTCCGGAAGCGGTCGCGTTCACCGCTGTCGTACAGGTTCTCTATGAACCGGCCGAGCGTGCGGCGGAAGAAATCCTGCGGCAGCTTGGCGCGGTTTTCTGCCCAGGCGGTTTCCATGATGCCCACGTCGGGCTTGTCGGTCTCGAGCGGGAATCCGTTCTCGGTCCAGAACTCGCGGACCTTGGGCCACAGGTCCTCGGGGCTGGCCGGGCTGGCGAGCCAGCGCTGCGAGCCTGCACGTTCGATGCGCAGGTCGCCCGCGGCATTGGGCGACACCGAGGCGGCGGCTGCCGTGGCCGCAGCCGCCGCAGTTCCTGCGGCAGCAGTCTGCAAGGCGGTGGCGGTGACCGTGCCGCTGGCAGGGGGCTGGTAGCGCAGGTCCCGGCCCAGTTGCGTGAGGTCGGGGGGCACGTCCAGCGGCGGCGCGCTGCGGGCACCCTCGGTGCGGTAGTCCACGCGTGCCGGGCTGAGCGCATCGCCGACGGAGGTGCAGCCGCAGGCAAAGGCCGCGCCCAGCAGGGCCGCAAGCAGCGCCGGTCGGGGAGCGGGGGCGTCGCGGTCGGAAGCGGACAGGCAAGAGGCGGGGGAAGCCATGGTCTTGCGGCTGCAGGGGGGCTGCATCACGTTGGGAGTCTCCAGGAAATTCTGGCAAGCATCGGTCCTTGGGACCCGTGCTTGACGATGAGTGACGGGGGGCACGCCCACGAGGCTGCGTGTGGCCGGCGGGGCGTCAACGGGCGTGCGTCATAGGCAGCCGGCCTCGCGCAACGCCTGCTCCAGCGCAGCATGTTGCGAGGCGGACAGCGGCACCAGGGGCAAACGCAGCGCCGCCGCGGTGCGGCCCATGCGTTGCAATGCCCATTTGACGGGGATGGGGTTGGATTCGACGAACAACAGCTTGTGCAGGGACAGCAATTGCATGTGCAGTTCGCGTGCACGCAGCGCATCGCCCTGGATCGCGGCCTTGCACAGCTGGGCCATGGCCCCGGGCGCCACGTTGGCCGTGACGCTGACGTTGCCGTGGCCACCCAGCAGCATGAGCGCGATGGCGGTGGGGTCGTCGCCCGAGTAGATGGAAAAGCCCGCAGGGGCCTGCTTGATGAGCCAGGCGGCGCGGTCGATGTTGCCGCTGGCCTCCTTGATGCCCACGATGCCGGGAACCTGGGCCAGCCGCAGGGCGGTTTCGGGCTGCATATCGGCCACCGTGCGGCCGGGCACGTTGTACAGCACCAGGGGAATGTCCACCGCCTCGGCGATGGCCTTGAAGTGCTGGTAGATGCCTTCTTGCGTGGGCTTGTTGTAGTAGGGCACCACGCTGAGCGTGCAGTCGGCGCCGACCTTCTTGGCGAACTGCGACAGCTCGATGGCCTCGCGCGTGGAGTTGGCGCCCGCGCCGGCCATCACCGGCACCCGGCCGGCGGCATGCTGCACGGCCACGCGGATGATCTCGCAGTGTTCTTCCACCGACACGGTGGGCGACTCGCCGGTGGTGCCCACCACGCCAATGCATGCCGTGCCTTCGGCAATGTGCCAGTCGATCAGGCGGCGCAGCGCCTCGAAGTCGATGCTCTCGTCTTCGCGCATTGGCGTGACGAGGGCGACGATGCTGCCAACTATCGGTTTCATCGGAGCGTGTCCCAGGGGAATCGCGGGATTCTACTCACGCGCCCGGCTGGCTCTACAGCGGATACCTGGCGGGTGGCTCGGCCGGCTGTTCGCGCACGGCGGCAATGCGTTGCATGAAACGGTCTGGGTCGGGCAGGAAACCGTCTTCGTAGGCCACCACGCGCAGCGTGCCGCGCACTACCTCCAGCAACTCGCCAGGACGCAGCAGGAAGTCGGGGTTCGACGGCCGGCCGATGGTCTCTTGTCCGACCGCGAAGGTTTCATAAATGAACCAGCCCTGCGGGGCCACGCTGGCCAGCAGCGCGGGCCAGAGGTCACGCCAGAGGTAGTGGGTCACGACCACGGCATCGAAGCGGCACCCGGGCAGCGGCCAGGCGCCTTGTTCCAGGTCGGCCACCTGCACATCGGCAATGGCGCGCAGCGGTTCCAGGGCCTGCGCATCGCGATCGACTGCCGTCACCCGGCAACCCCGTTGTGCAAACCAACGCACGTGCCGGCCGGCACCGCAGGCGACATCCAGCACCTGGCTGCCTGGAGCCAGGCGGCTACCGAAGCGCTGCACCCACGGCGAGGGCGGCAGCGACTCGCCGTGGCCGGGCATGCGCTAGAACCGGACGCCCAGCTTCATGCCCAGGTTGGCCGCCTCGCCGGTCTTGTCGACTTCAACGATGAAGTTCATCAAGCCCAGCGCCACGTTGGTGCCGGCAAAGATGCGGGTCAGGTTGAACTCTTCGGCCACCAAGCCGCCCACGTTGGGGGTGGACTTGACCTGCACGACCCCGATGCCGGCATAGGGCGTGATGAATGCAAAGCCCTTGGACAGGGAGACGTCGAAGCTCACGGTCTTGAGGTCGACCTGATCCACGCCGGAGATGTTGGAGATGGCCAAGCGTGTGGACACCGCGGGAATGAAGGTGCCGCCCAGGATGGCCGCCCAGCGGATCTCGGCGCCGGCGATCTGGATGTTGGTGCCCGACGCCTGGGCGACGCTGGCGCCGATGTCCAGGTCGAAGGGCAGGCCTTTGTTGGCCCGCAGGGCGTACTGGGTCAGCGTGGCGCCCGGGTCTTCGTTGTTTGACGCCAGTTGGAACACGTCGCGGTTCTTCAACTGGTTGACCATCACGGCACCGCCCACGTCGAAGCCGGTGATGCCGGTGGCCTCGGAAGGGATCAGGGCCTTGTAGGCCGCCGCCGAACCCAGGTCCTCGCTGAGCAGGCGGAACTGGGCCTGGTTGAGGTTCTGCACGGTATTCAGGTCCGCCGCCTGCGCCGTGACGGCGAACAAGGCGGCGCAAGCCGCCGCCGTGGCGGCAAGCGTGCGAGGCACGGGATGGTTCATGGTCCGGCTCCACTCGATTTGACGGGGGAACCAAGCCTACCAGCGATTTGCACACTGCAGCATGAAGCAGGGACACTTGTGACCTCTGCTCACGTTTGCGTCCTGGCAGCCTCTGGAGGCTGTGGCGTGCTGCCTACAATCCCGGCCCATGACCAGCAAGCCCCCCAGCAAGCCCGGCGATTACGCCGAATCCTCCATCAGGGTGCTCAAGGGCCTGGAGCCGGTGAAGCAGCGCCCCGGCATGTACACCCGCACTGACAACCCCTTGCACATCGTGCAGGAGGTGATCGACAACGCGGCCGATGAAGCGCTGGCCGGCCACGGCAAGCGCATCGCCGTGACCCTGCACACCGATGGCTCGGTGAGCGTGGATGACGATGGCCGCGGTATTCCATTCGGCCTGCACCCGGAAGAAAAAGTCAGCGTGCTGGAGATCGTCTACACGCGGCTGCATGCGGGCGGCAAGTTCGACAAAGGGTCGGGCGGCGCCTACAGCTTCTCGGGCGGCCTGCATGGCGTGGGCGTGAGCGTGACCAACGCGCTGGCCAAGCGGCTGGAGGTGACGGTGTACCGCGAAGGCCAGGTGGCCGGCATCGTGTTCAGCGGCGGCGACGTGATCGAGAAGCTGAGCCGCCGCAAGGCCACGGCCGAAGACCGCCGCCAGGGCACCAGCGTGCGCGCGTGGCCCGATCCCAAGTACTTTGAAAGCGCCGAGCTGCCGCGTGCCGAGCTGACGCACCTGCTGCGCAGCAAGGCCGTGCTGATGCCGGGCGTCACGGTGACGCTCACGCTGGAGAAAACCGGCGACACGCAGACCTGGCTCTACAAGGGCGGGCTGCGCGACTACCTGATGCAGACGCTGGCGGCCGACCCGGTGATCGAGCTGTTCGAAGACCAACACTACGCCGAGGAAGGCGAGACCGAAAACTTCGCCGAAGGCGAGGGCGCCGCCTGGTGCGTGGCCTTCACCGAAGAAGGCAATGCGGTGCGCGAGAGCTACGTCAACCTGATCCCCACGGTGGCGGGCGGCACGCACGAGGCCGGGCTGAAAGAAGGCCTGTTCGCCGCGGTGAAAGGCTTCATCGAACTGCACAGCCTGCTGCCCAAGGGCGTGAAGCTCATGAGCGAGGACGTGTTCTCGCGCGCGAACTTCGTGCTCTCGGCCAAGGTGCTGGACCCGCAGTTCCAGGGCCAGATCAAGGAGCGCCTGAACAGCCGCGATGCCCTGCGCCTGGTGGCCACCTACGTGCGCCCGGCGCTGGAGCTATGGTTGAACCAACACGTGGACCTGGGCAGGAAGCTGGCCGACCTGGTGATCCGCCAGGCACAGGCGCGGCAGAAAGCCGGCCAGAAGGTCGAGAAGCGCCGCGGCTCGGGTGTGGCGGTGCTGCCCGGCAAGCTCACCGATTGCGAGAGCCGCGACATCTCGCTCAATGA
>Ga0307516_10003210_pt1 | contig 21230 bp, 8 predicted proteins | sample 19_EM_MG_FD_203310 | JGI IMG/M metagenome (GOLD analysis project Ga0307516, IMG submission 203310) | Populus trichocarpa ectomycorrhiza microbial communities from riparian zone in the Pacific Northwest, United States - 19_EM | ecosystem: Host-associated > Plants > Roots > Unclassified | place... | reverse complement strand
TTAGGGTCAGGTTTAGAGTTCTATATTCCATTTGATTTGCGAGGTTGATTGTATGATCAATAATAGATTAGTAATCATGCTAAAAAGACGAATAGACAAGAACATTTTTATAACAATCGATGACCAATCAATTTGTGCAACTAATAAGGGCCATTCTCTTAGCCATGAAAAATCTCATAACAATCTACCAACAAATGTACCAATGGAACAACTTGCAATATATATGTCCTAAGATGACTCTTCATCTCTAATTCCCCATAACAAAATAAAACCCTAGTACTCCCATATAGTCTCCATGTTTTCAACTTTTACCAACATCATTACCTCTACCAAATTTTATTGGATATCTTGGTGTTTCTATTCCTCTATCATAACCCCATGCTTATCCCTTTTTTATGAACGTAGTGACATAACTAGGTGGTCACAACCAACTCTATTAAACCCTAATTAGCTAGCAATGGCTCCTCTTGAAAAAGTGTTCTTTCATTAGAATTTAAACTTGTCAAACGACTTATCATAATAACATTGTGGTTGTCAACAAGACCATGAAGGTTATAATAAATCAACTCAATCAGATCCAAAATGAGTTTAGTTAGGGTATGTTATGCACTTATTTTCTCCGATAACAAGCACTCCAATAGGAATGTTTGTAGCTTCTTAACCTTATATTAGATATCCTGTACCTACATATTAGACATCATAACAAGCTTAATTCTATGGTTATTAGAAACATCCAATTTTTTATCGTAAATATTTCAATTGTTATTTCAGCCAGCATCAAGTACTTCACCTACTGAAATGGCCCGAATAGTGCAAAAAATGATTTCTTTAATAAGATCAATTAACTCTGATTCAAACAAAGCAACTGGTTATACTCCTCAAAATGAAGATGACCGCTATGAAATTGAAATCTCTTCTTATCAACACTCCTATAAGAAAAAACCTTTATTATTCAAGTGGTTGAAAAAAGTCATTTCAAGATCTGCAAGATTCCTCTTATTAAAGTCTTTTGTTAATATCCTTTACAAGATTCCTGATAACTTTTAAGAACGATAGTATTTTGTTAATTCCATGATTTTTGATAGGGTTCATGTAACATCCTCAACATTTGGGTACAAATCCTTTTTAATAAATCCACAAGTAGTACAATGTTTTTTTTATCAACAAAATAGTTGATCGGTTTATACCAGGACCTTACTCTTAAGACCCAATCAATTTCTATCTTTGGGTATTACTTCAAATTACCATTATTTCTACCAAGATTTTGGTAAAGTTTCATTTGTATTTTAGACGCATCAATAAAGTAAAATCAATAACACTTCTAAATTGTGTGTTCATGCAAAATCCATCGTCTATGTTTGATCTAATCATCCTGGATCTCAAACTCATTATCTATCATTCATTCCATTATATCTCATTAATCCACAATACCATTAAGAACTATTAATACTCATATTATCAATAATTATTAATGTAACATATGATGATTATAATATAATAAAGTATACATTAACGGTATACAAAATAAACTAGTTACATTGTCTCTACACAAAATGCAAAATCATGTATAACATACATTTACAACTTTCATTTTACAAGTTTTGGGAAATTAATTACATAACAAAATAAAATATCTATAATTACAACCCAAAAAGCTAGATTATACTTCATGCTAATCCATATTTCCTAAATCTAATCCAAAATAGCAACTATTAGCTATTCTTGACGAGCTTGTAAATCACTTGAAATGTAACAAAAACTAATTACATTATTTAAGTCTTAAGTTATAGATTATAAGAACATTAATAATTTTCATCTAAACGATACTTTAATCAATTCTTATAATCATATAATCTACTCAATTCGTTTACTCGCTCATTTTCCAAACAATCTCTTGAGGTTCACTACAAATTTAGTCATTATGGTATCCCCGTATGGAAACCAACACTTTAATATTCTTTCCTGATCACCAATTACCTGGTAACCCATCTTGGATACTCATCAATTCGGTCAGCCCATCTTGGTTTTCAAACATTTCACCATTCCTATTTGGAAGCTAATAATTCGATCAACCCATCTTGGTTGCCAATCAATCCTGCATTCCCAATTAGAAGCCAATAATCCTTTCATCCCATCTTGGTTGCCAATTAATCCTAACATCATGTATGTCTTTCCATCTTTGTTTACTAACCATGTCATTATCAACTAATTTACATAATAAAAGTAATGAAGCTTTTAAAAAAGAGTTTCTATAAGGTACCGAGTACCTACCTGAAGCCTAACCATGAGTGGCTCAACCAATATGCTGAATCACCCCAACAATCTCCCCTGTATCGACAAGTTTTTCCATTAATTATCATTTTTGCATAACAACATACTCCTTATTCATTGTAACATTCATTATAGTTCTATTTAGGTTTTTCATCCATATTTTCGAATCATTTACTACAAAAAAATCAACTTAATTACAAACAACTTTATAATTCCTTTAACTATCATCAATTTTACATAATTCCATGAAATTTACAATTCTCTAAAATTTTGCAATTTCACTCTTTTAGGCCTAACTATTCAATTACTCAATATTTTATCATTTCAGTACTTCAACTTAATCAAAATCATTATTCACATAATCATACATATATTTATAGCATAATTAATGGACAATATTATAAATGCATAACTTCCCATTTAATTCTCTATATGGTCCACCCTTATAGGCTTCCTACCTATCACCTTTCTTCTTCATTCTTTCATGATTCCACTCTTTTAACAACCTATAAAGGTCCTAGAAACTCAATTTCTAAGAAATCTTCACTTCCTCCAATTTCATCGCAAGAACCCTAATTCAATTCTTTTTTCAATTTAGCTTAAAATTACTAAACTCTTGTTCAAATTGATACAAATAGTTTTTGAACACTTTACCCAGTTGCCAAATGAAATTTGAAGTTTGACTTGTCAAGACTTTCCCAAAACTTCTCTCTTTTCCTTTTTTTCCTTAACTTTTTCTCTCTAATTCAATCTTCCCTCTCTTTGATTTTTAATGTGAAATTGTTTTTATCTCTTAAAATCCTCTCTTTCCACCCTAACAATCGCTTTTTATCCCTTTAAAGTGAAAGGAAGGAAGAAGAAATGAAAAAACTATATTCTCTCATTTGGCTCCCCCTGTTAGTTTTTAAGAAGACAATAGTCAAAATAGTTTGATCAATTTTAGAAATGGTTCAACCAATTTACTAAATCGATCTAACTACTTCTCAAAATGGCTAGACTAGTTTTGTTACTAGAAAAATTGGCCATAAACCTTTCTTCTTCTATCTTTTTACCTCATTTTCTTTTCTTTTTCTTATTTTATCTCATTATACCATAATTTTGATTATTTTTAATTTATCTCGGAGTTTACAGTTGAAGTCTGGATTTTAAGAGACTTAGTTTGTTAATATTTCCTCTATAATTCTTGTTTAGATTTTAGTAAAGAACATAATGAGGGATATCTGCTTTAGTCTCAATTAAATATCCTCTTTAAAAATCTTATGAGCAAATATTTTCTCTCTTACAAAACTAATAGTCCATATTAGTCTATTATTTTGTAGAAGAACATTTGGTAAAATTTTGAAGTTTGGCTTTAACTATCTATATTTCTAGATTTTATGTTTGCAATACAATAAAAGACAAATTTATTTATTAAAACATATAGAAAACCAAAACTGAGTCTTAATTGGTTAGTTACTTTAATGTCAAAATACATTAAATAAAACCTTTGGTTATTGTTGGTCAACTCAGACTATATTGGTAAACCGATCTAATTCTGTCATTTAGGTGTTGCCACATGAGTAGTCACCCTTAAAAATGTTGTAATGCCTTGTCTTCTTACTGGATTTAGTTCATTTCTCTTCTACTAATTCATGTTTAAATTTCTAATTTAGAAGACCTTGTTATTATAAACGCATAAGAATTTAATATAGTCAATATCTGAATTACAAATATAAAGCATTTATTTAAAAGAATCTTTTTAAATTTTTACTTATTCCTTAATAAAAACCGTTGAAAGAATATTAGCTTTAAATAAATCTCATGAAACTATACAACTTTTTTCTGCTTAAGCCAATAAAAGACATATGTAAAATAAGTATAAGTTTCTATATATAGGAGATGTATAAATAGGTGTCAAACCACTAATTAGATTTGGTTTAGACATACCAATACTTATAATTTTAAGAGATGTAAGACGTAATCATCTAGTAGGTGGCCCAGTGGTAAGAGCTTGGGACCAAGGGGTTTGCTTCCCCTATGGTCTCAGTTTCGAGCCCTGTGGTTGCTAATATGATGACCACTGAAGGCTTACATGGTCGTTAACTTCAGGGTCCGTGAGATTAGTCGAGGTGTGCGCAAGCTGGCCCGGACACCCACGTTAATAATAATAAAAAAAGATGTAAGACATAATAATTTTTAAAATTCATTATTAGAAATGTTTGAGTCGAATCTTGAAAATGGACCAGCTAACTATACTTGCCTTTTGAATTACATTATAACATTAAATGATCTTAATATACTCTCGATGTTAATGCTTAATATTCATATATAAAAGATTGAATCCTCTAGAAAGCCTAATAACTTATTTTCATTCAACTCTAGATACTCGACCTCCTCCATACAAGATCATCAACAATAAATATAGACTTAAAGGGAGACAAATTTAATCCTAACATATTATTGTTACTCATTTTGGGCCCCTACATAAAAAATACGAAAAAGGAAAAAAAAGAGAAAATACAAAAAATAAAAAAATGTTGGAAGAAAATAAAAACAATATATAAGTGATATACTAGAACACCTAGAAAATTGTCAAAAACTGATTGAGAAAGATCAAAATATATAAAATTAGAAAATTTGACAGTGTATTTTTGACTATTGAAGGCCCTATTTGCAAGAAAAAATCAATTTGAAGAGGAAAATTCAAAATTGAATGTTTAAGGACTCAATTACAATGTTTAATTAAATTTATTGAGGGTTTAATTGTAAGAAAAATTAATTTTTGAAGTTAATTTAGGCTTTAATTGGAAGAAATTAAAGTCTTGGGGTCAAATTAAAATTTTTAAAAGTTAATTTGGTCAAATTACGGGTTTAAGTGCATAAATATTGAAGTTTTATAGGAAATTATGAATTTGATTGAAGAAATTCAAAACCAAGGACTAAACTAAAAAAGACACGTGAATGTTATGGTTGAAATTGATCAAATCAGTGTTAAATTAAAGAAATTGAAAGTTTGTTTGTCTATTGTGAGTTAAAATACACAAACTCAGAACCAAAGACTAAAATGAAAAAGACGATCAACTTTAGGGCTAATAATTGAGTCTGACACGGGTAAAATTTGCAAGAAATTAAAAGTTGGGAGGCGATTATGGGTGTAATTAAAAGAAATTAGAAGAATAAGGACTCAATTGAATTTCGCCAATCCCGAATTTAAACTTTAAAGGATGTGTCATTCAGACTTAATGAAGATAAGGTGAGTGACATGTCGTTCATCATCTAGGCAAAATTGTTTTGATAATTTTGGCTGATCGAGTTGACAACTTTAAACGAATGAATGTGGGATTACAAGCTTCCAAATTGAGCAAGGTTGAATCCAAATAAAAGGTGTGCATCCCTTCTGCCAACTTCAGGTGGTCTCAAGTGATGATAACGTCAGAGTTGCTCTAATGTAACCTCAAAAGTGGGCAACTCACAGTTAGCCTTGATAATGAAAGCATTGTTTAAAAATTGACTTTCTTTTCACGTGTTCACATTTAAAGGGTTTTCAATGACTTCTTATTAAGGATTTATAACCCTTCCCTCAAGATCAAAAGGTTAGAAATGGATTCAAAACCTTCCCAAACTCTAGCAAAACTATATAAATATCCCTTTAAGACCAGAGCGAGGAAAAATAAGAGGAAAAAGGAAAATGTTATAAGAAACCTAAGTGTAAAGGTCTAGGAGCCTAACATAAACATTTTTTAAGTTTTGGAAGGATAGTAAATTGAAGAGAGGCAAAACTTTCCATATAAAAGCAAAAAAGAGAGTAACTGTTCTAGGTATATTTTCTAATCCAAAAGTAGACCTTGTGGTCTGCTTGAGATTTTTTTTATTTGTTTTTGTTTTATATTTATGTTTACAAGTATATAAAAGAGGTTTAGAATGCTCGACAAATGATATTGTATTCACCTTTTTGTTGTTGTGGTTTTTATTTACTGAAGTTCTTTTAAATTTTTCTGATGTTTTTGATATTATAAGGTTACTGTTTAAGTGGTTTTTTTGGCTAGTGTGTACACATTTTTTCTTTTTTATGCTTTGAATTTTACTATTTTTTATCCATTATTTTTATTAGTATGCATTCTTGTGTACATATGGCACATGCATTTTTATATTAGATATGGACTAATTCCTTATGCACCACCTGCTTTAATTTTTGAAAAGCACACATAAACTTCTAGGTTAGGTGAGGGATTAACGATCTTCCCTTTGACTATTGATCAGAGTTCATATGCGTGAAACACCCGACTCATATTTGAGTGTCTTCTTGGTAATGATGGGCATATATGTCTTAACCATTCCTCACAATGCCCCCATACTGTCTTTATAAAGATTGTTACTGGGCAAATCTGAGACCCTTTTGAGACCAAGTAAAAGACCTAACCATGCTTATTTAATGAATAAATTATGTCTTCAGTTTGTATGTTTTACCTGGAATTTGTATCAAGGCAAGTCTAACCATGCTAATCCTGTATTGCAAGATTTTGAACTGAAATCATGACTTTCGTAAAATATCCATCTTTTCAAGAATTTGGGCAAGAATTTGAGTTGACCCAAGTAGTTGAGGGAAAATGTTCAAGAATCGATGCTAGTGGATTGTCATGCAATACTAAGATAAATCACATGGTGAATGGCCTGGAGAAATTGCTACCAATTATGGGTACATCGACGAGACTCTCTTAGAGATGCGATATGAGAAGATTGCATAACTAATGAGGCTTCTAGTATAAGCATCAGCTATAAAAGCCTTACAGAATTTTTAGGATCCCAATTATAGGTGTTTGACTTTCAGGAACATTGATATGACACCTACCTTGGAGGAGTATGAAAGGATCCTAGATTTTCAAATAACAGCCATAAGATTTACCTCAAACAAAAATTTGAAGAAACAACTTTGGAGGTAGTCAATTTATTATGCTTGGGAAAAATCAGCCAGTGCAAGGTAGCTAATAGTGGATTCAAGTGGAAGATCATCGAAGCCAAAATGAAGAAGAATGCCAAGGAAGGCAAGTTGGGAGACAAATGATATAAGCTAGTGGCTTTTGCTATATTTGGTTTAGTTCTGTTCCTATCTGAAATTGGAGTTAACAATTTAAAAGTTGCAAATGCCTTCATGAAGTATGAGCATGAACGAATCAACTCTTCTGCTGTAATTTTTATTGAAACCATGCTATCACTCAATCATTGTAGGTGCATGGGAAGGGATCCATGAGATATTGTGTCTCAATATTGCATTTATGGATTACTAATCATATCGAAACACCAAGAGATATTTTCAATAACTTTTGGTAGTTTGATCTTCGACCATTAAAGATTTATATAGATGAGACTTGGAAGAATTTGGATAAGAAAGCATGGATGAAGAAATATACCGCATTACTATAAAACAACTTTAAGTGGAAAACACTATGTATGAAGAACGCGGTATGTGTAATGAGCTATGGAAGTAAGATATGGGTTCCTTTGATTGGTGTAACTGGATACATTAGTTATGCATCGATGCTTGTAACAAGATAATTAGGTGGAATATAGTATGTACTGAGAACTCTGAGATTAACATATTTCACCGGTATTCAGACATCAGTCATCCCTCAAAGAGATGAAACTTATTATAGTCATGACTGGAAAAAGGCTTTTATTGATGAAAAAGGAAGTGAGATTGATTCCCCATTCAGTCAAAATTATGTGATTTGGAGAAAAGAAGAGCTTTATGGAATGATAGGATTCTCAAAGCTTAGAAATTCATAATTAAAAATGGAGCAACCAAAAAGAAAAAAGGATTGATAATGAGAATAAGTTCAGAAAATAACTATAAAAGTGCAGATTTAACCTTTATCATAACAAAGGGTAGTGACAACTTTTGGAAAGATAGTTGGAAAAGAAATATAATATAAGGAATTACCTGAACTAAAAGTTGGTAAAGAAGGATGAACAACTAGCAGCTTTGACAAACAATCACGGGGCAATAAAAGAAAGGCGGAGAAAGGTTGAGGAAGCCGATGAAATAACCAATTATATCCAAGATGAGTTGAGAACTTAAATGACCAAGTATGATGAGTTGGCTAAAAAACATATGCTAATAGAAAAGAGTTGGCCAAAGTCAAGAGGTCATCTAAAGACAGGATAAATATCAATAAAGAAATAATAGATTCTTTGAAGAAAGAAAGAGACAACTTTAGGAAGAAGTTGAAGGTTAAGAAAGAGAATAATCGGTTAGATGGGATTGATATAGAAGAGGAAAAAAGAATCCAGTCCCAATATATAACACAATATGAGGAAGAGAGAAGCAATAGGAAAGTTGTTGAGTCTGATATGAAAGACTACAAGAAGATATCTGAGTCTTCAAAAGGATAGATCATGGTATTGTAATCTGAGCTGGAAATCTGAAAGAAGGAGCTGGAAGAGTTAAGAAGGCATTACTTTGAGATAAAAGAGAGTTAATTAGGACTAAACAAGAGCATCAAAGATGTCAAAACTATATTGACAGCTTTACGATTCAAATTAACTCTAAAATAGCTAAACTTGACATTGAGAGGGAGGAGCCGTAAATGGAAATGGCTAAGGTAACACAATTAGAGACTATAGTACGAGTGCTGGAAAGAAGCAATGAGTCTTTAAGAACTAGTAACTGAGTACTGATCGCCGATAATACCTTGTTCCATGATAAGATAAGACAAATGATAAAGCAAATTGAGCAAGTAACCCATCATGCTGAAAGGTTGCAACAATAGGCCTCCTAGATGGGAAATGATATTGTGAAGTACTAAGAGCACATGAGTGCCATCACTTTCTTCATTAGAAACATAACTAATAAAGAAGATACTTTTTATGAGTAGTGATGTATAAGGCTTTTAAATTTTGAAAAATTCAAAATAATATACGAACTCTTTTATTCATAAGAGGGTCACAACCCATCTTTCTTTCTAATTTGTTTTGGGAATCAGCCATGATAAGAACTTGGCAAATGCTTATATAGAGTAATCAGTTGGACTCATAAATCTTGCTTAAGGAATTATGAAAGTCATGAATCAGTTTGGAAAGGCTAATCCATATCCAATATACATTAATATATGCATCATGATCATGAATTTGTTTATAAATCATCACATACATATACAGGCTGTGAAACATAGGTCCTTTATCTAAGATTTACTGCACCCGATTAAGAAAAAAATGGAGAACAAAAAGACAGATCATTTGAAATTACATTATCAGAATGAGTTAGAGTCTGTAAAGAATGAAGTTGTTTAACTGATCAATCTACTTGAGAAACTCGTAAGGTCCATGAATAGGGAGGGAACAACTGCATAACTTTTTATAGAAGCACCATATGCTTATCTCCCCTTACACCTCAGAACTTAAGGGCATATTCAGTAATTGAGCATCATTTTGTCCCCATTACCCCCGTTTAGCCACCTTAAGCTTTGGTCATCGTTGATTTAACAATTGAATGACCCTCTGATGATAGATCTATTAGTCCTATAAACTATGATTAAACCTTGGACTACTACTGTCTAGAACTTAGACTGTTATTGTCTAGACTTTGGACTGTTATTGTCCAACCATTACTGTCCAGACCTTGGACTGTTACTATCCAACCGTTACTATCTTGAACTATTATTGTCCAATTATTACTGTCTTGAACTGTTACTGCCAGCAGAGGTCGCATTCCAACAAGGTTGGTCTCGTTGGAAAGTTAAGACACGGGGATACAAGTCCCTTGAAGGAAGGAGAACCTAGTTCTACCCCCAAGACAGTTGAAATCACTCATCAATGAATCAGATCTACTGCCCTACAGGTTCTGTCATGATCCAGTCTCGGTTGGTGACCTATAATTGGAGTTATATAGCTCCAAATTGAGCAAGATCAATTTTCTTAGTTAGTCAACATCCAAAATTACAATTTCTATAAAGGAACCTGATCCTAATTCTTTCATCTTTCTACCCGAAATCTCTCTGAAAATTAGGAGACTAACCTGTTCAGATTCGTCAACCTTTCCATTCACACACAACATCCACAAACAACCTATTATAATAGATTCCATAAGGAAAAACCACAATTTCCCCTCTTTTCTCTTTATATGGCCAGCCATCCTTTACTTAATTACTCATACATTTTCTTTAACAAATCATCATAATTTCGCGCCCTTAATCACATACAACACATGAATTAACTTAATTTTAACAACTAATACTTTTCCTCCAATTCAAGTCTAAGAACCCTAATCTATAATTCAACATTAAGGAATCATTCATAATCGAATTTAAAATGATTTATAAGACCATGTTTAGAACACCTTACCCGGTAAGAATCAAGGTTTCGATCTTCAACTAGTCAAAGATTTTCGACTCTCCTTTTTTTTTCTAATGACAGCCGACCCTCCCTCTTCTCTTCTTCTCAAATTTTCTTTTTAATCCCTTGCCCACAAGTGTTTATTCTGGCTATAAACCCTTAGTCTTGGATGAGTTCTTGAAATTTTGGTGTTTCTCTCTTGATTTTGCAAGAATGGATACAAAAACTCTCTTTTTTTTTCCTTATAGTTGTTGCAGATTTTTGGTGAGAAGATGAGTATTTATGCTCTATAATTTCTCTTATTTGGATTTCGGCCTCATTTCCTTTAAGTGTATTATTTTTTCCCCCACATCTTTTTTCTTCTTATAATTAAGTTATACTTCTTTTCATTTCTTAAAATTCCACCCCACAACTTTTAGTTTAGTTTATTTTCTTTAATTTAATCAAACCCTTAATATTTTTGGGTTAATTTATAATGTCTCAAAATATTTCGTCCATAAATTTATGTCAAAAAATTTCCGAATTCCTGTTTTTATTTAAACCTATGCATAAATTTCTTCACTTTTATTTCTCATTTATGTAGTTTGCAGTTTACGCAACCTTTATTTTCCCGGGGTTTACAATAACAAATTCTGAAATTTATCAATAAGTTTACACAGAATGAAAAGATAAGGTGTGAGGCACCTACCTGCTTCTCCATCCCAATAAGTCATTCCAACTATAGATGAACTTGCTCAAGACACCTCTCCTGTTTGTATTAAGAGATAGTATAAGTATCACTTCATAACTTTACCATAATGTGAATTTTTATAATATCATTGAAATCTCATTCACATAAGTTCATTACTATGAATTCATTTTCCTTCAACTAATTTTCTCATTACACTTTCCATCCTTATTTTATTACTCTAAAGCACTGTTTCATATTTCATTTATAAGAAAAGTTCTTGATTTTGAACTTGGCTTGACTCTTTTTAAAGATAAGAAACTAATCTACAACTTTTTTGAAGGGTAGGGAAACCCATTTTTGTCTTTAAAGTACCCAAATTCATCTGTTATTATACTTAATGAAATCTATCTATGGTTGAATTCAACCCTCATTCAGTTTTCAAGTCATATCTCTGTTTCATATTTCATTTATAAAAAAAGTTATAGACCTTGATTTTGAACTTGGCTTGACTCTTTTTAAAGATAAAACACTAATCTACAACTTTTTTGAAGGGTAGGGAAACCCATTTTTATCCTTAAAGTACCCAAATTCATCCGTTATTCTACTTAATAAAATCTATCTAGTATGGTTGAATTCGACCCCCCTTCAGTTTTTAAGTCATATCGGGAGTTATATAGTTCCAAATTTATTATGAAATATTCCATTTGAAAGTTAATATTCATGCCTACAAAATTTGTAAAGAAACCAACTCCAAAATATATCATTTTAGGGCTCAATTTAAACTATCACAGTAGCGTTTACAATTTACCTAGTTTTATGTCGACGAGACCCTTACTTTGTTATTGGCTTATATTTGGAGTTACACAACTCCAAATTAAGCAAGGCTAGTTTCATTTGAAAGGTAACATCTATTCCTACAAATGTTATGAATAAACCTTCTTAAAAGTTTTTTTTTTTAATCACTAATCTTATCGTAAGTTTAATAAACAAAATTGTCCAGTTTTCCAATCTACTCATTTGACAACTGTCATCTTAAATGTCATACAACTTTTGTTTCTAATTAAGATCTTGTTAACATTATTATCCTTATTATTTTCTTCCTAATTAAGGTTCATGACTCATATGTGTGCACCAACTAATCTCTCCTATTTTGACAAGTAATACTCCTTATACAAGTTTGACTTTAAGTACTCCTTCATCCTTGTGAACCCATCATTATATTTCTAAATCTTTACCCCTACTTCATCAACACTAAGTCACACCTTGATCTTTCACTCAAAATAACCTATACTAGGAAGTAGTGATGTCATTAGGCAAGGATCAACTTCTTTGTTGTTCTTACATTACTTAACTTAGCCTTCTCATAACATAATTTTCATTACACAAGGGATACTAAATCAACAATTCAAATCTTCCTTGAATCCTTATTTGGCCGAAACATACTAGACCTATTTCATCAAATTCTTTCATCTCAATTATTTCATTTTCTCATCTTATTCTCACAATTATATTTTACAAGTTATATTTTAGTCCTTAAACATATAGTATGGCATGAACCGTGTTCTTCCTTATCTCTATGCAAGAGTAGAATTCCTTAATTTAATAATTTCATCTTTAATAACTATCTTTCTTTCATTCTACTACATTCATAATCTCACACACATCATTAACCATATACCTCATGTTTGTTCATAATATATACTTATACAAGGACACACTTCACCAATCTAACCAACTCTACTTTAAGTCATAATATATACCCATTGTTTTATTTCACCTTTATAATTTGAATGTATCTTTATTATCACACATTTCATGTTAAATCATAATATCAACATATAACATTTATTCATAATTCTTTGCACATTCAATAATCAATCAATCCCAACGGTGACTTTATACTGCATCATGTTTAGCATAACATATCCAAGTTGCAGATCAATCCAACAGTTATGGAACATAACCAAACTAACCTTAAAGAATAGAGACCTACTGTTCAGGAAGAGCCATTTATGGCTGGGAAATTTGTTTATGATCTTCACTGTTCAGACTTCAGAGAACATTTGGATGAACAACTTATCAAAATTACATCCCCATCCAATGGTTGATGGAGGAGAAAACATTTAGTGACTGCGACTGAGAAGAATGATGTTTTCTTCAAAAATATTCCACCAGTCATATCTCACACACGGAGCCTGATATTGAAAATCCCTCAGGCTAGAATGTATTAGACATAACAATGAATAACATACCCAAAGGTCAGCCCAATCCAAAGGTGTAAAGTGTATGGTTGTCAAAGTGCCTGCCCTCAATGTGTGTTCTCTAAAAGACCAACTCAATCTCACCTAAAGCTCTCAATCATGGTTGATTCCCTTAAAATTTTAGGAGAAGATGCAGGCTTTACAAGCCATTTTTGTGGATTTTGGTTTTTCATTTGAAAGAAGGAATTTGGTTTTGCCCTAAAGACCCATTTACCACTCATAATTATATATATACCCTTTTCTATCCAATCCAGGTCTATTGGTATTTTCACAAGGTCTTCTTAGACTCTGATTAACTTGAAATTATAATCCAGCTATCAAAATATATCAAGGGTTTACTCGTAAAATGTCAGCCCCATCCAACAGTCGGATTAAAAGATATTCTCAATATCGTAAAACTAGACAATCAATAATATTTTCGCCAAAAATCTAAATTTGGCTTCCTACATGATTTACTTAAATCTTTTGGGTTCTCAAATTAATTCATTGAATATTTCTATTCATAATTATCATAATATTTTTCTTACTTTTAAAAACACGATTCTACACAAGATTCATACTACCAATGAATGTTTCTCATGCAAAGGGTCACACATTTTTTTTTTGAACTCCCTTCTATTTTTCTATAAATCATCATCTTCAAATTTATAAGTTTCCTCCTTTAAATGATATTTTTATCCGATTTGGAAATTTAAACGATTTATCGCTAATTAATATTTCATTTACCCATGCTTGCCCTATTTAATAATTACTCTGATTTGCTAATTTTTAGATCGGGGGTTTTACACACCATGTTTCTTAATTATCCTATTTATGATTTATCAGGACTTTACACTTAATGAGAGACAAGGCATGAAATTTTTGTCTCCCCTTTTCTTTTATACCCGAACTAATGAGTTTACGTCTTGTTTGGTTGTTCCCTAATATTTTTTTTTATGTTTTATGTACTATATCATAACTAGCTATTACAATGTTCCATTCAAATTCAAGTAAAATCTCAATATTGTTTAGGATTATCTACTCGATTCCTACCCATATATTTTGTTCCACGTCTTACAAATTTCACCTATTGGAATTTCCATTAAATCATTTGTATATTGTAATTATAGTTTACTGGGGTTTCACACAATCTCTCATCTTTTCTTATTTACAAGCTTACTATATAATGTCCTTTACAAGACTTATTGTCGTAAGCATTGTAAAGATGAGGCAACTGCCATAACCTAATTTTGTGTTTCCCCTAAAATTACCATTTTTTTAAATGAAAAGCAACAAAAAAAATGAAAAAGCAAATACTAGCAACTTGGCAAGAGCAGGCTTAGAAGGATTTCAAATGCATGGAGGAACCAAGCAGGAGTTTTGGACAAAATTGGAAGCCCAATTGTACTCCATTATACCCAAGACTAAAAGACAATGCAGATTCAAGGTCAAACTAAATGATTATTGAATACATCTGCATAAAAATTAAGTATAGGGACTTGATTAAATTTTTAATAGGCCAATTTGATCTAATCATGGGCCTAATTAAAGGATTAATTAAGTTTAAAAATTTATCTGGGCCAAATTAAAAGAATTAATTAGGAGCAAAGACTTAATTAGACTTTTAATGTGTTAAATTAATTTTATTAGGGATTTAATTGGTGAAAAATTAAGTTTGGAATCTTAATTTGAGCTTATTTGAGAAGATTAGAATTTTAGAGGACTAAAATTAATTTTTCCAAACTCAATTGGTTGAAATTAGGGATGAAATGACAATAAATCAAAGTTTGAAGGTCAATTAAAGGCCAAATTGAAAAAATTAAGAACCAAGTACCAAAATGGTAAAGGTGTTAAACTTAGAAGTTGGTGTTTGAGTTTGGCAGGAGTGTAATTGTATGAAATTGAAAGTTATAAGTAATGACAGGAGAAATTAAACGAAGTCAAGAGATCGGGGGCTAATTTGACTTTTGGTTAAATCCCAATTTTAGAACCCTAATTAACTAAGGGTTATCAAAACGACACACTTTCATTTAAATGAAATGGTGTGTTTTGGCCAAAATATTTGGTTTTGGTTCAAAACAACATCGTTTTGATAAGTTCAAAAGTAAAAATAAAAAAAAGTTCAGATGACTTGTCGTTTGTTTACTACAGATCTTCTTCCTCCCTAAAGATCTTGAGAAGGTTGGTTTTGTTGCCACCTTACAAGACTGAAATCACCCTCATCTCTTTCCCGAACAGGACAATGAACGTACCCCTCACACCTTGCATGTTGTACTCCTACGTCGAAAAAAATAAAAACTTTTTTGCAACATTAAAGGCACTACTACAAGAAGCCAAAACCTACGCCCCAACCAGCCAGGCTTGCTAATGTACCCTTTTTGTTGACTTCAAAACACTACAAAGCCTGACCTTCAGCCTTATTAAATGGTCTGGATTGATTCTTCTACATCAAGGGAGGAGAATAGTCTAACTCAAGGCACCTGAAAGGATCCTAGTGGCCCTTTAAAAAATCATGCAAAAGGCGATACTAGGGGAAAAAAAAGAAAAGAAACAACAGAGATTACCTTCTAAATCACTGATCCTCACCTTTTGTTACTGAGCTCTCTATCTCCTCTCAAGCACACAACTACATGGCCACACATACAATATCTCAATGAAAGGTACCAAGAAGGCAACATCTTAAGATAAGATAAGCTTTCAACTTTGATGAGGGGGTGTACTTTAATAAGCACACTCTCCTTTTTCATTCTCTTTCCATTGTTATCTTCTACAATGAGTGTTCATTATACCTCATTTGTTGTTCTTAGACTTTTGTTAGTGTTTTTTTTTTAGCTTGCCTAGGCCAAATGCATGTTGTTGATGATTAAGAAAATGAAGAACAACTTATGAAAAATGTTATAATATGTTTTTGTCTTGCTATAGAACATTGACTATGCTTGTTGTTTTGCCTATAATTCCCTGTTTCTTGTTGTTTTAATGCTTAAAGTAAGTTGTTTTGAGTGTGCTTAAGCTTCGTTTGCTAAGTTCAGTATGTTTTCTAGGCTCTTAGTGCATTTTTTTGTTTGATTGAATATCTGCCATTTTTAGTTTTCTAGGCATTTCTGTATTTTTTTCTTGTGCAATGTTCTTAGAAAGAACATTGTTGTGGTTACATGACTTAAACTAGTTTTGGTCCATTTCTTTGCACTATCTACTTCGTACAACACCCTTAGCCAGTTCTGTAGACTTCTTTTGCCTCAATAACATGTTGTTCATGGTTTTAATCTTAGAGTTTTGATTTCAAACTAAAACCTTCCCTAACTAGATCATGATTTTTTTAGTGATAATCAAAGTGAATAAGTGCTACATTATTGACCTTTGCATGAATTATAATCTTTTTGTGTCTCTGGTTTAGCTATATATGGCCAATGATGAGAGTAACATTCTCTAGGTTCACGAATAACATTCTTCATATTCTTTATCTTGTGTATGTTTGAGTTGTTTTTTTTCAAGAAATTTTATGTTTTTCATGTTTATTTAGTTGAATATGCTTTTTTAATATTTGCTTTATTTTAGGTTTGTTTTTTGGTTAAATCAAAGTTTTAGGTTTGGTTCGAAGTCAAACCACTGATTTCAGGTCAACCCAGTTAGTTTGGCATCGGGTCAATTAAGTAAGGTCTTGTTGGTTTGGCAAGTATTTTGATAAAAGTTTTCTTTGGCAAACATGCCATTACGCCTATTTTGGTAGCTACATTTAAAGAAATTTTTTTTTTGCTAAATAGGCCCCAAACAAATCTAAAAAAATTCTAAAAACATTCAAGGACCATTTTAAAATTATTTATGGGTCGCTTACAAATTTTTCCAAACATTTCACCTAATATCAAGGTTGTAGACTTATATTGTAAGATACAGACCCAGTATTAAAAATATTTATTTTTCATAAAATTTTAAAAAAATTCCAAAAATTTCTAAAACATTTCTTCATTTCAAAAATACAAAAAAATATATTTTATTTTGTGTGCATATGACCAAATTCTAAAATTTTCATGCATTTTTCATACATAAAACAAAAATTGCATTTTCATCATACTTTTAAAAAATACAAAACAAAATAATAGTCAATGGATATCACAAGTTTGTGATTATCCTTTAGGACTTGAAAAAAAATTCAAATAAAATAAAAAACCATTTTTTTCTTAGGTTTTAGATTGTTTAGTTTTTAACATGGTAAGATAAGAATCTCCTTACCGATGAGGACTTTTCTTAAACTTTAGACACTTTTTTAGGATTTTTTTAGAATAGTTAGGTTTTAACTTGATGAGATAAGAATCTTCTTATTAAGGATGACTTTTTTCAAACCTTAGATAGACTAACTAATAGAAACATGACTTAGAACAAACGAAAAAATATTTTTTCATAGTTGGGGGTGATACATTTTTCCCTTGCACAATCAGTCCCCTTACCTAGACTCTCATAGACCATTAAGGTTTTTAGTGATCAAAATACTAGGTGGCGACTCTCATTCTCATCTTTTACTAATAAAGGACAAAAATTCCTCGTTCTTTTCACCCACATCATCTTGATAATCCTGCTTCGGGAGGACAATTGCCATGACACCACACATATATGACAAGATTGATGTGCATTTAGTCCGTTCATGTTTCACCAGGCTTAAAATTGAATTTTAAGTTGAACTAGTTGATTGTTTAGCCATACCAAATGAAATGATGGACCGCTTGTGCATCAGGGATGAACACTTGGGAATCCGCAGGAACCGGTTGACCAATTAACTTGACTAATCTAACTAGATCGGCCATTTTAGTTATCAGAGGAACTGTAATGGCTATAAAACATTTAGTTTTTGCTAAAAACATATATATAACTAGTCTAATTGAAGAATCAACATATAATTTGAATATATATCATGTATAAACTATTTTAAGAGCAAAAACAACTTTAAATCATCATTCCTAAATCATACTCATAATTGTGCATTAAAATCTTCATATTCTTGCATAAGAGTATAAATTCTAGCATTCACTACACTTAAACACCTTTATACATTCTAAGTGTTATTGAGTGAGCTATAGAGATATAAACTTCAATTATATTATCTACTTTTTTAGAGAGTGTTGTTACATTTCAAATAATTATAATCATTCGAGAGTTTAAGTGAAAAACTCTCGATCATTAGTGAGGTACATCATCAACGTGAAATATCTTGAAGAGGGTATTTCTTCAAGTGGTGAAAAAAAAGCTTGATGAGAATTTATAAAGGACATTGTAATCTTTGGCTTGGATTAGTAAATAATATAATACTCAAGACTAGTTTGGTACTTAAGGTGTGGATGTAGGATTGTCGAACCACGTTGGAAACCGAGTTTGCAATTTCTATCCCTATACTCTTTACTTTAAGCATTTTAATTATATCATTAGTTAATTGTGTTTAATTAAGTTAATTTCAATATTTGTTATTATTAGTGAAACACCTAATTCACCCCCTAGGTGTTATTGTTGCCTTAATTCTAAAACAACACTAACTATTCGTGTACAGTAGTCGAGATGAGTTTACTAGTATATTTTTAGAGACTTGTTTTAATGACTTTCTAGAACAAATTCTGAATCTTAGTCCTATAAAATGTACCAATTTATTATTTTCCTAATTAATTAACTATACTTAGTATTGAACGTATAAAGAGTCAACAACTATCTCTAATAAAACAAAACATTTATTCTAGATCTTGAACCCTCAATAAGGTAATTTGCTCTAAAAACACTACCATATAAAGAAAATAGAGGAGTTTTAAGTGAGAAAGAGTTTACAAGAAACTTAAGTGTAGAAAATAAATAAGATAGTAAATAAATAGATAAATAAAAAACCCTTTAAAAAAGGATAAAATTATAAGAATTTGAATACATGGGGTTGATCATCGTTTATAGTAGTATCTGGCCCTATTTGTATTATTATAGTGTTTGAATCCCACTTACATAAATAATGTTAATCTTATAAAAATATTCGTATCAGATAAAGAGACTTACTAAATCCTAATACAAGCTAAATTTCTCATCTATTGATACACACATGAAGCCTAGTCTAATATATGTATTTTCATTAGTTATTTTGTTGACTCTTGCTTTAAATAAGATTATATCTTTTTAGTATTCGTTTGTTCATACTTTGTTAATTGATTGCTTCTTTTTCGTCAATCATGACTTAAGGTTTCTTGGTCAATTGCCCCTTTAAATTTTCTAGTCGATCAACAACTTTCTCAGCTCAACCAATTCTTCTTATTTATGATATATTTCATTTCTTTTCCTTTTTATTGTGATGAATAATCACTATTCTCTATATTTTACTTGTGTATAAATGAACAATCACTATTCTTTATATTTTACTTGTGTATATTTATTTTAGATGTAAAGGCAATGTAACAAATAGTTTCGCAAAACAAAGTTCAGGTAAAATAAAGACTTTTTTGCCTAGATATAATCTATCAATGTTATTTTTCTTGATCATTTTTTGCGGAAAATTTTAGAATACTCGAGGAGTAACCAGTGATATCTTATTAGTTACTGTATATTATCGACTTTAATAAAAGAGACATACATAAAGAGAAGAGAGAATATAATTCATGACCCCTTAAAAGTAATAAGAATATTTCAATCTAGAATTTTCGTTTCCTTCTTCTGTTTTTTTTTTTTTGTAAAAGTAGTTCAGAAAATAACTAATAATATATAGAAACTATAAAATTTCTCCTCATGCTGGGTTTTTTTCATTCAAATACAAAACAATTTCTATTAAATAAATAAATTGACGTCCTTTTTAACTTGTCTTGAAGAACATAAAGAAGTGGAAAAGGATATAGGAAACCGATAATATAAAGAAATCACAGACAACTTTTTATTGCTGAGAAAAGAGATTATATATAAAATGCTATATATTCGTATTTTACTATAAGATGAAATAAGAAAAATAAATTAACAACGTTTTTCCTGTAATTTGCACAACCTATTCGTTATATATATATATATATATTTCTGTTCAAATGACAGTAAAAGAACTTACACTGGAGAAGTTAAAAAATAAAATAATAAGAATAGCTAGGCACATAAATGGTGATGATTTTCAAGCGCGAAGATTTTGCTTTGGGTCTTTGTTTCTCCTATATGTCATTAGAGGGCAGCCTTTCTTGGTTTCCTTTTTTTTTTTTATTTTTTTTTTCGTTTTTGTGCCTTCTGTTTTTCTTTTCTTTCTCACCAGCATGGACTGTTGAATAGGTGGTTCAATTTAATAAGGCAGGCCCCAGCCCAAGAGAAAATAAAGTAAAAGAGCAACCTCATAAGATGATCTCTTGGTTCTCTTATAGAAAGGAATATCAGGGTAGCTTCAAGTACTGATGATGACGATGATAATGATAGTGTCTGTATGGGTTTTGTTTCTCCTTCGGTTCTACCCATGATGATCCTGGTTGCCAGGGTCTTGCCAGAAGGAAGAGTACTTCAACCACTCTGCCTCTTGTGGGTTTGCAATGGAAGAATCCTGCAATAAAAATGAAAACATGTGAGAAATTGCTTGCTAGGGTTCTGGTTTGAACAGAAAATGCACTTAAAAACAAATAAATGAAGCTGCGTCTTCTGTCCTTTTAATCTCATCCACAATAAGCTTGTCTGATACTGTATTATCTTGAGAGGACACGCATGATAAAAGTTTTGAAGTCGCTATCATCAACCTTTCTTAATTTACACACACGCATCCTTTTATT
>Ga0307516_10003209_pt1 | contig 21233 bp, 17 predicted proteins | sample 19_EM_MG_FD_203310 | JGI IMG/M metagenome (GOLD analysis project Ga0307516, IMG submission 203310) | Populus trichocarpa ectomycorrhiza microbial communities from riparian zone in the Pacific Northwest, United States - 19_EM | ecosystem: Host-associated > Plants > Roots > Unclassified | place... | reverse complement strand
GGGTCGGTAATACTCCTCTCTTTCAGAGCTCGCCCCAGCCTGTGACTTTCACTCATGAAATCTCACTCGGCCTCAATCCTCAGATTGAGTCCGGCTAGTCATACTAATTGCATGTCTTGGGGTGTCCCCAGCGCGCTGGGTGTAACACCACCAAGAAAGGAACCACACTTCCCGAGGCCCCGGGACAGATCATAGCCACCACTACTACCACTAAACGAAAACGCGAGGAAACAAGGCAAGCAGTAGGGGCAGCGACAGGAGAAGACAACCGAAGTGAGGCGCCACTAACCTGGGCTCAAGACTCAGAAAGCGAGGAGGATTTTTAGGAGGCCGGGAATCGCCACAGCCCGAGGCCTCAGTGTTAATATGTGGCATAACAGGAAAATGGAGCGTTGAGTGGGAGACCCAAGACCAGAAAAAGAAGCAACGGCCGACAGTACCCTTTTGTGGAAAACGACCCACCGTGGAGATGATGGTTCACTGGAAGGACCAAGGAAAGTATCTAGCGCGGGTCTTCCTCGACACCGGCTGCTCAACTCCCCTTATTAGCAAGTAATTAGTCAAGAAACTCTCACTTCCCTGCTTACAGCACGAGCAAGAAAGAGCAATCCGGAACTTTACCGGCAAACTCGCACTGGAGGCAGCAAGGGAGTATACCCGTCCAATAATACTACAGCATCATCGGCACTAGACCAAAGAAGTTTTTGAAGTAACGCCACTGGAGCAGGGTGTCGACATTTTCTTACCATTTTGGTGGATTGCCAAACACCCACCACAGGGAGCGTGGGACTCAGCGGAACTGCGCTTCGAGACCCCCGGAGGCACGGAGAGCTGCACAAAACTCGCAATCACGAAATTTCCCCTAAGCCTCGACCAGTCCATACTAACCCACCCCGAGGTGCGAGTCATTGGATACGTCGTGGCAGGTGCAACCACGGATAATCCACTCGATTTGGTACCGGAGGAATTCAGGCAGTTCCTTGACATCATGGGAAAAGAAGCGGCAGATGCACTACCACAACACAGTGCATACGACCACGAAATCAGGCTAAAAGAAAGCGAGAAACCACCGTGGGGACCCATCTACCCACTCTCCGAAACCGAACTAGAAAAGCTCCGCGAATACCTCAAGGAAATGTTGCAGACAGGTAAGATCAGGCGGTCAACATCGAGTGCAGGCGCCCCTATCCTCTTCGTACCGAAACCGCATCGGCGCGGCCTCATATTGTGTGTCGACTGCCAAGGCATCAACAGAATTACTGTGCCCAATCGATATCCGCTGCCACTGATGCAGGAACTCCAGGACAGAATCCAGCGAGCACAATTCTTCACCAAAATCGATCTAAAAAACGGTTATGACCTAGTACGAATGAAGGAAGGCGAGGAATGGAAAACCGCCTTTCGCACCCACTACGGCCTCTACGAATTCCTGGTAATGCCGTTCGGGTTGACCAATGCACAAGCAACCTTTCAGGATATTGTGACACTGGGGTTATGTCGTAACCGGAGTGGCGTGGGAATCAAAGATAATCAGGCTACTTTCGATATTTTACAGCGGAATAATCTTAGATCTGGTGTGTGTGGGTTCGGTGGTAGTGTTGATGAGGGTGTTCGTGCTGATGTCTCTTTTCCACGCGGGATGCCCCCTCTTTTTATTTTCGAGGATACCCGAGTGAGACCGGATGAGTTGGCCCTAGGTTCCCCCGAGGCTTTTGGCCACGAGGAGGATCCATTGGTCCTGGCTGGGGTACTGATAAGGGAGGTGGGGTTCTTCGTGCAGTTAGGCGGGGTAACCGGAGTAAGGTTTCCCGTTTCCCTGCAATCTCCCCGCACCTCCGGGATTAAGGCCCTAAGTCCGTCTCTTACGGCCATAACTCTTAATCCCGTTTCTTATTTCCCGCCTAGACTCTCTGAACCCGAGGTTTGCTTCCCAGCGGGTAGGACCGGAGTAAGGTCTCTTCCGCATTCCGCTCTCCTCTCCTGGGTGTCTCTCACCGAGGGGTCTTCTACGGGGTGTGTCTGCATCCTCTCGACACCCAAGTGTAACACTACCTCTTCCCCCTCCTAGCCTCGTCCCGAGCGCTAACCTCTTCTGTATCTAAGTAGCCTGCCTCCTCCTTGCGATCGCGAGATCCTTTCGACGCTGAGTTCCGTTCAGCGCCATGGACTGCAGTCCTCCTCCCCTGCAGCCCTCCGGTTGAGCTAAGTCAAGCAAGAAACCCTCCTACGGGAAAAACTTGCTCCCCTGTCGTAGCACCTCTAATGGATGCGCTCTTCCGGCCCTCAGATCCGGGTGGTCTCCTGACCGGTCCAGGATCCTACCGTCGGAGTTTTTGCGAAATGTGATGGGTCGCGGTTCAGTGATCTTGGCACATGGAAGGAGTGACCAAGCCCGAACAAGCCGATCGAGCCAGTGGTGTGCACACAGAGGTGTTTGATGTCTGATGCGCCCACCCGGCTTCGCAAATGTCGATACTCTGTCGTATGGCTTTTTGGGATGATCCGTTGTTCGCCCTCGGCCGGAAGCATATGATGTTTTTCCGATCTTTTTCCACATGCAACGAGTGACTTTCGCGACTTAGGGTTCGTGCCCGGGCTGTTCCCTCGCAAGTGTTCAGACAGAGGTATGTCGTACCGAACACCTACGGCTTCCGGTCGTCCGGGTTCGGCGTGATCATTGGGACGTAGACCTCCTCCACTGCGTCCCCCTACCGCCGGGCCCTCTGCCGCTGAGCCTAGTAAAGCTATTCGGTTAGCTGGTAGTCCCTCGGAGCGGCTGGATTTCTTCGATGAAACTCTCGGAGTTTCTCCAGGCCTCCTACTGAGAAGTTGTCGAAGTCCTCTTCTGTCCAATCCTTCTGTTCCGGGTAATCGAGCCATTTGACGAGGTATACAATTCGCTTCCCGTTTCCCCGGCCGCGTTCCGCCGATGCCATGACCTCATCGACGTCGTATTCTTCTGACCGCTCGATGTCGTCTGCCTCCCGTAGCACCTTTGACAGATCCGGGGCCGGCCGGTGCTCGCTGGTCCGGTAGTGCTCGAGTAGCGAAACATGAAAGACGTTGTGGATCTTCCACTTTCGTGGCAGCGTGAGACGGACGGCCAACGGGGAGACTATTTTTTCGATTTGGAAAGGACCCTGGTTTTTGTGATCCAATTTTCTAGAGGGGCGGCGCGGTTTGATGTTGCGGCTGCTGAGCATCACCAGGTCCCCTACTCGGTAAGCCGGAGGGGTTTTTCGTTCCGGATCCGTGTACTGTCGCATCCGTTCCTGCGCCTCTTCCAACCATTTCCGGGCTTCGTCGTGTATCGCTTGCATCCAGTGGGCGTATACCGTACTTGCCGGGTTGAGGGGTTCCGTTGACGCGGTCCCTACAGCCACCGGGTGGAACCCGTAGTTAGCATAAAATGGGGACATACCGTTCCCTGCGGTGGCCGAATTGTTGTACGCGAATTCGGCCATCGGCAAGAGGCGCCGCCAGTCGTCCTGCTCTGTGTTGACGAACGCTCGTAAGTAGGCTTCAATCGTCTGGTTGAGACGCTCGGTTTGTCCGTCTGTTTGCGGGTGGAATGCCGTGGACATTCGGGGCCTGATTCCGGAGAGTCACAGGAATTCCTTCCAGGTCTCTGAGGTGAAACGGGAGTCCCAGTCCGATACTATATCTGCGGGTAGTCCGTGGTGCTTCCATATTTCCCTGGCGAAGATGACCGCGAGGTCAGCCGCGCTTTTTCTTTCCTTCTTTAGCGGTAGGAAGTGTGCCATCTTCGTGAACCGGTCAATGATTACCCATAGTTGGTCGCATCCGTCCGACGCGGGAAGTTCTGTAATGAAGTCCATTGCTATGGATTGCCAGGGGGCGTATGGTGTTTCCAGTGGTGAGGATAGTCCATAGGGCTGGTGCCGGGCTGTTTTATTCTGCTGACACTTGGGGCAGCTTCTGACAAAGTCGATTATTCGTTCGTTCATCTTTGGCCACCAGAAGTTTCGCCGGATTAGCTCGATGGTTTTGTCCTGCCCCATGTGATCGGCTATTTTCGTGTCGTGCTCTGATTCCAGTATCCCGGAGATTAGCCCCCTTGGTACCCATAGCAGATTCCGCCGGTATAAGACCCCGTCTTCCCAGCTCAGTTCCTTGACCGTTCGGTCCTTCGGCAACAGTTCCCCTTCTGCCGCTGCCTGTTTCCTGGCCTGTTCGTAGGCTTCGTCCTTTCTACCTTCTTCCCTGACCTTCGTCAGGAAGTCCTCCGACCATCTCCTCGCGGGGAGGGACACCATCCTGGCCGAAGAGCATATGAAGGAACGCCCCAGCCTTTCTTCGAGGTGATTTTTTCCCAAAACCGTTGTTATTGGCTGGTTTTCTATCCCCCCCTTTTCCGTGCGGTACTCCGGCCGCCTGGATAGTGCATCTGGTTTCCCGTTTTGGGCTCCTGGGCGGTAGTAGATTCTAAAATCGATTCCGGCCAGCTCCTGTGCCCACCGTGCTTGTCGACGGTTAAGTACTTTTGTCGTGGTGAAGTATTCCAGGTTCTGGTGATCCGAGTATACCTCCACTTGGTGCACGGCTCCCTCGCAATACCGCCGCCAGTGCTTAAAGGCGTCCACTATTGCCAGGAGTTCTTTGTCGTGGATTTCATAGTTGATCTCCGCCGGGGTGAACTTCCTTGAGTGAAAGGCTACCAGGTGTAGGCGGTTTTCTGCGTCCCGTTGTGACAGGATTGCTCCTAGCGCGAAGTCCGATGCGTCTGATTCGACAATTACGGGCTTGGTTGCGTCGAAGTGTGCGAGAATCGGAGCCGTGGTGAATCGGGCCTTTAGTTCCCGGAACGCCGATTCCACCTCGGAGGTCCATTTCCAATCCGGTCCGACCTCCTTTTTGGTCAGCTCCGTGAGAGGCCTTGCTACTCGGGAATAGTCCTGGATAAATCGTCAGTAGAAGTTGGCGAACCCTAGAAACGACTGTACTTCCTTAAGCGATTTCTGTGCCTCCCATGACAGCACCGCCTCCACTTTTCCCTTCGACATTTTGATCCCTTCTTTCCCTATGATGTAGCCCAGGAATTCCACTTCCTGCGTTCTCCATACGCATTTTTCAGGAGAGACGGCGAGCCCGTTTTCCCGTAGTCTCCCCAGAACCTCTTTGACCAATCGGTCGTGCTCTTCTATCGTTTTGGCGTATATCAGGATGTCGTCCATGTATGCCAGTACCCCTATGTCGAGAACGTCGGACAGCACGTGGTTCATCATGTCCTGGAAGGTGGAGGGGGCGTTGGTCAGCCCAAAGGGCATTACCTTGAATTCGAACAGTCCGTATCTTGTCCGGAACGCCGTTTTCCACTCATCGCCCTGTCGGATTCGGATTAGGTTGAATCCGTTTTTGAGGTCCAGTTTCGTGAACCACTGGGCTCCCTGAACGCGGTCCTGTAATTCCTGCATGAGTGGCAAGGGGTATCGATTGGGGATAGTTATTTTGTTGAGACCCCGATAGTCCACGCACAGCCGTAGGACCTTACCGTTTGGTTTTGGGACGAACAGGATGGGGGATCCGGCCGGTGATGTTGAGCGTCGGATCTTACCCGTTCTTTCCATTTCCTTGAGCCATTCTCTGAGTGCTTGTAGTTCGGATTCCGATAGTGGGTATATCGGTCCCCATGGCGGCGTGCTTCCTTCTTTTAGGTCGATCTTGCAGGCATACTGCCGGTGTTCGGGTAGCGTGTCCGCTGCTTCCTTGCTCATGATCCCCATGAATTGCCGGAATTCAGGGGGTACTTGTTCGTCAGTATCTTCCTGGATGGCCGAGACGTATCCGATTGTTCTTGCGTCGGGTTCTGTTAACACCGATGCGTCCCAGGTTAGGGAGAACTCGTTGGTTGCGACCTTGGTGCATTTCTCCAGGTATCGGGGGCTCTTGAACCGGACCTCCTCGTTCGTCCATGCACCCTGAGGGGGGTGGTCTGTGATCCAGGCGAAGGGCAGGAAAATGTCGATATTCGGGTCCATTACTGAGATCTCGAATTTTTCCCAGGAGTAGTCTTTTCGGTGCTGCAGTTTCATAACCTCCGTGTAGTACCGCCCGGCCCCGGGGACTTTTTCTCGTGTATAACTTTCGATGGTTCGTCGGTGTCGGTGCTCCCTTTTTCCCAGTTTTAGCTGCCTGACTGTTTTCTCATTGACCCGGGCTATGGAACAGCCAGTGTCCAGTAGTAGCCGTACGAGGTGCTTCGTCTCGCCCTGGTGTAAGAACATTGTGATAACGGGGCGAGTGTCCCGCCGTCCTTTGGAGGTTCCCGTACTTGGTTCCTCGTTTTTCCGTTTTTTGGTGGCCGCGTTTATTGTATTGGGTGCCTCCGGGAGCGGCCGTTCCGGGCTCCTTAAAAATCGGAGTCGGAGTCGTTCCAGGGGGCTGCTTCTAGCATTCGGGGTGGCTCGACTCCCTCTATCGCCATGGGTTCCACAGCCGCCACCTTTTGCTGTTTGACCAGTCGTACGGCCGGTGCTTCCGTCGCCTTTCTTTTCCCTCCGACAGGACCGACCTTGGTTGTTACGGCCACTGTTTTCCATGGAGCCACCGGAAGGCTGGTCCCCTGGGAGGTGGTGAAGGCATAGCATTCAAACGTCTTATGCCCCGGTCTCCCGCATCTCCAGCAGCCGTCCGTGGCCTTGTACTCCTCTTGTTCCTTCGGCGGAACTCCCTTCAGGGCAGTTTCCAGGCTCACGCATGCCTTTTTTTTTCCTGCGAGGGCCTTCCCTGGCTCAGGGTGCTGCTGGGTCCTGGCCTCTTTTCCCTTCTCTTTTTCCTTCTCTTTTCTGGGATCCTTTCCTGTTGGCTGGCTCTTCGCCGCCTCTCGAGCGGTTTTAAGCGCCTTTTTCCTTTCCACCTGCAGGCCCGCTTGGTGGGTGGCCTGCAGAAATCCCTTGTCGTCCGCAAAGTCTACCAAGTAATGGGCGAAACGCATGTCCAGGATCGCGTCTGGCATTGCTAGGTCGACCTTTTCTCGGAGGGCTTCGCCCGTTGCTTGTGTGAAGTTATTGAGCGCTCGGAGCTCTGTTAGGTAGGCCCGGATGGACCCGTGGTATTTGAGCTGGCCCAACTGGAGTTGGGCATCCGCGGCTTCTCGCTCGTTTCGGTATTCGGTTCGGATGGCAGAGCGGTGTCGGTCAGAAGGGTTCCGATCCAAGCGATCTTCTGCCAGTCCACGCTTTCCGGGTAGAACCCTAGGTACATCGTGACCGACTCCCACCATTGGTTGAAGGCGGACGAGCTTTTCCCGTCGAATTACCCCGGGTTCTCCATCTTTAGGCGGGAGGTCCGGATTTGGGGTTCAGCTGGTCGTCCTGGGAGCTGGGCCACCGCGATTCCCGCTCCTACTAACCGGGCTATTTCTCCTGGGGTGAGCATCGTTGCTAGCTGCCCGGTCGTAGGTTCCCCGGTGTTTGGAGGTGGTCGTCCCGTGGGCAGGTTTTGTTCGTACAAGTCGTCGTCGCCTTCGCTCGGGGCCGGCGAGGGCGAGGGCGGTGCCAGCCTCCTCGGAGGCCCACGTGGCGGCTGGCCTCCTCCTCCTCCTGTGGCCGGGGGGGCCAGGATCGCCGGGGGTCTTTGCCGCTTCCCCGTACCTCCGAGCATCGGGCTTCCCAACACGAGGCTGGTTGGGACTCCGGGTTGGACTTGTCCTTGTGGGGACGTCGGGAGGGGTACCGTGGTTGCTAACCTTGTCAGTTCTTCCCGGGCCCTGGCCAGCTGTTGCTCCAGCTCGGCCATATTCCTGCGGTCCTCGTTTCCTTGCCTTTCGAGGACGTCGACCTTCTGCTGATGGTTAGCCGCCCATTTTTCAACGTTACCTTGAAATTCTGCCAGGTGGGTGTTCCTGGCCAGGTTTGCTTCCGACAGGAATGCTACCGCATCGTGCATGCGGGTTACCTGGGTGGCCTGGTGCATTCGCTGCTCTTCCGCCTGTGCTGTTCGTTCGATGATGGCCTCCCAGACCTGTTGGGTGAATGCCTGGTATGTGTTAGCTGCCACCATTAATTCGTTTCTTACCCAGTCCCCCGAGATCAGCTCCTTGGCTTCCAGTTGCTCGTAGACGTATTGTGCGCCTTGAGCCAGGCGGTTGTAGGCTGCCTCAATCCGCCGAATGTGCCGATCCGTTCAGTCCATGGTGTTGCCGCAGACGTCTAGTAGCTGGCGTAGGTCCAGTTCCGCCTGCTGCTGATGGTTGGCCATGGCCCGCATCCAGCCCACCGGGTTGGCGATTTCCAGGGCTTCTTCCTGGGATTCTTCTTCGTTCGTGATCTGTAGGAGACCGTGGGGGGCCTCCAACCGGAGCATATTGTAGTCGGAAGTGGTAGACATTTCGAGTAGAGAGAGGTGGTCTTTGGAGTAGGTAGTGTCGAAGCAAGTTGTGAAAGTAGGGTGATTTTGAGATTTAAGATTATAGTGTGACACTGGGGTTATGTTGTAACCGGAGTGGCGTGGGAATCAAAGGTAAACAGGCTACTTTCGATATTTCACAGCGGAATAATCTTAGATCTGGTGTGTGTGGGTTCGGTGGTAGTGTTGATGAAGGTGTTCGTGCTGATGTCTCTTTTCCACGCGGGATGCCCCCTCTTTTTATTTTCGAGGATACCCGAGTAAGACCGGATGAGTCGGCCCTAGGTTCCCCCGAGGCTTTTGGCCACGAGGAGGATCCATTGGTCCTGGCTGGGGTACTGATAAGGGAGGTGGGGTTCTTCGTGCAGTTAGGCGGGGTAACCGGAGTAAGGTTTCCCGTTTCCCTGCAATCTCCCCGCACCTCCGGGATTAAGGCCCTAAGTCCGTCTCTTACGGCCGTAACTCTTAATCCCGTTTCTTATTTCCCGCCTAGACTCTCTGAACCCGAGGTTTGCTTCCCAGCGGGTAGGACCGGAGTAAGGTCTCTTGCGCATTCCGCTCTCCTCTCCTGGGTGTCTCTCACTGAGGGGTCTTCTACGGGGTTTGTCTCCATCCTCTCGACACCCAAGTGTAACAGATATGATGAATCACATCTTCTGCAATAGAATCGATCTCGGCCTACTCGCATACATAGACGACCTACACATCTATGCAAAAATAGAAGAAGAACACGACAGAATTGTCAAAGAAGTCCTACAGAGGTTAAGGGCAAATAGGTTGGCTATCTCGCCGGAAAAATACGCGTGGAAACAATCGGAAGTGGAATTCCTGGGATATGTGATCGGAAGGTAAGGAATCAAAATGTCTGAGGAAAAAGTGAAAGGAGTACTCGAGTGGAAGTCCCCCGCCTGATTGACAGAAACGCAAGCGTTTTTGGGCTTTGCTAATTTCTATCGCCGATTCCTTAAAGACTATTCCCGAGTGGCTCGCCCAATCACAGAACTCACGAAGGCGACAACAAAAGACTGGAAATGGACTCCCGAGGCAGAGAAGGCATTCATTGAACTGAAGAACCGATTCACTTACGCTCCGATTTTGGCGCACTTCGACCCCCAACGACCAGTAATTGTGGAAACCGACGCATCCGACTTTGCCCTCGGTGCGGTGCTATCGCAACGAAACGATGAAAACCGCCTACACCCGGTTGCCTTCCACTCAAGGAAATTCACGCCCGCTGAAATGAACTACGAAATACATGACAAGGAGCTACTCGCAATTGTCGACTCATTCAAACTCTGGCGACGGTATCCTGAGGGTGCTACGTACCAGGTGCAAGTGTTTTCGGACCATCAAAATCTGGAATACTTTACCACCACAAAGGTTCTCAACCGGCGGCAGGCCCGCTGGGTACAGGAGCTGGCCGGCATCGACTTCAAGATCTACTACCGAACCGGCACCAAAAATGGTAAGCCAGATGCACTGTCCAGGCGTTCAAAGTACCGCCCGGAAAAAGGGGGGAGTGAAAGCCAGCCGATAACGACGGTCTTGCATAAAACTCACTTCGCGGGAGCGGTCAACACGGTACGGGAAGGCACGGCATTCATTATTTCAGCTGCACGAGTCTATTCCCTTCCGGCCCGGAACTGGACAGAGGAATTCGTGGCGCTCGTACGAAGCACAGGAGAAAAAGATCTGGAGTACCACAAAGCACTCAAGGAATTGGAGGCCGAGGAAAAAGGGAAAGCGGCACAGGCCGGGCCTGTGCTGGATGGCCGTGAGGCTGAGGAAAAGGAGGAAAACGGGGAAGCGGCACGGGCAGGACCTGTGCCGAATGGCCGAGAGGCCGAGGGAAAGGAGCAAAACGGAGAAGCGGCACGGAGAGGACCTGTGCTGAATGGCCGAAAGGCCAAGGAGAATAAGGAAAATGAGAATAATGAGAAAAAGAAGGCGGAGCGGACAAGGAAAAGGACGCTAGAAATGAAGGACAGATGTGTGTACCGAAAAGGCATGCTGTGGATACCAAACAACAAGACCCTCATTCGAAAGATCCTGGAATCGGAGTACGACACCAAAGTGGCAGGCCACATGGGGTAGGACAAGACGATCGAGCTAATTCGGCATAACTTTTGGTGGCCACGAATGATCGAGCAAATCACAGACTTCGTCCAGAGCTGCCTTCAGTGCCAGAAGAACAAGACAGCTAGACACCAGCCCTATGGACTCCTGACGCCTATGGAACTACCCTACGCCCCATGGCAGTCGATCGCAATGGATTTCACAACAGATCTGCTGCTGTCCGAACAGTGTGACCAACTCGGGGTGGTCGTCGACCGATTCACTAAAATGGCCCACTTTATCCCACTGCCAAAGGAAGGCAAATCAGCAAGCAACCTAGCAAGAACCTTTGCCCGGGAAGTGTGGCGCCAGCACGGACTACCCTCGGATATTGTATCAGATCAGGACTCCCGTTTCACCTCTGCCGTGTCGCAGGATTTGTTGACACTCTCCGGAATCCACCCACGAATGTCAACAGCTTTCCACCCGCAAACCGATGGCCAGACCGAAAGGCTTAATTAGACCATTGAAACATACCTCCAGTCATTTATCAGCTATGAGCAAGATGACTGGGTCAGTTTGCTACCAATGGCAGAGTTTGCCTACAACAACTCGACCACCAATGCGACAGGCATCTCGCCGTTCTACGCCAACTACAGGTTCCATCCTACAGCAACAAAACCAGCCACAGCGCTACCCCTAAACCCCACAAGCTTTGCCTATGGCCATTGGATGCACGCAGTGCACGGGGAGGCAAGGAAAACGTGCGACAAGTCACGGGAATGGATGCGCCGATACACGGACCCCCATCGAAAGGAACCACCAGTGCATCAAGTAGGTGACCTAGTGATGCTTAACGGGAGAAACATACAGACCCGCTGCCCATCACGAAAGCTCGACCACAAAAACCACAGGCCATTCCATGTGGAAAAGGTGATCTCCCCCCTCGCAGTCAAGCTCACTCTGCCAAGGAAATGGCGAATCCATGACGTATTCCACGTTTCCCTCCTCGAATCCTACCGAACCAGCGAGATGCAAACAACCCCAGATCCGGTTAAGGTATTCCGAGAAGCGGACGACATTGAGAACAGCGAGGAATACGATGTGGACAAGATCATGGGCAGCACCAAGAAGGGTCGATGAGTCCTCTGTCTGGTCAAGTGGCTAGACTACCCTGACCGAAGGAATTGGACCAACGAGCCGTTCGACAATTTCTCAGAAGGGGGGTCGGAAAAGCTGAGCGAGTTTCACCGCCGGAATCCAGAGGCGCCGAGAGACTATAGGCTTGCCAAGGAGTGAGGAAGAAAAGGAAAGGAAGAAGGAAGGAGAGGAAAGGAAGGGTGAAAGGAAGGACAAGGGGTAGAAGGGCTTCAGAGCGAAGCCTACGGAAGGGGGGAGTAGTGTTACACCTTAAAAAAGAATGGAAAAGATATCTGGCGCAGAACGCTGACGGTCTCTCAAGTGACACTCTCCAAACTTCGTCGGTCCCACGAATGCCACGCCGCATCGTCGACGGTCTTGCGAAAGCGACACCACATCGTCGACGGTCTCGTGAATACCACGCCGCATCATTGACGGTCCCACGAATGCCATACCACTACGTAGACGGTCTCTCGAATGACACACTCTTCTACGCCGACAGCGCCGGAGGTCGACAGCGTCAACGGCGCCGGCAGCGTCAGACAAGTGACAGCCTTACACCTACTCTAAGGAATTGGGAAAACACAAGGAGCGCGAGAGTCTAGACGGGAGGCAAGAGTGGAAGTAGGACCCCGGCGGCCAAAGTGGTGTGCCGGGGACTACTCTGCAGCGGCAAAGTGGAACCCGTGTGACCTATAGAAGCTATGGGAATAACGAGGTTTGCAGCAGCTGCCATATCTTGCTGTTGGTACCGATCAGGAGGAGTACGCTCTGGGCCTATGCCCACGTTCACCTCGGCTTTGGCTGGTGCATATGTGAGTGGATTCCTGAGGACAAAGAAGTACGGCATCGGCTTGCGCTTGCGCGCCAAGGTCAAAGGAAACGGATCGGCATGCGCTTACGCGGCGCCGAAGGACAAAGAAGTATGGCATCGGCTTGCGCTTGCGCACCGAGGACAAAGGAAACGGATCGGCATGCGCTTACGCGGCGCCGAAGGACAAATGAAACGGATCGGCATGCGCTTACGCGACACTGAAGAACAAAGGAAATGGAATTGGCTGGCGCGCACGCGCTGAGGAAAAGAGCAGGAATTGGTATGCGCTTGCGCGCTGAGGAAAAAGAGCACAGAACTGGATGTGGGGCGCACCGAGGACAAAGAGTGTGGATCGATCTACGCTTACACGTCCCTCCATTCCTGAAGACAAGGTCAAAGGACTGAGGACTGCGATAGCGTATGACGATTCCGCTCTTATAAAAGTTCGGCACGCCATGCAAAAGGGGGAGGACAGAGAGAAAACCTGTATCGACACCCCTTAGACTATTCCGCTGTGAATTATCGAAAACCTGACTAAAGATATCGATTCTACCGTGACTCCGGTGACACGTTAGCACCCCAGTCTGAGATCACCTTTTCCACCTGGAATGGTCCGTGGATTTTGTGGTCGAGCTTTCGTGATGGTCGGCGGGTCTGTATGTTCAGTAGGGCGGTCTGAGAGAGACGTTTTGCGACGATTGATTCCAGCAGCTTGCCAAAACTTGACTGAAGTGAGATTGGGCGGTAGGGTTTTGGGTCGGAGTATGATTTCTTGCCGGGCTTGGGTACAGCAACGCAGTTGGCTGTCTTCCATTCTGGTGGGTGCACAGCATATCTGAGACATGCTGGGAAGAGATGAGGGAGGAAGTGTGGCGCAGCTTGATTGAAACGTCGCAGAGTATCGTAACTAATGTTGTCAGGTCCTACCGACGCACCATATTTCAGGTGTGTAATGTCAAGCTCAACTTCGAATGCTGTAATTTTGCTTGTAAAGTGGCGTAGATCTTTCTTGGAGGTGAGAAGGTTTGGAGGAAGTGGTGTTCGTTGAGTTGTATTGGGGAACAGAGCTTTCCGTAGTACATCGCATTTTCCTTGAAAATCTGATTTTCCTTCCAAGGGCGGGAGTGGTTTATGATGCGTGTTGTGGTGTTTTTCTAGCTTCCAGACTGTCCGAGTGGTAGTTGTTTCGAGTTGGCGGATGCAGTAGGCCGTTTTAGCATTTCGTACCATTATTGACCATTTGGAATGCTTGTACTGGCTATCCTCCTTGTTGGCTTCGGTGGGGTGGAGACAGGCTCAACGATCGGCACGTGTGACACTTTGTTTGGCAAGTGTGAGACTGTGGTTCCACCAGGGTTCTGTTGTTTTCCATAATAACCTCACAGGAACAGCCTCGTCAACAGCTTGGTGGATGAGTCGTGTGATATTGGCAATTGCACGGAGGGTGTCGTCCATTCCATGGAGGTGTGAAAGGTCCATATTGGCTGACTGGATCCGTAAGTCAAATATTTTCCAGTCAGCTTTACGCCAACACTGACCTGGAACTGCTGGTGCCATAGCTGTTGGTAGCGACAGGGTAACAGTGACTGCGCTGTGGTCTGAGGTGGTAACGTGGTTCACGGCCAGTGCCAGGATAGATTGCGTAACAGATCCTCGGTAAAGACACAGGTCAATGGTAGAGGGGTGTCCGCCATTCCGGGGGTGGTGTTTGCGGATTGCTGGTTTGTTCTGAAGGTGGAAATGATTATCTTCAAGCCAATTTGCAATCGTATGGCTTGCACGGGAGATACGTGCAGACTGTGGAAGGGGTCCCTGCCACCATGGGTGGTGTTTGTTGAGGTCTCCCATAAGTAGGCAATCATTTGGTAGCTTGAGGGTTGGAAGAATTGTAGCCAGTGGCTCTGCCCGTCCTGGGGAGTAGAAGTTGAAGAGGGTGAACGTTTTTTGGTTGTGTGGTGTAGTGATCATGGTTTTCAAGAAAGAGTCCTGGGCGGTAAAGACTGTGGTGTCGGTTAAACCTGGTGTCTGTCGTATGTATGTTACACATTGAGGCTTTGTTGAGGAGGGGGTAAAGATATCGAATGCTGGCAATGAGGGTGGATTTCCGTGTCTATCGCACCACGGTTCTTGGAGTAGGAGAATGAGGTTTTCGTGCTTCGCAGAAAATATTAAGTACTGAAATCGTAGTCGCTTGGCCTCTAGCGCAGTTCAGTAGCTGCACGGACCTGACGGTGTGGAGGGCCATTGTATTCGGCCACTCCCGCCATGGGGGCGTCTCCCGTGGTTGCAGTTCTGACGAAAGTTCGAAGCCTAATTCGCTCAGGACAATTTGCATCATTAGCCTTGTGTGGTGGATTGCAGTTCACACAACGGATCGGAGGGTGGGTGCATGTGGGGCCCTTTTGCAGGTTGGAAGGGTACACAGATGATCGCGGGTGTTGTGGGGGCCAGCACAAATGGCACTGCAGGAGTCGTTTTGGCAGAGGGCAGCAGGGTATCCATAGGTCTGGCAGTTGTGGCACTGTGTGCTCCGTCCGTATGCGATGTAGTCATCCAGCTGGCATTCTCGTTTGCAGACAATGAGATTCTGACGCCCAATGCTAGCCTTTTTGATGTCGCCCATAAGTGTCATCACAATTGTCGAATTGGTCTTGTGTTCGCGCCGTTCAGCAGTAGTCAGCAACCGTGGTGTTTGACCTTGGACCAGTTGCGGGTAGTTAGTAGCAATACTGTCAGAAATTTCAGACATGGAGAGATGAGTTGGAACACCATGTAGCAGAAACTGGCTAAACCGTTTGCCAATCTCCACTCTCTCACACTCTCCATTATAGGAGAGAGCGTCGGCAATAATCGTGGTGTAATCCTCGTATACGACATTATTCTGGGTGTTGCTGGTTGTGAAGATTATCGAACCACGTATTGTGACTTGTGCTCAGATAAACGGCGGGGAGAGGACGTCTTTGTTGTTAACCAGGGCCGAGTTAACCTTCTGGAGTGCTGTATCTGCAATAGTCTGCCATTCGGAAGAGGATTTTACAGGCTGGATCCCAGTTGCTCTGTTGTTGCCTCCATTACGGAAGTGACAGGTTACCTCTCGTTTGGCCTGTGGGTATTTGGTAGTGATGAGTTTCGGTATGGGAGCTTTGGTCTTTTTGGCACCAGTTTGTCCGGTCTCCCATCCACGGCTGTTGACAGTGGGGGTCGGTGGAGCAGTCGATGGCACTTGGGAAATGGTGTCAGTAGTGGCAGTGGTGGAACCTCCGGCCACATCTGCTCCAGCATTCTTCTTTGCAAGTTTCAGCTTCAGAACCTTCTTGGCTGGAACTGCCACTGGTGCCGCCGGTGTAGTCGTAGGAACTTGGACTGGGTGTTGGTAGATGAGGAGCTGTTGCTGCAGCTGGGTTACACGGGAACCCAGTGAGGTGATCTGACTGTGAAGCTGGTCTGCGGATTTCTTGAAAGCCGTGGCAGTATCGGCAGCTGCTTTCATGATATCTTCGGCGACGCGGCTGTAAAGGCGTTCCATGGCTGCCTGTGTGATGATCTCAATATCAGCACGGAGGGCTGCATGTTCTGCGTTGAGAGGAGGTGATAGCTCTGGAGCAACGTATCCAGGAAGCTGAGTCTCCTCACCAAGCACCTGGGTTGTGGTGATGTTCATGGCATGCTGAAAGTCCATTTGCTCCATATCTGCTATGTGGTTATCTTTGGTCTCAAAGTCTGATTCGGGGTCACTGAGCTCACGGTACCGCTTGGCAGACGCACGTACGTAACTGCCCTGAGCTTTAACGGGAGGAGCAGCCAGAGGAGTGTTTGTGGATCCCTGGCCGTGGCCAGGATAAGACATGAGGTTAGTGCTCGAGATCGTGGTTGTTGGGTACGCAGTGCCCAAGATTCCCACGGTGGGGTCGAAGCGGGTGGGGGCTCGAAACAAGAACTCAAGAGATCGGGCTTCCCGGCTAATGGGGCTGTGCGCCGATACTCAGAGGTTGATTTTGAGGCTGTTTCTGGCTTGATCGATGGCGCGAGAAGAGAGGTCGTGGCAGAAGAGCGGGGGTGGGGGGTTGGGACAAGTTGTTGCATGAGGAAGGAAAAGGAAAGAAGGGTGGGCGACGGCTCTTTATAAGGATATCCGTCTCCCGCCGGCATCACTCTACATTCCATCGCCCGCACAGCGTCACTCCATATTCCATCCTTCCGCATTCCAGTCGGCGTCAAGGGTTCAGACCCAGCTGGCACGCGCCATGACAGTAGCCCCGCTTTAGGCTCGAGTTCCCACCACAGCGGCTTCTACGGGTGCAGCTCGTGTGGGTGCGGGCCGTTCTGGATAACTTTCATGGTATATGTCAACGGCTTCCACCTCGGTCAGTGTGAGACTGGGGTGCTATCATGTGACCGGAGTCACGGTAGAATCGATATATCCGTGGTCAGGTTTTCGATAATTCACAACGGAATAGTCTAAGGGGTGTCGATTCAGGTTTTCTCTCTGTCCTCCCCCTTTGCGCTGTGCGCCGAACGTTTATAAGAGCGGAATCATCATGCGCTATCGCAGTCCTCTGTCCTTTGACATTGTCGTCAGGAATGGGCAGACGCGTAAGGGCAGATCGATCCACCCTCTTTGTTCTCGGCGCACCACACATTCAGTTCCCTGCTCTTTTTTCCGCAGCGCGCCACCCCATACCAATTCCTGCTCATTTTCCTCAGCGCGCAAGCGCGTACCAATTCCTGCTCTTGGTCTTCGGCACCGCACAAGGGCATGCCGATTCAATATCGTTTGTCTTCAGCGCCGCGCAAGCGCATGCCGATCCAATATCCTTTGTCTTCGTCACCGCACAAGTGCATGCCGATGCCGTACTTCTTTGTCTTCCAGAATTCACTCACGTACTCACTAGCCAAGGCGGACGTGGGCTGAGTCCCAGAGCGTTCTCGTCCTGGCCGGTAGTAACGACAAGATACGGTGCTGCTGCGAACCTCGTCGTTCCCAGGGCTTCTCCCAGGGTCACACGGGTTCCGCTATGCTACCGCGGAGCAGTCCCTGGCAAACCACTTTGGCCGGCGAGGTCCTACTTCCACTCTTGCCTCCCGCCTAGACTGTCATGCTTCTTGTATTTCCCGTGGTTCCCGAGAGGCCGCATAAGTGCCAACCCGGACTCGTTATCTTGAGGAATTCACCCACGTACACACCAACCAAGGTGGACGTGGGCCGAGGCCCAGAGCGTACTCGCCCTGACCGGTACTAAAGACAAGATATGGTGCTGCTGCAAACTTCGTCGATCCCATAGCTTCTCCATGGGTCACACAGGTTCCGCTTTGCTACCGCGGTGCAGTCCCCAGCAAACCACTTTGGCCGCCGGGGTCCTACATCCACTCTTGTCTTCCGCCTAGACTCTCGCACTCCTTGTGTTTCCTGCATTCCTTTGAGTAGGTGTCACTTGTCCACCACTGTCGTTGTCGTTCGGTACTGCCGGCGCCATTGACGGGGTCAATATCCGGCGCTATCGGCTCACGAGACGCTGTCGCCGTCGTGGCGTGGCATTTGCGAGACCGTCGACGTTGTGTTGTGGCATTTGTGGGACCGACGCCATCGCGGCATGGCGTTCGCGAGACCGTCGTCGTTTGAGAGTGTGTCACTGGGGCAACCGCCACCGTTCCGCGACAAATATCTATTACATTCTCGTTGAGCTGTTAGCCCATTATACTAGGGTGTAACACTACTCCCCCCTTCCCTAGGCTTTGCCGCGAAGCCTTTCCAACCCGTGTCCTTCCTTCCTTCATCCTTTTCCTTCCTTTCTTCTTTCCCTTCACTCCTTGCTGAGTCGGTAATCTCTCAGCGCCTCTGGGTTCCGGCGATGAAACTCCCTCAGCTTTTCCAACCCTCCTTCTGAGAAGTTGTCGAATAGCCCGTTGGTCCAATCCCTTCGGTCGGGGTAGTCTAGCCACTTCACCAGATAGAGGACTCGTTGCCCCTTCTTTGTGCTGCCCATGATCTCGTCCACATCGTATTCCTCGCTGTTCTCAATGTCGTCCGCTTCTCGGAGTACCTTTACCGGGTCTGGGGTTGTTTGTATCTCGTTTGTTCGGTAGGGTTCGAGGAGGGAAACGTGGAATACGTCGTGAATTCGCCATTTCCGTGGCAGCGTAAGCTTGACTGCGAGGGGGGAGATCACCTTTTCCACCTGGAAGGGCCTGTGGTTTTTGTGGTCGAGCTTCCATGAAGGACGGCGGGTCTGTATGTTTTTTCCGTTAAGCATTACTAGGTCACCTACTTGGTACGCTGGGGGTTCTTTTCGATGGGGGTCCGTATATCGGCGCATCCGTTCCCGTGTCTTCTCCCGCATTTTCCTCGCTTCCCCGCGCACTGCGTGCATCCAGTGGCCGTAAGCAAAGCTGGCGGGGTTTGGGGCTAGCACTGCTGCTGGATTTGTCGCTGTAGGATGGAAACCGTAGTTGGCGTAGAACGGCGAGATGCCCGTCGCACTGGTGGTCGAGTTGTTGTAGGCGAACTCTGCCATTGGTAGCAAGCTGACCCAGTCTTCCTGTTCGTAGCTGATAAATGACCGTAGGTATGCCTCAATGGTTTGGTTGAGCCGTTTGGTCTGGCCATACGTTTGTGGGTGAAAGGCGGTTGACATCCTGGGTCGGATTCCCGACAGTGTCAGAAACTCCTGCCACACAGCCGAAGTGAAACGGGAGTCCCGATCTGATACGATATCTGAGGGTAGTCCGTGGTAACGCCACACTTCCCGGGCGAAGGTTCTTGCTAGGTCGCTTGCTGATTTGCCTTCTTTTGGCAGTGGGATAAAGTGAGCCATTTTAGTGAATCGGTCGATGACTACCCAGAGTTGGTCGCATTGTTCGGACAGTGGTAGGTCAGTGATGAAATCCATTGTAATCGACTGCAACAGGGCGTAGGGGGGTTCCATAGGCGTCAGGAGTCCGTAGGGCTGGTGTCGAGCTGCCTTATTTTTCTGACACTGGAGACAGCTTCGGACGAACTCGGCGATTTGCACGTTCATCCATGGCCACCAAATGTTGCGTCGAATTAGCTCGATAGTTTTGTCTTGCCCCATGTGGCCTGCCACCTTTGTGTCATGTTCCGACTCCAGGATCTGTCGAATGAGGTTCCTGTTGTTAGGTATCCACAGCATCCCCTTCCGGTACAAACATCCGTCCCTTATTTCTATCTTCCCTTTTCCTGTCTGCGTCGCCTTTCTATCATTGACCATCCGGCCCTTTGGCACGGGCTCCGCCTGTGCCGCTTTCTTGTTCACTCATCTCACTCCTTTTTCTCATCTTCCTCTTTCTCCTCGGCCTTTCGGCCATCCGACACAGACCCTGCCTGTGCCGCTTCCTCGTTTTCCTCATTCCTCTCTTTTTCCTCATCTTCCTCCTTCTCCTCGGCCTCTCGGCCATCCGGCACCGGCCCTGCCCGTGCCGCTTCCTTGTTTTCCTCATTCCTCTCTTTTTCCTCATCTTCCTCCTTCTCCTCGGCCTCTCGGCCATCCGGCACCGGCCCTGCCCATGCCGCTTCCTCGTTTTCCAATTCTTGGAGCGCTTTGTGGTATTCCGGGTCTTTCTCCCCTGCCCTTTGTACGAGCACTAAGAATTCCTTCTTCCAGCTCCGGGCCGGGACCGACTGAAGCCGCGCCGCTGAAATGATGAACGCTGTGCCTTCTCGCTGGGTGTTGACTACTCCTGCCACCTGTATTGGCTCTGCGAAGTGGGTTTTGTGTAAGACCGTCGTTATCGGCTGGTTTTCCTCCCCCCCTTTCTCAGGGCGGTACTCCGAACGCCTGGACAACGCGTCTGGCTTCCCATTTTTTGTACCGGGTCGATAGAAGATTTTGAAGTCGATACCAGCGAGTTCTTGTGCCCAGCGCGCTTGCCGACGGTTGAGAACCTTGGTGGTGGTGAAGTACTCCAGATTTTGGTGGTCCAAAAACACCTGCACCTGATGTGTAGCACCTTCCAGGTACCGTCGCCAGTGTTTGAATGAGTCGACGATTGCGGAGTACCATATTATCTCGGATAAGAGTCCTCTTTTTGAAACGGGTTTAGCGCGGTGTAACGCGCGCTAGCGCGCTTCGGGTTAGCGTGGGGGCGGCTATACAACGTCACCTAATTAGGAGGTTGGAAGGCTGAAGCTCGTGAGAATGGCTGTGAGCTGAGCAGCATCGTAACAAAATACAAAGATCAAGCCAACAGGAAAGAGGGAGTCACTTTCACAATGCCAACCACACCTCACACAATCGTATCGCAATTTGCTGCTCTCGTCCTTGCACCGTCGCTTCAAGTACCCACCGGCAATGCCCCAGATGAAGATGACGATAACACCGAGCCGATTTCCCATCCACCCCTATCGCCCCGTAAACCGAAAACGAAGCCCCGTCCAAGGAGAGAGGTGACAGCAGACCTCTCGCGCAAGTTTCCTTCTTCGGCTACAGATCGCACCCGTGAGAAACGAGTGTTTACAACTGCATTCAAATTGGGGGTCTTGTCATATGCGACATATGGCAGGATAGATGACGGCAAAGGTGGTCTACGAGCTCCGAGGGCTAAGAAGGTGTGCAAGCGTTACAACCTAAAGCATACACGATATTTGCACAGATGGCGGCAGGAGGAGGAGGTATTACTTTTGATGAAGCCTTCACAGAAGAGACACCGACCATCTCGCGGACGTTGGTCTAAGCTTGAGAAGGCCTTGGTGCAAGCGTTTGGTGATCGACGCATGGAAGGAAAGACTGTACGGAAGAAGTGGTTCGAACGGACGGCAAAGGCGTTGTTTCTTCAACTTTACCCAGGTAGTCCTACATTATTTGTGGTTTCCGATGGCTGGTTCAATCGATTCCTCTCTCGT
>Ga0307516_10003208_pt1 | contig 21234 bp, 13 predicted proteins | sample 19_EM_MG_FD_203310 | JGI IMG/M metagenome (GOLD analysis project Ga0307516, IMG submission 203310) | Populus trichocarpa ectomycorrhiza microbial communities from riparian zone in the Pacific Northwest, United States - 19_EM | ecosystem: Host-associated > Plants > Roots > Unclassified | place... | reverse complement strand
GATCTGGCACTCCGACGTCACCGCGTACTCCACGATCCCGCCGGAAGGCGCCTGGCAGGCCCCGGTCGCCCTGCTGATCGCCGCGGTCGCCGCCTCCGCCGCGCTGCCCCGACCGGTCAAGTACGACGTCAGCTCGGTCTGCGTCGCGCTGGCCACGATCGGCGCACCGGCCGCCTTCGGCCTGCCCTGGTGGTCGCCGCTGCTGATCGGCGGGGCGGTCACGCTCGCGTACGGCATCGCCGCCGTCGCCGCGACGGACCCGCGCGCCGCGATCGACCGGGTCATGGTCGCCGCCGTGGTCGCCCTGCACGCCGCCGGGGCGGGCCTGGCCCACCCGTGGTCCACCGCGATCGCCCTGGGCCTGATCGTGCTCACCGGCATCCTGGTCGCCTGGATGTCGCGGGCCGACCTGACCCCGGGCGCGCGCCAGGGGTGGGCCCAGACGGCCGACGGCAGCGAGGTGATCAACCTCGCGCTCGACGACACCGGCATGCCCCGGCACCGGGCCCAGATCGGCGGGGCCGGCACGGCCGCGGCGCTGCTCGCCGCGCCCGGCGTGCTCGCGGCGGTGGCGGCGGACCAGGGCAACACCGCGCAGGTGGTACTGCTGGCCGCGCTGGCCGGCTCCAGCCTCGCCCTGGCCCTGCTGGCGATGGTCGGCCGCTGGGTGCCGCAGTATCTGCCCTGGGCCACCGTCGGCCTGGTCGGCGGCGCCACGGTCACCGCGCTCGCCTCGCTGCCCAGCAACTACCCCACGGCCCTCTACGCGGCCGCGGCCGCCCTGCTCGGTGTCGTCGCGGAACTGCTGCGCGGGGCCATCCCGGCGCCGGGCCTCACCATCGCCCCGAGCCGCCACTGGAGCGACGGCGGCTACGTGCGCCCCCGCTGGACGGCGATCCGGCCGAGCGGGCTCAAGGGCCGCTGGCTCGTCGACCCGGCGACCGGCGCGGTGGTCGTCGGCGCCCTGCCGACGATCCTGGCGCTGGTCTCCATCGCCCCGGCGCTGCGCGCGGCCCTCATCGACCCGCTGCAGCAGCTCGGCGCCATCTGGGACGGCCCGATCGCGGCGCTGTCCGACCCGGCGTCGGGCAACGTCGACGGCACCAGCGTGCTCGCCGCCGTGCTGCTGACCGTCGCCGCGGCGCTCGCCGCCCTGGGCTTCGGCGGCAAGCCGGCCGAGGCGGTCCCGGTGATCCTGCCCGGCCTGGCCGTCACCCTGCTGATCGCCCCGATCGCCCTGAACGTACGGTGGCCCGGGTCGACGACGGCCGCCCTGATCGTCTTCACCATCTCGATGCTGGGGCTGGCACTGACCCCGCCGCCGGTCGCCACCCGGGCCGCGCTGCTGCGCGCGACCCGCAACATCGTCTTCGTCATCGGCCTGCTGGCCGGCGGCGCAGGCCTGGCGGGCAGCCTCGCCGACCGGCAACTGACGCTCTTCACCCTCGGCATGGCCATCATCGTCGGCCTGGTCGGCGCGATCGGCGGCCGCAGCCAGCACGCCCGCATCCTGGGCTGGCTGTTCGCCGCGGTGATGGGCCAGATGTTCGTGCTCACGGTCGCCCTCGTGGCCGGGCTGACCCCGCCGTGGGCGGCGTTCGGGGTGCTGACGGTGGGCGCGATGCTGCTGGTGCTGGAGGCCCTGCTGCCCCGGCTCGGCCTGCCGGAATACCGTCGCGAGGCGACCACGGTGGAGTGGAGCGGCTACGCGTCGGCGCTGCTCGCGGGCGCGCTGGCCTTCGACTCCCCGGCACACCTGGCGGCCCTGCTAGCCGCGTGGGGCGCGGTGCTGGGCCTGACGGCGACCCGCCCGGGCCGCACCCCGAACCAGCGCCGCAACCTGTTCTGGCTGGCGGTCGGCTTCGAGATCATCGGCATCTGGCTGTTCATCGCCATCGCGGAGGTGGCCCTGCCGGAGGCGTACACGCTGCCGTTCGCCGCCCTGGCCCTGCTGGTGGGCATGCTGGAGTCCCGGCAGCGCCCGGAGCTGAGCAGCTGGGCGGCGTACGGCCCGGCCCTGCTGGCGGCGTTCGTCCCGACCATCGCCCTCGTGATCGCCACGGACGCGGGCGACCTGCGCGAACTGCTGCTGTTGCTGGGCGCGGTGACCACCCTGATCGTGGGCTCCCGCCTGCAACAGCAGGCCCCGGTGGTGGTCGGCGCGTCGGCGACGGCGATCGCGGCGATCCACTTCGCGACGACGCTGGTCGGCCCCTGGCTGGTCCTGGTGCCGGTGGGCGTGATCCTGCTCTTCCTGGGCGCGACGAACGAAAACCGGCGCCGCACCCAGGAGCGCCTCCGCGGCGCCCTGGTCCGCATGCGCTGACCAGGCGATAGAATGAGAGGCATGAGCGTCGAGGCATATGGCAGGCTCCCCGCCGTCGTCTCGCTCGACGACCTGGCCGCGATGAACATCGCAGACCAACACGGCCATCGGTTCGAGCTGAGTCCTGAGGGAGCTCTATCAGTCATGCCGCCGCCCGACTCCGAGCATGCCACCATCGCGAGCCGCCTATTCGCGTGGTTCATCCTCGCGGGTTGGCCTCCGGATCAGCTTCTCCAAGCCATCGGCATCAGAATCTCAGGGCCGGACGGAGTTGGCGGCCGGATTCCAGACATGACCGTCTGGGCCGGGCCGCAGCCGCGCGGTGTCTGGTTGCCGATCGCCGATCTGCTACTCGTGGTCGAGATCGTGTCTCCCGGGTCCGCCGCAACAGACCAGGTGATCAAGCTCCACGAATACGCGCGGGCGGGCATCCCGCGCTACTGGTTGATCGACCGTGATGTCGCTCAGACGGTCACTCTGCACGTGCTCGGTGCGGACAAGACCTATGAGGTCGCCGCGAAGATGCCACTCGCCTGGCTGCTGAATACGGCACCCGCCGACCACCACCTCGGCGGCTGAGGGAGTCAGCCGAGCAGGCGGGCGCGCAGGGCCTCGTCCTTCTCGGCGACGACCTGCTCCAGGTGGGTCTGGAACGCCTGCATGCGCTTGAGCAGCACCGGGTCCGAGGCGGCCAGGATGCGGACCGCCAGCAGGCCCGCGTTCCGGGCCCCGCCGATCGAGACCGTCGCCACCGGTACGCCCGCCGGCATCTGCACGATCGACAGCAGCGAGTCCATGCCGTCCAGGTATTTCAGCGGCACCGGCACGCCGATGACAGGCAGCGGGGTCATCGAGGCCACCATGCCGGGCAGGTGGGCTGCCCCGCCCGCGCCGGTGATGATGACCTTGAGGCCACGGTCCGCCGCCGAGGTCGCGTATTCGACCATCTTCTTCACCGTGCGGTGCGCCGAGACGACGCCGACCTCGAACGGGACCTCGAACTCGGCGAGGGCCAGCGCCGCCGCCTCCATCGTCGACCAGTCCGAGTCGCTGCCCATGATCACGCCGACGGTGGGTGTCACTCTTTGCCTTCCTGAAGCCAGCGGGCGGCGCGCGCCGCCCGGGCGCGGACCGCGGTCATGTCGTCGCCCAGCACGGTGACGTGCCCGATCTTGCGGCCCGGGCGGACCTGCTTGCCGTAGAGGTGCACGCGGGCGCCCGGGTCGGCGGCGAAGAGGTGGTGCAGGCGCTCGTCGATGGACATCCCGCCCGGCTCGCCGCCGAGCACGTTGGCCATCACCACGGCGGGCGCGGTCAGGGTGGTCTCGCCCATCGGATAGTCCAGCACGGCCCGCAGATGCTGCTCGAACTGCGACGTCCGCGCGCCCTCGATGGTCCAGTGGCCCGAGTTGTGCGGCCGCATGGCCAGCTCGTTGACGACGATGCCGGACGCGGTCTCGAAGAGCTCGACGGCGAGCAGGCCGACCACGCCGAGGGCGTTGGCCAGGTCGATGGCGAGCTGCTGGGCCTCGACGGCCAGCGCCTCGGAGAGCCCGGGCGCCGGCGCGAGCACCTCGACACAGATGCCGTCCCGCTGCACGGTCTCGACCACGGGATAGGCCGCGACCTGCCCGAACGGCGACCGGGCGACCAGCGCGGCCAGCTCGCGCCGCAGTGGCACCCGCTCCTCGACGATCAGCTCGGTGCCGGTGGCGACCAACTCGGCCGCCGCATCCGGGCCGTCGAGCATCCAGACCCCGCGACCGTCGTATCCGCCACGCACCGCCTTGGCCACCACCGGCCAGCCCCCGCCCGGCGCCGCGCCGGCCGCGCGCTCCGAAGAGCCGGCCGCCTGCACGGAGGCTTCGCTCGCATGCTCGGAGGAGCCGGCCGCGCCCTTGGAAGAGCCGGCGGCATGCTCGGAAGCGACAGCTCCGGCGTCGGACCCGGTCGGACCCGAGGCGGCGAAGGCGATGATGTCCTCGGCCGAGGTCACCGGGCGCCAGCGCGGCACGGGTGCGCCCAGCGCCGTCAGCCGTTCCCGCATCTGCCGCTTGTCCTGCGCGTACCGGATCGCGTCAGCGCCGGGGTAGATCTTGACGCCCTCGGCCGCGAGCACGGCGATGTGCCCGGTGGGCACGTGCTCATGGTCGAAGGTGACCGCGTCGCAGCCCTTGGCGAACTCGCGCAGCGCGGCCAGATCGGTGTGCGTGCCGATCCGCACATCGGCGGCGACGAGGGCGGCGCTGTCGTCGGGCGACTCGGAGAGCACGCGCAGCGACTGGCCGAGGGCTATCGCGGCCTGGTGGGTCATCCGGGCCAACTGGCCGCCACCCACCATGCCGACTACAGGCAGACCGGTTCGGGTATCCATCTCGCCGCCAGCCTAACGAGCCCCGCCCTGACCCCGCCAAGCGGCCCGAACGCCCCCGCCGCCGGCCCGCCAGCCGAGCCATGAACGGCCCGACCACGGTCACGCGGCCCGAACACCCTCGACACCAGCCCGCCAAGCGACCCACCAACGGCACGACGACGGGTCACGCGATGCCAGCCGCAGGCCGTTCGGCGGTGGTCAGCCGGACAGGCGGGCTACCAGATCGTCGACCGTTGTCACCGGCCGGTCGCAGACGAAGCCGCGGCAGACGTAGACCGCCGATTCGCCGTCGATCAGCGGGCGGCCGGCCAGCAGGGGCACGCCCGGGCGGTCCGGCTCGCCGGCCACCACCACGGTTCCCGGTGGGGCATGCCGGTGGGCCGCCGTCACCAGCGGATCCCCCGCCGGGTCGGCGGTGACGATCGCGATCTCGTACGGGCCGGTCAGCACCGCCTCCGCCACCGCCGCCGAGTAGCCGGCGAAGCGCGGATGCCCGCTGATCAGCGGGCCCACCGTCGGCAGCGCCGCCTCCGCGGCCTCCCGGTACCGCGTCTCGCCGCTCAGCGCCGCGTACGCGACCAGGGCGGCACAGAGCGCGGCCAGCCCCGACGGGGTCGCGTTGTCGGTCGGGTCCGCGGGCCGGGTGACCAGCCGCTCCGCGTCGTCGGCCGTGTCGAAGAAGCCGCCCTGCCCGGTCGGGAAGTGTTCGAGCGCCACGTCCAGCAGGTCGCCCGCCCGGGTGAGCCACTGCCCGTCGCCGGTGAGCTGGTGGATCGCGCAGAACGCCTCGGCCACGCAGCCGTAGTCCTCCAGGACCCCCGCCGGGGCCCCGACCACGCCGTCGCGGGAGACCCGGCGCAGTCGGCCGTCCACGATGTGCCGGTCGGCCAGCACCGTCGCCAGCTCGATCGCCACCGCGCCGTCCGCGCCGGTGAGCTGGGCGTACTCGGCCAGGGCGGTGATCGCCAGGCCGTTCCAGGAGGCCACCACCTTGTCGTCGCGGGCCGGCTGCGGGCGCCGGTTCCGGGCCGCGAGCAGGCGGGATCGTACGGCCTGCCAGCGGGTCACCAGTTCGGGCGCCGCGGCGTCGATGTCGCGGGCCAGCACCAGCACGCTGCTGCCGTGCTCGAACGTGCCCTTCGTGGTCACTCGGAACAGGTCCGCCGCCCAGGCCCCGTCCTCGTCCCCCAGCGCCTCGATCAGCTGAGCTGGGGTCCAGGCGTACGTCAGGCCCTCGGTGCCGTCGGTGTCGGCGTCCAGCGCGGACGCCAGCCCGCCCGCCGGGGTGGCCAGGTCCCGGAGCAGGAAGCCGGCCGTCTCGTCGGCGACCCGCCGCGCGAACGGGTCGTCGGTGAGCCGCCACAGCTGCGTGTAGACGCGCAGGAGCAGGGCGTTGTCGTACAGCATCTTCTCGAAGTGCGGCACGGTCCACGTGTTGTCCACCGCGTAGCGGGCGAAGCCGCCGGCCAGCTGGTCGTAGATGCCGCCGCGGGCCATCTGCTCGGCCGTGTGCCGGACGATCTCCAGGTCACCCTCCGCGCCCGTGCGCTGGTGGTGACGCAGCAGGAACTGCAGGTTCATGTGCGGCGGGAACTTCGGGGCGCCGCCGAACCCGCCGTACGAGCGGTCGTGCTCCTTGGCCAGCAGATCCGCCGCCGTGTCGAGCAGCTCCGCCGAGATCGGCGCGGTCGGGCCGCCGACCAGCTGGGCGCCGCCGATCGCCTCGACCACCGCGGATCCCTGGGTGACCACCGCGTCGCGCTGGTCGCGCCAGGCGGTCGTCACCGAGTCGAGCAGGCGGGTGAAGTTGCCCTTCGGGAAGTACGTCCCGCAGAAGAACGGCTCGCCGGCCGGGGTGGCGAAGACCGTCATCGGCCAGCCGCCCTGCCCGGTCATGGCCTGGGTGGCGGTCATGTAGACGGCATCGACGTCGGGCCGTTCCTCGCGGTCCACCTTGATCGCCACGAACCCGTCGTTGACCAGCCGGGCCACCTGGGCGTCCTCGAAGGACTCGTGGGCCATCACGTGACACCAGTGACAGCTCGAATACCCGACCGAGACCAAAATCGGGACATCTCGCCGCCGCGCCTCCTCGAACGCTTCGTCGCACCACGGCCACCAATCCACCGGATTGTCGGCATGCTGGAGCAGATACGGCGAGGTCGCAGCACCCAATCGGTTCACGTGGGTAAGCCTCCCACATCAGGAAGTGCCGATGCCACGAATCGGAAGCCGCCGCCTCCACCGCCTGATTTGTTACATACTTCACTCATAGGCCATCACGTGGTCGGCGAGGACCGTCCGGTTTGCACCTTCCAGCGCCCAGCTCACCGAACGTCGGTCCTAGGCATTCCAACGCGAACAAGGGAGCTTACAGCCGGAAGTCGTGCAACCGGTCGGCTGCTCGGTCCCCGCGGCCAAACGCTCTCCGTCACCGCCGTCGGCTGACCACCTGCGGCGCCCGGCGGTCTTAGGCCCCGCGCCAATGGCGCCGCATCGCCTCGGCGAACTTCGGAAAGTCCGGGTCGTCCCCGGCCACCAGTGCGACGGCGTCGAGCAGGCTCTGCCCGCCGCCCGGGAAGCGTTCGCAGGTATCTGCCAACGCAACCGCCTGCACCCGGGCGGTGTCCCGGCTGGGCACCTGAGTTCGGATGCGCTCGGGAAGGCGCCGGAGGATGGTCCAGCGGTTCTGCTCGTTGCTCAACAGCGGGGTTAGAGCCGACACGATCACGCCGAACCCGTTGCCGGGGGCCTCCGCGGCGCCCGGCGGCGGTGGCAGTTCGCCGACAAGCGAACGGACGTAGGCGGCGGCGGCCAGCGAGGCCGAGGGATGGAACAGGTCGTTCTTCGCGCCGTCGGCGAGGTCGGCGATGCCCCTGACGACGTACCAGTACAGGCCGTTGAGGTCCGAGCCGACCGCGATGCCGGAGCCTTCCATCTCGACGGCGAGGATGCCGTACCTGCTGCCCAACCGATCGCGGAGGACAGCGTTCCGCAACAGTCGATCGGCGCTGCCGATCGCGCCGCGGTGCACGGCGGGAGCCTGCGACGATCTGCGGAAGGACGGGGGAAGGCCGGGCCGGTCGAGAATCTGAGACCAGTTCGCGCGTCCGAGCTTGTCCTTGGTTTCCAGGCTCTTGTCGGCGTCGAGGATCACCTTCGACAGACCCTCCAGCGAACGCCGGAGCCGATCGCCGCCACCATCGGATCGCACGTGGTCGTAGTCGATGATCCCTTCGGTGGACGACACGACATCCCCGATCCGGACATCGTGGCCCTCCGAGGGGACGCCACCGGCGATGCCGCACATCACGAGGTGTCGAAGATTCGGAAAGCTCGAGGCCAGGCGCGTGCTCACGACCGCCGCGCTGCGGTTGCCGTCGATCACCTGCCGGACGGCAATGACATGGTGCAGGCGCCCCGGCACCCGGCTGGGCATTGTACCGTGCAGATACAGGCTCGGATCGCCGTCGACGTCGACCGGAACCGCGTCCTCGATCATCAACTGCAGAGCCGCCCACTCGACGGGTAACGCCGTCACCAGACCGATCAAGATCCGCGATTTCTCCATCAGGCAACCACCACTCGAGGTCCGCTGGTAAATCCAGGATCTCAAAGCAAAGCAAAGCACGTACGTACACAGCGTCAAGCGCCATTGATTCTGCTCGGTAAACGGTGGTAGCGATCGTCAATGCCACGCGCAGGTGGTCGTCGGCGCCAGGCTGACACGGAGCGTGACCGGGTACGCGAATTGTCGTCCGCGCCAATTGCATAGCGTGACTATGTGCATATGTCAATTATGCCTGTAGGTTGGCTGATGAACGTGGAATCGTCAGCGAGGGTGATCTTGCGCCCCTCGTCAGGCCCCTTGGCGGGAGGAACTGAGCCGTGAGCCAGCACGAAAATGACATCGAGACCTTCCTTGTCAACCTCGAAGAATTCTCGATATCGGAAATAGAAAATCGTGATGTACGCGAGTTCGAATCATCCGCACGAATAGTCCTGCAGCAGGTCGACAGACCGCGGAAGAACGCCGGAACCGGGCCGCCGGGGCGGGTTGACTAATCGTATCGTCGAAGGATTCTGCGATGTCCTCGACGGAACACGAGCACCTTCGTCGGCACCTCCTCCCCGTCCGCCATTTCCGGGAACTGGCCCGCGGCGGGGGTGGGGCGGAGACCATCAAAATGATGCTCGCCGGCGAGCGCAGCCGGCGGCTTCTCCTGGTTCGCTTGCTGCTCGACCAGCTCGAGTCCCGTTTCGAGGTGCTCGGTCCGCTGCCGCACTACGACACCGCCTGGGAGGCACTGGTCCGGGCGAACACACAGGATTCCGACGCCGTCGAGAAGGTACTGCTCTGCCCCCAGGTCGGCATCTGGCTGTCCCGCATGCTGCGGCTGCTCCGCGGCCGGACGTTCAGCGCCGGTCCGCTGTGGGCCGAGGTCGGCTATCTCCATGCCATCGCCTTCGCTGCGGCGATCCGGACGAAGACCCGCCTGATGACCCGGCTTCCGGCCCGCTCCGGGCACGTGATGATCCCGACGCTGGGGATGGCGCATCTTCCCTCCGGCGAGGCCTGGTCCGTCGTCGAGGCGGTGAACGCGGAAGCCACCGGCGCCTGGCTCAAGTGCGGCGAGCTCAACGTGATCGTCCCGGCCGCCACCGCGGAGGACCGGGACGGCTGGTGGGGGTTGCGCGAGGTGGTCGCGAACGCGCGCGATTCCCGGCTCAGCGTGTGGCTCGACGATCTGGATCCCTACCGGGACCTGGCCGACCCCGTTCCAGCAGCACGCCTCGACGAGGCCGATCTCCGGCGCTGGCGGCAGCAGATCACCGAGGCATGGGAGATCATTTCCCGGAACTTCCCGGAGACCGCCGAAGCCATGGCCGCCGGCATGCAGTCTCTCGCGCCGTTGCCCGGGGGAGATCGGGCCGAGACGCGCAGCAGTTCGACCGGCGACGGATTCGGATCGGCGTTGATCTCCCGGCCCGCCGACTCGGTGGCTCTCGCGGTCGCTCTGGTGCACGAATTCCAGCACATCAAACTCGGCGGCCTGCTCCACCTCGTTTCCCTGCTGGAGCAGGAAGCGAATTCAGAATTGGTGTACGCGCCCTGGAGAAACGACCCCAGGCCGGTTTCCGGACTACTCCAGGGTGTGTACGCGTTTCTCGGGATAGCGCGATTCTGGCAGTTCTACCGGCGCGATGTCCACGGTGCCGACCTCGACGTCGCCGAGTTCGAATTCGCCTATGCGCGCCGGCAGACGCGTCTTGGGCTGAACGTACTGCGGCGGACGTCGCAGCTGACCGGCCTCGGCCGGGTGTTTGTCGCGGAACTGGCACAGGAGGTCATCGCCCAGCACGCCGTCCGGGTCACGGCCGCCGCGGCGCGGGCCGCCTGGGCCGCCGCGACCGACCACCAGGTCGTCTGGAGGCTGCGGCACTTCCAGCCCGACCCCGATGGCGTGGGCCGGCTGGTTCGCCGGTTCCTAGCCGGACAGCCTCCGCGCGGGACCCACCACGTGGAGTCGACTCTCGCGCCCCGGACGGGCGACTGGTACCACGCGAGGGTCGCGCTGCACCGCGAGGTTCTGTACCGGCCGGAGTTGCTGAAGCACGAGGCCGGAGAGTTGCTGCGATGGTCGGCCCGGCGAGGAGCCAGTCAAGCGGATCTCGCCCTGATCCAGGGCGGGACGGCCAAGGCCACGGCCGGATATCGGGCGATGATCGCCGCGGACCCGGATGACATCAACGCCTGGGCCGGTCTGGCCGTGGTCGTCGGCGCCGACCAGTGCGGCACGGCGTGGAAGTCGCTCACCCAACGGCCCGACCTCGTCCGGGCCGTCTACTCCGGAGCCCACGCCGTTCGCGGCTCGGTCTCGCCGTTCACTGTCGCCGCTTGGCTGGCGAACGACCCGGGCCGCGGACACCGGTCCTGACCGAACAGGAGTGCCGCGGCCCTCGGAGACGAATCAGAGCGGCATGGGATCCAGGTCGCAGTCCGCTCGGATGCTCCGCAGCGCGTTCAGGGTCGCCGGGTGCTGCTCACCCAGGGATCGGCGGAACCGGGCCATCGTGTCCGCGTGCAGGAGATCTGCTTCCTGCTCTCGGCCGAGAGCCCGCAGATCGAGCGCCAGATTCACGCCAACCGCCAAGGTCGACGGGTGCTCCACCCCGAGAACCTTCTCGGAGCGGGCCAGGGTATCCGTGTCCTGGTCGTACGCGGCGTGAACGTCACCCATCGTGAAGAGGTCGCTCGCCAGGTTGGTGGCGCAGGCGAGTGAGGTGGGGTGATCCTTGCCCAGCCGGGCGGTAAGGCTCTCGAGAGCCTCCTTGTCGGCCCGGTACGCCTTTTGCGGCTGGCCGAGCAGACGTTCGACAATCGCCAGATTCACCTGGGCCGAGAGCGTGTGCGGATGGAACTCGCCCAGACTCGCCCGGTATCGCCGCAGCGTCTCCTCGCCGAGCCGTCGCGCGCCTTCCAGATCGCCGGTCTGGCGCAGGTCGACGGCGTGGTTCAGCGCCGCCGCCATGGTGTCCGGGAAATCGTCGCCGTAGCGGCGGCGGAAGCGTTCCAATGCGTCCGCGGAAAGCTCGAGAGCGCCGTGGTGGTCGCCAGCCTTCCGCCGAGCCACCGCCAGGTTGCGCGTGGAATGCATGACCTGCGGGTTGTTCTGGTCCGTCGCCGCGAGCGTCCGCTTGAGCGCTGCCTCCTGCTCGCGGGTCGCCTTGACGAGGTCGCCGGCTTCCCGGCGGTCGACAAGGTAGTTGCGCAGAGTCAGAAGCGTGTCGGGGTCGTCGGGGCCGAGGATGGTCTGCCGGCGTTCGTACGTGTCCCGGTTCCGGTGCACGGCCGCGGTGAAGTCGCCGACCAGCCGCAGGCTCAGCCCTAGGTTGTGCGCTGCCCGGAGGGTGGTCGGATCGTCCTCGTCGAAGTTCCGGCGACAGGCCAGGAACGTCTCCTCGTCCAGCTTCCTGGCCTCGGCGAAGTCGCCTCGCAGACGCAGGGAGTAGGCCACCAGAAGCTGGGCGTCCAGCGTGTCCTCGTCGTCGTCGCCGACGGTCTCGCGATACAGCTGCAAGGTCCGCTCGAACAGTTGAGCGGCTTCCCCGTACTGGCCCATCAGGGCTTTGATGTAGCCGAGGAACTTCGCCAGGCGCAGCGTGTGCAGGTCGTCCTCGCCCAGCCCGTTGAGCCAGTTGCGATAGGCCTCCTCTGCCAATTCGAGACAGCCCCGATGGTCGCCCCAGTGATAGAGGAACTCCACCGTCTCGGTCACCAGCCGAAGGACGCTCGGGTTGGTGGATTTGATCGCCTCGGACATCCGGACGTGCGGCAGCAGCGCCTGGTAGCGGTCCCACCTGGTTCGGCGGCCGGGGTTGTGCGGGTTGGCGCTGGCCAGGAGCGCGTGCGCGCCGGCGCGCATCACATCGCGCTGGTCCTCATCCATGCGGCTGACCAGGACCGCCTGCACCAGACGGTGGATCTGCAGAGTGTTGGTCTGGTGGTTGAACTTGGCGAGGGCGTACCGGGAAATCGCGCGAATGGCACGAGCCAGCTTGATCGGATCCTTCAGCGTCTCGTCCAGCGGTTCGACGATGCCGGAGGCCAGGGCGCCTCCGAAGAATTCCCGGGAGATGGGCTCGGGCGAGAAGAAGGAGCAGACCTGCAACAGCTGAAGGGCAGCGGTGTCCGTTCTTTCGAGCCGGTCCAGCGAGACGTTCCAGGCGGCCGCGACCGAAAGCGGATAATCCGGAGAGGCGTTCTCGGCGAGCAGCTCGAGCAGCTTCTCCTTCAGCAGCTCGAGATACTCGCTGACGGGCATTCCGGTGGTCGCGTGCCAAGCGGCGGCCTGCTCGACGGCGAGGGGCAGGTCACCCAATGCCTCGGCCAGCCGGTCGGCGTCGGTGTCGGTGAGCTCGGGCGTTCGGTTCCTGAGGAACTTGCGGCTCTCCTCGCGGGTGAAGACGTCGATCTCCAGCGCCCGGGCGACCGCCGACCATTCCGGGTTCCGGGAGGTCACCAGGATCTTTCCAGCGCCGCCGGTCGGGAAGTAGGGCCGGACGTCCGCCAACGACTCGGCGTTGTCGAAGACCAGGAGCCACCTATTGTATTGGACCTCGCCGGTGTTGAGCGCGTCCTGCACGGCCGGGACCGCGCTGTTCGCCTCGGGGCTGACCTCGAGGTGCAGGCGCTGCGCGAGCCGGGTGAGCGACGACAGAACCTGGCTGTTCTGCTCGGCGGGAATCCACCACACGAGGTCGTAGTCGCCGCGGTGGCGGTGAACGTACTCGACGGCGACCTGTGACTTGCCGACGCCGCCCATGCCGTGCAGCGCCTGCGGAAGCACGGCGGCCTCCCGCACTTCTCGAAGATCCTTATGTAAGCGCTCAAGTATGAGATCGCGGCCTGTGAAGTTTGGGTTCCTCGGCGGAACTCCGCCCCAGACACGCGGCAACCGTGGTGTAGCGGCCATGGTAGGGGCGGCCGTTTCCATGTCGTTGTCTCCGGTTTCGCCGTCAGTCGGGTTGTCTAATAAGTCCAACTTACCGTTATCTTCACTATCTGTAGGTGTATCGGAGGCGCCCGGGTCGGTGTCGCCTCCGTTCCTGTCAACCGTCGATCCGGTCGACGGGTAGTCCGCCGGAACGACTTCGATCTCCATGGGTGGTTCCATGGGCACGCCGAGCCACTCGACCTGCCTACGCCACCAAGTACGGAGCTCCGCGCCGCCAGGCTCATTCGCCACCTCGGCCACCCAGCCCATCAGGGCGAGGGCCGGGTGCTTGCGGTCGACTCCGCCGCCGATGCCGACCAGGCGGTCAAACGAACTCACCAGGTCGTTGGCTACGTCGACAACCTGAGGTGCGATGTTTTCGACCACGGGGCGCCAGCCGGCAACCGAGGGGGTGCAGGCCAGCCGACCGAGCAACTCGCGACCCTCCCTCAGGTTGCCCTCGGGCACCAGCCCGGCCATGCTGGCCGACTCCACCAGGCGGCAGACCCGATGGGTGCCGTTCTCGTCCGGCGCCATCGCCTGGATCGCCTCACGCAGCGGCCAGAGACTCGCCGGTCGTTCGAGGCAGGCCACGACGATGCGCATTATGTGCCCACGAACCTCGGCGTGTTCCTCGACGTCCGGCAGGCTGGTGTCGCGGCGGATCAAGCTCAGCAGGAGGCGCCGGTCGCCCATTGACGCCATCTGGGGGATTTTGACGAGCCCTTCAACCAGCCCGTAGCGAAGTTCCCTGGCCTGATCCCCATTGCTGGCGGGCTGCACGAGAACCTCCAACTTCTGATCAAAGAGTGATCGAGAACTATGCGAGTCGTATTCGTTTACCAATGATCGACATGTGACGCCGACCCCGCATCTTGCACAGCGGATCGTGAATGTTGATCAATTGCGGGGACGCGGCTCGGCCAAGGTGACCATACCAACCCAAATGTGCGGCCTATCTCGCGGCAATGGCCCGTATTTACAAACTTAGTTCTTACGGACTTACCTATTCGGCCGATTCCTCCGGTCGGTGTCCTCATATCCTCGGTCCCGTCGCCCTGCTCAGTAGGTGATCTACATCGGACGGTAGGAGGTTAGAGGTGTTAGGCGGCGAGAGTCACGCGTCTTGGCCAAGTCGTGTCTTCGGCCGCCCGTACGACATCCGAGTCCGGGCCGTTGGTCCCTGCCGGACTGCCTTCCTCGGCGAATCCCGGGCGGTGTGTGCGGGTTCGGTGACGTTGCCGGTCATGATCGAGTTGTGGAGCGGCACACGATCCTGGCGGTGATGGTCGGGTCGCGGGCGCACGGGCTGGCCGGCCCGGGCTCCGATCATGGCCGGCGGGGCCGTGTACGCGGCGCCGACCCGCTGGTTCTGGCCTCTCGATGTCAAGGGTCACGACGAAGTCGTGTCCGATGGCCTTTGATCTTCCTCGTGGACGGACAGCAGAATTTCAGCGTCCGCTAGCACTCGACAAGCCGCCCAACCACCTGGAGGGTCCGGCCACCGAGCAGTTTCCTGGGAGGTCGAGCGGCTCCGCACGCGCGCGTCGCAGGCGAATCCGACGGTGCTGAAGGCGTTGTGGTGGCCGCGGATCGAGCAGATCACCGACGACGGCCGGCAGTTGCTGGCGATCCGCCGTGCGTTCTTGTCGCGGCGGGTGGCCGACGCGTACGGCCGGTACACCCAGAACCAGCTCGACCGCCGCGCAGCGGGAGCGGACCGGGCAGACCAACCGGCCAGCCGCCGTGGCGGTTTCTGCGCCTGCTCGAGCACGCCAAGTGCTTGACAGGCCGGCAGCACCCATCGGTTCCGGCACGTCCGCCTGCTGCATCAACTGCACGCACCTACGACGAGAGCCGGCAGAACGCGCCGGCGGGCGTGGTCACCGGAGATTTGGCTTTCGGCCAGGCGGTGGTCGGCCAGCGCGGGCGTGTGCTTGCTCATCGCGGGTGGAGCCGTGCGCCAGGCCGATGTCGCCGAAGCTGCTGCTCGGATGCAGCCGGTGGTGGCCGAGCCGACCCCGCAGGACCTGCACAGTCACGACGTATGCCTGTCTGGATGCCGGGTGATCGGGCACGTCACCATGGCGTACCCGTCCTGGGGCGCGGTCATGCTACTCACAACCGTGGTAGAGGGTGGTGATGAACCGGTTGCCGGGGTCATCGTCGCCGATCGGGCAGGCGACCGGCCCAGGATCAACGCCCTGCAGGTCGACATCGTCCAGCTTGGCGGCGGCGAACCGGTGTTCGAGTGCCATGACCTCCTCGTCGCCCGGAGAGCACTTCACCGCCCGGTCGATCGCCGTGCAGACCAGTGTTGTGGGTCCGCCGTCGTCCAACAGGCGCTGCGCGACGTCTACTCGCGGGGGCAACTCGACGGGCTGGCGCCGGTGCATTTCCTCGTCTCGTTGCTCGGCGAGGCCACACAGGTCGTCCACGGACCACGGCGGGGTGTGGCCGAGTAGAACCCCGGCGGTGAACGCAAACATGCTCGGTTCTCGAAGCTCTGTGAGTGCCGCCGCAAGCGCCTCGTTGGGCGCGGGCCGGTGGACTGGGGTGCCATCAGCCGGCGCCAAAGCAGGCAAATGGCTAGCATCGGCTCGCGGACCGCATGCTCGCGTTGCGTGGCCAGCATGAGTTCAATGCGGGCGGTGATGCGCCGGCCGCCCGGCTGGACACAGACTGGTCTTAGGAATGCAGGCGCTGGTGGCCTCCCGCCGTTTGCCGGCAACCAGGTCTCCGAGGCTGTCCGTAGTGCCGCCAGGCCAGAAGCGGGGCGGTTTCCTGACCTTCTCGGCGTGCTGGGCTATGCCGCAGCGGCGGCCATGTCGTGGCCATCGACCCGGGCGTCCGCTGGGTTATCGACGTAGCTCGGCGGCAGCTCGACACCGAGCACCGTTGCCCTCTGCCGCAGAGCTCCCGACGTTGCCGCGTGCCGAACGTTGCGGAGTGCCCAGCGACGGCACCGGGCCCTGGCCCTGGCCCTGGCCCAGACGATTGGACTACCCGGTGCCCGGTTAAAATCGTTACCTTCAACTTTGTCCCGCATCGGGACTACTTCCTTTGCAAGTTCCCTGGCACCAGTGACAGGCCGCGTAGCCCACCGAAATCAGCACGGGCACGTCGCGCCGGCGCGCCTCGGCGAACGCCTCGTCGGACCAGGGCCACCAGTCGACGGGGTTGTCCTTGTGCTGCAGCAGGTAGGGCGAGGTCGCGCCGGCAAGACGGTTGGCCATGCAGCCAACCTAGCCCGGCCGGAGGCCTCAGGAGGCGCCGTCCACGCGGAGCGGAATGACCTTCGGCGGCGCCGCCTGCGCGAGCTGGTTCAGCGCCGCGACGATCTTGTCGGCGGGCAGCGGGCGGCTGAAGTGGTAGCCCTGCGCGGAAGTGCAGCCCAGGGCCAGCAGCGCGGCGCGCTGGTCGGCGGTCTCGACGCCCTCGGCCACCACCCGCGCGCCCAGCCGGGCGCCCAGCTCCACCGCGCCCCGGACCACCGCGGCGGCCGCCGCGGAGTCGGTCATGTCGGTGACGAAGGACCGGTCGACCTTCAGCTCGTCCACCGTCACCCGGGTGACGAACGACAGCGACGAGAAGCCGGTGCCGAAGTCGTCGACCGAGATCTGCACGCCCATGGCCCGCAGCGCCGCGATGACCTCGTCCACCACCTCCTGGTCGCTGACCGCCACCGACTCGGTGATCTCCAGCACCAGCCGGCCCGCGCCGAGCCGGTGCCGGCGCAGCGACTCGGCGACCTGGGCCGGCAAGGTGGCGTCGAGCAGGCTGCGCGCCGACATGTTGACCGAGACGGGCAGGTCCAGGCCGTGCCCGGCCCAGTCCGCCGCGGCGGCCAGCGCGTGGTCGAGCACATAGCGGGTGAACGGGGCGAGCAGCTCGCCGTGCTCGATGGTGTCGATGAAGTCGTTCGGGCTCAGCATCCCGCGCCGGGGGTGCTGCCAGCGGATCAGCGCCTCGACGCCGGTCGGCGCGCCGGTCTGCAGGTCGACCTCGGGCTGCAGGGCGAGCACGAGCTGGTCGTCGGCACCGAGGGCGTCGTACAGCTCGGCCGGCAGGGCCAGGTGGTCGGTGCTGGTGGCGTCGCGCGCGCTGTCGTACGCGGCAACACCGACGTGCAGCTCCTTGGCCTGGTCGAGGGCGATGCCGGCGCGCCGGATCAGCTCGGCCAGGTCGGTGCCGCCCGCGCTGGAGACGGCCACCCCGACCGCGACCTCGGCGACCAGCCGCACCTCGCCGATCTCCATCGGCAGGCCGAGCTGGTCGACCAGCTCACGGGCCCGGCGTACGGCCCGGGGCAGCGGGTTCGGCACCTCGTGCAGCGGCGTCGCCGAGTCGGTGAGCGTGGCGATGGTGGGCAGCAGCACGGCGAACTCGTCGTCGCCGAGGCGGGCCACCAGTTCCTGCTCGCGGGCCAGGTCGGTGAGGCGTTCGGCCACCGTGCACAGCATCTCGTCGCCGGCGCGGTGCCCGAGGGTGCCGTTGACCTCACGGAAGTCGTTGAGGTCGAGCAGCAGCAGCCCGACCTGCCGGTCCCGGTGGAACGAGCGCAGCAGCGCGTCGCCGTCGGCGAGGAGAGCGGACCTGTTCGCCAGCCCGGTCAACGGGTCGTGCACACCGTCATGGGCGACTTTCTCTTCCAGCTGAGCCAGCCTCTCGTGCGCCGCGGCATCATGCAACGCACCGGCGAGGGCGTCGCCGTATGCGGAGACGGCAAGCTCGTCGCGGGCGACGGGCAGGGTCGGCTCGGTCAGCCACACGGTCAGCTCGCCGACCTCGGTGCCGCCGACGGTCATCGCCCGGGTGATCACGGGACCGGGCACGGCGCCCGGGGTCGGATCGTGCGAGGCGGCGTCGGCCGCATACCGGCGCGGGCTGCCGCCGCGCCGCAGGACCTCGATCTCGACGCGGCGGGCGCCGAAGACATCCAGCGCCCCGCGCAGGCCGGCCGCCGCGACGGCCAGCTCGGAGGGACCGCCCAGGGTGCGGGTGGCGCGGGCGAACGCCTCCCAGATCCGGCGTTCCTCCTCGGCGCACAGGTGGTAGCGGTAGGTCCGCTGCAGCAGCCACAGCGACGGCGGCAGGGCGAGCAGCCACAACGGCTGGTTGATCAGGGCGAACAGCGAGAGCAGCCCGACCAGCACGTTGCCGACGAACATCGGCAGCTTGGCGTGCAGGGCGCGCACGGTGATCTGCGCGGGCGGGGCGTCGCGGTGCAGCGAGAGGGTCAGCACGGCGAGGCCGAGCGTGACGATCAGGTAGGCGAACGCGCCGGCGATGAGCCCGACCTGGGCGCGGGCGCTGGCCACGGGCACGGACGGCCCGGTGACGGCGTAGGTCACGGCGGTCGCCGCCGCCGCGCCCAGGCTCAGCGAGGCGGCCAGGTGGACCAGGTCGGCCACCACCCGCTGGTCGTTGAGCCAGGTGATGACCATCCAGGCGCCGACGGCACCGAGCAGCGTGGCGGCGGGGAGCCAGCCCGGCGGTGCCAGGGCGAAGCCGAGGATGAACGCCGTCTCGCCCCAGGAGACGCTGACCGTGCCGCGGCCGACGCGGAAGCGCAGCCGCGCGAGTTGGGCGGCGGCGGCGAGCAGGACGGCCACGCCGATCGCACCGGCCGGGGAAAGCGACACGATCTCGGGCCGGTGCAGCGGGATGATCATGCCGAGCACGGCGACCGCGGCGGCCGCCACGACGACGATCGCGGTAAGGACCCGACCGGCTTTGGGTCGAGACACCGGACCGCCCTTGGCGGGGGGCCGCTCGCGCCGGCCTTCGGCCGCGGAGATGGGCTGAGATGTCATGCCACCCCCCTGCTGACCAGCAGCACTGACGGATGCACGTGCATCTGCAGTGGAGGAAGCGAGGGCTTCGAGATGGTCATCGTCAGCCCCCTTTCCGCACAGGGTGGAGGGACGTCAAAGCCCCCCGGCGGAAGGCTAAGCCAATCCGGCAGAACGCAACAGGGGTTGACGGAAGGGCGGTGTCGATGTTCCGTCGGAGACAGAACACACCACGAGGTAGTCCCGAGGGCTTGACAAAGTGGAATTGAGCCCGCGGCGGCTAGGCGCTCTCGTCGCGCCGTTCGCCGGCCGGCGGGGCGTCGTCGCGGTCCACGCCCTTGACCTCGGCATCCGTCGCCGAGGTCTCCACATCGGAGGTGTCGGCCGCGGCACCGGTGCCGCGCGGGGCGGCACCGGGACGCTGCAGGTCGGCGTCGAGCCGGGCGACCTCGGCGGCGCGCTTTACCTCCGCCGGATCGGGGAAACTGTCGGGAAGCCGACGCAAGCGCTTGTTCATGTTGCGGATCAGCAGGACTGTGCTTATGGCCATCAGCACGATGATGAACAGACCCATCGGACCGGCCAGGCCACCCGATCGGGTGTCACCGAAGTTGTTGACCGCCAGCACGACATCCATGTGGCTCACGGTACGCCTCAGCGGGCCTCGACCGACTCGCGGATGCCCGCGAACAGGTCGGACTCGGGCAGCGGGCTGTCGACCAGCGAGCGGACCAGCTCGAAATCCTCGGTCGGCCAGACCTTCTGCTGGAGCTCCATCGGCACGTGGAACCAGAAGCCGTCCGGGTCGACCTGGGTGGCGTGGGCCCGCAGCGCGTCGTCGCGCACCTCAAAGTACTCGCCGCACTCGATCCGCGTGGTGATCTTGTCGCCGCGGTCCGGCCGGTCGTCGCTGCGCTTCAGCCACTCGACATATGGCGACTCCAGGCCGGCCGCGAGCATGCCCTCGTGCAGGGCCATCAGCCGGGCCCTGGTCCAGCCCGAGTTGTAGTAGAGCTTCAGCGGCTGCCACGGCTCACCCAGCTCGGGGTGCTGCTCCGGGTCACCGGCCGCGTCGAAGGCCACCACGGAGATGTTGTGGCACATGATGTGGTCGGGGTGCGGATAGCCGCCGTTCTCGTCATAGGTGGTCATGACGTGCGGCTTGAACTCGCGGATCAGCTTGATCAGCGGGATCGCGCCCACGGCCGGGTCGACCAGGCCGAAACAGCCCTCGGGCAGCGGCGGCAGCGGGTCGCCCTCGGGCAGGCCGGAGTCGATGAAGCCCAGCCAGGCCTGATCGACGCCGAGGATCGCGCGCGCCTTCTCCATCTCGGCGCGGCGGATGTTGGAAATGTCGGCCAGCACCTCGGGCCGATCCATCTTGGGGTTGAGCACGCTGCCGCGCTCGCCACCCGTACACGTCGCGACCAGCACCTCGACGCCCTCGGCGACATAGCGGGCCATCGTGGCCGCGCCCTTGCTGGACTCGTCGTCGGGGTGCGCGTGCACCGCCATGAGACGCAACTGCTCAGCCACTGATTTCTCCCTCGACCGGGCCTGTCTTCAGGACCCCCGGTACCGGCTGCGAAGATGGACTTGGCCATTCTGGCCGATGGCACCGACAAAATTCGCAGGAGAGGTCCCCCTGGTGAGCGAGACGCGCGCCACAGCTCCGGTATTCCCGCCGGGCCGCTACGGGCGGCGCCGCGACGGGCGCCGCCGGCTGCTGCTGCCCGCCGTGCTCGCCGTGCTGGTCGGGATCGCGGCCGTCTTCCTGGTGATCCGGCTCTACGGCCAGTATGGCGACCCGAACTACGACGCGCAGATCGTCGGCTGGTCGGACGTGACCGACAAGCAGATGACGATCCGCTTCACCGTCCGGGTGCCGGCCGGCGGCTCCGCGACCTGCGGCCTGCTGGCCAGGGACTACGCCGCCGCGGAGGTGGGCCGCCGGACGGTGACGGTCACCGCGGCGAAATCGGCGACCCGCATCGAGGCCAGTGAGGTCGTCACGACGACGGCCCGGGCCTCGGTCGGCGAGGTCGTCCGGTGCGCTGCCGCGGGCTGACCGATCGGGGCCCGTGCACACCGCTGGTAAGCTTAGTGATTCGCTCCGTACGCCTGTTCGTCCCACCCGTACGTTCAAGGAGAAGAGTCTGTGACCAGTTCAGAGGCGTCGAAGACCTGGCTCTCCCAGGACGCTTACGACCGGCTGCAGGCCGAGCTGGACGAGTTGATCGC
>Ga0307516_10003207_pt1 | contig 21235 bp, 17 predicted proteins | sample 19_EM_MG_FD_203310 | JGI IMG/M metagenome (GOLD analysis project Ga0307516, IMG submission 203310) | Populus trichocarpa ectomycorrhiza microbial communities from riparian zone in the Pacific Northwest, United States - 19_EM | ecosystem: Host-associated > Plants > Roots > Unclassified | place... | reverse complement strand
CGCGCTCGGCCGCCTGCTCGCCGAGGAAGGCTCGCAGCGCGAACGCACGCGCGCGCTGGCCGACGCGATCGACCTGGTGCCCGACGATCTCGACACCTTGCGCATCGAGTGCTTCGACATCAGCCACACCGCCGGCGAGGCGACGCAGGCGTCGTGCGTGGTCTACGAAGGCCACAAGATGCAGAGCTCGCAATACCGCCGCTTCAACATCACCGGCATCATCGGCGGTGACGACTACGCCGCGATGCGCCAGGTGCTGACGCGCCGCTACTCGCGCTTCGGCGTGGCGCCCGCGGTCGCCGCGGACAGCGTCGACGTGCAACCGGACTCGTCGGAAGACGCCGCGGTCGATGCGTTGGCGATCGTCGCGCAGGACGAGGCGGCCGACGCGCAATCCGATCCGCTGACGGGCGCCCCGCTGGCGGCCGAGAGCGCGGGCAGCGAGGAAACCTTGGTGGATCCGGCGCTGGCCGAACCGGCGGCCGCGGCCGCGGAGACGAAGAAGCCGTCCAGCGCCCGCCTGCCCGACCTCGTGCTGGTGGACGGTGGCCGCGGCCAGGTCTCGATGGCGCGCGAGGTGTTCCAGTCGCTGGGGCTCGACATCTCGCGCATCATCGGCGTGGAGAAGGGTGAAGGCCGCAAGGTGGGCCTCGAGGAACTCGTCTTCGCCGACGGCCGCGAGAAGCTGACGCTGCCGGCCGACTCCGCCGCGCTGATGCTGGTGGCGCAGATCCGCGACGAGGCGCACCGCTTCGCGATCACGGGCATGCGCGCGAAACGCGCGAGCGTTCGCACGGGCACCGGCAGCAGCAAGCTGGAAGAGATCGCCGGCATCGGCGCGAAAAAGCGCGCGAAGTTGTTACAGCGTTTTGGCGGTGTCCGCGGCGTCGGGGCCGCGAGCGTTGAGGAGTTGATGGCCGTCGATGGCATTTCGCGAACCCTGGCCGAGGAGATCTACCGTGCCCTGCACTGAACAAGAAATCGCGACGCGCCCGCCCGGCCGCCTGCGTCGTGTCGCCGCCTGGCTGGGGCTGTGCGCGCTGTCGGCCTGCCAGGCGCCGGCGCCGCAGCCCGTCGCGCGCGCCCCGGCGCCTGCCCCGCGCGTGACGCCCGCGCCGGCCCCCGCGCCCACACCCGCGCCGTACACGCGTCCTGCGCGCACGGCCGAGGAGTACAAGCGCCAGATGGGGCTGCGGCTGGTCACGGCCAACCCGAACATCACCTATAGCAAGCGGGCGCCCGACGTCCTGATGGGGATCCCCGTCCTCGAGGTGGAGGTGAACGGGGATGGCAGCGTGCGTCACATCAGCGTCGTCCGCACCCCCCCGGAAGCCGCCGAGACGGTGCAGGTCGCCATCGACGCCATCAAGCGGGCCGCGCCGTTCGGCGATCCCTCGCAGGTGCCCAGGCCCTGGAAGTTCCTGCAAGTGTTCCTGTTCGACTACGAGGGCCGCTTCAAGCCGAAGGTTCTCGATTGAGGCCGCCAACCTCCTGAGCGCACCCCTGCGGACACCCACATCCTCGCGTCACGCATTGCAAGGCAGAATGGCCCGATGTTCTTCACGATCCCCACTCTGCTGACCTGGGCGCGCATCGTCGCGATTCCGCTGATCGTCGGCGTCTTCTACCTGCCGATCGCGGATCCGATGCGCAACCTGATCGCCACGGTGCTGTTCGTGGTGACCGCGCTGACCGATTGGCTCGACGGCTATCTCGCGCGCAAGCTCAACCAGACGTCGGCCTTCGGCGCCTTCCTGGATCCGGTGGCTGACAAGTTCCTCGTCTGCGCGGCGCTGCTGGTGCTCGTCCACCTGAATCGTTGCAACGCGCTGCTGGCGCTGGTGATCATCGGCCGCGAGATCGCGATCTCGTCGCTGCGCGAGTGGATGGCCCAGATCGGTGCATCCAAGAGCGTTGCCGTGCACATGCTCGGCAAGTGGAAGACCACGATGCAGATGGTCGCGATCCCGTTCCTGCTGTTCGACGGCCTGCTGTTCGGGCTGATCGACACCCGCCTGTGGGGAACCTGGCTGCTGGTCATCGCGGCCGTGCTGACGATCTGGTCGATGGTCTATTACCTGCAGAAGGCCATCCCGGAAATCCGCGCCAAGGCTCGTTAGGGGTTTCCCGCGTCGGCGCTCATCTGTTGGATGGAAGAATCAAGCTCTCGGGAAGCGAGGATCACATCCGAGCCAAACCGAGCTCCCCCTCGGGAGGAGCGTGGGGGCATAGTTACATAACGAAAGCCAATACAATCCGCCTCTCCCTTGACACTGTCAGGGCACAAGGTCTGTAATCATCCGTGGCCGTCGAGGCCAACGTTTTTTTCGGCGTGGCGCCAGTTTTCCAGGCGTTCCGCCGCGGTCGGTCAGGACCGCATTCATCAAACAATCGCCAGCGTATTTTCGAGAGGGGGTTCCTTCGTGAACAAGTCTGAATTGATCGAACACATCGCCCGCCAGGCCGACATCTCCAAGGCCGCGGCGACGCGTGCGCTGGAGGCTGTCATCGGCGGCGTGAAGACCACCTTGAAAAAAGGTGGCAGCGTGTCGATCGTCGGGTTCGGCACCTTTGCCGTGACCAAGCGCGCCGCGCGTGTCGGCCGCAATCCGCGCACCAACGAACCCATCAAGATCAAGTCGGCCAAGGTGCCGAAGTTCCGTCCGGGCAAGGGCCTGAAGGACGCGGTCAACTGATTCAAGCAGCGCCGTCCGCATCCGGGCAGGCGCTGCGAACCAGGGTTCCAGCGGGTGCTTAGCTCAGTTGGTAGAGCAGCGCCCTTACACGGCGTAGGTCGGCGGTTCGAGCCCGTCAGCACCCACCACCCCACTCGATCGAATCTTCGGGTCCGATCGAACCAGGCGAACTCCGGCACCCGAGTTCGCCTTTGTCGTTTTGTCGTCTGCGGTTTGCCCGTCCTGTTCCAAGAGGCTTTTCATGTTTGATTTCGTCCGGTCGCACAACCGTATCCTGCAGGTGGTCCTCGGCCTCGTCATCATTCCGACGTTCGGTTTCGTAGGCCTTCAAAGCTATATGCAGTCCAACGAGGAGGCCGTCGCGGTCGCCTCGGTGGACGGCCGCGACGTCACGCGCGCCGAATGGCAACAACAGCGCCGCACGGACGTCGACACGATCCGCACGCGCAACCCGAAGGTGGACCTGAAGCTGCTCGACACGCCCGAGTTCCAGCGCCAGTCGCTCGACTCGCTGGTGCGCGAGCGCGTGATGCACGCCGCCGTCGTGCACGAGGCGCTGGCGGTGAGCGACGAGCGCATCCTCAACGAATACAGGAACGACCCGCAGTACGAACAGCTGCGCTCGATGACCAAGGAACAGCGCGACGCCTTCCTGGCCGCGCGCGGGATGAGCGGCAACCTGCTGTTCCAGAACATCGGCGAGCAGCTCACGCGCTCGCAGGCCCTGCGCGGCGTCGTCGACAGCGGCTTCGTGCCGGCATCGTCCAGCAAGGCGGCCTTCGACGCGCTGTTCGACACGCGCGACATCCAGTGGCAACGCTTCGACGTCAAGGACTACGCCGCCGCGATCCAACCCACCGACGCGCAGGTCGAGGCCTACTACAAGGCCCACAGCGCCGCGTTCTTCGCGCCCGAGCAGGCGAAGATCGAGTACCTGGTGCTGGACGCCCCGGCGCTGCAGGCGCAGGTCAAGGCCGACCCGACCTTGGTGCAGGAGTACTACAAGAACAACGCGAAGCTCTACTCGACGCCCGAAGAGCGCCGCGCCAGCCACATCCTGGTCAACGTCGCGCCCAACGCGACGCCGGCCGACATCGACAAGGCGAAGGCGCAGGCTGAAGGCGTGCTGGCCGAGGTGCGCAAGAACCCGGCCGCGTTCGCGGACATCGCGAAGGCGAAGTCGCAGGACAGCGGCTCCGCGGCGCAGGGCGGCGACCTCGACTTCATGACCAAGGGCGCGATCCCGGGCGCGTTCAGCGACACGCTGTTCGCGATGAAGGACGGCGACATCAGCAACGTCGTGCGCAGCGATGCCGGCTTCCACATCATCAAGCTGAGCGGCGTGCGCGGCGGCGCCGTCAAGCCGTTCGAGGAAGTGAAGTCGCAGATCGAGGAACTGCTGAAGACGCAACAGGCCCAGAAGCTGTACACCGCCGAGGCGGAGAAGTTCATCAACGCCGTGTTCGAGAAGTCCGAGAGCCTCGACCCCGCGGCCAAGGAATTCCAGCTCGTCAAGCAGACGGCCACGGTGATGCGCCAGCCCGCGGCCGGTGCCACCGGCCCGCTCGCCTCGCCCAAGCTGCTGTCGGCCGTGTTCGCCACCGACTCGGTCAAGAACAAGCACAACACCGAAGCCGTCGAGACGACGCAGGGGCAGCTCGTGGCCGCGCACGTCGTCGAGTACTCGCCGCAGCACACGCGTGCGCTGGCCGAAGTCCACGACCTGGTGGTCGAGGCCCTGCGCGCCGACATGGCCGCCACCGCCGCGAAGAAGGATGGCGAGGCCCGCGTGGCCGCGGCCGTCAAGGATCCGGCGCTGGCCTTGCCGCTGACCGCCACGGTGAGCCGCTTCCAGCCGTCGCGCGAAGTGCCGCGCGAAGTGACCGAGGCGGCCCAGAAGGCCAGTCTCGCCAAGGGCCCGGTCGCGCTGGGTGTCGCGCTGCCCGGCGGTGGCTACGCCGTGGTGCGCGTGCTCAAGTCGACGCCGCACGTGCCCACCGCGACCGAGACGGAGCAGGCCAAGGCGGCCGTGTCCAACGCGTTCGAGGACGCCGAGGCGCAGGCCGTCTACGAATCGTTGAAGACCCGCTACAAGGTCAAGTACTTCGACGACCGTATCGCCAAGGTCACGTCGCAGGCCGCATCGGCCGCCAACTGAAAAAAGACGCTATAATCTTTGGTTCCGGTGGTGGCTATAGCTCAGTTGGTAGAGTCCCAGATTGTGATTCTGGTTGTCGTGGGTTCGAGTCCCATTAGCCACCCCACCTGACACCGCGAAAAAAAGCTCCCGAGAACCTCGGGAGCTTTTTTTTCGTCTTCGCCGATCTTCGGGGGGGCGGGTACTCCGCACGCAATCACGCGCCGTGTCATCCTGCGCGAAGTCGCAGGATCCACGCTGGCGAATGATGTCGCCGCAGGGTGGATTCCGCGACTGCGCGCGGAATGACGAGGCGAGATGGTCGGCTTCACGGCGACTTGGTGCTCTCCCCGCAGATCGGCGATGAACCTTTTTCGTCCGCGACTGACCGCACGGTCAGGCCGATCATCTCCTCGGCGCTCATGGCCCCATCCCATCAGAAGGAGGGCTGGCGGCACCCCCGGCCCGCCGGTTGCCACGGGCGAGCCGACTCGCCACGAAACCGGGAATTCCATGCCTCGCCCCATCGAAGACTACGCCCTGATCGGCAACCAGGAGACCGTCGCGTTGGTCGCCCGCGATGGCTCGATCGACTGGATGGGCATGCCGCGCTTCGACAGCCCGGCCTGCTTTTCCGCCTTGCTCGGCACGCCGGAGCACGGCCGCTGGTTGCTCGCGCCGGCCAGCGCGGACGTGCGCGTGACGCGCGCGTACCGCGATGGCTCCATGGTGCTGGAGACGCGCTTCGCGACGGCCGAGGGCGAGGTCTGCGTGATCGATTTCATGGAGCGGCGCGCCGGCGTGTCCGACCTGATGCGCATCGTGCGCGGCACGCGCGGGCGCGTTGCGATGCGCACCGAACTGGTCGTGCGCTTCGACTACGGCGCGGTGGTGCCGTGGGTCTCGCGCCAGGACGACGGCCGCCTTCACTTCACCGCCGGTCCGGATCGACTGACACTGGCCACGCCGGTGGAGTTGCGCGGCGAGGGCATGCGCACGGTCGGCGAGTTCGACGTGGCTGCCGGCGAGGAGGTGGCGTTCGCCCTGTCGTGGTCGCCTTCGTGGCGCGAAGACCTGCCCGCGCCCGACGTGGTCGAGGCGCTGTCGCAGGTGGAGGCTCGATGGGAGGCGTGGTCGGCGCGCCTGCCCCAGGGCGACCAGGTCTCGGAAGCGGTGCGGCGTTCGCTGGTCACGCTCAAGGCGCTCGCGCATTGGGAGACGGGCGGCATCGTCGCCGCCGCCACCACGTCGCTGCCCGAGAAGATCGGCGGCACGCGCAACTGGGACTACCGCTACTGCTGGCTGCGCGATGCCACGTTCACGCTCTACGCGCTGCTGGAGCTGGGCTTCGTCGACGAGGCCGAGGCCTGGCGTGCCTGGCTGGTGCGCGCGGTCGCGGGAAGTCCGGACGACCTGCAGATCATGTACGGCGTGGCCGGCGAGCGCCGCCTCGACGAATTCGAGCTGTCCTGGCTGCCGGGCTACGAGAACTCCGCGCCGGTGCGCATCGGCAACGCGGCCGCGGGACAGGTGCAGCTCGACGTCTACGGCGAGGTGCTGGACGCGCTGTATGTCGCGCGCAAGGCCGGGCTGGCGTTCGACGCCACGAGCTGGTCGCTGGAGTGCGCGATGGTGCGGCACCTGGAGACGATCTGGGACCAGCCCGACGACGGCATCTGGGAGGTGCGCGGCGGACGCCGCCACTTCACCCACTCCAAGGTGATGGCCTGGGTCGCGTTCGACCGCGCCGTCCGCTCCGCGACCGAGTTCGGCCTCGATGGGCCGGTGGATCACTGGCGCGAGGTGCGCGACGCGATCCACGCGCAGGTGTGCGAACGCGGCTTCGACACCGCGCAGAACTCGTTCGTGCAGTCGTATGGCTCGAGCGCGCTGGACGCGAGCCTGCTGCTGATCGCCGTCGTCGGTTTCCTGCCGCCTGACGATGCGCGCATCCGCGGCACGCTCGCCGCGATCGAGCGCGGGCTCCTGCGCGACGGTCTCGTGCTGCGCTACGACACCGGCGACTCCAAGGACGGCCTGCCCCCGGGCGAAGGCGCGTTCCTGGCATGCAGCTTCTGGCTCGCCGACAACTGGCTGCTGCAGGATCGCGACGACGAGGCGCGCGCCTTGTTCGATCGCTTGCTCACCTATCGCAACGACGTGGGGCTGCTGGCCGAGGAATACGACCCGGTCGCCCGGCGCCAGCTCGGCAACTTCCCGCAGGCGTTCTCGCACCTCGCGCTGATCAACACGGCCACCGGCCTGGCCGGGCGCGCGGGCACCATGCATCAGCGCTGCGCGGGCAGCAGCGCGACCGAGGGCGCGCCGGTGTCGACGAAGCGATGAGCGGCGGCGCGAGTGTCTCGTCCGGGACGCCACGCCGCGGCCCGCAGTGATTGAATACCGACTCCGGGATCGCTCCGGCGATCCTGTCCTGATGGAGCATCCGATGACCGGCCAATACTCGACGAAGACGCGCGACCTGCTGCAGCGCCTCAGCGCATTCTTCGACCAGCACATCTACCCCAACGAAGAGCGCTACCTGCGCGAGGTCGAGGCCAATCGTCGCGCCGGCGACGCATGGGTGCCGTCCAGGGTCATCGACGAGCTCAAGCCGATCGCGCGCCGCGCGGGCCTGTGGAACCTGTTCCTGCCGCACCCGTACGAAGGGCAGGGCGGCACCTCCAACCTCGACTACGCGCCGCTGTGCGAGCTGATGGGCCGCGTGATGTGGTCGGGCGAGGTGTTCAACTGCTCCGCGCCCGATACCGGCAACATGGAGACGCTGGAGCGCTACGCCACCGACGCGCAGAAGCAGCGTTGGCTGAAGCCGCTGCTGGCCGGCGAGATCCGTTCCGCCTTCCTGATGACCGAGCCCGCCGTGGCCTCGTCGGACGCCACCAACATCCAGTGCACGATCCGCCGCGAAGGCGACGAGTACGTGATCAACGGCCGCAAGTGGTTCAGCTCCGGCGCCGGCAACCCGCGTTGCGCGATCTTCATCGTGATGGGCAAGACCGACACGAGCGCACCGCGCCATGCGCAGCAGTCGATGGTGCTGGTGCCGCGCGACGCGCCGGGCGTGACGGTGATGCGTCCGCTGACGGTGTTCGGCTACGACGACGCGCCGCACGGCCACATGGAGGTCAACCTCGACAACGTGCGCGTGCCCGTGTCCGGCATCCTGCTGGGCGAAGGCCGCGGCTTCGAGATCGCGCAAGGCCGGCTGGGCCCGGGCCGCATCCATCACTGCATGCGCTCGATCGGCGCGGCAGAGCGCGCGCTCGAGTCGATGATCGACCGGCTGTCGGATCGCGTCGCGTTCGGCAAGCCGTTGTCGGAGCAGTCGATCTGGCACGAGCGCATCGCCGAGTCGCGCTGCATGATCGACCAGGCGCGCCTGCTCACGCTCAATGCGGCGTACAAGATGGACACGGTGGGCAACAAGGAGGCGCGCTCCGAGATCGCGATGATCAAGGTGGTGGCGCCCAACATGTCGTGCAAGATCGTCGACTGGGCGATCCAGGCGCACGGCGCGGCCGGCGTCAGCGGCGACTTCTGGTTGGCCGACGCCTACGCGCAGCAGCGCACCGTGCGCATCGTCGACGGGCCGGACGAGGTGCACCGCAACGCGATCGCGAAGATCGAGATCGCCCGGCGCACCGCGGCCAGGCTGCCGAAGACGGCGGCCTGACGCTCAGCGGCGATCACCCTCGGGCCGGCCACCGCGTTCGCCGCCCTGCGGATGCTTCTCCGCGTTGCCGCGCGCCTCGCCACGCGGTTCACCGCGTGGCGGGGCGCCCGCATTGGTCTGCCCTTCGGGCCGCATCGCCGGACCCGGACGCACGGGCTGCGCGCGCATCTGCGGTGGCTGGCGCACGTGTTCCACCTGCGGGTCGCCGAAGCCGCCCGGCCGTGGCGTCGCGGCCGTCGGCGGCGTGCCGTGGTTGTTGCCCATGCGTTGCTCGGGCATGCCGATCGCGCGGTGCTCGTGATCCATCTGCTCGGGCGTCGGGTTGCCGTGCTGCGCACCTTCCCAGCGGCGTTGGCTGGGGGTGGGCTGCTGGCGATAGTGCGAATTGCCACCGTTGAAGCTTTCGGAATGCGGTGGACGCATCGCCACCGGCTGGTGATAGACGTTGTGCGCGCGGCCCGAGGGGATGTTGTTGACGGCGCTGTTGTAGCGGAAATGACCCCGGTCCCAGCGTCCACCCCAGTAGCCTGAGCCGGTGTAGCCGTAGCCGTAATTGAGGCCGCCGTAGTAGCCCACGTGCGAGCCCCAGTAGCCGCGGTGCCAGAAGTAGCCGCCAGTCGTGAAGGCCCAGTAGCCCGGCGTCCACAACAGGCCCTGCGAGGGCGGCATCACCCAGGTCCCCGGCACCCAGATGTAGTCGCCGCTGCCGGGATCCCAGGCCCAGTAGCCCGGCGTCCAGAGGTAGCCATCGCCGGGAATCGGCGGCTGCGCGTAGAGCGGCAGCGGCGGCGGGGCGATGGTGACGGACACGGAGACCTGCGACCACGCGGACAGCGGCGCCAGCAGGGCGAGGCCGAGTGCGAGAGCAGTGCGCTTGAAGACGGTGGGGGTCATCGGACGGCCTTTGGAGTCGGAAAAAACTGCGCAGCGCGAAGTGGCGGTGCTCGGCAGTCATTGCAGCAATCCGTGCGCCCGTCGCGCCGGCTTTACCTGTCTTGACGTGCTCGACGCACCGCCTCGATCGGATTGCCGCTCAGGGCGCGATGGCGCAGCGCCTGCATCCGTCGTTCACGCCGTTCGCACGGGCTCCTGGCCGGGCGCGCCCCGCGCGTGCACCGCCGTCGCCAGCAGCACGGCGGCCGCGGCGCCGAACGCCGACACGCCGAACGGATTCTCGGCAATGGCGCCGGCCACCTGCTGCAGCGCGTCCGGGCTCACCTGTTCGACGAAACGCGCCAGCTCGAACACCTGCTCGCGCGTGAAGTGGCCCAGTTCGTCGATCGGCAGCGCGGAACCGAGCGTGCTCGCGCGATTGAGCAATCCGGCGAACGCGCCCGAGGCGACGGCCACGAGCGCCAGCGGGCCCAGCGGCCGCAGCAGCGTCGCGACGATGCGCGAGCGTTGCACGGCGCCGGCGCCGGCATACAGGCGCGAGGCGAGGCGGGCGGCGCGCGTGCGCTCCTTGCGGTCGCCGGGTTGCCGGGTCTGGATCCCGAGCGCCGTGGCCCGGCGCGTGACCTCGGCCTCCAGGGCCGTGTCGATGTCGATGTTCATCGGTCTTTCTCCACCATGTGTCTTGCAGGGATGGAGTGGCCCGCGCGGCCCGGGTTCCGCGATGGCGCGTATGCCAATGTAAATGAGCGAACGCCGCGAGCGAGGCTGTCGCGGCGCTGTCACGCAGGTTCACGCCGTGGTCACAGCGCCCCTGCGCGTCAAGGCACGCCGATCTCCGTCTCGACTTCCCCCCGCAGCCGCGTGTCCGCGTGCACCTTCAGGATCGGCCAGACGCGTCCGATCATCGTCTTCGCGCCCGCGGGGTCGCCGTTGCGCACCATCGCCAGCGCACAGGCGCCGCTGCACAGCGCGAGCGAAGTCCAGCCGGCGGGCGAGGCAATCTGCAGGAAGCCTTCGACGCCCCGCATCAACGTCGCCTCGGCGGACGGCTTGTCGTTGCGCAACTCGACGAGCCCGCGCGCCCACCACACGAAAGGACGGCCGTGCACCTGCAGGGCCTCCATGTCGATGCCCGAGAGCAGGTCCTGCGCCTGCACCAGGTCGCCCAGGCGCGCGTGCGCCAGCGCATAGTCGACGCGGCGCGACGGATCGTCGGGCGTCGCCTCCCAGGCCTCGCGCATGCAGGCGATGAAGCCGTCGTAGTCCTTGACGGCGCTGTACAGGAGGGCCGTGCGAGCCGGGAACTGGCCGATCGGCAGCGTCGGGCGCACCGCCTCCAGCCCGGCCAGCACGCCCTCCAGGGGCTCGCCCTGGCGCACGCGGATCTGCGCGTCGTAGAACGGGATCTGCATCGCGATCGTTCCCGGATGCTTCTTGCGCGCAAATCGATCGAGCATGCGCCGCGCCTCGTTCCATTCGCCGAGGGCCAGTGCCTGCTGCAGGCGCTGGAAGTAGCGCGAGTAGCGGTGGCTCCAGGCGGGGAGACCGAACGTGGCCGCGATCACCGCAGCGCCCAGCACGGCCGGCCACGCAAGGCCCGACGCGAGGCCTGCGACGATCAGCGCGACAGCCCCGAGGATGAACCAGCGGGCGCGGCGCGCGACCTCGATCAGCAGGGTCTTCAGTCCGGGTCGCGCGCGCACTTTCAGCTCGAACGCCGCCATCCGCGCGGCCTGGGCCTGATTCATCGCGGGGCGATGGGTGCGCGTGGCCGCGTCGGCGGGTGACTCGTGCAACTCGATTTCCACGAGCCCCGAGGCCTTGAGCCGGGCGACGGCCTCCTGGGCCGTGCTCGCGTCGACGTAGCCGGTGACCGCGGCGCCGGCGCCGTTCGTGGCCTTGTAGAGGATCTGGGGCATCGCGCCGAGTCTATGCGACCGGCATTCGCGATGGGCCATCGCGGTGATGGAAGATCGTCTGCATCTGTTACCGGCCGCGAACGCGCACCTGGATCTGTCGACCGCGAGGAACGCGGTTCACATGCTGCGAGGCAGGGGTGGCCGCGTCCCCTGTCCGAGCGCCCGTTCTAGGGGATGCCATGCGCTCCCGCGAGGCCTATAACCGAGCGCGGCGACCAGTCGGATCGGTTCAACGGACCGTCGGCCTGGAACGCGCCCATCCGACCTGGAAGTTCGCGGATTCCGCGTCGAATCGAGCGTGCCGTCATGGCATTCCTCATCATTCAACCCTTCAAGGAGATCCTCATGAAATCGGAAAGCAGGAGCGCGTTCCAGCAGCAGGTCATCGAACAGCTGGTGGAGAGCAAGGCGATCAATCTCGACGCCGTCGGCGCCGTCTTCAGCAAGTTCGGCCAGGAGGCCTTGCTGCGTGGCGAGACGCTGGTGCAGATCATCAACCGCCAAGCGACGTGGGCGTGCGGCTGGCCCGGTCCGGAACTCGACATCGGCCAGATCACGCGCCGCCAGGCGGAGTGATCGCTGCGTCGGCCGGGGGCGCCCCGCTCCGGCCGGAGCCGTCGCCGGAAGACGCTGCGGCGCCTTCCTGGCGACGCGACGATCTCGTGCAGCGCCTGCACCGGGCGCTCGCACTGGCCAGTCGCACGCTGGACGCCGCGCAGGCGCGCGACGAACGCGCCACCGACGACGCCCTGCCAGCGTCGGTGCGGCCCCTGGTACTCGCAAAAGTCGTCGCCGAGGCCGGCATCCTGCTGCGCTGCGCCGCGCGGGCCAGCGCCGAAGACGGCGCCCTGGCCAAGGCCGTCGATGCCCTCGCGAGCCAGCTTGCATCGCTGGCTCGAGGCGAGCCCGTGCTGGTGCGCCTGTGCTGCGAGCCCGCCTGCGCCATCGAGCACGCGACCGCGCATCTCTACCTGGCCGACATCGGCTATCGCGACGATGCGTTCGGCCGCTTCCTGCAGGAGATCCTCGACGGCGAACGCGCCGGCGGCGCGGAGCGCCTGCCCAACCACGTGCTGGAGCATCACTGGCTCGAGCAGATCCGGTCCGGCGCGGCCGCCACGCAACCGATCGACGCGGCACTGCTGGCCGCCACGTGCGTCGGTGCGCCGCTGGACGTGCTCGGGGCGTCGACACTGGACCTGTACGCCTTTACCCACGTGATCCTGTACGCGACGGATATGGGGCGCCGCGGCGCCCCGTGGCCGCGTCCCGTCGACGAGATCGCGGCGGAGGCCGAGGCCGCGCTGGGGGCCGCGCTGGACGCCGACAACTTCGACCTGGCCGCCGAACTGCTCTGGACGTGGCCGATGCTGGGCCTGCCCTGGAGCCCGGCCGCGAACTTCGCCTTCCAGGTGCTCGCGGCGGCGCAGGACGTTCACGGTTTCCTGCCCGGCCCGCAGTACGCGGACCTGGCGCCTGCGCAGCGCGACGACGGCGTGCTGCGCACCTCGTATCACGCCAACATCGTCCTGGGCATTCTCTGCGCCGTCGCGCTGCTGCCCGGTCGCGCACCCGCGCAAGCGATTCCCGTCGCACCGTTGGACGCGCCGCCTGTCGATGGCTTGCTGCGCCTGCTGGCGCCGTCCTCGCGCTCGCCGCGCTGGCTCGCGATGCAGGCCGCGCTGGAGCCGAGCCGGCGCGCGGCGTTGGCGCCGCTCATGCTGGGCATCGTCCTGCGGCGCGCCGCGGCCGCCCACGATATCGAGCGCGTTCGCAGCGGGCTGCAGGCCGCGCTCGAAGGCGACTGGGCCGACGGGCCCGTCGTCGGCCAGGCGCTGGCGCTGCTGCGCCGTGTCACGGCGCTCGCGCGATGGCGCCATGCGATGCCGAACGACGCGCCACGGCTTGCGCCCGACTGAAACGGCCTGCGAACGGCCAGACGAGCGTCCACCAAGCGCGGGTCGGGCTCGATAGTTGCCCTCGGTCTCGGTCGACATCCGGGAACCGCACGAGGACTCCGCCTTGCAAACGCCGGCCTGGCAACATGGCGTGCTCGACCCGCAAGGGCCGATCGCCGCCGCCGAACGCACGATCCTGTTGAACGCCACGGTCATCATGCTGGCCGTCGTGGTCCCCGTGATCCTGATGACGCTGGCCTTCGCGTGGTGGTTCCGCGCGGGCAACAAGTGGGCGCGCCGGCTGCCCGAGTGGGCCTGGTCCGGGCCCGTGGAGGTCACCGTCTGGGCCATCCCGACGCTGGTCGTCCTGTTCCTGGGCGGCATCGCCTGGATCGGCGCGCACGATCTCGACCCGGCCAGGCCGCTGGCCTCGAAGGCCGCGCCGCTGGAAGTGCAGGTCGTGTCGCTGGACTGGAAGTGGCTGTTCATCTACCCCGCGCAAGGCGTCGCCAGCGTGAACCGGCTCGTGGTGCCTGCCGGCACGCCGCTGCGCCTGCAACTGACGTCCGCCAGCGTGATGAACAGCTTCTTCGTGCCGCAGCTCGGCTCGCAGATCTACACGATGCCCGGCATGACGACGACGCTGCACCTGCAGGCCGACCGGCCGGGGTCGTATGCCGGACTGTCGGCGCAGTTCAGCGGCGACGGCTTTTCGGACATGCGCTTCGACGCCGTCGCGCTGCCTGCGGCGGCCTTCGCGCAGTGGCTCGCGAGCGCGCGCGCCGACCCGGACACGCTCGATGCGCCCGCCTACACCGCGCTCGCGCGGCCGGGCGTCGCGGCTTCCGCGGCGACGTTCGGCCATGTGGCGCCGGGGATGTTCAAGGCGATCCTCGCGACCTCGGTGAAGCAGGCAACGCCCGCGCCGTCCATGGCGATGGAGTGACATGTTCGGACGATTGACCTGGGACGCGTTTCCCGTGCACGACCCGATCCCGCTGTTCGCCGCGGGCTTCGTCCTGCTGGTGCTGGCCGGCGTGCTGCTGCTCGTCACCGTCAAGGGCTGGTGGCCGACGCTGTGGCGCGACTGGATCACCAGCGTCGACCACAAGCGCGTCGGCGTGATGTACGTGCTGCTCGCGCTGGTGATGCTGGTGCGCGGCTTCATCGACGCACTGATGATGCGCTCGCAACTGGCGCTGGCCGCCGGACACGCCCCCGGGTACCTGCCGCCGGCGCACTACGACCAGATCTTCTCGGCGCACGGCACGATCATGATCTTCTTCGTGGGCATGACCTTCATGGTCGGCCTGATGAACTTCGCGGTGCCGTTGCAGATCGGCGCACGCGACGTCGCGTTCCCGGTGCTCAACTCGGTCAGCTTCTGGCTCACCGCGGCGGGCGTGCTGCTGGTCAACGTGTCGCTGGTGGTGGGCGAGTTCGCGCGCACCGGCTGGCTGGCCTATCCGCCGCTGTCCGAACTCGCGTTCTCGCCGGGCGTCGGTGTGGACTACTACCTGTGGGCGCTGCAGATCTCCGGCGTCGGCACGCTGCTCTCGGGCATCAACCTCACCACCACGATCCTCAAGATGCGCACGCCGGGCATGGGCTATTCGCGCATGCCCATCTTCACGTGGACGGCGCTGGCGTCCAACCTGCTGATCATCGCGGCGTTCCCCATCCTCACCGCGACGCTGGGCATGCTGCTGCTCGATCGCTACCTCGGCTTCCACTTCTTCACGAACGAGGCCGGCGGCAACGCGATGATGTACGTCAACCTCATCTGGGCCTGGGGCCATCCGGAGGTCTACATCCTGATCCTGCCGGCCTTCGGCATCTTCTCGGAGGTGATCGCCACCTTCTCCGGCAAGCCGCTGTTCGGCTACCGCTCGATGGCGATCGCGACGATGGCGATCTGCATGCTGTCGTTCATGGTGTGGCTGCACCACTTCTTCACGATGGGCGCGGGCGCCGACGTCAACGGCTTCTTCGGCATCGCTACGACCATCATCGCGGTGCCCACCGGCGTGAAGATCTTCAACTGGCTGTTCACCCTCTACGGCGGCACGCTCAGGTTCGAGACGCCGCTGCTGTGGGCGATCGGCTTCATCGTGACCTTCGTGGTCGGCGGCGCCAGCGGCGTGCTGCTGGCCATCCCGCCGGCCGATTTCCAGTTGCACAACAGCCTGTTCCTCGTCGCGCACTTCCACAACGTGATCATCGGCGGCGTGGTCTTCGGGGCCTTCGCGGGCTACACGTACTGGTTTCCCAAGGCGTTCGGCTTCCGTCTGCACGACGGCCTCGGCAAGGCCGTCTTCTGGTGCTGGTTCATCGGCTTCTGGCTCGCGTTCCTGCCGCTGTACGCGCTGGGCCTGATGGGCGCGACGCGGCGCATGCAGCACTACCCCGAGACCGGGTGGCAGCCGTTCATGGTCGTGGCCCTGGTCGGTGCGCTGGTCATCCTGGCCGGCATCGTGCTGACCGGGGTGCAACTGGTCGTGAGCGTGCGCGCGCGTGAGCGCCTGCGCGACGCAAACGGGGATCCGTGGGACGGCCGCACCCTGGAATGGGCGACGCGGTCACCGCCACCGGCGTGGAACTTCGGCGTGTTGCCGCAGGTGAGCGGCCTGGACGAGTTCTGGGAGGCCAAGCGTTGCAACGGCGGCGCCCTGGTCGCCGCGCGAGGCGAGGGCGCGAGACCGCTGCAGGTGCCGCGCCCGAGCGCGCTCGGAGTCGTGCTCGCGTTCTTCGCGTTCGTCGCGGGGTTCGCGCTGGTGTGGCACATCCTGTGGCTGGCGGGCCTCGCCCTGTCGTGCATCGTCGTCGCGTGCCTCCTGCGCGCGTGGCAGACCGAGCACGAGGTCGAGCTGAACGCGGCGGACATCGCGGGACGGGACGGAGCGCGGCCATGAACGCCGCGACCACCCCCGTGGCCGAAGTGGGGATGTCGATCTCCGAACGCGGCCCGTCGCCGCGCACGGTGATCGTGGGCTACGGCTTCTGGCTGTTCCTGCTCAGCGACATCATCTTGTTCTCGGCGCTGTTCGCCGCCTACGCGGTGCTGTCCGGGCGCACCGCCGACGGGCCGAGCGGCGCGCTGCTGTTCCATCGCGACAGCGTGCTGATCGAGACCGGCTGCCTGCTGTTGTCCAGCTTCACGTGCGCGATGATGTCGCTGGCGATCGAGTTCCGGCGCAAGGACTGGATGCTGCTCGGCGCGGGGCTGACGTTGGCGCTCGGGGCGGCCTTCCTGTGGCTGGAACTGACCGAGTTCGGGGCGATGCTCGCGCACGGCGCGGGACCGGATCGCAGCGCCTTCCTGTCGGCGTTCTTCGCGCTGGTGGGCATGCACGGGCTGCACGTGTCGCTGGGGCTCGGCTGGCTCGTCGTGATGATGGCGCAGGTCTTCACGCTGGGCTGGCGCGCGATGGTGCGCGATCGCCTCGCCTGTTTCGCGCTGTTCTGGCATGCGCTGGACATCGTCTGGATCGGCGTGTTCACCATCGTCTACCTGGGAGCCCGCTGATGGACGAACGCGATCAACGCCACGCCCCGTCCGACGACCAGGAGCGGCCCGGCGATGCGGCCGACTGGAAGAGCCGCCTGGTCAAGAGCCTGCTGGGCCTGGCGGCCTCCATCGTGCTGACGCTGGCGTCGTTCTGGGCCGCGGGCACGCACCTGGTATGGGGGCCGGGCGTGCCGGTGCTGCTGGCCGCGCTGGCCATCGGGCAGATGGGCGTGCACCTCGTCTTCTTCCTGCATGTGTCCAGCGGGCCCGAGGGCACCAACACGATCCTCGCACTGGCCTTCGGCGTGTTCGTCGTGGCGCTGGTCGTCTTCGGCTCGCTGGTCATCATGGCCAACCTCGACGCGGGCATGGCCGGGATGGACGGCCTGACGCGAATGCAGCGCTGACGGGCGCGACCCGGGATGGGGCCAGGGTATGCACCCACTTATCCATTCACGAGGCGTCGACGTTCGTGCAATCGCATACGTTGAACCTCGGCCAGCGCGGCGAGGTTCAGTTCTGACCTGAGGGTTGGTCGGGTGCCAAGTCTTGCAAGACCTGGCACCGTGCTCTCAGTGCGCGGCGATCGCGTCCTTGGCGTGCTGCGCCAGGCCGCCGGTCGGCGCCAGTTGCAGGTAGGTCTCGAAGGCCTTGCGTGCGTCGTCTGTCTTGCCCTCGCGCTGCAATGCGTCGCCAAGGTTCGCATAGGCGACCGCGCGTGACGGATCGATCTTCAGCGCCGCCTCGAAGTACTTGACCGCGTTCGCGTCGTCGTTGGTCTTCCAGTAGACGAAGCCGAGGTTGTTGGCGGCCAGCGCGAAGTCGGGCTGCAGCTTCAATGACTGCATGAACAGGTCGCGCGCCGCTGCGTAGTTCTTTTCCTTGAAGAGCTGCATGCCGCGATCGTTGAGCAGGCGCGCCTGCTGCCTGTCGCTGACCGGCGCGGCCGTCGGCGCCGCGATCTTCTGGTCCTTGCCCTGCAGGTCCTTGACCACCACGCCGTCGGCGGCGGCGCTCGCGGCGACGACCGCGGTGGTCTTGTCCAGCTTCGTGTTCAGCGCGATCGCGTCGCCGGCGAGCTGCGGCGTGGCGTCGCTGATGTATTCGTCGCTGGCCGCCAGCGTGAACACGAACTCGCCGCCTTCGGAGCCGGGCAGGCTGCCGAAGGCCGGGGTCTGCGCCGAGACCGAGGCCACGGCCGGCGCGATGTAGGCCGCGAGCTCGGTGCCGGTGATGATGTTGTCGCCGTTCAGGTCGGCCTTGCCGGACAGGCCCTGCAACAGCGTCCACGTGAAGATCGAGTGGCCGCCGGGGCCGCCGTCGGCCACCATCTGGTCGGCGCCGCCGGCCGTCAGCATCTGGCGGCCGACGCGGTGGGCGTTGTCGCGCAGGAAGTTGCCGGAGCGCGTGCTGGCGCCGCCGCCGCGCACCAGGCCGAGGCCGCTGTAGCAGGCGTCCATCACGAAGATCACATGGCGCGCGACCAGCGCCTCCGAGATGTTCTGCAGCTCGGTCATCGGGATCGCATCGCCGGCGAGGTCGTCGGTGGCGGCGTCCACCGGGATGATGTAGCCCAGGTCGCGACCCGAACTGAGATGCCGCGTGCCGCCGTGGCCGGCGAAGAACACGAACAGGTTGTCGGTCTTCTTCAAGCCCGACTTGGGCAACTGCTCGTTGAACGCCGCCATCACGTTGGTGCGCGTGGCGCTCTGGTTCTGCAGCGAGATCACGTGCGTCGGCTTGAAGCCGAGCTTGGTGGTGAGCAGGGTCTTGATGGCATCGGCGTCGCGCACGGCGTGGCTCAGCCTGGGCCAGTGCGCGTAGTCGTCGACGCCGATCACGACGGCCCACGAATCGCCCTCGGTGGTGTTGTCGGAAACGGCGGCGATCGCGGCGGCGGCGGACGCGGCCGGTGCCGCGCCGGCGACCTCCTGCGGCACGTCGACGAAGCCGCGCGTCTCGCCCGGCTTCATGACGGTGAACACCTTGCCGTCCCAGCCCGCGAACTGGTAGCCCTCGGCCACCAGGCGGCTCATCACCAGCGGCAGCGCCTTGACGGTGCGCTCGTGGATGTCGTGGAACAGCACGATGCCGCGGCCGTTCTTGTCGATCTCGCGCATCACGCGGTCGGCGATCGAGTTGGGGATCGGGTCGGCCCAGTCCATCGAGTCGACGTTCCACATCACCGAGGTCAGGTGTTCCTTGGCGAGAATTTCCTTGCCCTCGGCGTTGCGCGCGCCGTAGGGAAACCGGAACAGCGGCGGACGGTCGGGATCGATCGCCTTGAGCAGCTTGTCGTTGCCCAGGATCTCGTCGCGCAGCGCGTCGCCGGTCTTCTTGGACAACTGCGCATGCGTCATGCTGTGGTTGCCGACGATGTAGCCTTCGGCCAGCAGCTGGCGGCTGATCTCGGCGTTGCGGCCCAGGTGCGCGCTGCCGTCGGCGGCGATCGTGCCCAGGTTGTTGCCGACTTCGAAGAAGGTGCCCGGCGCGCCGTACTGCTTGAGGATGGCGGTGATCTCGGCGGTGTAGATCGGGTGCGGGCCGTCGTCGAAGGTGAGGGCGACGACCTTGGGCGGCAGGCCGGTTCCGAAGATCTCGGGGCCCGTCTCGGGCTTGCCTGCGGCCAGCGGCTTCGAAGCGGGTGCGGACGGCGGCGGGGCCGCGGCGCTGGCGGCAGCTGCCGCAGGCAGCACGTAGCCGTGCGCCTTGAGAATCTGGTCGCGCGTGTAGATCGTGCCCAGGTGCTTGACGTAGTCGTCCCAGCGCTCGCGCTTCTGCACGATGGCGCGCTGCTCGAAGCGCGAGAAGATCGCGCGGATCTCCTCGTCGTAGTTCTTCTGGATCTCCTCGAGCGCGTCGATGTCGTCGCCGATGCGCTTGTGCAAGCGGATCGCGCCCAGCGTCGAGTTGCGCGCGACGTCGGTCTGCAGGCTCGCGAGCAGGTCGCGGAACGCAAGGCGATCGGCATCGAACAGCGAGGTGTCGCTCTCGACGTAGTCCAGCACCGGGCCCAGCGTGGGCGTCGGATCGTCGCCGGCCGCGACGGTAGCCTCGAACAGTGCCTCCACCTTGTCGACGTGTTCGCGGTTGGCGTGGAAGATCGCCTGCCCGACCTCGTCGGCAGCGGCGCGCTGCACGTCGGTCTGCTTCTTCTCGTCGGCGAACAGCACGATGATCTGGCGGTGCGCGGCGAGCACTTCCTTCAGCTGGGCGACAACGTCGCTGGCGGCCGGGCGCGGTGCGCTGGCGGCAGCGCTCGGCGCGCTGTGGGTCGGCGTCTTCTTGCCGCAGCCTTGCAAGGCCAGGCAGGTGACGACGGCGACGACGGGAAGGACAGCGAGGAGGCGAGCGCGCATCGGTGGGAAGTGCGCACGACGGACCACCGCGGCGACCAAGGTTGAATCGGGCCTGATGATACGTGAGGCACCCGAGGCGTCGACCGTGGCAGTGATACGCTCCCGCCAGTATCAAGGAAGTCTTTCATGATCTACCTGAATGTCGGCAGCGCGCCATGAGCGGCGAACTTGTCCTCGTCACCGGCGGTTCGGGCTTCATCGCCATGCATTGCACGCTGAAGCTGCTTGCCGCGGGCTACCGCGTGCGCAACACCGTGCGCTCGCTCGCGCGCGAAGCTGAAGTACGCGCCACGTTGAAGGCCGCGGGCGCGGATGCCGGTGACCGGCTGGCGTTCTTCGCCGCCGACCTCACCGCGGACGCTGGCTGGGCCGAGGCCGCGGCCGGCTGCGACTACGTGCTGCACGTGGCGTCGCCGTTCCCGGTGAACGTACCCAGGCACGAGGACGAACTGATCGTGCCCGCGCGCGAGGGTGCCTTGCGCGTGTTGCGCGCCGCGCGCGCGACGGGCGTGAAGCGAGTGGTGCTGACGTCGTCGTTCGCGGCGATCGGCTACGGGCACGCCCAGGTCGATCGCCCGTTCACCGAGCACGACTGGACCCGGCCCGAGGGCGTCGGCGTGACGGCCTATGCGAAGTCGAAGACCCTGGCCGAGCGTGCCGCCTGGGACTTCATGGCGCGCGAGGGCGGCGACATGGAGCTGTCGGTCGTGAATCCGGTGGGCGTGTTCGGCCCGGCGCTGGGCGCCGACTTCTCGACGTCCATCGAGATCATCAAGCGCATGATGGACGGCGCGTTGCCCGCGGTGCCGCGCGTCACGTTCGGCGTGGTGGATGTGCGCGACGTCGCCGACCTGCACCTGAAGGCGATGACCGATCCCGAGGCCGCCGGCGAGCGCTTCCTCGCGGTGGCCGGCGAATTCGTCTCGATGCGCGACATTGGCCTGATGCTCAAGCGCCGCATGGGCGAGGCCGCCAGGCGCGTGCCCACGCGCGAGCTGCCCGATTGGCTGCTGCGAATCGTGGCGCTGGTCGACAAGTCCGTGGGCCAGGTCGTGCCCGAGCTCGGCAAGCGCAAGAACGCGTCGGCCGACAAGGCGCGACGCACGCTCGGATGGTCGCCGCGCTCCGCC
>Ga0307516_10003206_pt1 | contig 21238 bp, 24 predicted proteins | sample 19_EM_MG_FD_203310 | JGI IMG/M metagenome (GOLD analysis project Ga0307516, IMG submission 203310) | Populus trichocarpa ectomycorrhiza microbial communities from riparian zone in the Pacific Northwest, United States - 19_EM | ecosystem: Host-associated > Plants > Roots > Unclassified | place... | reverse complement strand
TAACCATAATCTGATCACCTGCGGTCGTCATGGATACACCGCCAAAAATCACACGATCTGATCATGTGTTTGGCTATGGTTTAGGCTACAAGTCCGTCTTGTAACGTCTCCTGCCAGCGGTGAGAGTGATCTTGGCGGATGCTGAATCTGAGACAGATGGTATGTCAGAGGGTGAGACCTGTGCTGCGCTCTACCTTTGCCTCTCATCTTGCAGCATAGGTATGATCCTTTGATCATCCTCCTCGTGAACGAGCTTACACGCCACCGTTTTCGCAGTACAGTAGCACATTGAGCCAGCCTCAACTTCATTCTTGAAAAGTTCAGGTGCTACTGTTCGAAGTACGATGTCTCTTTTCTTCGGTCTCGTTCACATCTCTTACATCCACACTCAGAGGCTAGAGTCTCGCAGGTTCACTTCTTAATCTGGGCTTCGCCCTCTCCTTCCTTGAATCTGCAGCTCGTAAGTGTCATCTTCTGTGGACGAGCCTTCCTTGAATCTGCAGCTTCAGATTCTCGCGCGCTTTTCGTTCACCCACCCACCTCACCCTCTTTTCTTGCTGCTTCATTCGAACGACGTTTCCGGTACTCGTCCTAGTTACACTTCGTATCTTTTTCCCTTTGCCTTTTCCTTACTTTTCATTGTTCTTTGTTTTCCGACGACGTCGTTGTCTCTTTGGTTAATGTTAACATACTTGTATTTTTAGTTTAGCCTGTCTGCGTGCCTGTCCGCGTTTCGCTTCTCGTCAATAAATGGGCTCTCGCATGGGATATGCGGCAGTCCGTGTCACCTACCTTTGAAGCTGATGCAGAGGAAATGATGTCTTGACATGTCGCTACCGCGTCGTCACTCGTTTCACGTCCAGGCTTCGGAATTGCGAGTGGGGAGACTCTCTGAGTTCGGGTCCGTGCGCCTTCCGCGCGGCTGTCGAATGGCCAGATAGTTGGTCACGCGGGTAGAGCCCGTGAGTGTCACAAGTTGGAGGGTGGCGACATTCGTCTGGGGGGACTGATGCAGTTTGATGCGATGGCGAGGACGGCGAGTGGGGCTTCGACTGCGGAGAGAATTCAAGCAGACTATAATACGACCCACCTGGTGGTAAGGATGGCGAGTGATAACTATGCTGGCCATGATATATTGGGATCAGTCATATGTACAATGCATACCCCGCGTTTTCGTCAACAGGCACCACAACCGGGCTTCCTCTTTGGGATCCCTTCGCTTTTCCAGTGAGATGGATGCTGATGGATGCCTAGATGTCAAGTTACTGAGTTGTTCCTGTGTCGCTGTCAACTAGTTGATTGATGCACCAAGTTTTACTCAATATATTTATGAATTGTCAAGTCAGCTTCACGATCAGCTGCACATTACCGGTTACCATACCTTCGTCATTACTTCTTAGGCCCCTCAAGGCGGAGGGTTAGGCGCCTAGGAGGCATGCCGGGTCATCTTTTATGCATCTCCCAGGGTAAATAGCCGTTAGTGTTATTCTTACGAAAGGTCCCGCGCACATATCACTCCGAAACAGAGTCCAGCGCGGATGCTTGTCAATTGGCAATGAAGTGGATGCCAGCCATGTGATCTCACCTAGAGTAGCTCGGCCGATCGGGATGTGAGATTTTTTCGATGAGGATAGGTAAGTTCTGAAGTGGTCAGTGATAGGATAGGATAGATACGGAAATAGCAGAGATAAGGAAAAACGTTAAAAAGAGGGTCCTGTCCAGAAACATCTACGTCCCGGACCTCGCCTCTGATACCCTTCACCTCAAAACATCACAGTCATCAGCTATGGTCCAACCCCATGAACCCGAGTTCGAGCAGGTACTGGGTCCATCTTCATCGATCATCCTTGGAGTAGCTTGCCTAATGTGTTTCTCCCTCCAGGCTTTGAACGAGCTCACCCAGTCCCTGCAACATTTCCTGGCAGCGAACCCCTCTTACAAGAAGGCACTCGATGTCGTCCAAATCCCTGAGCGTATTCTCCAGTTTCGCGTCATTTGGGAGGATGACAAGGGTGTCGCTCAGGTCAACAGAGGTTACCGTGTCCAGGTTCGTGCGGACGTTTTCTCAGCTGACCATCAGTTGCTTACGTTACCAGTACAACTCTGCTCTGGGACCCTACAAGGGCGGACTGCGACTCCATCCCTCCGTCAACCTTTCCATCCTCAAGTTCCTTGGTTTCGAGCAGGTATTCAAGAATGCTCTTACAGGTCTTAGCATGGGTGGAGGGAAGGGTGGATCCGATTTTGACCCCAAGGGAAAGTCTGACGGAGAAATTCGGCGGTTCTGCTGTTCCTTCATGACCGAGCTCTCTCGCCATATCGGCGCCGACACAGATGTCCCTGGTAAGCTCATTCTCAACAGTAGTTTGACGGAACGTCATACTCATTCAATTCCCTCGTTAACAGCCGGCGATATCGGTACTGGTGCAAGAGAGATCGGTTTTCTCTTCGGCGCTTACAAAAAGCTGAGGAACGAGTTCGTCGGCATGCTGACCGGAAAGGGACTCAACTGGGGAGGAAGCTTCATTCGTCCGGAGGCGACGGGTTATGGTCTCATTTACTTCGTTCTCCATGTACGTGTCTGTTCATATCTCACCCGACGAACATCTACCCAATCCATCTCAGATGATCGCCAAATCCTGCCCCGAGTACTCTCTCGACAAGCCGTCCACCATCGTCGCCATATCGGGATCTGGAAATGTATCGCAGTTTACGGCACTCAAAGTGATCGAACTCGGTGCTACCGTGAGGTCCCTCTCTGACTCTAAGGGTTCGGTTATCGCCACCGAGGCCTTCACAAAGTCGGATGTCCTTAGCATCGGTCAGCTCAAGCTCAAGGGCGGGTCTCTCGAGGAGTGGGTCACGACACAGTCCTCATCGCGATTCACCTACTACCCCGGTAAGGCCAGGCCATACACTTACCTTGGGAATTTCACCCTAACCCTGAACCCCAGGCAAGCGCCCCTGGACCCTTCTCCCTGTCATCCACCATGCTCTCCCTGGCGCCACTCAGAACGAGGTGTCAGGCGAGGAGGCCGAGGCGCTCGTCAAGGCCGGCGTCCGCATCGTTGCTGAAGGTTCCAACATGGGCTGCACCGAAGAAGCCATCACCGTCTTTGAGAACGCGCGTAAAGCCGGAAAAGGCGTCTGGTACGCCCCCGGAAGTAAGTCCTTCGCCCCGCCCAAATATGGGCATATAACTAACGCTGTTTCAATTGAAGAGGCCTCCAACTGCGGTGGTGTCGCTGTCTCTGGTCTTGAAATGGCGCAGAACAGTCAGCGTCTCGCGTGGACGACCCAGGAGGTCGACGAGAAGCTGAAGGGGATTATGGCTGAAGCGTACAAGCAGTGCCTCTCTGCGGGCACGAAGTGGTCGGGCGAGCAGCTCACTGGGGACATCCTCCCAAGCCTGCTGGCAGGTGCTAACGTAGCGGGCTTTATCAAGGTCGCCGACGCCATGAAGGAGCACGGTGACTGGTGGTGAATCTCTGTCCGCAAACACCGAGGAAGCGCTCTTCTGGGTCCTCATTCCGGGGTCCCTCACCCGCTGGAACCTTTCACAAGTTGAATTCCAAGGTCTGCTTCCACTACAATGTTATTTCCAATGTTACACATACCTCCGGTAATACCCCTGCCCACTCATCCCTGTATTTGATTTTTCCTGTAACATAGCCATATCGTGTCAAGGTGAAGAATATACGATGCTGAGTCAATTACTTCCGCTGGCTGCGGTGGGAGACTTGGTCCGGCCATCGCATTCCGCATTCAGCAGCTCTGACATCGCTGCTGCTCAACCTGCCTGAATCAGCATGGCTCACCAACCGTGCCCAGTTGACTTTTCTGGTGTACAGCTCAACCTTGTCTCGCCCTAAATATTGTACGATGTATTTTCAACCAGGGATGTTTCTCGTTTGAATGTGGCAGAATCACACTTTGCACACACACCCGTTCCTCCATCGTGATGAGGAACCGCTTTGTGCCGGGGATGTGTGTGTGGTGTGTGCGACTTCGATGAGAGCAGGGGCCAAGCGTAGCTGAGATGACAAGGTGACAATTATTTGCTCGCGCACAAACTGTTCACCAGTTGGAGACTCATTCACATGAAAAACTTCAAGATTATGCATAGTAACAAGATAAAATCCTCATAAAAGGTTCTCAAACTTTGGAATCCCCTTCATCTCAGTTCTCAAATGGGAAATGAATGCTTTCGGGGTGATGTGCTCCGTCTTATCGAAACACAGCACCGCCTGGGCTTCCAGTGCTGCCAGGGACCGCTTTCCCTCGAGGCCTCTTCCGCATGGCCAAGCCAAGGTCTTGAACACATGTCTCACAACTCTCGCAAGAATCGTGAGTGGATCGGTTGGTACCGGTTCCCTGAGTAATCGTCATGCCACGAAGGGAGCCGAACGCGTCGATGAGGCCTTGAGTCCAGCTCTCCTGGAACTGAACCTAAGTGATCGTGTTCAGGCCTCTCAAACAAAAAGTTGGCTGGATGGAACGTACCCAAAGGAGTATCATGTTGCCTGGAAGCGCGGCGGCCATCGTCCATAGGGGATATCAAGTGTGAAGGGGGCTGCTAGGCTCACAATATCACGGTAATCGTGCTTGATCCCATATACCATGATTTCAAGCAAGTGATCTGGCAGGCAGTTTCTACCAAATTCGACGCAAGGATTGAGAAAGAGGACGATGATGCGAGTGAAACATACACGACCTCATCCGTACCTTGCACATATCCATCAGACAGAAGACCTCGTACTTCTCCGCAGCTTCAGCCAGCGGCGCTAGAAGCTTGAAAGGCGTCAAGTCGAGATCGCGATGTCGCTTTGGGTACATGAGGGCGAAGAGAAGCTCCAGCGTTGCGCTGTCCTCAGTGAATCGGACCGTTTCTCCGCGAGTGTCGATTTCGGCGGGTGGAAAGGCTGCGGCGTGAACTTCAAGATTCTTGCGATGAACTTGGAAAAGCGTGTTGTCGCTGGACTCGAAAGTGATGTCGGAATCTGCAGCATTAACTGAAAAAAGAGTGGTTTGAGCAGTGGTTCTCGGAAAGAAAGATTTACTTACATGTTTGAGAAGTCCACCTTGGGCCGGACTCGTGGTTTTCGAGAGACATGTGCGTATGGCGGTCAGGGAGGTCTAACTTGATTGAAGCCAGAAAGGGGTCATCTATTGTGAGGAATATCCGATACTCAATTGATTACTTCCGTGCAATATCCTATACCCACACATCGTAAGAGTAGCTGAAAAAGCTTCACGTCAATCCCAACCACATTGAAATAAAATCACTCACGATTCCACGATCCAGAAGATGGGAACTTGGGAAGAGCGCCATATAGACATTCCTTGTTCACGAGACTTCTACCCCTGACTATAAATTTCAGTATAAACCCAGGGGCAGCGGATCATGCCAATATTAATGAGGGTAGAGGCTTTTTCGACCCCATGACCACCCTAATAAAAAAGGCCAGGATTGATGAATTGAAACTCAGCCGCCAGTCAACGTACACACGCCCGACAAGGTTTGACAGTAGAAATTTCGGCAGGGCCGCAGGGGTATCTGGAAAGGCGTAGACTCGAACTCAGAATCACGCACCCTGTCTGGCGTCGAAGAGCTGCTCAGCTGATGTGTAGGTGGTTTGATGATACTCGTCACATGCAGATCAGCCTGAGGACCGTCAGGGAAGGGACTCCGGATCCTGGGGCTATTTGGAGGTTGCATCTTATTGGTTCAAGCCCCGATGACGACACACTTTGCATTTCTTTCGCCATGATCCTCGGAGACTGCCGACTGACTTGTAATAGTGGGCAGCTTGTTCACACACACAGATTGGCTCACAACAAGTCCATACTACTTAGGTAGTACGGCAGCACGTCGGCAGTCAGGGCAACAGAGCCGGCTGTCCCAGTCATCTGATCAAATGAGGGTGCACATTTGACTTATGAGACGCGACCCATACTTCATTTCGCAAGGGCGAAAACTGCATAGTCCCACTGTTGACGTCCACAACTTGAGGGTAAGATATATGCTATGGCAGAAAAAGCTGGTCATCCAGATTGCTGACATTAAATCCGTGCGGAGAGAAGGAGTCTCCCATCGCCAGACAAACTGCCCATAAAGCCCACCCTCCGCCGTCCAACCTCCTTTTATTTAATGCCATTCGGCCTTGCGGGCAAGACATATCCCGACTTCCTCATGTCTCATCCTCCAAAGTACACAGTCCATCTTCGATTTGGTTGACACCTCATTCAACGTGTCTTCGAAATCGAGAACAAGTGTCCTGTCCAGCACCCTTCGCAGAATCACTTTGGGTTCGAACGCACGGTTCAACTACAAGAAAGGTTTCTTGTCGGACAACGAGTGCTACTCCTGCGTCGCAGCAGAATTCGATCTCGACAAAAATGAACTTCGACGCACATTTGATGAAACACGCGATTCGCTTCAGGCAAATGACAAACTCTTCAGGCTGATCCGCAAGCTCAAGGCTGAATCCAAGGACACTGTTCCTGAATGTACCCTCGTGTTCTCACAGGGGCTACGATTACCATGGTCCCTCCAGCTGCCAGCATCCCAAGACGTTCCTGATTCAGTCGACGACTCCCTGAACCTGAGCGTGGGACTGAGACCGACATCATATCATCTCGACTGTCAGCGGTGTCAACCAGAAGAGTGGGGGGCGGCCACCGACACGCCTTCGAACAAGTCAGTCCCCGAGACGAACGTGACAGCCATCGATGTGCAGGTCGTCGTCAATGCCACGGTAAGCTCGGACGCAACTTCTGTCGCAACAACGAGGAAGCGCACTTTGAAGAACCAAGCGGATACAAGCAGATTTTTGGCGGCACTGGGCCTGCAGGAGAGTGCGAAGGACGCCGCGATTGAGGGAACAGCACATCCGACGTCCAGCGTCGTCACGTACAATGTCGATGCCTGTCTTGATTCTTGCAGCGGCGTCGCCGATGTGGTAAGTGTCGTATTATCTATATTTCGTGTTGAAAGCTCTCCCAGTTGTCTTTGTCTCTGGCAAGCACTTAAACCTGAAGCGTGCGCTCTACGCCGACATCCAGACTACCACGGAGAAGACGCACTTTGGTGGGGAGCAGTCGTACCCCGCCCCAGGACCTTTGGCGTACATCCAGGACAGCAGCGGATGGACTATGTCGAGCGTGGAAGACCCTACAGGCCCGGACGCGTACGACCTTGTTTTCGGTCTGACCTAACAATGCACTGGGCAAAAGTTGTCACCCTCAGTTTACCTTCCGGGTGATTGTTGCTGAAGAACATGGCTTCACCATATGACGTCGATGCGTGCGCCCGCTGAAACGCGCGACCCTGATCCAAACGGTGGCGCATATCCATAAAGCATCTTACCATTAAAAATGTCCGCACTACTCCATCGCTGGCTCGGACGCTCTTCGTTCTTCAATAACAGCAGTGTTAGCCGACCAAGCGGAGCGGCGGCGGCATTTGTGCAAATAGAGTGGAACGGTGAGGGAAACCTTACGCGTTTACGGTGACGTGACGGCAGTGGGCAATGACAAGTTGACTTTCAATGAATCAAAAGTTGGCGTGATCTTTGATTGATGATGTTCACGTCTTCACACTCTGATGATGACGGGCTGTATAGGGTTAGGCGGTATCGATTCGTCTCTAGGACTAACCAAACTCGAAGTATCCCCACGTCTTGATTACGACTTTCCGTTGTGTTTGAATGGGCATGTGATAAATAATTGATTCAAATCATCACGGACACCGTCCCTAAGCCTTACCAAAATTTCACCCTCACATGAACAACGTCACTGGTTGACACTGACAGTTGTTTGTTGTGCTCCAATGAATGCGGCAGGGGTGTCTTCGATGAGCGCAGGACTGATGATTGATATCGTCCAGGCTCTTGTCAAAGGGGTGCTCAATTATAGTTCAGGTCGTGCAGTTCAAGAAAAACCATCATTTCTGTTGCCAAATGCAGATAGGTCCGTGATATCTGATCACGGAGATCGTGCGGCAGAACCCGGTGCGTCGAGATCGGCTGGTTCGGCGTCCTGGAGTCCGAAAAAATATCTTGCAGGTGGCGGGGTGTCCAAGGGATCGTCGTAGAGCTCGTCGTCCTCCAGAAACAACTCCTTTGGCTGGAAAAATTTGCTTGCTTTATGCAACCTCGTATACGAGAATCGACGCGTCGACGCTCGTTGCAAGGTGGGCTAGATTCCAATGCGCAGTATGAATAAAAATCAGGAGATCCAAATGGTAATAACTCACGAGAACGTAATCTGCCTGTTGACCTGGGGTGAAACGGGTGACCGACAGCCGGTTCGTTGTGCCACTGGTTTCTAACAGTTGAGTATCCCTGTGGCTGTGGCACCCTAAATGCAGCAAGGACTTTAGAACTGTGCCGAAGACTGAACGACAGACATACATCTTGAATAAGAACCTCAGTGGGTACTAGACCGCCGGTGCACCTTGGCCATACTGGGAAAACATTTGATCTGATTGATGGGGTCTGATAATAATTTTGAACTGAACGACCTGAACTATAATTGAGCACCCCTTTGGCAATGTTGCTGGTTCAAGTTTATCTAAAATCAAGCATAATTCATTGACTATCTCTCATCGTCTCATGATCATTTAACATGTCGGCCAAACACGGTTCTCATCTACATTGTATAAGATTAGATACCAGCCCTTTCAATTCCATGTTACGGGAGAAAAACCATGCACGTTCGAACCTTATTCCGCATATATATTGATCCGCGTCGGCGGCCGGGCTAAATTCCGGCCACGACAACGTTCCCGGAAAGACTTGTAATCTCTCTAAGATACTACGAACCCCCCGAACTAAAGCAAGTGCTTGGGAGGGGATAAGGACTAACCAAGATGTCTATTAATAGGCTTACATAGAGTATAACTCCGGGTACCAGTTGGTCGGGTAACCTTGTTAGGTACCGAACATATGTTCCTGTTTCCCACCGCGGAAACAATAAACACGCCACTGATCTGTCCACCCCTTGCAGGTGACGGACATGCCGAGATGATTTTCGTAGGGTTGATGGACCCATGGCAGCAAGTGGGAAGGCTGTCTTGCGTTAGTTGACCTCTACCTTCAACTACTTCAACCCCACCCTCCTACGTGGCGCAGCAACTCATTCGATCCAATGAACCCTCTGAACAACCGAGCCATTTACATCGGTACGCGTCAATGATCGTCACAGGCCATTCACAACTGAAGTTCCTTCTGGGTATCTCATCTAGGACTTGTGATGCTCTTCCATGTTTTCTCCACAACATCTACCGTCTTCCGCCTCGTCGTGCGGCATCGCAAGGGTCGATTGTGGTGGGATGACCACTGGGCCGCCGCATCCTTGTTTTTCAGTCTGGTTTGTTTATCGGGACCTTTGTGGTTCTGGAACCCCTGTGAGTTCACCTTACAAAGTTTCCTCGACCCAAATTGACCCTCATACCGGAAAGCGGGCCAAAGTGTAGTATGGACAGCTTCCCAAAAGCGGAACGGGATAGCGCAATATTGGGTCAACACTCTCGCCATCGTGTTAGCTACTTGGTGAGTGGTAGCATAGTCCATTGGAGCGGCTATCATCTGATCCATCCCCGTCGCACTCCACAGGGCTGCCCGCATGAGTATCGGCATGTCGGTCACGCGGCTCGTTCAGCCCAAAACGAGGATGCACTCCCTCCTGCTCGCCATGAACGTGGCCTTCGGCGTCACGTGCTGCATCGTGATAATCTGCCGAGTCGTGGAGTGCACTCGCAACACCAAATGGCACAACAGCACTGCCCTGAAATGTCGGATGGGGTATGTTGTCGGCAGCATCAACGTCACATGTATGTACCGATCGATCACCTTGGGTTGAGGTTTTGAATGGCTTCCCTTTCTCGACAAGTGGACGTCCTGAGTGACAGCTGTCTCGTCGCCTTTCCGCTGTACATACTATGGCGAGTCGATCTCCCACGCCGACAACGACGCATGGTTCTAGCAGTCTTCGCAGCAACCATCTTAAACAGCATAATTGGTATTTGCTACTCGGCATTCCAAATGCCGCCGTCTCAACACAACTATTCCATAAACGCACATTGGGCGCGTCTCATTGGGTTGATATCCCACCTCCAAGTGCGTTCACCGTCCGAATTCGTCATCATTTGTTTTTAACTTATATCTATAGGTTACCGTTTCTTTGATGGTTTGCAACCTCCTCGTCATCGCGGGATACATCTATCGCGTCTTCTGGAAGGAGGTAGAAGACGACGACGACGATCAACGGCTTCCAGAAGAAACAAGGACAAAAACGGACCAAAAAGGGAGGTTCACTCACCTTGGCACGGCCCCGCCCCTCACTACATTCGGATCCTCCTTCGCCCTCACTGAGATAACGGACAGTCGGGGTCCATTCGAAACTCGTTCCCAGTTCTCTCCCCCTGGCTCACTTGAGACCCCCCGTGTGTCCAACTCCGCAACATCCATGGCTCAAGATAAAGCCACGTCAACCGATTCGAAGATTCATGGCGTTGTTGCCTCATAAAGGTTGAAATAAAGGTTCATAAATATTCCTGTTGCTTACTGCTGTCGCGGACCGTTCTGTTTTGTTGTTATCCCATCCCACTAATCAAAAGCTTTTGGCACCAAGTTGGATGAAAAATAAGATGGTTCAACATGCACGCAAGTCCAACAACATGTGATCAACTGCCCCAATATCCCTTCCCTCAGTTCTGCTGCGCATCCGGCGGTCTCCCACTCACATGAACCTTCCCCTTCTCATCCATCGTAGCATTATCACTGCTCGCACAAATCCCCACCTCTCGACACGCCTTCTCCTCCGCCTGCGCCAGCCCATGTGCATCATTCGGCAGCCACACCGTTCTTGGCAGTCTTGCCACAGCAGGGTGTAGAAACCCCTCGCCGTCTTTTCCCTTCCCCTCCTTCTCACCATGCACCCTCCGCACCGTCGAGGCTATCCCATCTCTCCCCCCTTCCACCGCTTCGGTGCTCACACCCCCATCCGAAACATCACTTGGCCCCGCCACGATCGGAGGTGTCTCCAGGGACGAAACCAACCCAGACTCGCTTCCAGCCGGTACCGGCTCTTCGTAGGTCTTCTCCACAAGACTCAGGGGCAGGGCATGCACGAGCGGGCCGTATGAGTTGTTGAGTATCGCATGGAAGAACGCCTGACGGAAGAAGAAAAAATCAGAAGACCGATCGGTGTACTCTCGGAGTAATATTATGAACGCAGCACGCACCGTCAGTACGATCAAGACTATCATAAGCGCCCCCTCAGGAATCGCGGTTGGCTTCCCAGCCCCGTTCCTCGCTAGGAAGAACAATGCCGCGAGACACACCTGCTGGATATACAGACCCACAAAGACGTGTTGGATCGCCTTGGGAAAGAACAGCCCTCCCGAGTCCACGGTTGTCGGGTCGTAGACCCAAAGGAAAAGGTACTTGTATAGCATGTAAAATAGGAAGAACGTCACCCAAGCGAGGCCGTTGATGATCGGAGAGATCATGGAGTAAGCAAGAGCTGGAAAGACGATGGCTGAGGGGGGCAATCAATAGCAATAGAGAGCGAGACGCACAGATAACAACTAAGAGCGTGATCCCAGGGAACAACGTCCCCCACTCCACAGTTTGAAGGTTATACTTCACACCGTGGATAGACCTTGGTGAATTTCCCGACAGGACCATCTTCACGTAATACATCAGCAACGAGGAAATCTGGAGGAACCCCGCAGCCGTGCCAGAGAGGCCTTGAAGTATAACGTAGCTGCCGGTCAAGGTTAACGAACGGATAACTAAAAAACGCATGTGAAACCTGCGTGAGGAAGAAAGTCGAGGCTTGAGGTAGATTCCTCGCTAAAATACTCGGGATCATTGTCGGATTGTTAATCAACCCCGGAACAGCCGCGACGAGACCCGAGCTGAGGGTCACGACGAGGAATGAATACTTTCAGAAAGAAAACATCAGTCAGGAAAGATGACAAGCATCACGATGCTCACGATGACTTGGAAGATGAAGAAGCGCGTCATTAACGACAACTCGACGCCCGAATACTTTGGGATGCCCTCCAACCTCGCGAGGAGGCGCAGGATAGCCACAGTCACCAACATCAACAGCGTGAGCAGCACGGGAGGAAGGATACCAGAGATGATGCCGACGACAATTTTCGGCAGAGTGCATATCCACGCAAGCCAGCTTAGGGTCGAGCAGAGCTTGTGGACGTTGGAAACGACACCGATGAAAGCAGCTAAAAACGCAAGTCCCACGTTTGAAAAAGAGATACAAGGAGAAAGAGCACGTACCAGGAATCGTCCAGAGGATGATGAGACCTGCCGTCGCAGCGTAGCTGATCGCCACGCGAACCTGCGAGCCTCGTTTAATAAAAGCTCCGACGGATCGTAAATCCCGGCGTGGAAAACCTTGCCTTCCTTTCATACGGATTTATATTCAAGTTGGCCCAAATGACGTCGTCCGGACTGACTTCCACATACTTTTCGTCTATAGCGACAAAAACAGTGATCGCGATCAATCGACATATATACACCTGACAAAAGAGAACGCACGCATGCAATACGGCTCGGGATGCAGCAGCGACTGCATCACCACATGTGCCGCAATCTGCTTACGGAACATCACAAAAGCGCTGTTGTGCGGGGGATAGCTCTTCGCCGTCTCCTGCTCGTATCAGACATGAGTGAGTCCGCTCAAACCAAAACGATACCCGAGTACACACATACATACCTGAGCGCCATTACCACTCACGCCGCTCTCAATAACAGCCCTCGCTTCGTCCAACAGCTGGCTACACGCACGGATCTCCCCGCGCGCCCAATCGATGGTGTCCACTTTCTTTCCGAAAAATGGTATCCATCCTAAACGGTGCTGCGGCCGCTGTTCGCGAGGAAGCACGACAGCCCCATCCGCAGAGTTGTCGGCTTCCTGCGACGCTGGCGCGGCCTCAAGGTCGGTGGACGGCGCCTTCATTCCTTCTTGCACCTTCGTCCGTTTCTTCGCCTCAGACAGACGTAGCTCTGCCGTTTTCTGCAACAGTTGGGTCTCAGCCGACTCGAGTTTTTCTTCAGCCGTGAGGCGTCGTTTGTAAATCTTTGGAAGATCTTTGAGGTTTCTGGAGAAGGAGTTGTAGGTAAGGAACCATCCGGCGCTGTGGAAGCGCGAAACATACCTGTTTATCCATATTTTCTTCACTCCTCCTGGTAGCGCTTGAAATAACTTCTGAAGAGATTCCTGATCAAGGTAATTTGCGGGAACGCCTGTCACAAGTAATGTCCTCGCTTGCGGCGACTCGGCGTGGATGGGATTGATGAAATACTCCTGCCGCGTCCGGATGAAATGGCCCATCTCGACTTTCATATTGTACAACACCCAACCTATACCATGCCTGAGCTCGAATGGCATAAGGGGGAAAAACCAAAACAATCCTCACCGGTAAAAAGATATACGAGAATGATATGTGCGGCGTAGCGCTGTTGTTGATTAGGACCGACATTTCCAAACGTAAACCGATCAAGTCCGCTATTACCGTCATAGTTCGTCCCGACGCTGGTAACCGGAAGAAGGACGATCCACGAAACGGGCCAGATGACCATGAAGATCTTGATCATCATGCGAAGGAACACGATGAAAAAGTAGGCATCCATGTTGTTGGTTGCTCGAATGATTTCCCTGTGATCGGCTTTGAAGAGCGAAATAGGCCACAGCCAGAGGGAGCGACTCAAGGGGGCGATGTGCTTCCTGAACAACAAATAGGGGTTGGTTCGAGTAAGTGCCTTTATTTTCTTGCGGGTTGTAGAATTAGATGTAACCTACCCAGCCGGAGGAGCGTACGTTCGCGGTTCATATATCGCTTTGAAGTATGGCCGGAGGAACGTGAAAGCACCGAGTTGCGCTGCGAATACGAAGCCGTTGAAGACCAACGCTGTGAGAAAGGTCGCGGTCGAGGCGCCCCTCGATTGGTCCCGGAGATTTGACCTGCATTCTGTTCGCTCATGTCCCACAGGAGCTTGGAGACGGTGAGGAGGACGTACATGATGAAGTTCCTGTTGAAGGAGTCCCAGTCTGTCTCATTTCTTCCTCGCTCAAGATGTCTGACCTCGATCGTGCTTCCAAATATGGTCTCATCCTGGTTGACTGAAGCGATCCCAAGCCTTCAAGCTTCAAGCTTCAAGTTCCATGATCATACGCATCACCAATTGACGAAAGCTAGTCCGAGGACAAGATAAATTACAGTAACAGGAGGTGTCGCCACGCAGTACGACCAGAACATAGTCCTGCTGATCAAGCGCTCGAATACACCCCCGGGCGATGCTGCATGAGTGATCTGTAAAGTGAAAATGAACGGATAAATGTAAGAAGACCAGAATCCGGAAATAATGGAACGCACCTGCACCAGAGTTAACGCGACAGGTGCCGAAATGACCAACACCGTCGAAATCACAAAGACCGGGCTGTAAAGTGACATTAACGTTGGTCCGAGGTGAACGAAGGTCAATGTAAGGAGTCACACACGCACTCGTGCGACACCTTCTGTGAACTAAACGTGCTCGACAAGGCCAGAAGCGGTACCAATATCATCGGAGCAATAATCATCCTCGACACCACGGCGATCACGACCGTCTTCGTCTCTCCAGGAATCACTATTTCTTCCTTCGTGGTTTCGTCGACATTCATTTCGTCTTCTGGATGAAAGTACCCCCCGAGAACGACGAGCGTTAACGGAATCATACATTTCCCTGCCGACGTAAGTGCTCCCGTCAGCGGCGGCGCGTAATACAGGATCCCCTGTTGGAGAGGCGGGATACAAGCGATGACGAGAGAGAGGATAGAGGCCCAGAGTGGAGGCGTCATGATGTCGTTGATTGTGGCCAAGGTGCGAGACAGTCCCCACGGAAGATTATGCTCCCTTGGGACGCGAACGAAAGGTTGTGAAAGGCGGCGTCGGTGATCCGTTCCAGCTTCAACTTCAGGGCCGACATCAAAACTGTTTCCTTCCGCCTGGTCGTCGTCCAAGGATATAAGCAATGGGTTCCGGCTTTCGACATCGTCCAGTTCACCCTCGTCTACCCGGAACAATCGGACGCCGTAGCTCCATCGGAGCTGCGGGTAGAGTCATGTTCAGCCCATGGTTTCGCTGTGCCGGCTGGGTACTTACGATCATGCTAAGCGCGGTATAGAAGAGGAGGTAGGTCAACCCACGGCCCAGCATGGCATTTGTGCTGTCGTCAGGGCCCCAGTTGAGCTTCGCTCCAGAAACGAGGACGCTCTGTATGAATGCGACGGGAAGGGAATTCGTGCTCATGAACATCGCCGCAGCCATCGCGAAACGCCTGATCGAGGAGCAGGATGAAAGAAACCTTCAGCTACAATCCAGATTCACGTACCTTTGTAAAGGCCGTAAATGAAAAACTCGGCTTAGGATAAATGCCACTGCCATCGACGTTCCAGTGAAGGCTACGAAGAATATGGGAATGACCCATAACTGCCTTATTTTATCTAAAATTTTGAAGTAAGGATTGCATTATCTGAATGGGAAGAAAAGCCGTTTTTGCATACCAGGCGAGAGGGAAAACGCGATCTTGGAGACGAGGAGCGCGGGAGTGAACAATACAATATTCAGTTGATTGATTTGCTGTAAGTGTGAAAGGATTGCAGTCCCTTTATTAGACAAGGGATCAGAATAAGAGCCCCGACCTACCTTCTGGAGTTTTCTATTAAGCATACCACGCCTGGCGAGGGCGTAGCCCGCAAAACATAATAGACTGACTTCAAGAATGGACTGGCCAATGCATAGTAAGTATCAGATGCCCCATGGTTGACGTGAATAAACTATCCATCCCTCACTTTCAAGGCCGTCAAAAGTAAGGCGATGATGGGCGGGGTATTCGTGAGGGTTCTGTTGAACCATGAGGAGGGTATCATCGTATCATCGTCCATGTATTATGGCCGGCAAACAGTAGCGATTAGAAGTATATGCGTGACGCCCACTTCCTGCCTCGAAGTTGGAGGAACTTGAAAACTGGGTTAGTGCTTAGTCAGCACACCCATTCCAAGCCACCTCACGCGTCCGTTCAATGATACAGACAGGTCTCATCCAAAACGCCCACAAAGACCTCGTTACGGATGCGGCCTACGATTTCTACGGACTCCGTTTGGCCACCTGTGGTCTTGATCAACGGTAGCCGTCCTTTCTCTGTGGTTATCGGTTGTTTACTGAACCGTTCTCTTGTTCACAGAATAAAAATCTGGAATTTAGACGAAGCCAACGGGAAATGGCAAGTGGAAGATGATTGGAAGGTAGGTGGAAGTAAAGGACGTACCACAAGTTGACATAATTGAAGAAAAACGAACCAGGCTCACGACGCGCCGGTGTCACGTTTGAGCTGGGCCCATCCAGAATTTGGCACAGTCATCGCGTCGTCCTCGTATGATCGCACAGCGAAGGTATGGGAGCAGGTGACCCCCTTTGGACAGCCCGAGCCGAGCACAAATGGGGTCACAAATTCGTCACAACCTTCATCGGGCCCTTCAAACTCGCGTTGGGTGGAGAGGGCAGTACTGACAGATGCGAGGGGAACCGTAAGAGCCGTAGAGTTCGCGCCGCACCACTTTGGTCTCAAGCTCGTGCGTCCTCCTTCGTTAGGCCGATCTCTTGTAACTCATAGCTTTCCACACAGGCAACCATCTCCTCAGACAACTATCTCCGGATCTACGAATGCCTTGAACAACCCTCCCTCACGACCTGGCCACTCGCCGAAGAGTTCGACGTGCAGAACGTTCCTTCCGCCTCCCACTCCCCACATTCCCGCATGCACACTGCCGCGATCGTCACTCCCACACAGACCACCTCCACCTTCGACAACGCCACCGTCTCCCTCGTATCACAAGCCCTCCAGCAAAATGTCGCTGCCACAGCCACACCCGCCACTGCGTCCGCATCACCCGCAGCAGCACACGTCAGGACCGGAAACCGTGAGGCTGACGGGGGGTGGTGCATCTCCTGGTGCAAAGACCGGTACTGGGGCGAGATGATCGCTGCGGGGTGCGGAACAAGCGGAACCATAAAGGTAAAACGCCCTATATTCATTCATCCCCCAACCCCTCCTCAAAATCCAACCTCTCCCACCTTCCAGGTCATCCAGCTTTCCTCCCACCGGTCGACCTGTATCCTCACTCTCAACCCCACTCCACCCACCACCCAGCCACCCACTTCCGACGGCACTGTGGGTGGTGGTGACCCCACGACCACGACAACAACTGGCACCGGAGAATCCCCCTTCACAACCCCACCACCCTTCTCTGTCACCTCTGTCGCCTGGGCACCCTCATGTGGGCGGTCTTACCATCTCATCGCAACTGGCGGGCGAGACGGGCACGTCCGTATCTGGCGTGTCAAACCAGGAGACGATCTCGACCATGACGACGAAGAAGACGAAACCCGAAGTGGGAACGGGAAGTGGACAGCGAGCGTCGTCGCTGATTTCACTGAACACAAGTACGCCTAGATTTTTCCTGGAACATCCGCCGTCGTTTTTTTGTTGATCTTCGTCTTAGATCTGCGGTGGGGCGAGTGGAGTGGAATGTCACTGGGTCAGTTCTCTGTTTCTTTTTTTGGGGGGACGAGATGGATTGACGGAATTTCATCCATGTTTTAGGACTGTGCTTTCATCTGCCGGTAATGATGGGCGCATTAGGTTATGGAAAGCGACGTCGGGGAATGTTTGGCGGCCTGCAGGAAGCGTTGGGGTGGAGCAGGCTCAGGAGACCGAGGGAGCCGAGGGTAAAGACGTCGATATGGAGTAATGTATGTATTCATCCCCTTTATGGTACATCGCGAGTGTCCGGCGCCCTGTGGAATGCAAGCTGCCGTCAAAGCCCCAATGAGACCGCACGCAAGCCGTCTAGACCGACTCTATTCAGGTCTCGCGCCTCACACACGACGATCCAAAGTTTTCGAAGGGGTCTTTGGGAATCTGCACGGCGGAACGGTGTTTTTGAGAAAATACTGCTTGTACCTCATGGCTCGTGCTGCGGATCCGCAACCCATAAAATGAGGTCATCAAGTCAATCATCCTGTCACGATCCTACCACCACCACCAATGCCCAACCCCGAACCCACCTCCACCGCTGCAACTGAGCCCTCTGAGGGCTGCCTCCATGAGATTCGGAAGCACCAGAACGGTACAACGGGGCGACACATCGTGAAGTTCAAGGACGGCGCTCTCAAGAGCGCTTTTCTCGCAGGACTCCAGAGTGGAGGCGCAAACATCACGATCACTCATGAGTGGGACATCATCAACGCCATCGCCGGTAAGAACACATGTCGTTTATCATTCCACGGCATCACAGAACATTGATCGTAGGGAACTTTGACGATGAATCTCTTGAAGCGTTACGTAGGAACCCCAATGTCGAATACATCGAAGAAGATGGTATCGTGCATATCTCGACCGAGGCACAAGGATGACTAGTGCGCAATCTTCTTCGTGAGTATAGGTGGTCTCTAACGATGTGATCGGGTATTGTAGGACATAGGTCTCGGAGGATTGATCTCGGAGCTCGACACAAACGTGGCGGGTTTGGTGATTCTATTGGCTTGTTGAGGCGGTTATGCTGAAATATTAATGACGAAACTCTTGTTTTCACGGATATTATGACAATAATAGCCAGTATTTGCGTCAAAATTAGTTCCCGCATCCCACTAGTACTTGTTTTCAAATCGAACCCGCAGATAAACCAGCAGAGTGGAGCGAAGGTATCCACGCTGGAAATTCCTCTTGAAATCACTCACTGGGGACCTCCTCCAGATATTCTGTCAATAACATCATCTCTACCCCCTTTAGCATGGCACCTTCGTGACCCAAGCCCGTTGGGGTAAGGGAAGGAATGAATTCGTAAGAGGAATTGATCCTCCAGGATATCTTCCACTTGCTGTAGCACTTGCGATGCGGCCCTCACCGTTTCCTCTGAAATGCTATCGACGGACGACTCACACAGCTGTGAGAACCCCGGGTTTCATCGGGTGAAATATCTCACCGAGGTACTTCACCAGTTCTTCTGGCTCGATCCTGTCTAATTGTAACGATTCCGACGGAGCTTCAACTACCATTGGGGGTGGGAAGTGGTGGCAGGGGTGGTCGGTGCTTGCATTCACGTCTGTCGTCCTGGTAGGAGAAAGTCAGATGCCGCAAACGACATGACATCCCGAGGTATTCGACTGGAAATAAACCGGCGATTCTGATGGTATGGAGGAGAGGGCACTTGAGGATATTGGAAAGTTCGATCTGGAAAATGGGTGGTAAGTGAGTCCAGCAAATGAGCCAGCAAATTTCGGGGGTGTGGATATTAATACTGAAGGTTCTGAAAACGGCTTTATCTGCTAGAGCCTACGACGCATAGAGGTCTTGGAGGAGTTTTTTCGTTTGTACCAACAGAAACTATCAGCCATATTTAGCGTCCGAAGATACGTCAGGAGATGTGGGCCCAAGTTGAGGACTCGGACGAAGGCGTATAAGCGCTTTGCAGAGTTGTTCCATAGCCGGGGAGGACCATGGTGGGGAATAAACTTTTCGGAGCAGCCCTATGAGAGGCGTTGAGGGCGAGAGGACAGAGCATTTCCGCAGAGTTTCGACATCTCCAAGTTCGCCCAAGACGACGTCTATAAATTAGCATAATGATGTCAAAAGGAGTGTAGTGTGGCGATCGGAAGTTCCCGCCGGTCATTTCCTCGGCTTGCGCGGCCACACACATCTTCAAGCTTCAATCCTTCGACGGGATCCATCGGATGAAACGTCCTATAAAATGGCCGTGTGTCCACGATGAACCACGCTCTTCCACGTATGGCTCGATCGTTCACTTACACCTTTGACACCACAGTATACAAAGGGACCGTCTCTCTCAACACCGGGTCAGTCTTTTTTAGTACTCATGCCAGCGGTCCCGTAAAGTTAACGCTGGCTCTCTAGATTGTTTATCAACGGCAAATGGGTTGATCCCACCGATCCCGCTGCCATCGATTAGACTCACTGTTCTCCTCACAACTCACTGATCCTTTATTATGAATTACCAGTGTTATCAGTCCAGGTATGAATGCCTCTTTTCTATCTTCACCACTCAATTGCTCACCGCCACGTCTTCTCACGAAACGAAAAAGCTCATCACCGTCCATATCGGTTCCGCAAGGGATGTCGACGCCGCCGTTGAAGCCGCGCGTGCGGTTAGTTTTCTAACCCCGGCTTTTCCTCCTCTTTGACTCACTCAACCTACAAACCCAACGGGCATAAAAAAATTCCTGGGGTCTCAAATGCCCTGGCGCCGCTCGAGACAAGTTACTCACCAAGCTTGCCGATTTGGTCGAGAAACACGCCAGGTATCGTCAACATCATCAACGGATACGGTGCGTTGCCTCCATCCACAATCATATCGATCACCGAGATCAACCATCGTCACGGCCTTCGAAAAAAGGGTCCCATAGTTGGCCACGCCATCGCCGCATACCCCCACATCGGGAAGATCGTGTTCATGGGTAGCACCCTCACCGGAGGCAAGATTTCCTAAGTCGCCACTGCATCCAATCTCAAAGATGTAACACTCGAACTCGGGGAAAAGAACCCCACCATCATCTTTGACGATGCGGATCTCGAGCGGGCTGTCAAGTGGGCTGCACAAGGAATCTAATTTAGTTATTTTGTTTTCTTCATCATCTTTGCTTGCTAACAGACACCTGCATACAGCATGTTCACCGGTAAGATCATAATGGGATTATACTACTCAAGTACACAAGGCTCGTCATACTCACTGCAGGCACAGCATGGTGTAACCCCAGGAAACACCAAAAAAAATATATGTTTTATTTTTCTTTACCAGTGTTTCTATAGAAAATAATAAAAGTATATCTTTTGATATATTAAAAGAAACACTCAAAGTGTATCTTTCTGTGGCTTTCTTGAAAACACAAAAAGTATTTCTCTGAGTGTTTCTTGGAGATACACTGAAAGAAACACATATTGTGTAACTTTTGGTTTTTCTGTTTATAGTATATTGTTATGGAATGGCACTAGCTTCTTATATAATCAGAACCTAAAGAGAGAATAACACAAACCTGAAGAGGGGATAACACCTATCTAAAGAGGGAGTGGCATTAAAACCCCTTTCCAATATTCTTATCTTTTCATTGTTTGGTCTTGTGGACATTATTATAAGGTTCAAGGGTGGACAC
>Ga0307516_10003205_pt1 | contig 21250 bp, 22 predicted proteins | sample 19_EM_MG_FD_203310 | JGI IMG/M metagenome (GOLD analysis project Ga0307516, IMG submission 203310) | Populus trichocarpa ectomycorrhiza microbial communities from riparian zone in the Pacific Northwest, United States - 19_EM | ecosystem: Host-associated > Plants > Roots > Unclassified | place... | reverse complement strand
TTCGGCAAATGCTCGCCCGACGACGTGATCCTCAAACTGTCCGGCGTCGAAGTTCAGGGCGACCACTCCGTCAAGCCGACGAAAATCACCAAGGTCACCATCAAGCGCAAGCCCAAGAAGAGCGACAAGCCAGACGCCTCTGCGAAGCCGGCAGCGCCTGCCGCGCCCGCAGCGCCGAAACCGGCAGCGCCTGCAACGCCGAAACCGGCAGCTCCCGCCCCCGCCGCGAGTCAGTAGAGCCGCGCTGCCGTAGCCCAGAACGTCGAGTGCTCGGGTTACTCAGCGCGCTTGTGGCAAGCTTGCGGCTTGCGTGCGTTTGGACCTAGCATCCGGCCTTTCGACGAGGCGGAAGCGATCGCTTGAATCCTGGCAGCACTAGCATCACCGCGGAGGGGTTCTGGGTCGCGGTCTTCGTCGGGTTGGCGCTCGTGGTGCCGTTCACACGCGGCAGGCCGCGGGGCGTCGCGATTGCACTGCTCAATTTGGGGTTCCTGGGCTGGGTACAGCGACGCTGGGTGCTGGCAACCCTGGCGCTTCTTCTGCTGAGCTACGTGGGGGTGCTCGCCGTCGCGCGCGAGCGCTCGCGATCGACTCGCCACGGCTACATCGCCGGCGTCTTGGCCACGCTTGGCCTGTTCGTGGCTTTCAAGGCGCCGGCACTGGCCGGTCATTTGCCGGTGGGACCGGTGCGCTGGCTGTCGGCCCTGGGCTTCTCCTACGTGGCCCTGCGTTTTTTGGACGAAGCCACACTGGTGCGAGACAAGGGTGGAGCGCCCAGCTTCGTCGAGCACATCAACTATCTGGCACCCTTTCACATGCTGGCGGCTGGGCCGATCCAGTCCTTCGCGGACTTCAGGGCCGCGCCCGCCGTGCCAGAACCGCTCACCTTCGGCGGATCGCTCGCCGCCTGCGAGCGTATCGCGCTCGGCCTATTCAAAAAGCTGGTCCTGGCTCACTTACTAGAACGCCTGTTCTTGACCGGGTTTCGCGCGCATGGCCTGTACTACGTACTGGAGGTTCAGCTTTTTCTGCCGTGGCTCTACCTCGACTTCAGCTCGTACAGTGACATCGCCGTCGGCGTCGGTAAGCTGCTGGGCATCGCCACACCCGAGAACTTCGATCGACCGTACTTGGCGCGGGACATGATCGACTTCTGGCAGCGCTGGCACATTTCCCTGTCGCAGTGGATCCGGCGCAACGTGTTCTTGCCCTTGCAGATGCAGCTTCAGCGCAGCTATCCCGAGCGTTCACCGCTCGTCACCTCCAGCCTCACCCTGCTGATCGCCTTTGGGCTGTGCGGCCTGTGGCACACGGTCAGCTGGCGCTACGCGGCCTGGGGCTTGATGCACGCGGTGGGGGTCGTAGCCGCCAACGTGGCGCAAGCGCGTGGCACGCGCCGCCTCGGCCGCGCCGGCTATCAAGCGTACCGGCGTCGGCTTCTGCCGCGCATCGTAGGCATCGTGCTTACCTTCGAGTTCGTGGCTTGGTCGCTCGCCATCGTCGGAGCAAGAACATGACCGAGACCCAACGCATCGTGCTGCGCTTGGCGCTGCTTTCAGTCGTGACTTACGTCTCGATCGTTTTTTGGGACACGGAGCTGCGGTTTTTTTACGAGGCGTTCCGATGAGCAGCTGGCAGCTCGCGCGCATCCGGGCACAGCTCCTGGTCTTGGCGTGTCTGCTCGGCGGAGTCGGCCTGCTCGACCTCGCGATCGGCGCACGAGCGGGCTGGGACGCTTTCGGATGCGGCGAGCAAAGCCAAACCTTCAGCCGGCTCGAGCTTGCCAGCGCCAAGGCCCTGGCGCTGGCCCAGGCTGCTCGGCGCGGGACGCGGGTGGGTTTGGTGGTGGGCATGTCCACGGCGGACTGGGGCGTCGACCTTCGCCAGCTCGAAGCCACCCAGCCCGGCACCCGCTGGGCCAAAGTGACCGGCGAGTTTTCGAGCTTCACGAATCTCTTGGACATCGCGCACCGCTTCGAACACGCCGAGGTGGCGCCGGCCCGCACAGTGCTCTGCGTTCACTACGCCATGCTGCTCGGCGCTCGGCGCTACAAAGGGACTCGCGCCGAGCGCGTCTCGCAAATTGCGGAGCGCTTCCACAAGTCGCGCTCCTCCAGCGAAATCGCGCGGCTGGTCACGCTGTCTTGGCTCGGCAACAATCGCGCACCGGCCGCCAACGCGATCGAGCTTCAGTTGGGAGGGCTGCGCGAACGCATCCTCGGCGCCTTCTCCCAGCCGGCCGAGCTGATGTACCCGCCGCTGCCGAACCCTTTCGAGGATTCGGTGAACAGCCACGCGCCGATGCACCCAAGCGTGCGCCAGCGCCACGTCGAAGGCCTCGCGGCGGCCTGGCAAAGGGCCCAAGCCCCAGGCTCGAGCGAAGACGAGCTCAGCCAGGCGCAAGCCCTCACAGAAATCGTCGAGATCTTCGGTCGCCAGCCCGGCCTGGTGGTGGTGCTCATGCCCGAGCACTCGGCCCTACGCGGAATCGAGCCCGAAGCTTTCGCCAGGGCGATGCTCGCGCGGGCCCTCGCCGCGGCGCGCGTCGCCCAGCCCGTTCTCGTGATCGATCTACGGGCCGCCCTACCCGATCCGTACTTTGCCGACGAGGTGCACTCGTTGCCTGCGGGGCGGCCGATTCTCACAGGGGCTTTGAGCCGAGCGCTGGCACAGCAGGCTCCAGCACCTTGAAACCTGTGGCGTTTTTCTACGAGCAAGATATAGGCTTGGTCGAGCTGGTCGAGCAGCCATCGCTGCTGCAAGCTCACCCAACTCTGCGGAGCAAGCAATGATTGCGGAGATTCAGGACGTGTTTCGCGATGTGTTCGACGACGACAGCCTCGTGATCGCCCGTGAGACCACGGCAGCCGATGTGGAGCAGTGGGACTCGTTGATGCACGTGACGCTGATGGTGCATCTGGAACGACATTTCGGCGTGCGCTTCAACAGCTCGGAAGTGGCGGGCCTCAAGAACGTGGGCGAGTTGGTTGACCTGGTGAGCCGCTACGTCGAAGCCAAGGGGCGCGGCTAAAACCGCGCGCGGGCGATGGCGCAGAATCGCTGGCAGGACGCCCGAGCGCTGGCGAAGTCGGGCAACCCGAGCGCGGCGCTCGCGGAGTTGGGCGAAGCCATCCGCCGGAGCGAGCTCGACGCGCAGCAGCTCGAGCGCGCCGGAGCCCTGGCGCGAAAGCTGATCGACGGCCAGGCCAAGACCACACTCCGAATCGCCTTGCTCGGTGAGTGCACGACGCACTGGCTCACGAACAGCATCGCGGCGATCGCCCTCGGCGACGGGCGACAGGTTGCCTTGCATGACGGCGGCTATGACAACGTCTTGCAAGAGTTGCACGGCGAAGCGCTGCAGGATTTTGGCCCGAAGATCGTCGTACTATTGCCCTGGCATCGACCATCCAGCTCACTCGGCGCGCTGGCCGACCAGCTCGAGCATTGGCGGGGCGTGCAGCAAACCGTGGTGAGCCGACTCGGCGCCGGCATCGTGCAAGTCGGCTACGATTGGATCGATCCGGGCCCCGACGGCTATCACTTGGCCGGGGCGCCCGGCGGCGCGCTCAACGCGATCCGTCGCGCCAACGACGAGCTCCGTCAGTCGCTGCCCAAGGGATCGTATTTCGTCGACTTGCCCGCGGTGTCGGGAGAGCTCGGGCGTCGTAGCTTTTACGATCCTCGCCGCTACCACTGGACGAAGCAGCCCTTCAGCGAGACCGGTGTGGACTGGCTCGCGCGCCACATTTGGGCAGGGGTGCGAGCGCTGGTTAGCGGTCCGAAGAAGGTGCTCGTGCTCGATCTCGACAACACCGTCTGGGGCGGCGTCGTGGGAGAGGTGGGAGCGGCCGGCGTGGAGATCGCAGAATCAGCCGACGGCGAGGCCTATCGTGCGCTGCAACGTCACGCCAAGGCGCTGACCAAGCGCGGCGTGCTCTTGGCAGCGGCATCGAAAAACAACCCAGCTGATGCTCGAGCGCCCTTTCTGGAAAATCCGGACATGCTGCTCTCACTCGAGGACTTCGCCAGTTTCGAAGCCAACTGGCAGCCCAAGAGCGAATCCGTGCAGCGCACCGCGGAGCGCTTGCGCCTCGGCGTCGACAGCTTCGTCTTTCTCGACGACAACCCGACCGAACGCGAAGAAATCAGGCAAAGAGCCAGCGGCGTCGCGGTCGTGGACACGCCGGTCGACCCCGCCGAATACACGCGCGCACTGACGCGCGAGCTGTGGTTCGAAGCGGCCAGCGTGACGCGAGAAGATGAGCAGCGCGCCGAGCAATATCAGACCGAAGCGACGCGCGAGAAGCACAAGGCCGAGCACGCCTCGTTGGGCGACTACCTCACGTCGCTCGAGCTACGCGCCGACGTGCGCGACATCGACGAAGCAGACATGAAGCGCGTCGTGCAACTGATCGGTAAGACGAATCAGTTCAACGTGACGACGCCCCGCTACTCGCGACCAGAGCTCGAAGCCATCTTGAGCTTGGAGCGGGCGTTTGGCATGAGCTTGCGCTTGCGCGACAGATTCGGCGACTACGGCCTGATCTTGCTGGTGCTCGGGCGTCCGGCTCCGGACAACACGCTGGAAATCGACAGCTTCTTGATGAGCTGCCGCGCCATCTCGCGCACGGTCGAAGAGTTCGCTTGGGGTAAAGTGCTGGAGCGCGCCCGTGCGTTGGCTTACGCCAACATCCTCGGTGTTTATCGCGAGACTCCGAAAAATCAGCTCGTCGCGGACCTTTACCCGCGCCTGGGCCTAGAGCTGGTGAGCTCGGTCGGTGCCGAGCGGCGCTATCTGCAGTCGGTTCAGTCCGCCAGCGCGCCGGTCAGCTTCGTCCAACCGGTAACACCCGCCGAAACCGCTGTTGCCGCAGCACCGGCCTGAGCGCTGCTCGTTCGGCCGACTCAGACGGGCGTGGGTCGCTCGACGATCAGCGCCATCGAACGCGGAACGAAGCGAGCCTTGCGCAGCACACGCTTGGGATTGACGCTGAGCGTCTCGAGCACGCGCAACCCTGCGCGTTCGCACCAAGCCACGAGCTCACTCTCGTGGCGATACTCGTAGATGTGATCGACCTGCGCTGCCGTGAGCGCCCCAGTCAGAAACGCGCGCGCGCCCGGCTTCAGCGCCTGCGCCACGCGCTCGGCGAGACGGTCAGGGGTCTCCAAGTGCTCGACCAAGAAGCAACACACCGCGCCGTCCATGCTGGCGTCGGGCACGCAATCGGCCAAGGCGTCGCCTTGTGCATACTGGGCCCGCTCGCTCACACCGGCAGCCTTGGCGAACGTCTCGGCCAGACTTCGTGCTGCGGGACTGATGTCGAAGCCACGCAGCGTCGCCTGCGGATGCGCGGCCAGCGCCTGGATGCCCCAGCCTCCGTGACCAAACGCGAATTCGAGCAGGCTCGCGTCGGCGGGCAGCTGGCGCACGAAGCGCTGCAAGTAGAACGCGGTGATGTCCATGTGGTGCGACCACAGCACATTCGTCAGATACACCCCGAGCAAGTAGTCGCTCATCAGGTCCTTCTGGCTGTACTGCTGGTCCCACACTTCGGCGTAAGTCTTCGACTCGTAGGCGCCGCGATCTTCGTAGCGGGCCTGATGCATGTTGACGTCGTTCGAGAAGCGCACGAAAGCGTCGACGGCTCTGGGAATGGCATCGGCACCGAAGCCCGCAACCAGCCACTCTAACTGTCGTTCCGCAGCGGCGGCAAAGCTGCCGTTGCCGCTGACCATGGCTTCTTGAACGCCTCGCGAAGAACGAGGATGTTCCGCGTCTACGTAGGCTACGAGTTGTGCGACGAGCGCCGACATTTCGACCCCATTGGTTGCGAGCGCCGTCGTACCATTCGGCTTTCCGCTTCGCAAGCCGCTTGGTCGCCCCGTACGCCGCGCCTTCGGCCGACGACGAACAGGCCACCTAGTCCGGCTGGTACAGCACGCGCTGCGTCGGCTCGACGACGTAAAACTTCGCGTGCTCGGGGCGCCCGAAGGTGAGAGCGCCGAAGAAGTTGACGATGACCGCAAACGCCGAGGCCAGCATGAAAGTGCCTCGCAGCGATGGCCCTGCGATGGCCAAAAGCGCGAACAGCAGCAGCGCGTAGTCGTTCGAGAAGCGATAGCCGAACTGCACCCAACCGGTGTTTTGATAGAAGAGCGACGGCAACGCGATGAGCAGGGCGCTGAGCAGCAGCGCGCGCGCGAGCGGCGACCAACGCTTGGGGCCCAGCAGCCACAGGTACATCGGCGTCGTGACCCACAGCGCCAGCCCATGCGCGTTGATTTGGACCGGTCCACCTTGGGCCGAGAACCACGGCAGGCTCGTGAGCATGACGCCCAGGTTACGCGCCAGGTAGTGGTAATCGAATAGCCCCCATTTCGCGATGCGCTTCGCCCAAACCACGCTCAGGTAGCGGTAGCCATTCTCGAACGGAGCGTCGAAGCGCGCGGCGTTGTGCCAAAGCGTCAGCAACAGCACGAGCGCTAGCGGCAGCGCGAAGAGCAGCAGCAGGCGCAAGAGTCGCTTCAAGTCGTAGCGCTGTAAAACGCCCGCGCCGCGTGGCTCAGCCAAGCGCGTCTGTCGCACCGCTTCGAACACGAACAGCACCGCGCCGAACAGCAGCGGCGCGCGCGTCGCGAAAGCGAGCGCTAAGCATACGCCGGCGAGCAAGGGCCGCTCGGCTTGCAGCGCGAACAACAGATAGAAGCTGGTCAGCACGGCAGCCACGACGTGAGCCGCAAACCAAACCGTGCCCTGGACGCTGCTGAAGAAATAGACCGAGCCAAAGCAGAACAGGCAGGCCAAGATCAGATTCTCGACCTCGCTCCGCTTCGACTCGCCGCTCTGGCGAAGTTTTTCGAGCGTCAGGAACAGGCCGGCTGGCGCCAGCCCCGCCAGCAGCAAGAAAAACCGACCGTCGACCACTGACTCGGCGTTGCCCGCGAGCGCGACGAACGGGAGTAGCAGCAGGCTCGGAAAAGGTGGGAACACGACGAACCACTTGCCGTGATAGCTCGCGAAGTCGTTGCTCCCGGTGTACGCGGGGGGCGGGCCGCCCAAATCTAGCCGCCCCTTGAGCCACGCTTCGGCGAGCAGCGAGAAGTGATTGTAGGGCGTGTGCTCGTGGAGAACCGTTGACGACGCGCACGCCAGTAGCAAGAGCGAGACGCCCGTATAGATGGCCAGCGCCCACAGCATGCGCCGCGCACGCGTTCCAGGACTCGCGTCGAACCTCACCTTTCTGCCATATCAAACTTCCCCCCTCCCCCTAACCCCTCCGCCGCCCAACCGCAGACCCCCACCCATCAGCCTCTCTTTTGCGCCAACCCTCGCGGCGCGCTATGGCGTGGCCTCGATGTCCCGCCCCGAGCTCGTGATCCCGGTTGCCGATTTGGAACGCGGGCCCAAACACGTCGAGTTCGTGCTGTCGGAAGCTTGGCTGCGTCGCGCCCTCGAAGGCAGCGACGCCAGCGTCGGCGCGCCCGGCAAGGTCGAGGTCACGTTGAGCAAAAACGGCCCGTCCGTGCTGATTCGCGGACAGCTCTCCGCCGACCTGACGATGCCCTGCGTGGTGACGCTCGACCCGGTGCCGGTGCCCGTCCGAACCGAGATTGTGCTGATGCTGTCGCCCGAGAGCGGCGCGACCACCGAGCACGAAAGTCACGTCGCCCGCCGCAAGGCTCGCCCGCCCAAGGTCGAACCCGCCGGATCACCCGAAAAAGTCGGCCGCGACCGCCCCACCCGCGCCAAAAGTGTCGGTAAAAGTGAGGGTCACTGGGAAGAAACCCCGGTTCTCGACGACGAAATCGCCGGCCAAGACACCTTCGACGGCCACGAGATCGCGCTCGATGGCTTCGTCCGAGAGTTCTTGCTGCTCGAGCTTCCGATGTTTCCTCGCCGTTCGGACTTGCCAACGGGCGATGCAGCAGCTAACCCTCCGCTCCCCGCTGACAGCCAGGTGGGAGGCGAGAAGCCTCTCGACCCGCGCCTGTCACCGCTAGCCGAGCTCAAGAGCCGGCTCGAGCAGAAGATCAAGAAGGAGTAATCCTCGTGGCCGTTCCGAAACGACGCAAGAGCAGCAGCAGGCGCGACATGCGCAGAGCCAATCACGACAAGGTCGCCGCCCCCAATGTGGTGCCTTGCCCCAGCTGTTCGGCACCTATGGTGCCTCACCGGGTTTGCCCGGGCTGTGGTTTCTACAACGGTCGCGCCGTCATCAAGAGCGGCGCTCCCGAAAGCTGACTCCGCACCTGGGCTCGCTGAGCGCGCGTTGCATCGCGTTGCGTCAGCAACTCGATCGTACCGGCCCGTGAGGTGGTTTAACCATTTCTGGTGACGCCTCGGCCTGGTGATCGTATCCAGACTAAGCATGCCGAGCGTCACTGCCCCGAAGAGCCGGATCCTGGGCACAGGTGCCTACGCGCCTGACAGGATTATGACCAACGGCGAGCTCGAGCGACTCGTCGATACGTCCGACGCCTGGATCACCGAGCGCACGGGGATCAAAGAACGGCGCGTTGCGGCCGACGACCAGGCTTCGAGCGACATGGCGCTGGTAGCAGCCCAGCGCGCTCTCGAGGCGGCGGGCCTAACCGCCAAAGATCTCGACATGATCATCGTCGGCACGGTCACTCCCGACCTGCCGATGCCAGCATGCGCGTCGATCTTGCAGCAGAAGCTCGGTGCAGGTCCCATCCCCTCGTTCGACATTTCGGCCGCCTGCGCCGGCTTCATCTACGCCATGTCGATCGCGGACCAATTCATCCGTTCGGGCGCGCAGAAGCACGTGCTGATCGTCGGGGTCGAGCTGCTCAGCCGTATCCTCAACTGGAAGGATCGCACGACCTGCGTGCTTTTCGGCGACGGCGCGGGCGCCGCCGTGATCGGCCCCGCCACGGACGACGGGTCCGGCATTTTGTCGACCAAGCTGTACACCGACTCGTCGCTGGTAAATTCGCTGTGCATTCCCGGTGGCGGCTCCAAAGAGCGCCTCACGGCCGAGTCGCTCGCCGCGCAGCGCGACAAGGTGCACATGGCCGGCCAAGACATCTTCAAGGTGGCCGTGAAAAACCTGACCAGTGCTTCGCGCTCGGCGCTCGAGCACGCTGAATTGCCAGCGTCGGCGGTGCGCTGGGTGGTGCCGCATCAGGCGAATTTACGCATCATCGCGCAGGTCGCGCAGCGACTCGACATTCCGCTCGACCGCTTCGTGCTGAACATCGAGCGCTACGGCAACACCTCGAGCGCGTCGATTCCGATCGCGCTCGACGAAGGACTGCGCGACGGCCGCATCGAGAAGGGCGACACCGTGTTGATGTGCGCGCTCGGTGCGGGAGTTTCCTGGGGCAGCGCGCTCGTGCGCGTGTGACAGGCGCCGCCCGACTACGGCAACGTGAGGAGCATTCGCTTGACGACGGCTTGGCTATTTCCGGGGCAAGGCACACAACAAGTAGGCATGGGCAAGCAGCTCTTCGAGAGCTCCGCGGCTGCACGTGAAGTCTGGCAGCGCGCCGACCAAGCGCTGGGTTTCTCGCTCAAGCAGCTGTGCTTCGAAGGCCCGGAGGCGGAGCTCACGCTCACCAAGCACGCTCAGCCAGCGATCGTGACTGCCAGCATCGCAGCGCTTGCGGCGATCCGCGAAGCTTGGCCGAGCCTGCCGCCGCCGGCGTGCGCCGCCGGCCATTCGCTGGGCGAATACAGCGCGCTCGTCGCGGCGGGCGCGCTAAGGTTCGAGGACGCCGTCCGCCTCGTCTACTTGCGCGGCCAGGCCATGCAGGAAGCGGTGCCCGAAGGGCTCGGCGGAATGGCGGCGATCATGGGCGGAGACCAAGCCAGCGTCGAAGCGTTGTGCAGCGACGCCGCGCAGGGTGAAATCGTTTCGCCCGCCAACTTCAACGCGCCTGGCCAGATCGTCATTTCGGGGCACAAGACCGCGGTCGCGCGAGCCGCGACGCTGGCTGCTGAGCGCAAGCTCAAGGCCATCTTGCTCAACGTGAGCGCGCCGTTTCATTGCTCATTGATGGCGCCCGCCGCCCTGCGCATGAAGGCCGCCCTCGAAACCGTCACCCTCGGTGCCCTGACGTTCCCGGTGCTGCCCAACGTCGAGGCCACGCCGAACAGCGATTGCTCGCGCGTCGCGTCGCTGCTCGTACGCCAAGTCGATTCTCCGGTCCGCTGGCAGGAGACCGTGCTGGCCATGGCCGAGGCGGGCGTGACTCACGCGCTCGAGGTAGGTCCGGGCAAGGTGCTCGCCGGTCTGGCCAAGCGCATCGACAAGCGCGTGGCCGTACTATCGGTCGGCGACGCGGAAAGCGTGGGAAAGATTGCGGCGTTTCTGACAGGGTCGAGCGAGGCGGGCGCCCCCGTGGCCCCGCTGCCGACGAGCTAGCCAGCCAGCCCCAAGCGACGCAGCGCGTAACTATGGCTTTTCGCGGCGCCGCGTAAGATATTTCCCGCTCGACAACGGCTACGGCGTGCTAAAGACGCGCGCTCACGCGGTTTTTTGGCCGCGCTTTCTCCAAGGAACCCTCCGTACCGTGTTCGATCTCACCGGCAAAGTAGCGCTCGTCACGGGCGGCTCTCGCGGTATTGGTCGCGCAGCCTCCCTCGCGCTGGCCAAGCGCGGGGCTCACGTCGTCATCAACTACGTGAGCAACGAAGCCGCGGCCCGCGAGGTCGCCGACATCATTCAAGGCGCGGGTGGTAAGGCCGAGATTGTTCAGTTCGACGTCGGCAACGGAGACGGCGCCGAGAAAGCCATTGCCGAGGTCGCCAAGCGTCTGGGCCGTCTCGACGTCCTGGTCTGCAGCGCCGGCATCGCCATCGACGGCCTCTTGTTGCGGCTAAAAGACGAAGATCTCGACCGGATTTTTGCGGTGAACGTGAAGGGTGCGCTGGCCTGCGCACGCGCCGCAACCAAGGTGATGATGCGCGCCAAAACCGGCCGCATCATCTTCCTCTCGAGCGTCGTCGGTGAGATGGGCAACGCCGGTCAAACCGCCTACTCTGCGTCGAAGAGCGCGCTGCTCGGCATCACCAAGTCGCTTGCGCGCGAGCTCTCGTCACGCTTCATCACGGTCAACGCCATCACGCCCGGTTTCATCGACACCGACATGACCGGGGCGCTCACTGAAGAGCAAAAGACCGCCATCAACTCCGCCATCCCGCTCGGTCGCACCGGCAAGCCGGAAGAGATCGCAGCCGCCGTCGTGTACCTGGCCTCGGACGAGGCCGGCTACGTCACCGGACAGGCCCTGCGCGTGAATGGTGGCATGTACATGTAATTCTTTAGGTTTTTCGACGACGCCGGACACTGAGCCTGGCGCCGCCGGAAGGTCTTGGACGCACGACGGAATCTAGCTAACGGTTCGAAAAATCCCTGCAAATGGGGCGACCTCTCTGGTACGAGGCGCCCCTGGAGGCATCATGGCTGAAGGTCGGAACGTAACCGCCGAAGTAAAGCGGATCATCAAAGAGCAGCTCGACGTGGACGAGAAGGACATCAAGCCCGAGTCCACCTTCATCGACGATTTGGGCGCGGATTCGCTCGGTCTGGTGGAGCTGGTCTTGGCCTTCGAAGAAGCCTTCGAGATCGACATCCCGGACGAAGATACCGAGAAGATTCGCTCGGTTCAGGACGCCGTGGACTACATCGAAAAGCACCTGGCAGGCTGAACGCCGCGCCGGGACGGCTATAGGGCGCGCCGCAAAAGCGCCCTATAGCCCCACTGGCAGAAGTGTCAGTTGGCTCTAGGCAGCTGAAGGAGCACATGGAGCGGATCGTCGTCACAGGAATTGGCCTTGTCACTCCGAACGGAGTCGGCACCGATGCGAGCTTTCAGTCGTTGATCAACGGCCGGAGCGGCGTTGGTCCGATCACGCAGTTCGATGCGACACCGCAGTTCTCGACGCGTATCGCGGCCGAAGTGAAGAACTTCGACCCCGCCGCGTTCATGGAGAAGAAGAAGATCAAGGAGGTCTCGCGCTTCATTCCGTTCGCCATCGCGGCGACGCGCATGGCGCTCGAGCAAGCCGACTTGAACTTGACCGAAGACGAGCGCGATCGCGCTGGCGTTTTCATCGGTGTCGGCCTGGGCGGGCTCGAGAACCTCGAACGCTGCACCATCACGCTGACCACCAAAGGGCCCGGCAAGGTCAGCCCCTATTTCATTCCGTCGCTGATCGCCAACATGGCGGCCGGCCAAGTCTCGATCGCCTTCGGCCTACGCGGGCCAAGCATGGCGCACACCAGCGCCTGCTCGTCCAGCGCGCACGCCATGGGCGAAGCCTTGCGCATGATGCAACGCGGCGACAGCGAGGTCATGGTCGTCGGCGGCGCAGAGGCGACCATCACGCCGATCGGCATCGCCGGCTTCGGCGCCATGTTCGCGCTCAGCCGTCGCAACGACGAGCCCGAGCGGGCCAGCCGGCCTTGGGACAAGGGTCGCGACGGCTTCGTATGCGGCGAAGGCGCCGGCACGCTGATTTTCGAAACGCTCACGCGCGCCAAAAAGCGCGGCGCGCGTATCTTGGCCGAGGTCAGCGGCTACGCCGCCACCAGCGACGCCTACCACATCACCAAGCCCGCCCCAGAGCACGCGCAGGCCGCGCGCGCCATGCGCCAAGCCTTGAAAGACGCCAAGCTCAACCCCGAGCAAATCGACTACATCAACGCCCACGGCACCTCCACCCCAGTGGGTGACACAGAAGAGGCCAAGGCGGTGGCCAACGTCTACGGCGCCCACGCTCTCGAAAAGAAGCTGTGGGTCAGCTCGACCAAGAGCATGATGGGTCATCTGCTGGGTGCCGCGGGCGCGGTCGAGGCTGCGGTCTGCATCAAAGCCATCGAAACGGGCGTCATTCCGCCCACCATCAATCTCGAAGACCCGGACACCGAAGTCCCGCTCGACTTCGTGCCCAACAAAGCTCGCGAGCGCCGGATCAAGCGCGCGATGAGCAACTCCTTCGGCTTCGGCGGAACCAACGCGACGTTGATCTTCTCTGCCTTCGAGGGCTGAGGGCGGCCTTGCCCCAGCACGTGCATGCAGTGCCCCTACTGTCGTGAAATGGAGAGCCGAGTCGTGGACTCTCGGCTGGTAGCCGGCGGCACGGTCACCTGGCGGCGTCGCGAGTGCGACGGTTGCAAGCGCCGCTTCACGACCTACGAGCGCGTCGAAACGACGTTGCCCACGGTCGTCAAGAAAGACGGCCAGCGCGAGCCCTTCGATCGCCAAAAAATCCTACGTAGCCTGCGCATCGCCTGCAACAAGCGGCCGGTTTCCGCGGAGGCGCTCGAAGAGCATGCCGAGCAGCTGGAACGCGAGATGGGTGAGAGCGGCGACAAAGAAGTGTCGTCGCTCGTCATCGGCGAGCGCGTGATGGCCCGGCTCAAGGCGCTCGACGAGGTGGCCTACGTGCGCTTCGCCAGCGTCTATCGCTCGTTCCGCGACATCGACGAGTTCATGAGCGAAATGGGCAAGCTCGTGCGTTCACGCCCCGACTGAAGCCATGGCCAAAGACGTCGACCAAGAGCTGATGCGGCGCGCCATCGCGCTGGGCGAGAAGGGCGATCCTTCCCCCAACCCGCACGTGGGCTCGGTCGTGGCAGACGCCGAAGGCAACGTGCTGGGCGAAGGCTTCCACGAATCGACCGGGCTCGATCATGGTGAGGTCGCCGCCCTCAAGGCAGCGGGCGACAAAGCGCGCGGCCAAACCCTGTACGTGTCGCTCGAGCCCTGCAACCACCAAGGCCGAACGCCGCCCTGCGTCGACGCGATCTTGGCGGCGGGCATCAAGCGCGTCGTGATCGGCTGCGCCGATCCCAACCCGCGCGTGTCGGGCGGCGGCGCAGCGCGCTTGCGCGAAGCGGGCGTCGAAGTGGTGCAAGGCGTGCTCGAGGCCGAGGCCCAAAACCTGATCAAGGCCTGGACCAAGTTCATCACCACGGGCCAAAGCTATCTCACGCTCAAGCTGGCCATCTCGCTCGACGGCCGCATCGCGACGCGTACGGGCGCTTCCAAGTGGATTACGGGCCCGGAGTCGCGCCTGCGCGTGCAGACCCTGCGCGCGCAGCACGACGCGGTGATGGTCGGCGTCAACACCGTGCTGTCCGACAACCCGAGGCTCACGGTACGTGACGTGCCGGGGCGAAGCCCCGTGCGCGTGATCGTCGACAGCAAGCTGCGCATTCCGACCACCTCGCAGGTCGTGCAAACGGCGTCGCAAATTCCCACCTGCGTAGTGACGACCATCGCGGCGCCCAAACCGCTGGAAGAAGCGCTGCAAGCGCTCGGCGTGCGCGTGATCCGGGTGCCGCCAACCGCCGAAGGGCGCTGCGAGCCCCAAGTCATGCTGCGCGAGCTGGCGGCGCGTGAGGTCGTGAGCGTGATGTGCGAAGGCGGCTCGGAGCTTGGCGGAAGCCTGATGGCGAGCGGGCTCGCCGACGAGCTGCACGTCTTCGTCGCTCCGCTCCTACTCGGGCCCCGCGGACGCCCTGGCGCCGTCGACTGGGCGGGCCCCGAGAACCCGTCGGACGCGCCGCGCATCGATCCGCCGCACTGGGAGCTGTGCGGCGGCGACGCCTACGTGTGGGGGCCGCTCAAGTATCCGAAGAAAACAGCGCGCACGAGCCCCGGCTAAGCGGCTTTTGCCCATGCGCGGCGCGCAAGCATCGACCCCAGCAATTGCCGGAGTCGGGGGCCGGTGTTACGTTTGTCGAGCGATGGCACTGCTCCCGATTCTGCACTATCCCGACGCGCGCCTGCGCGAGGCCGCCAAGCCGGTCCCGGCGATTACGCCCGAAATTCTAGAGCTGGTCGAAAACATGGCCGAAACCATGTACGACGCGCCGGGCTGTGGGCTGGCCGCCAACCAGGTCGGGGTAGGCTTGCGCATCTTCGTGATCGACACCGCCGCTGAAGACGAGCCCAGCGACCTCAAGGTGTTCATCAATCCGGAAATCCTCGAGCTCGACGGCGTGCAAATCTGGGAAGAGGGCTGTCTGTCGTTCCCTGGCGCCACCGAAGAGATCAAACGCGCCGAGCGCGTGAAGGTGAAAGCGCTCGATCGCGACGGCAAAGAGTTCACACTCGAGGCCGACGGCCTGCTCGCGGTGGCCATCCAACACGAAAACGACCACCTCAACGGCGTCTTGATGATCGACAAGCTCTCAGCGTTGAAGAAACGCATGATGAGCAAGAAGGTCGAAAAAGCCAAAGCCGCGGAAGCCCGCGCGTAGCTAACGAGAAGGCGGTCGCGAGAACAACGAGCTATCCAAGTTCTCACCCCTGGCGCGCATGCTCTCCACGACCTGCGGCACGTTGCCGCTCGGCGAGAACGTACCTTCGACGGCGCCGCCAGCGGCGGTGCGGTCCGGAATGAAGGTGAAGATGTCTTGCGATTCGATTTCGTCGGCGGTCACGCCCGTGAGCTCGACGATGCGCAAGACGCGCACGCGGTCGTCGCGTAGCCGTGCCACCTCGACGACTACGTCGTATGCCCCGGCCAAAAGCTCGCGCGCTGCGCGAATTCCCAGCCCAGGTCGAGCTGCGGCGATCTCGGCAGACTGACGCATCAGCGCTCGTTTAATCGATGTCGCGTGACGCAGCGCGAGTACGCCGTCGACGCCGGACGCCACCATTTCAGTCACGGCCGCCGTCACTTCGGGCGTGGTCAGACGCGCCGCGAAGCGCACCCCGGGAACGCCGGCCTTGACCTGCAAGGCGCGCCGCGCCTCGGGTGCAGTGCTAAGCCCAAAGTCGACGGCAACGTCCGTAGATCCGGCCACTCCGTCGCCCACCCACACCGAGCGGGCATCAGCCTGTGAACCAACGAGCGCCGAAAGCAGTTGCTCCGCCGACCCGTCGTGGCCGCCAACCACGAGCACGTTGACGCGACCGAGTAGGCAGTGCCGAAAGAACGTAGCAATGGCCCGCGAGATCACACCGCGGCGCACGAGCTCGTCGAGCGTGAGCGAGTGGCGCTCGGCCTTGCGAATCAAGAGCGAGGCGGGCCGACCGCCATGAGCGGCGTCGATCGAGACACGCGCCCCACTCGTCAGGCGAAACTCGACGGCGCTGCCGCCTTCTACGGCATCTGAGAGCAGCCGTGCCAGCGCCCAGCCCAGCGAGCGCTCCGAGCTGAAGCCCGGTTCCACGGCCAGCGAGCGACCGCCGCGTGCTGCCACGACCTGATCGAAGCGCAGCACGCCGATCTCGCTGACAGACGCATCTGCTATCAGATCACCGAGCGGCCCCAGCTCGAGCAGCTCATCGCGAGCCAACTCCAGCAAACGATCGGGCGCCACGCTCATCGGCACGTCTTTGGTGCCAGATGCTTTGCTGACGACCTCGCGCAAAACCGGCTCTAGCCGCTCGCCCAAGTCTGGAGCCAAAGGCGGCTCGAAAGCCTGCGCCCCAAGCCGCTCGACTATGGCCTGCACCACCACGTTCAAAATGCTGGCGAGGGCGTTGCGCTCGTGGCTGGGCGAGTCGTCTTGCGTGGTGCGACCCACGTGATGGGTACCGGTCGTCTCGTTGGCAGGAAAGCTACCGGGCCGCACGGGTGGATCCGATTCCACAGTGCTGGACGGTGGGCGCGGCGGCTCTACCGTGCGCGATGGTCCGGGAATGCGCGTGTGCTCGTCATCGTCGTCGGTCGCGGGCCGCACGCTGCCGGCGACGTTCGCGCCGGCGGCGCTGGGTCCGGTCGTCGAGATTTCGTCCGGATTCGATGCCAGCTCTGCTCGGGAGCCTATCTCACCGGCTGCAGCGTCTTCCTCGCCGCCGGGCAGCTCGATGCGAAGCACGAAGTCGCCGACGTAGATGCGGTCACCTTCACGTACGATGGTCGCCTGTGTGATGCGCCGGCGATTGACGTAGGTGCCGTTCGTGCTGTTCAGATCGGTCACGATGAAGCGGCCGTCGCGGTAGAGCAGCCGTGCGTGACGCTTGGAGACGTTGCCCTTCGGCAGCATCAGCTCGTTGCCCTGCACCCGCCCGACCGTAAGCTCGGCGGTCTCGAACGTTTCGCGCCGCTCGGCCCCGCCCTTTTCATGGACAACCACCGCGAACACGGGAGCCCGGGCGGTGGAGGTCGGAGCGATCACGAGGCTAAAGGATTGCCGAATCAGCACCCCTCGTGTCAATCCGAAGTGTTACGTGCTCGGCTGTCTCGTGGCATTTGGGCCGGCGTCGCGTGGCGTTTGGGGCGGCGTCGCGTGGCGTTTGGGGCGGCCTCGCGTGGCGGGTTTGGGGCGGGCCGGCCGTGCTGGTCCGACCCCGCAGGCAGCAGGCTGGCGGCCGCCGGACGGGGGCTTTTCGGCTGGCGCGGCGGGGACCGGGTTGGGGCCCGTTAATGCTGCGGGGTTATTCGGCCGCGGTGTCGTGCTGGCGGCTCTTCACGTCGCTGGTGACCAGCGACAAGAGCTCACCGGCCAGGGCCATCACATCTCGCTCACTGAAGCCGCCAGCGCGAAATTCGCGGTAGATGTTCTTAGCGAGGATCGCGACGGCGCGGGGGTCTTGTGACGGTTGGGTAACTGTTTGCGCCATGTTCGGTTTCCCTCTCGGGCGCCGCCCTGTATCCAAGAATGATGCCGAGCAGGCGGCGCCTCCGCTTTGGCCTCTTTTCGCGGAAAAGACCAACTTTTCGGCCGCAAGCCGCGAAGCGCGCTACGCAGACTTGCCGCGAAATCTGTATTGGAAGCGCAGAGGATTACGCGCAGGCTGCAACTGGTCAAACCAGCCACGGACGCCCGCGCCGAGACTTAAGCCCCAAGGCTGGTCTTCTCGTAACTGCGGATCACGTCGCGATTCGGGCGCTCGAGGCCACAGACGGCGCTCGTGATGAGCTCGCGTCCGTCGTCGGCGAAATAGAGCGCCTCGCCCACGGAGGGTCGATCCAGCACGGGCACGGCGGCGCCGTTCTTGTGAAAATGCACCCCGCCAGACAGCCGACGGCCAATCGCCAGGTGCGACGGCAGCCATTTGCTCGAGCGGCGATCCCGGACGGCGACGCAGCGGTCGCCACTGAAATGGTATTCGGTGTTTTTTGTCACAAACACGCGATTTTTCCTGCGATCGGGCCCCGCGTAGCTGCGTTCAGCGTTCATTTCGGTAATTAGAGAAGATGCTGCGACCCCGGGACAAATTTAGGAGCCTGCGGGGGAGCGCTTCGAGAAGCGCTTCGCTAGCCGAAGGCGCGCTGCGATGAAGGGTCGCAGCGCTGGCGGAGAACTTTACTGGGCAGCGGGGCGGTGTCGTACGATCTGCGGGTGAAGCCGCGAGCGAGAGGCCCTGGTCTGAAAAAGACGCACGCGCTTCCGCTCTTGAGCTCGCGCAAAGTCGAGCTTTGGCAAAGCTCCGACTACCGCTGGCGAGAGCTGTTCGAGGGTGCAGACGTGATGAGCGAAGGCGCCACGCGGGACGAGCCGGACGGCACCATGTACTACGGCTCGACCAGCATCCTGCTCCCCTTCTCGTCGCGCGGAGGCCTCGTGCCCGACGATCAGTCCGAGCAAGTCGCGCGTCTGCTGACACGCGACCCTCACGCGCGACTGCGAGCTACGCGCGTCGCTCGGCTCGAAGCCCAGGTGCGCTCGGCTGCGCCGATCGGTCGCGTGCGCGCCGAGCTCGGTGTGAGCGTCGTGGCCCACGGCATCCAGGTCAGCGTCGAGGTGGAGGCGCGCGTGCATCGCGAGCTCGATGACAGCCAGGCCACGCCACGCAAGACGAGCGCTGCCCGCACCAAGCGCGGCGCGCACGCTTCGTGATCGGGCTCGGAGGCGAGCGTGCGCGGCGCCCGATCCGCGCGTGACCCAAGTCAAGTCAGATCTTTTCCACATGGCCAGCGGGGCCGCGCCCCCGCGCTGTGGATGCACAAGCGCCGCGCTCGGGTCACAACGGCCCGACGGCGCGCGACAACTTCGAGCGTAGATCGTGGCTCGTCGCCGTGAGCGCTTGACAGGAGGCGCCGCGCGGAAAATTGTTCCGCTTTGCTTTCTCAAAACAGAAAAGTGAATAGGACGTTTTGGAGAGGCGGGTCTCGGACAGCGTGATGAGCCGAAAGAAGCAGCGCGATGACAAGGTCATCCACGTCGTATTCGGCCCCGGTGGCGGCCGGGTCGAGCGGCGGGATCCGAAAGCGATCGACGCTGCGGCAGAGCCGCAAAGTGGCCGCGAGCCGCTGACCGATCTATTCAGCGGCACCGAGATTGCGCGGCTGCTCGATGTCACGCCGGCGCGCCTGCGCACGCTCGATCGCGCGGGCGTGGTTTCGCCGACGGGGCGGCGTAAGGGCCGGCGGGCTTACACTTTTTCGGATTTGATTGCGCTGCGCACGGCGCAGACGCTGCTGGCTCAGCGCGTGCGCCTGCGCGACGTGACCCGCGCCGTGAGCGCGCTCAAGCGCACCTTGCCCAAGGTAACGAGGCCGCTGCAAGAGCTGCGCATCGTGTCCGATGGTCAGCGCGTGGTCGTGCACACGCAAGACGGCGCGTTCGAGCCGCTCACCGGGCAGATGGTGCTCGACTTCGAGGTCAAGTCATTGCGCGACGACGTCGTGCGCGTGCTCAGGCCTTCGGCCGGTCGCGAGCGGGCGCGCACTGCTTACGAGCTGTACTTGCGCGCCAGTCAGCTCGACGAAGATCCGGCGACCATGGACGAGGCAGAGCGCCTGTACGGCGAGGCCATCAGCCTCGACCCGTGGCTGGCGATTGCCTACACGAATCTCGGCAACATCCGCTTCCGCCGCCACGACGCCGACGGCGCCGAAACCCTGTATAAGCGGGGGCTGGAGATCGACCCACGCCAGCCGGAAGCCCAGTACAACCTCGGCTACGTCATGCTCGAGCGCGGCGAACCCGAAGCGAGCATCCCGCTCTTCCACGGCGCGATCGAAGCCGACCCCAAATTCTCCGACGCCTACTTCAACCTCGCCATGGCCTACGAACAGATCGGCGAGACGCAGAAAGCGCGCCCGTTCTGGAAGAACTACATCAGCCTAGAGCCTTCGGGTACCTGGACTGAGATCGCTCGCAGGCATTTATAGTTTTGTTGCGCTTCCGCTGAAGACTTCAGCGTCTGGCGATTCTTTCTTGTTTCGGCACAGCGGGCGCTCGGCCTCGCCGAGTTTGTTCACTACGGTCTTCTCGGGGCGATCGTGATCTGCTCGTGCCAAAGTCTGGCTAGGGCGATCCAGCTCACGCGCAAGCGCGTTCGCGGATGCTTGCTTTCGGCTCGATCAGGAAGTCGAGCAGGCACGCTTGAATGGGTGGGATGCCTTGTAACCCGCCGCCCAGCTGGGCGGCGTCGAACTGGACCAAAACTGGGCCTCCCACGAGCCTAAGCCAGCCCCAAGCCCAGTTTGCGATGCGTGAGGCTGGGTAGCGAGCGACGGACGGACTCGAGGCGCGAGCGCTCGAGCGTCGCGCAGACTAGGCCGACGCCGTCTGAGGCCTCGGCGATCACGGTGCCCCAGGGGTCGACGACCAGCGAGTGGCCGTAGGTGGTTCGGCTGCCGGGATGGGAGCCGTGCTGCGCGGCGGCGACGACGAACGCTTGGGCTTCGATGGCGCGCGCGCGCAGCAGCACGTGCCAGTGGTCTTTGCCGGTGTGCAGCGTGAAGGCGGCCGGAACGAGCAGCACTTCCGCGCCTTGCTCGCTGAGCGCGCGGTACAGCTCCGGAAAGCGCAGGTCGTAACAGATCGAAAGCCCCAGCTTGAAGCCGGCAACCTCGACGACCACGACCGAGCTACCAGGCGACGTGGCGGCCGACTCGGCGTAGCTGCCGCCGCTGCCGAGCTCGACGTCGAACAAATGCAGCTTGCGGTAGCTGCCGAGCAGCGAGCCGTCGGCGCCGATCACGACCAGCGTGTTGTGCGGCCGCGCCGGGTCCGCGCTGCGTTCTGGAAAGCCGCCGCCGATCACGGTCACGGAGTTTTCTCGCGCCATCTCGCGCAGCGCGCTCACGATCAGGCCGTTGTCGAGCGATTCGGCCAGCTGGCGCTTGTCCGCTTCGGGACCGAAGAAAGCGAAGTTTTCGGGCAAGAGCACCAGCTCGGCGCCGCGAGCCCGCGCGCGCCGGCATTGCTCACGGCAGCGCTCCAGGTTCTGCCCCACGTCGGCCTGACTATTGAGCTGCACGGCGGCGACGCCAAGCTCGGCTTTTGCCATCGGGGTTTCATAGCCTATGCTGGCCGCTGTGGAAGCCCCGACCGGCGCCATGCAGGAGTTTCGCGGCAGCCCGAGC
>Ga0307516_10003203_pt1 | contig 21264 bp, 11 predicted proteins | sample 19_EM_MG_FD_203310 | JGI IMG/M metagenome (GOLD analysis project Ga0307516, IMG submission 203310) | Populus trichocarpa ectomycorrhiza microbial communities from riparian zone in the Pacific Northwest, United States - 19_EM | ecosystem: Host-associated > Plants > Roots > Unclassified | place... | reverse complement strand
ATTTTAATTTTACTCTTCAAATGCCCATAAGTGTTAGAGTTCCATTCACACAATTTTCTTCTTAACAAACAAAGTTTCTTGATAAGGTAGAATATATGTCATATCAAAGCAAAAGGAAGCCCACATCACCTCAAAGTCAGAATAAAATGGATTGTGTATCAACTAAAAATTCAAAAATTAAAAAGGTCTCCGACCCAAATCTTTAAGCTCTCTACCATAAATAAATGGAAAATAATCTAAAATACTTTTATCTAATCCGAGAAGTGTATAATAAGAAAAAGCCAACATAACATCCAGTTGTGCAAAACACCTATCAATACGACTCATAAAATAAAATCTAAACCAAGTATAGCGATGACCTCGAAAAGAAAGCTTAACATGTTCACAGGTATTCAAAAAGCGTTTGAGGTTTCTTGCTCCCACCTAGTTTAAATACCCACTACTTCTCTTAGTCTAACTTAAAGTCTCATTGAAATCACTTATAACATACCAAGGCCATCCTAGAGCAAAATTAAGAGTAATGAGCTCCTTATATAATTTTTTACCTTCTTCTAAACTAACCCCTTCATATAAATAGATCACCACACGTTTAAAACCCTTTTCAATATGAGTTCCAAACAAAGCAATCCATTGTGAGTTGAATTCGATGTTTGAAACCTTAAAGGAATCATTATTCCACATAACTAACAACCCCCCAGATCTACCCTCCAAGTTAATACCAGGCCATTTGACATTGAGATTATTCCATAATCTATAAACAAAAGAGTTTGTAATCCTAGACAACTTAGTTTTTGTAATACAATAAACATCAAAATGATAACTCATAATGACATTCTTAATCACTTGCCTTTATTTCTATTACCTAAAACTCTGATATTCTAATAAAAAATCCTTATAAATTGAAAACATAATACTTGTCCACTGAGAAAACTATAAATGAATCATGTTGCCTTCACCCATTATGTTTCCTTTTTATTAACCATGTCTTGAAATTGACTATTCAATGTATCATTTCCATAAACTATTGTAATACCTAAAGCATCTTTAACATTAACTAAACTCTCAAAGTCTAGCTTCTGATAGGAGCAACCCACAATTACTAAACTATTTGTTCATGCTTGTTGTGAATTAAAATAAATTTGATGCAACCATACTAGAGTCCATAGAGGAGATACTAAGATTATCATCCACCCCTTCAACACTACCCTTCAGATTCAACACCTTTACTTTTCTATGTTAATCCACCTATTATATTTTTCTTTAAATCCTCCATGCTTTTTGAGTATGGACATTGTGGAAATGATATAAGTTGATGGTTTGGACTCAAAGCAATTTGGTGGAAGTAGTGATTTATAAATTAGGTGATAATTTAGAGAAATTTAGTCGAATGTTGTTGGTCTTGCTAGGAAATGGAATGAGATGGTTGAGAGGGGAAGAGGCATGATTGGAGGTTTTGTAGGGAGCTAGAAGAGAAAATTTAGGAATTGAAAATTAGAAGTCGGGAATGAAAGAGAGCATTTATTTCTATTTAGACACTTGTGCCTCTGTAAAGTTTATGAAGGGTTGATAAACAAAGGTAATCAAAAGCCAAGCAGCATAGAGCCTATTTAAAATGTAGGGTTTAAGACAATCATATTAGGACAAGGTTTCATCTTTTTTATTTTTGAATTGTGAATATGAGAGGAAAGTATCATTAAGATTAACAATAATATATGATGTAGATTGAGAGGCTTCATCATCATTCTTATCAACATCTTGGTCATCATTATCATTATAGTTGTTGGGATCTGGAGTAACAAGACGATAAATGCATATGGGTTAGGTTTTAGAGGGACGAGAAAGGGTTCTCATCGACAGATTCTGACAACTATTGATGATAAGACACTACTTCTACTTCTACTTTTACTTTTGTTTCTACTATATTATTATTAATTAGATCATCGAAATGAAATTCTTCAGTATGTTTAAGAGGATCTTCAACAAGTTGTTGATGAAGTTGTTCATTTGTGAATTAGCAAAGTGATATGGTAGACAATGAATGTTTTTTTTTCAATTCAATAGTAAACTTGTAATATTTAATATAAATTTTTTTTAGCCATTAAATAAAAAATAATAACAATCCTTAAATAATCAGATATTTTTTATTGACTTATTTTTTTATAAGATATAAAATGTTACATGCATTTCAAAGTTCATGATGTAAACTGCATTATTTTAAAAGGTAAAAAAAACTAAAAAATTATATTGATTAAAAAGTATTTGTTAATTTTTATTTATTTATTTATCATAGTTTTTTTTTATTTTATTTTGGCTAGCTAGTTTTATATTTTATTTTAGAAAGGAAAAGAAAAATATTTGTAAAGGAATAAATCTTATGGAAAAACTCAAACATGAAAATCACAACTTTTGTTGACATCTAAAGTGAAAAGGCATGATTATGAAAAATCACATATTTACTGTCTTCAAATGTGTTTGATCAATACACTAATTATTTTATATTTATTGAACGTTATTAGACCATCTTTTGTACCACAAGATCTTATGGTATTAGTTAATTAGTTGGTAACAGCGAAAATAAGTAAAACAAAATAGCAATACATTTTTTTATCGTTTGATCTAATAAAATAATAAACAATTTCTAGTATGAATATAAAAATTCAAAAAAATTAAAATAAAAACTATTTTCTAATGGTAAATAAAAACAAATTAGCAATAAATTATTTAATACAAAAAATAAACACACATGTCAATCAAATAAAAACATTAATGGTTTAAGATAAATAAGAGATAAAAAAAAAGCTGAAATTGGAATAATCTTGATATGACTAATCCTAATAAGATTTGTATAATGTAATATAATATAATAGATAACTAAATCTAGAATTTTATTTCATCATATTGCTTCAATAATAACAAGTTTTCAATATTGCTGAAATTCAGTACTTATTAATGGAAGCTAAGATAGAAATTGAAGATAACCCTGGACCAACTTTTATAAATGCAAATACACTAGAAGATTTTCAGAAGTATATGGTATAATTACTTGAACTGTCAAATAATTGTTTTGTCTAAAATGATACTAAAATTTAAATAAAAGTTTGGTTAATGTACTTATTGAATGAACATATATCTTATGTGCATCTTGTATTTTTTTTAATCTAGTTAATATATATATATATATATTAAAGCTATTAGTGATATTGTTGTCCATCAAAACACCCATTATTATTCATTATAATAATATAATAGCTGAAAAAAAAAATAATGAAGTAAGCTTTGAAGTGAAGATTGTCTTTTCATCGTGACACAATTGTTTTTGACATATTCTATAAGATTATATTTGTCATTTTCATGTTTTTATGTACAATAAAATTACTATTTTAGCCTTGAAATAAGAAAACTCTTATGCTTTTGTCTCATGAATGTTTTTGTCATTTCATTATTTTTGGAATAGATAAATTGTTTTGATGCCCTTTGAGACAAAAACAATATAACTTTCTCATAAGGATATTTTGATCATTTGAATTGGTTATGTTGTAAATTTTCTAGTTGTTTAGGGGTATTATTGTAATATATATATATATATATATATTAAATATTATTTAATAAAACTTGTACTATCAGCATATGGGTGGTGGCCCTATGGTATTCAAACCTCGAAGACCATTTTTTTTTCCCTTCTTCATCTCTTTCTCTACCTTGAAATTTATGCAACCCATTCATTAGCAAACCCGCAATTTATCTTTCCTTAGTATTTAATTCTTATTATTTTAATTATTATTTTTTTATTTTAAAATAAACAATAAAATTATAAGTGTTTTTTAATTTTATTCCCTATCATTTTTTATCGATAAATAATCTATTAAATTTAAAAATATTTTTAATTTCAACCTTATTATTTTTAAATATATAAATAATTTATCAAATTATTATTATTATTATATATATATAAAAAATGTGCTCTACCGGCTGCTGGAAACAAATCTCGTTCCCATAGCAATGATCGCAAACTACTCAATGACTCATCCATGTGCCGTGGGAACCGCTCCAACTTTCAATAGCAATGATCGCAACGGACTTAACAAATAAACAAAGACTTTCTTTTTCACGTGTCTCTTTCTTAGAAAGGGCACTAGAGTCTTTTTAATCCTTTTTATCGCAGAAAAACCACGTCTCTCATCTTAAATTATTCTGGTTTTTTTACTAAAAACAAACCTTCCACCAGCTCTGTTGACTTGCAGTCTTTTAAAAATATTTGCTTACAGTTTACTTTTTATTTGATTTTTTAGATCTAATTTTAAACCTTATACTAACGATATTAATACAACATGAAAGGTATACTTTTTAAATTATAAAATATAATTTCAATTATCATAAAAATTATATTAAGAATATGTTTGTTCTTTTTTTTAAAAGCATTTTAAAAAAATTTAAATTTTTTTTATTTTTTATTTTAAATCAATATTTTTTGATATTTTTAAATTATTTTAATATATTATAACAAAAATAATTTTTTTAAAATAAAAAATATTATTTTATATATTTTTAAATAAAAATACTTTAATACAACCATCACCACATTTATAAATGCACCTGCAGTAATACCAAAAAAACCTCAACATCACCTAGTAAGTTATTAACCACTCCTCTCTCTCTCTCTCTCTCTCTTCAATGATTAATCTTTAGGGCAGTATAAGTACTCGTCTTCTTTATCCTGACATCACATTAAACCACGAGAAGGAAAAGAGAGAAAATAAAAAAGAAACGAAATCCATGGCAATCTCGATCTTCGCTTTCGTGACCAGCTGGTTAACACCGGGTTCACTCTTCCTCTTCCTGAATATTATGATTTTCACCATTGTTCTTGCTTCCCGTTATGGTACTCACAATAAACCAGTACACGAATACCAGCACCTCGCTCGAGCTCCTTCTCTTTTACAACGGGTCAAGTCCATCGACTACTTCTCCTTCTACAATTTCCCACCTGCCCAGGAACCCCAAAACACTACCCAGGAACATGATCCTCCCCAGCTCGAAAGAGCCCCTTCTCTTTTACAACGGGTCAAGTCCATCGACTACTTATCCTTCTACAAATTCCCACCTGCCCAAGAACCCGAAAACACTACCCAGGAACATGATCCTCCCCAGCTCGAAAGAGCTCCTTCACTTTTAGAACGGGTCAAGTCCATCAACTTCTCTTCTTTATACTACAGTTCGGGACCGGAAGAAACAACCCAACGTCTCCCAGCTCAAACCAGGTCGGATGCCGATCCGGTTAGTCATGATCATGATCATCATGTGAAGAGGATCCAGTCGGAGCACATGGTGAGAGCTACGAAGAGGCAGGTGAAAATGAAGAAGTCGGCAAGCGAAAAGGCGGTGAGCTTGGATTTAGCGGAGGAGGTGGAGAGGGAGAAGGTTGAAAGAAGAAGGCCTGCAACGACAAGGGCTTCAGAGAAAACAGTGATGATTGGAGATGAAGAGGTTGATGCTAAAGCTGATGAAGAGGTTGATGCTAAAGCTGATGATTTTATCAACAGGTTCAAGCAACAGTTGAAGTTGCAGAGGCTGGAATCTCTCCTGCGTTATAAGGAGATGCTCAAAGGAAAGCTAAGTATATAATTTACTTTAAGAAGGTTAGGCTTTTCTGTCTCTTTCTTTCTGAAATCTCAGGTTTTAGCAAGTTAGAGAGAGGAGAGAGCCGTTGCAGGGGATGAGCATAGAGTAAGGGACGAGAAAGCAAGAGGTTATCTTTTTAGCTAGTCATTCTGTACTGCCAGAGGGAAGAAATCTACAAGCCGTTGCCAGGGGATGAGCATAGAGTAATGTTTGGGAGTGGTGTAGTTGTTGTAGTTTAATTGTTGCGTCGGTTAGAGAGGTTTGCACTATCTTTATTTAAGAAACACCAAGAGCGGTGGAGAGTACTAGAGACGAAAGAGCTGCCTTGTCATGCTCACCTGCTTACAAGAAGATTTAGCAAGTTGGTGGAGTTGTTTTGAATTAATTGTTAATTATGTTGGATTAGAAGAAGATGCTTGGAATTGAATGAGGCTGTTCTGAGAAGAAACGATTGTTTTTTAAAAGTAATTTTTATTTAGAAATAAATTAAAATATATTTTTTATTTTTAAAAATGATATTGTATTAAAAATTTTAAAAATATAAAAAATATATATATATATATAAAATATAAAATACTAACTATTTTTCTTTCCCTGCATTTTGTTTTATTAATAATAGCTTTTATAAAAAAATTGAAAGCTAAGAAAATTTATTTTACCAACTAAATTATAAAATTTTGCATTAAAAAAATTAGTGTATGTGTATAAGTTTATTTATTTAATTTATAGAGAAATTTCATCATCATAAGTTAAGGATAAATTGTTTTTATGATAAAATTGAGAACAGGATAAATTGTTTATATGATAAAATTGAGGACAATGTTTCTCTTATATGGAAAACAATTCTACTAGAAACTATCGAAATGCAATTGCCCAGGAAAAAAACTCTTTATTTTTATTTTTATGAATTGCTTAGAAAAGTCTCTCTCCCTAAAAATCACTTCTTTGATTATATATATATAACAAGACTTTTCATGAAAAGAATCTTTTCAGGTAAAAAAAATATTGGATAATTTTTATAATCAGACATTTTATTTTTATTGAATATCAACAAGGAATTTCAAAAAAAATAAAAATTATACATTTTATTTTAATATATAATTATTTATAAACTAATTGGTAACAACATTACAATTAAAAACCTCTTATCTTATTTGAAAATTATGATATTTATAAAACCCTAGATAATATCATTGCTTCAAATTAATATTTTTTTGTGTATTTAGATGTGCTGATCTCAAAAATAATTTTTTAAAAATAAAAAAACATTATTTTGATGTATTTTTTTTAGTGAAAAACACTTTAAAAAGTAACCTCAATCACACTTCCAAATAGACCCTTAGTGATATTTGAAATAGCTAGAGTAAAATTTGGTATAAACAGGTATCAGGATTTGAAAAATTTTACCCAAAAATCATATAAGTTACTATTGAGAAAAATTAAAATTATATAAGTTACCCAAAAAACTCTGTGAAATTAAAATTATAGTTCTTGATAAATGTTTGGGGAAAATTGCAATTGATTGTGAAATTGTGTTAAGATTATTGAAGGGAGCATAGAAAGTAAGAAATTATGGTAATTGAAGCAAAATTCTAAGTGTTCTTGAAGAAGGGATTTTTGACAAAATAATAATAATAATAATTTAAGAATTTTGATAAGATGATGAGATTGTATAAAAAAAAGATGAAATTAATGTTAAAGAGTGAATAGAACATGAAATTTTTATGTTTTCCTTTAGTTTAAATTTTGGCGAAAAAACAAATAAAATTAAAGAAATATATATGTATTGATTTGAATGATGAAATGAATTGTGTTACAATGTGGGAATTTGAAGAATGGGAAGAAAATTTACAAAAGAAAGAAAGAAATTTTCATGTTTCTCTTTAAATATAATTTTTTGGTAAATAAAAGGATAATTGGAAGGATTTCATTTATTGATTGTGTCCCTATAAAAAGTAGAATATTATGATGTGTGTATGTGTGTGAGAAAAGAAATGGTGTGATATACTTATTAATCTAGGAGAGGCTGCCAGGCCAACATCGCAGCAGGAAACCTTAGCTCGAACTCAGTTGTTAGATAATTATACAGTGCTCGAATTTATTATTGGTCAATATGTATTTTTATCTGATTAATTATGATTAATAGATTAATAATTGTTATATTGTTTACTTGAGGAAATAAGATATGTGATGTGATGAACTAATTCATGGATTAATAAAATTAGTGCCCTAGTTAATAGGCGTAATAAGGAATTAATTTCCTGGTGAATAGGCAAATCATTGAACTAATTCCTGAATTAATGGAATTAGTGCCCTGGTGAATAGGTGTAATAAGAAATTAATTCCCTCTTTAATGGGATTAATACCCTAGTGAATGGACAAATCATTGAACTAATTCCTGGTTTAATGAAATTAGTGCCCTGGCAAATGGACATGATGATGAATTAATTTCATGGTTAATGAAATTAGTACTCTGATGAATGAATGAATCATTGAACTAATTTTCTGGATTGATAGAATTAGTGCTTGTTGAATGGGCGGGCGATAAATTAATCACCTATTAGTGGAATTAATGCTCGGGTTAATGAGCGATATGAATAATTATATTTTTGGTTGATGTTCAAAAAATAATTAAGGATTATTCTGAAATTTAATTGAAATATATATTACTAGATGAGCAAATTAATTTAATGATCTTATGAGTAAATTTTCAAAAATAAAAAAAGAAAGAAATTAAGAAAGAATTTATTGATATTTTATTTCATTTGTGTAATTGAATTATTGTATTAAATCAATTTTCAAGTACATCTCTATATTGGACTGAACAATAGATTAGTTTCCTTATATTTTGTTGGGTATCATTTTGTAATGAATGAATTTATTATTTTGTTATGTAATATAAATTTCAAAATTTAATGAGTCAATAGTTTATCGAAAGCTTTTTTTTTTGTAGTATAATTTTAATTATGAATTTCTTCTTTAATTATGTACTTATTTCAATTATAATTTCGTTAATGGTTTTTATTTGTAAATCTTTGAATTGTGTAATGTACTTCGGTTATAATTTGTAGAATAATTCATTGAATTGCATCTATGTAAATGTGTGATATTAAATTGTTTAACTATGTGTGAATTTGATTATTGAGAAATTATGATGTAATGAGAGGATGAAGTCCTGGATAATTGGACAAGTAGAAAATTTGATAATTGAAAATTGTGGAAGAAGAGTCGATAACTTGGTACCTATAAATATAGAGAAAACTCTGCCGGATTTTTGATTGATTGCAATAAAAAAAAAACAAATTACCCTAATCTTAACTGGATTATTATGTCCTTGCTCTTTGTTTTGAACATAAATTTTGGGTTTGTTACAGTATCATTATATAATTTTTAAAATATCATTGTATTTTTTTTTATTTTAAAGGATTTTATTTTAGAATATTAAAAATTATTAAAAGGGAGGGCCAACCTAAGCATGTATGGGTTTGGAAGTCGAGGTTTATGCAGCTTTACATAAAAATAGAAAAGCTCAAGTGCCTAGATATTGGATGCATATAAAAACAATACAAGAAAAACAATAACAACGAACAACACATAATTTTTACCGAATAGAATCACTACATAAAAATCTTAATTTAGAATTTTATTGCTAGATATTTTCTTTTCAAGTAATCTTTCTTTGTAAGTGGTTTACAACTCCTTAAATAAATAAAAAAACACACCTATACAAATTAGAAAACCTAAAAATAAAGAAAAAGTAATAAAATTCATAAACAAACTAGGAGAAATAAAATTATTAATTAAAATACTTAATTTTCTAAACTAAATAAGGAAAAATAATTTTTTTAAAAAACCTCCTACATTAATTTGTCCAGGTTGTAAAACTCACACTCAATTTTAAATTACTCTCGCCTCGATTTTATGGATGTCCAATCAAGGCTCTCTAATCCATTTTCTTTCTTCTCTTTGAATGCACAATAATTTCATACATCAACTTCATTCTCTTCATGTTGAATTTTTCATAAATAGAATTAATTGAGAAATGATTTCTCTTCCATTGGCTTCTACAATAATAAATTGCAAACCTCAAACTTCCTTCTTCAACATGTGTTGTATTCATATAACCCTTAAATAAATTTACTTTAGTGATAATAGTAAACTTGTAATAAGAAAACCAACAAGTCTACATCAATTTTTTTTTGTTGGGCACCTTTCATATTTTCTTTACACTCAAACTCTAACTTATCAATGAAAACACCATTGATGATATCTTTATTGCCATTACTGTCATTGTCTATTCTATCATTATCAATATAATTATCGTCAAAATAAACATCATAAATTGATGAAAAATACTAATTCACATATATCTCATTATAAATGAGATCATTAAAATCTCCACGATACTCATTCCGATCAAGGAGTTGTCTCATCTGCTCATGCCTCTAAAATGGATTATCAAAACTAGGTATGGATTCGTGATCACTCTATTATTTTTGTTTAAGACTTTTTACTAGTATATAAAAAGCTTAAAAGATTTGTAACAAGGATTTTTTTATTGAAATATATTTATGTGGTGAAATATTTAGTAATAAAATTTCAAATTAAGGTTCATGGTGTGGCGTTATTTGAAAGAATTTTGTGCTGCTTATTTTTGTTGTCTTTTTTGTGTTTTCATTTGTGCCCATGGTAGTCTAGATCCGTATATTTGTTTCTTGTTTTTTTCTTATATCAAGTCATCTTCTTGAGTTTTTATTTTCTAAAAAACAAAAGGATAACATGTCATCTATACAACAAATTCTAATCACTAGAGGTGGTTGAAAAATCAAAGTCTGGATAATTTGGACTCCAAAACCCAAATTTCAATATATTTTTCATAAATAAACCTAAGAAAATTCTAAAACCTAAATAACACCTATAAATAATCTAAAAACTAAAAATTAAACCAAATAAAAAATAACTTTACAAGCTTAATCTATTTTTCTATCATGGTTAAAGGGAAAAATCACCTCCATTGAACTTTGTTCTCTAAGTTGAACCCATTGATGCCAATTTTAACTTTTTTATGCCTAAAATATAATTGAATGAAATCTTTTTCTCTTCTCTAATTTTTTGATGACTTTCTTTGTCCTATCTCTGAACGTCTAAAATAAAACCTAAGAGAGAGGGTGAATTAGAGTTTAATTGAATATTTAATACTTTAAGACATTTAATTTTTTAACACTTTAAATTTTGACAATAAATATCAAATATGAAAGGAACAAATAAAATGAGATAGAGATCAAGAGAGATACACCAAATTTATAGTAGTTTGAGCAATTGGCTACTTCACTTCTTAAACCACTATTTAAGTATTCACTATCAACTAAAGGTCTTTTTAACAATTGAGACCTTACTGATACACTAATATTTTTACAGGATCAAGAATGGAGAAAACCTTTCATTCATAATATTTTTCAAGAATTAAGATCTTAACCTTTCAATTGCTCACAACCAAATATTTTCTCAAATGATTCAAGTGCCACTTACACTTTCACAATATATGTTCTTTCACAAGGATTTTTCACAACTTACAATACATAAAAGATTATAAAAAATTAAACTCAAGTCTTTATAAAATATAATCTAGCTCAAGAATGTAAAAAAAAAAAGAGGATTGATACAAATAGAGTTTAAAGCATTAAGAAGATTATGAAAATAATGAAAGCTTTTAGATTAGAGAGATTGTAAGCATCAAGTGTTGTAAGGTTATTCACATGAAGTGTGCCACACCATGACAATGACTACGACTTTTTAAAAATAAAGGAAAAGAAGTTTAAATGGAGTCACCATCTAATAATTAGAGAAAACTAGGAATCCTAGATATTATCATTGATTTCAAAGATTCAGGTAAGAGGTTAGTTATATTTAAGAGAAATAAAATGTCACCCTTACCACATATTTTCTTATGAAAGATTATCTCTTCCATGTGTATTCTTCTAAATTTAACTTTTTTTTTATTGCCATTAAATATCATAATTATTTTCTAAGTTTATTTTTAATTTATTTTTTGTTATTTGCAAGAAACATGATGTTGTCGCTAAAAATAGGAGACTCATCAAATTAGCCAATATGTGAAAATTTTTAACATTTGCTTCACTAGAAGAGTAACCAAGAAAAATAACTTCATCAGATTTGACATCAAACTTTCCCAAATTATCTTTGGTATTTAAAATAAAGCATTTTGATCCAAATACATGACAATATGACATGTTAGGTTTTCTTTCAAACCAAAGTTCATATAGAGTTTTGTGAAAAATTGGTCGAAGAAAAACTTGATTTGAAATATAGTTAGAGGTGATTGTGGTTTTCGCCTAAAAATATTAAGGCAAACTATACTGATTAAACATAGGTCTTCTTATTTCTTGAAGAGAGTGATTTTTTCGTTTAACAACACTATTTTGTTATGTTATAGGAGTAGAAAGTTCATGTTTGAAACAATTTCCTCCATAAAATTTTTGAAAGAAAAATTATCGAATTCTCCACAATAATCACTTCTAATTTTAGAAATCAATTAATATTTTTCATTTTAAATTCTTTTGCAAAATTTTAAAAAGCCTTCAATTACTTCATCTTTATGTGTAAGAAATAAAACACATGTAAACCAATTATAATAATTTGCAATGACAAATGCATATCTCTTACCACTAAGACTTGAAACATGTATAGGACCAAAAAGATCCATATAAAGTAGTTGTAGTGCATGATTTATGGAGACTTGATTCTTGGCTTTCAAGGAGATTTTAACTTGCTTCTTATATTGACAACATTACAAATCATTTTTTTTTGTACTCAAGTTGTGAAAGTTTTTAATTAAAAACTCTTTCTTAATCTCTTTCTTTGACAAGTTTTTAATTAATTTCATGTTGGCATGTTTAAGTCTTCTATACCAAACACAAGGTATGCCCAATTCTTCTATGCCAATAATAAGACGAGTCTACCAAAGCACTAAAAACACTTAATATCATTATTAATCTTACTTAAATCAATTAATAAGTGTTTCCAATTCTTTTCCTTTGAAAATCATTTTGTTATCAATAATGTTAATTACTAAGCAATGTAAAGACTAAAAAAAACTCTATTATCCTAAAAATACTTTGATGTTTGCTTAAAATAACGTTTATGACCCCTATCACATAATTAGCAGGGGAATTTTCAATATTATTGATACTTTTTACCTTTTCTTTGGTTATATTGTCTTTTAATGTCATATATCTGACATTTGTTTTTTAAAGAAGGTGTGTTTGGATTTGTCTCCCGTCATTTGTCTTGAACATTCACTATCCAAATACCATTTGTCCTTATTTTCTACAAGAAAAAATCTTAACTATTTAGTTTTATCCATAATCTCATGAGTCCATTTTGTTTAGTAAATGTGCCTTTTGGCACCCAAATGTTTTTAATTTTAGTTGAGATTTTTTTATGCATGCAATGCTTTTCATGAGAACCATTTTTTCCACAAGAATTGCATAGGCTTGAAGATGTTTATGCTTTAACAATGAGTTTGAGTAAAGTTTTTAATCTTTTTGGATCATATCCTAAACCACTTTTCTCAAAAAACATCTTTGACTTGGTAGAAGTCTATCTAGGTTCTCATTTCCTTTAGTAAATTTAGTTAAAGTAAAATTTAAATCAATAACTTGAGTTTTAAAAATCTCATTTTCTTAGACTATTTTTTCATTAAAGAATCCAATTGCCTTTTAAAACAATGTTCATTGTTAACAAGACATCATTTTTTTTTCTTTCTAAGACATCAAAATCTTTTAAGATTGCATCTAATTTATTTTGTAGAAAAATGTTTTCTTATGCAATTTTGTTTTTTTTTGTAATCATGAAACAATTCATCAAATGCATCTTGCAATTCATCAAAAATAATTTGAGGTTCAAGTTCATTTACCTTAGCAATATCAATGTTGCTATTTGCCATTAAGCAAAATTTTTATTTGGTGATGTCAATATTAGCTATCATACATAGATTGACTAATTTCTCTAATTTTGAATCATCATCATCACTCGAAGAAGTTGTATTATCATCATTGTCATCATAAGTAGACTCTTTTATTGCCCTTTTCTTTTTATCACACTTTGATATCTTTTTGACATTTGGGCAATAATACTTCATATGACTTGACTTCTTGCATTCATAGCAAAAGATAGCATCCTGGCTGCTAGATTCTCTATTGTCACCCTTTTTTCTTCTAAAATTTCTATGATTTGTACCATACTTCTTAATCCTTAAATATTTGGCAAAGTTTCTAGTCACTACGGTTAGATCTTCATCTTCCTCACCATTATATCCATTTCTATCCTCATCCTTATTTATGGCTTTCAAGGCTAAGGATTTCTTCTTGATATTAGTACTGTTAACCTTAAGCTCTTTGATTTTTCCTTCATAAGCAATTAAAGATCCAATAAACTCATTAAAATTAAGAGTCTTAATATTCTTAGCCTTTTTAATAATCATTACCAATCATTTCGTTATTGGTGATGTTTTTCCCTATGCTAACTATTTTACTAACAAATGTAATGAATCTATTGTGCATTTTTTGAATGTTCTCATTTGGCTTTATTTTAAAGAGTTCATATTCTTTGGTAAGATTTAGTAATTTAGAGTCTTTAACTTGACATTTACCCTCACAGGTAACTTCTAAAAGTCTTTAAATTTTAAAAGATGTTTTACAATTCTTTACTATAGTGAACTCCACATGATTAAGAGCAAATACATTCATCACTTTTGAATTATAACTATGACTTTTCTTTTGTTTGTAATCCCATTCACTTATAGGTTTAGGAATCACTTCTCATTTCAAGTTTATCATTGTAGGTCGAGTATATTCACCCTCAACGATATCTTACAATTCAATATCAATAGACTCAAGGAAAGTTTGCATACTAACTTTTTAAATAGGATAATTTTTATCTTTAAAAAAAGGAGCCCTAGATAGACATTGTCCCTCTTGTGTCATAGGTGGTTAAATTTCGAATAAGAACTCTAAGCTTTGATACCAATTAAAAAGCTTAAAAAGCCTAAGAGGGGTGGTGAATTAAGACTTTATCTAATTTTATAGCACTTTAAAAATTTAATATCCAATTAAATCAAGATAGCCAAAATTAATCCTAATTTCTTTAACAATGCTGAAATAAATAATTAATAACAAGATGCACAAATTAGTTTTTAATAAGCCAAGTAGTTGAAACACCCAAACAATATCAATAATCACAAATTTAAAGAGATAAGGAAATAGAGACACACACCAATTTTATATTAGTTTGGACAATCACCTACTATACTTTTTGAACCACGTATTTACTATCACACACGGTTTTCTTAGCGAGTGAGACTAAACCTTTATATAATTTTTTTCATAGGTCAAAGATTAAAAGCCTTTTCCAATTCTTTTATGGGTTTAGGATTTAACCTATTTTTTTACGAGCTCAAGTCAAACCAGTCCTTTTATGGGCTCAGGGTTAAACCTTACACAATTGTTTTTTGAGCTAAAGATCAAACCCAATTCTTTTACGAGATCAAGATCAAACCTGATCTTTTTACAGGCTTAGAATCAAACCTATCTCTTAATATTTTTACAGGCTAAAAACTAAAAAACCTCACTCATAATGTTTTTTCAAGGATCAATATTTAGAACCTTTCACATAATCTTTGTTAAGGATCAGGATTGAAAACCTCTCTTTGGTTTACACTCAAAGATAATCCTAAGTGGTTCAAGTGCTACTTGCACTTTCATAATTTGATTTATCTCTTATAAGAGAATAATCATTCCTTACAAGAAGAAAATATTACAATAAAAATAAGCTTAAGTCTTTATAGAATGTAATCTAACTTAAAGGACATTAAAAATTGATTTAATGTGATTTAAAGTTCTAAGCTTTCCAAGAGAATAAAATATGAGTCCAAGCTCTTAGAATGAAGTATAACAAAGCATCAAATGTAATAACTGTAAGCTTGTAAGGTGTAGGAAATTAAAAGAGAAGCTTATACTGAAATCAATTGAGTGTTTGTAGAAAAAACCACAAACTAGCCATTACTCATATGGAATAAAAAGAAACATGAAATTTTACTTTTTCAAGTGTTTTTTCTTTTTATGAGAAACGACTTGTTTCTTTAAAAAGAGTTGTTACAAGAATAAGAGAGTTGAGGTGATTATATAATTGGGGATTGATGAGTTAAATACTTTTTTTTAAATTACTGGTTTATCTTATAAAAATATTATTTTGATGTATTTTTTAGTGAAAAATATTTTAAAAAATAACAATAATTATATTTTCAAACACAGATATATTTGAGAAGGTGTTGGAATTTCTAAAATACAGAAAGATACAAAAGTATTGTTAATTTTAGTTTGCTGCTTGTACCATCTAGATTTTGACGGGTAAAGTTTTAACTCACAAGGACATGTTTTTGTATGTCTGAGAATATTTTAGAAAGATTTGACACCATGTGTTTTAAGCAAAACCTATTTATGTTGAGCTAAGATCACTTTAACCTTTTTCAATGCTAATTTAACGATTCATCTACCTGGGAGATTTTCTCTCTTACTTCACACTTTCTTTCACTTTTTTCATATTTCCTCCTTTACTAATGTTTGATTAATATCCCATGCTATCATAATTATTAAAAATTTCATATAATCAATCACCTTATCATATTTATGATATTTTAGACTTGTTTTTATGGGTAATTCTTGGAGATGACAAGATCTTATATTCTCATTTTGATCCATAAAAAGATATTACATAATGTTGAATGATACTCTCATTCTTGTGCGTCCACACATGGCTTTAGTAATTAGTAAGTGTTGTCAAAATCCACGGTAGACTTTTACTTTTCCTCCTTTTTATCTTTAGCTATTCTGCTGCTGCTGCTGCTGCTGCTGCGCCACCCTCCCTCTGCCCCCACAATTCATGTCATCTTATGATCATATCTTTTTCTTCCCGTTCATATTTGTGTAGCGAGCAAGATTTCTTGAGAGTGACAGTGAAGCTGCCCCCCATATGCCCCAAAATAAGTTACTAGTGATGATGGAATATGCCCCAAAATAAGTTGTTTGCGTCTGCATCACTAGCTCAGATCATAAGTTGTTTTTCTCTAGCCTTGGAAATAGTGAAACCAAGAAAAGTACAGAGTAAAACTAGATTAATATACGATGTTCATACTTTTAGATAAAGTTATACTAGTATAATTACCTGGGTTCTCTTGGTTTCCTATTATTTGAAAGATACTTGATTGATGGCATGCCATTAGAAGCATCATATTCATGTTCTAATGGTCGTACTGCGAAGAACATCGAATCCTTTTCTTGCTTGTGTTGTTCTCTTTCATGAAAAATGCTGATTCGTTTGTTTACAAAATTAAGTTTCTTTATATCTTTGCATTACCTTCTATTAGTAATGTTTTGGCAGTTGCTTGTCTTTGATATGGCTCACCCAAACTCACTGGTTTTAGTATGTTGTATATAGTATTGGTGTTCTATATATAGAGTATTTATACTATGAACCGCATTGTAGATATTGAGAAGCGTTGTCTTTTCTATTTTTTATTTTAAAAATTATTGACGCGTGTTGAGTCGAAGCATGACCACCTGACTCAAGGCTATTAGGTCTGACATGATCGTCAGACCTAAGGCTATTGAAAAATATTATTTAGGATACTTCAAAGGTAATTTAAAAGATTTTTTTTATATATAAAATAGAAAATGTTTATAAAAACATTATTTAGGATACTTCAATGATATTTTAAATTTTTTTTATAGGAAAAAAAATTAAAAAAATAATTAGAATTTTTATTGGGGATACTTCTAGGATAATTTAAATATTTTTTTGAAAAAAATAAAAAATATTTATAAAAACAATTAATTAGGATCTCTATTTAGGATACTTCAGGGATAGTTTAAATGTGTTTTTTTAGAAAAAATAAAAAAATATATATAAACAAATTAATTAGCATTTCTGTTTAGGATACTTTAAGAGTAGTTTAAATAATGTTTTATAAAAAATAAAAAAAATTTAATTACGATTCATGTTTAGGATACTTCAAAGGTAGTTTAAATGTTTTTATTATAAAAAATAAAAATAATTAATTAGCATTTCGGTTTAAGATACTTCAAGAGTACTTTAAATGTTTTTTTTATAACAAGTAAAACAAATTAATTAGGTATGGATGTCTGGCCCAATGCTCCTAGGTCTGCTTGACCGCAAGAACAAAGAGCCTATAAAAAATAAAATAAAAATTATAAAATAATTAGGATTTTTGTTTATGTTACACCAAGGATAGTTTAAATATTTTTTTTATATATAAAATTAATTAGGATTTCTATTTAGGTTGCATCAAGGATAATTTAATTTTTTTTATATAAAAAATAAAAACAATTTAAAAAAAATTAATTAGAATTTCTTTTTAGGTTACATCAAAGATAATTTAAATATTTTTTTTATAAAAATAAAAAAAATTTCTAAAAAAAATTAATTAAGATTTCTGTTTAGTATACTTCAAGGGTAGTGTAAATGTTTTTTTTTTTTTATAAAAATAAACAAATTTCTAAAAAAACATTAATTAAGATTTCTGTTTAGTATACTTCAAGGGTAGTTTAAATATTTTTTTATAAAAATAAAAAAATTTCTAAAAAAACATTAATTAAGATTTCTGTTTAGTATACTTCAAGGGTAGTTTAAAAAGTTTTTTTATAAAAAAAAAACAATTATAAAAAAATTAATTAGCATTTTTTGTTTAGGATACATCAAGGGTAGTTTAAAAAATGACCCAAGGCTATTGAAAGAAATTATTTAGGATACTTCAAGAGTAGTTTAATTTTTTTATATAAAAAAATAAAATAACAATTATAAAAATAATTAATTAGTATTTCTGTTTAAGATACTTCAAGAGTAGTTTAAATATTTTGTTGTTATTAAAAATAGAAAACATTTATAAAACTTATTGAGGATACTTTAAGGATAGTTTTAATATTTTTTATAAAAATATATAAAAATTAATTAATTAGAATTTTTGTTTAGGATACTTCTAGGATAGTTTAAATGTTTTTTTTTGAAAAAAATAAAAAATATTAATTAAGATTTCTTCCTTTAGGGATATTTTAAATGTTTTTTTAGAGAAAATAAAAAAAAATTATAAAAATATTAATTAACATTCCTGTTTAGGATACTTTAAAAGTAGTTTATATATTTTTTTATAAAAAATAATTTTTTTAAAAAAACAATTAATTAGGATTTCTATTTAGGATACTTAAAAAATAGTTTAAATATTTTTATTATAAAAAATAAAAAAAATTAATTAGCATTTTGATTTAGGATACTTAAAGGGTACTTTAAATATTTTTTTTTTATAACAAGTAAAAACAATAATTAGGCATGGATGTCAAACCTAATGCTACTGGGTCTGTTTGGCAGCTAGACAAAAGAGCCTATACAAAAATAATAAAACAAAATTTTTAAAAAATTAGTTAGGATTTCTATTTAAGTTACTTCAATATAGTTTAAATAAAAAATATTTATAAAAAAATTAATATGAATTTCTGTTTAAATAACATCAAGGATAGTTTAAATATTTTTTATATAAAAAATAAAAAAAAATTATAAAAAAATTAATTAGAATTTCTGTTTAGGTTACATCAAGATAGTTTAAATGTTTTGTTTTATAAAAAATAAAAACAATTTCTAAAACAAAATTAATTAGGATTTCTATTTAGGATATTTCAAGGGTAATTTAAATGTTTGTTTTTATGAAAAATAGTAACTAATTATAGAAAACTTATTTAGGATACTTTAAGGATAATTTAAATGTATTTTTTTTATAAAAATTAATTAGCATTTATAAAAAATAAAAAACATTTATAGAAACACTATTTAGGATACTTCAATGACAATTTTAATGTTTTTTTATAGATAAAACAGAAAACCATTTTAAATCATTAATTAGGATTTCTGTTTATAATATTTCAGGGGTAGTTTAATTGTTTTTTTTTTTATAAAAAGTAAAAACAATTAATAAAAAAATTCTGTAGAATATTTCAAGGATAATTAAATTTCTTTTAATAAAAAATAGAAAAACACTATAAAAACTATTATTTAGGATACTTTAAGGGTATTTTAATTTTTTTTTGTTTTATGAAAAAATAAAAAAGACAATTATCAAAAACATTAATTAAAATTTATATTTAGGATACTTCAATGATAGTGTAAATATGTTTTTTAAAAAATAGAATACATTTATATAAAAACATTTTTAGGGTACTTCAATGATAATTTTAATATTTGTTTATAGAAAAAAATAAAAAAATAAAAAAAATTAATTAGGATTTCTGTTTATAATACTTCAAGGATAATTTAAATATTTTTCTATATAAAAAATAAAAATTAATTAGCATTTAGGTTTAGGATACTTCATGAGTAATTTAAATTTTTTTTTATAATAAATAAAAAATATTTATAAAAACAATTAATTAGTCATGGCCACTAAACCAAAGGCTCTTGGGTCTAGCATACCGACAGACCCAAGGCTATTAGGTTTGGGTTGACTGCCAGACCTAACCAGACTCAAAAGACTTAGTTTTAGCTTGACCGTTGGATACAAGGCGCTTGAGTCTGGTATTTCTATCAGATCCAAGGCTATTAGGTTTGGCTTTGCCTCCAGACTCAAGGCTATTGAAAAAACTTATTTATGATCCAAGCCAAATCCAAGGCTATTGTAAAAAAAATTATATACAATACTTCAAAGATAGTTTAAATGTTTTTTTTTAGAAAAAATAAAAAAAACATTTATAAAAAAAATTAATTAGCATTTCTATTTAGGATATTTCAAGGATAGTTTAAATGTTTTTTTTTTAGAAAAAATAAAAATATATTTTAAAAAAATTAATTAGGATTTTGACACGACCAAAGAGTTGATGTCTTCTCCCAAGTGTAGGAATGTCGAAGTAATAAATAACCCGGCAAGACCGGGGTTGAACCACATGGAGGTTAACTATATAAACTACAAATAAAGAAATAGATAATAATAGAAAAGGAGTTGAAGAGAGTTTTGAGATGTGATATTGATATAAGGATTAAATAAGGATAAAAAAATTGTCAAGGTTAGAGGATCCACTAATGGTATTTCAAACAAGTATAGTATAAACTCTTTTTATTACTCAACTGGAAACAACACACAAAGGAGGTTCCAATCGGATTATAAATTGTTAACATAATTACATTAGTTATCTTATTCGAATAATGCTAAGACTTGTAAATATTGTCAGGTATTCATGATTATAACTTATGTTAACAACAAATCAAGTTCCTTTCTTAGCAAAGGTGTCGGTTATACCATACGGTTGAGCTATGAAAGTGCAAAGTATTTGTAGTACCATGTGTTATACAACATAAATCTAGATTAACCATTTAACAAACAAATTATTAAAAGTGAACAAGATAACAAATACAAAACATGTTAGTATCAAACATTAAAGTCGATGTTGAGTTTATACTATACTTATTCTTACACCATTAATGTAACCTTTTCACCTTGACATAATAAACTTAGCTAAACATAATGAAAGAGAGAAACATAAATAAACAAGATAAGAACATAAATAAGAT
>Ga0307516_10003201_pt1 | contig 21269 bp, 15 predicted proteins | sample 19_EM_MG_FD_203310 | JGI IMG/M metagenome (GOLD analysis project Ga0307516, IMG submission 203310) | Populus trichocarpa ectomycorrhiza microbial communities from riparian zone in the Pacific Northwest, United States - 19_EM | ecosystem: Host-associated > Plants > Roots > Unclassified | place... | reverse complement strand
AACACGGACGGCAAGCTGAATGCCGATGGCCGCGCCTACAACTTGATCCTGCGCGCGCCCGACGGTTCGATTCGCACCAACGTGCGGCCCGATCCGACGGCTATCGGCAGCATCACGGTACCGATCACGGGCGCTTACTATCGCATCCACAGCTCGCGCTCGGGTCTCGCGGTGCCGAACGACAAGCTCACCTGTAACACCCAAGATGACGCGACGGATCAAATCGGCTGCCTCGTGCAGAAGAATCCGTGCAGTATGGGCTACGCAGGTGGCGGTGCCATCACCAACAACCCGGGCACCGTCGCGGCGCTCGTGGACGGCGTCCCGCCCACTCAGACGACGGTGCAAGCGCTCGTGGTTGGTGGCCTCACCTACCCGATCGCTCGCAAGCTCTACATCAACAGCATCACCGGTTTCGATGGGCTGCTCAACAGCGATGCGCACGACGCTGGCAAGGATGCCGAGCTCGACTTGGTCAAGTGCTTCGCCAACCTGCCCTACTCGCCGACTGGCTTCGGGACCGCGATCGACGTGCACACGCCGTTCGGTTTCTTCCCGCTGCCCACGCCGACCGTCGGCGGCGCCCCGCACGCCATCTGCGAAGACTTCGCGGATACCACGTGCTCGGGTGTCACCACCAACAGCGACGCTTGCGTCGGCAACCCGGCCAGCGTCCCCTCGTCCGCTTGTAACAACGGTTACAAGGACGGCGATGAGACCGGCGTCGACGTGTGCCCCCTGGCACGTCCACACTGCAGCGCGGCCGGCGTCTGCGGCCCCTGAGTTAGTCAACGTACGAGCCTTCGGCCCGAACGTCAGCTAACGCAGCATGAAACGGCGCGCTCTTCGGAGCGCGCCGTTTGCTTTTTTGTGCAATCGCAGCCGCAGGCGGACCTAGGCCAAGTACTCGCTGCAAATCTGCTGAGCGGCGCGTCTCGCGGCTGGGCTGGCATCAGGGCCCAGTAGCAGCTCCAAACCCGGCAGCAATTGAACGCGCTGCCACATTTCGAGCTGTGGGCTCCAGCGCTCGAGCGCAGGGGCCAGCTTGGCGTCCAAGTTGCTCGCTTCAGGCTCCGCCGCGATGCCGAGCGCGGCGGCCGCGGCGACCGGCGTGGGGCCTGTTCGGACTCGCGCTTCGAGCTCGCTATCTTGCAGCAAGTCTAGCTCCTGCTTGACCGCGGCCAAGGTGAGCTTGGTCTCGCGTCGCGCCCGCATGAACAGGAGCAGCCGCAACAACTCGCGCCGTTGATAGCGCGTCGCCGTGCCGCGAAACTCCGTCGGGGTCAGAAGTCCTTGAGCGACGTAGTTGCGCAAAGTGCGCACCGACACTTGCGTCATCGCCGAAAGCTCGCGGATGACCCAACCCGTCTTCGGCGCAGGTGTCCGCGGCCGACTCCGTTTCGCCCTCGCTCGCGTATACCGACTGCGCTTGCGAATCCGCTCCATCTCCGCCCCTTTCTCGGCGTTTTTGCCCTACGATACCCCCCGTCCATACTACACGCGTACGGACGGAGCCATTCACATACCCGCGGTCCATACTAGCTGCGGTTGGACGGAGGGCTAGCTTGCCCTACGTCCGTACATATTTAGTACGGACGGGAGGCATTGTAGGGCCACGTCCATACGCTACTGGTATGGACGAAGGGCGAGGTTCAGGCGAGGTGTGCCCCGCGGCCCGTTGGCAATGCGCTGCTGCCGTTTTGCTTTTTTGCGCAATCGCCACGCCAAAGAAACGGCGGCCGCCTAGCGTCGAAGCGGACGGTCTCGCCGCGGGGCGGATCAAAACATCTGGGAGGGACTCATGAAGCGCAGCGTAGTCTTCGGCGTATTTGCGGCGTGCGGCGCGGTGACCATCGGCGCGGGCGCGCTCGATTCGGTGCCGCATATGTACGGCTCGGAGGGGTTGAGAGACGTGACCCAGTCCGTCCTCGGGCAGTGCCCAGCGCTCGGGACTTACCCGGTCGACAACGATGGTAGTAAGGCGGGTGTCCAGCCGATCTTCTTTCAGGGCCAAGGCTTCTGGAGCTCAACTAATACGGGCGACGGCGAGCATGAGCTGGCTGACCTGTTTCCGCAGCAGTTGATTGCCCCGATGCCCCGACCGCTCGGGGTCGGGAGCTGCTCTAGTAGCGTTGGTATCCAGAAGGCCGAGGGTATCGTGTTCGCGCTGGACTCGGCCGACGTGGTGTTCGGGCCGGGAGTGCTTGGGGCTGCTGGCCTCGACTACACCACGTTCTCGGGGACCGGCACCCCGACGCCGGGGGACCCGACCAACAACTGGCGAACCGTACTGCGCGAGATCTATACGGGCATGGGCTCGAGCGGGACCAACATCTACACCCGCGACTGCAACAGCGCAGCCCGCCGGGCCCTCGTGTCCAACTGGGACAACCTGTTCGCAGGCACTAACCCGCACAATGTCTGTACCGATTCGAACCCGGACGCCGTCACCGAGCCGGGTCTACGGCACGCCTTTCGTCGCGACGAGGAGTCGGGCGCCACTGCCGTGTTTCTGCAACTGCTCGGGCTTCCCCCCATCGATTTCATGCAGACGATCGCTAGCGACCCGCCTTACCCTCACATTCCAGACACGAACAGCTTTTTGCAGCATTCGCTGTATCGCGCGCTGGCCAACAGTCCTTTCTGCAACGTGCATCGCGCCGAAGACGACTACCAACCGGTCGGCGTCGGCACCTCGCAGATCCCGCCGATGTGGCAGGTGGGCGTTCCCGCGTCGGCCGGCACCGGCACCGGTTGGGCCCCGCTCGACCCCGAGCTTGGCTTCTCGCAGGGCCTGTCCCCCTATATGCCGGAGGAGATGGACCAAGATCCCATCAGGCGCAAGTGCATTGGGCCGACGGTCAACGTGAGTGACGCGCCCGACGCGCCGCGCGAAGAGGTGTGCAGCGCCGACGGGCAGCTCGGCCTGGTGCTTCCGATCAGCGTACCGCCCGGTCTCACAGCCGCTGAACTCTACCCTTCCGCGCCGTGTGAAGACACGCACGACTTCGAGTTCGGCCCGGCGCCCACTCGTTTAACCGGCGACGCGCTGCGCTGCCCGAACGGCGACGCTCCGCAAGATGGCAAGTGCTTTTTGCCGGTCCGCACGGACACGAGCCGCACCAGCGGCTTTGCGTTCGACTGCCTGAACTGGGGCTTGAACGTGCCCGGCGCACTGTTCGATACGGATGGCAACGGCCAGGTCTTCACGGACGCCCCCAATACCGACGGCAAACTCAACGCGGACGGGCGCGCCTACAACCTCATCCTGCGTAGGCCAGACGGCACGATTCGGACGATGGCGCGCCCCAACACCAACCAGGTTGGCAGCATGGCCATGCCCATTGTCGGCGCCTTCTACCGCCTGCATAGCAGCCGTTCGGGTCTGGCGGTCCCGAACGACAAACGCCGCTGCGCGAGCGCCACCAATTCAGACGACCAGATCGGCTGCCTGGCGCAGCTCAACCCCTGCAGCATGGGTTACGCACGCAATGGCGCGGTGTTCAACAACCCTGGCAACGTAGCTGGTCTCGTGAACGGCGTCGCTCCGACGCAAGGCACGGTGCAAGCGCTGGTCTCGGGTGGAACCACGTACCCACTGGCGGCCAAGCTCTACCTGAATACCGTGCGTGGTTTCGAGACCTTGTTGACCAGCAGTGATCCAGCTGCGCCGACGGGTAAAGATGCAGAGCTTGATCTCGCGAAATGCTTTGCCACGGGCGCTGGGGTGCTCGGGTTCATGGGGATCCCAGGTCTGACCTCGGTGCCGGGCGGCGCCGTTTGCGAAGACTTCCCCAACAACGCCTGCTCCGGCGTGACTACCAACACCGATGCTTGCCAGGGGAACCCGCCTGGCATCCCCTCGTCGGCCTGCAACAATGGGGTCAAAGATGGCGACGAGACGGCGGTCGACGTGTGCCCCGCGGTGCGTCCGAGCTGCGTTAGTGGCGTCTGCCAATGAACCCCGCCGTTTTCCCGTGTAAGTCGCCGACTCGGCGGGCTACTTCTCCAAAAAGTCACGCCACTGTCTTCCTCTCGTTGGGGCCGGAAGTCTAAGGTCCGCCGGTGTCAGCGTTGCGCGTTTGGTCTGCTTTTCTGGTCGTGTTGGGTTGTTTGATGCTGAGCCACGGAGCGCTCGCGGCACCCGCCTGGCATCCCGTGGATACGAGCGAGCTCGCGCGGGTGCGAGCCGAGACACCCAAGGCGGCCGAGCTTTTCGATCAAGCCGAGGCGAGCTTGCGGGCCGGCGATCTGCAGGCGGCCGAGCGCACGCTCAAAGAGGCCCGCGTCATTCAGCGCAACAGTTACCTGCTCGGTCGGCGCCACTGCCAGGTGCTCACAGAGCTGGGGCAACAAGACGAAGCACTCGAGGCGTGCGCCGTCTCGAACTCGATGGGAACCGCCATGGATTCGAGAGCGTTCGTGGGCGCCTTGATGGCCAGCCGTGGCTCGCCCAGGCCGCGCGAGCTGGTTCAGGCGGTACGCCAGGCGCTTTCCGCCCGGCGCTTGCAAAACCAGCCCTTCGGTGAAGCCGCGATTTGCGACATCGCCTACCACATTGGCGACGACGCCCTGCTCAACTCGTGCGTCAAGGAGCTGCAGGCCATGGCGCCCGATAACTTCGAGACGAAGCGCTGGCAGGGGGTGCAGCGGCAGTCGCCGGCGTGGGCGTTGTGGCTTGGGTGGCTGACGCTTGGTTCCATCATCCTCGCGACCATCGGTCACGCTGTCTGGCGTTGGGTGCGCCGTCCCGCCAGGCCCCGCGCGACCTCGGCCGTTGCTGCCGCGCTCTTTCTCGTGGTCTCTGCGTTCGGCGGAGCGGCGAAGGCCGACGAGCCCGCAGCGGAGCACCAGGCGCACTGGCAGTTGAGTAGCTTCCCCATCAAGTGGGACGACCCCGAGAGCCAGATCCCCAGCATCGAAGATAGGAATCGCGCCCCGCTGCAGTTCGGCTACTTCCTCCAAGACCTCAGCGTCGAGGCGCTGAAGGCCGAGCGTTTGGGGAACTGGGCGGCAGCAGTCAAGTTTTGGCGCGCCAACGCCAAGGCGGTGCCCGACGCCGCCGTCGGTTTCAGCAAGGCGTGCCGCGCCTATCAGATGCTGGGCGAGACCGCGCAAGCCATCGACTTTTGTGCCAAGGCCATCAATCTAGAGGGTGCGACCGTCGAAGACTACCTGCGCTACGCCGAGCTCGTCGCGAGCAAGCCCGCAGAGCTGTCGCAGGTGGACATCGAAGATCTCGACGCCATGATGAAACACCTACGCGAGACCGATGCGGCCGTGCCGGCTGCAGTCGTCGAGTGCCGCTTGGGCGTCAAGCTGCAAGACCGCGCTCGGCTCGGGCGCTGCACACAAGTGCTGGGCAAGGCGAGCCCTCAAGATCCGCGCACGATGACCTTTCAATGGTCGTACGCGATGCTGCGTAAAGACTACGGCGAGGCGAAACGTCTGGTCGCAGCGATGGAAAAGACCACGATGAATCGCCAGGCGCTCGCGCAAGCGCGCGACGCCACAGCCCAGGCGAGCGCCTGGTGGCGGCGACCACTGACGGACTGGCGTTACGCTGTGGCGCTGGGGCTCTTGCTAGCAGGCGCGGCAGCGGGCACCTTGCTTGCGCGGCGGCGCATGTCGCGGCTCGAGCCCAGCGCAGGTCCTGGGCCCGCCCCGGCGACCTAGCCAAGCGGGACCATGTCCCCATCTGCCCGGGGAGCGCGGCCGAGCTGGGTCACTGTGCGAGGCTGATGCGATTGAGCGTGGGCGGTGCGACGGGCTGGGGCTGCGCCTTGAGGTACTTGACCAGTTCTTGTTCGGGATTCTTGTCGGTAGTGACCACGCTCGCTGCACCCACAACGTACTTCGAGAAGGAGTCGTTGACCGTGACTGAATAGCTTGCAGCCTTGTCGATCAGGCCGCCGTCCTTGCGCACCTCGGTGACTACGTGCGCAGTCGCATCCCAAGTGTAGGTCAAACCCGAGACTTGAGTGAACAGACGCGGGGCAGGCTGGCTCGCCTCAACGCGTGATGTCAGAAAAGCGTAGATCTGCTGCCCAGTCAGTTGCATCGTCAGCAGCAGTCTTCCCGCTTGGTCGTTCACTCCGGTGCTGCCGACCATGCCGAACAGCAATTGTCGCACCTCGCTCTCAAGCACGCGGCCGTCCGCGTCTGCGGCGCGACCTGGAGCCCCGTGGAAGATGAACCCCGGGGCTCCGTAGTCGCTCCCGTAGCTGCCGTCGTTCACGAAGGCGAAATCAGTGCCAGTAGCCGCGCGCTCGGCGTCGGCGAGCAGGTCGCCGATGGCCGACTCGCCGGGGCCGTTCTTAGCTGCAAGAATGTCCGTCGTGATCTGAGCCACGACGCCAACGGATGCTTCCGGCAGGCATTCCTCTGTGCAGAGCACTCTGTCACACGATTCCAACAGCGTGTTCCCGGACGCAAAGGCCTTACTATTGCTGGTAATTGCCCCCAAAACTTGATCCTCGGTGTCAGCTTCAGCTGCTTCCTGGAACTCGCGCTTGCACTTGCCAATGTAATTCGGCTTGGCGTTGGGATCGAAGCTTTCTGGGAGTTTGCACGTGTTCACGTAGTCCGGTGACGTCACGTCGAGAGAGCAGAAGCAGTGCATAAAGTCGTAGGTCGCAGCTCCTTCGTTCGCCGGTGGAGGCGGGCGGTCGGGGACCAGCTGTGCGCAGCGTTCACGCCTCACGCAGTCGACCAGGGCCTCGCAGAGCTCTGCCCTCGGCACATTCTGTGCGGGGCCATGCAGCGCGGTACCGGCAAGGGTGGAGCAGTTCGTAAAAGGGTCATACGGATTCTTTTTGACCTGGGCTTGCCAGTTGAACTCGCCTGCCGTATCGGACCGCACAGCGGCGCAGAACGTCTTCTCGCAGACCTCGCAGGACGCGTGGCAGTCGGCGGGGCAGCCGTCAAAGCTCTTGGTGTTGCCGTCGTCGCAGTCTTCGCCCGGCTCGACGATGCTGTTGCCGCAGACGCTCTTGGGGCCAGTCTCGCCGCCCATACCGGCCATGCCGCCTTCGGTCATCGCAGTGCCGGCCGCGCCGCCGCTGGATTTGCCCGCCGTGCCGCCGTGACCGCCGCTGCCCTTACCCGACGTCGGCAGGCTCGGCTCGCCGCCCTCACCGCCCATGCCGACTGTGCCGCTGCTAGGCGTGGGCTCCATACCGCCCTCGCCACCGCCGCCAGCTTTGCCAGCAGAGGCGGGGTTATCGGGAACGAAGCCGTCGCCCCCTGTCTCGTCGCCGCAACCGGCCGCGACGAATAGACCGACTAAGGCGAGAGCACTTGCGCCGCGCGCACGGTTTCCAGCTTTCATTCGACTCCGCAGATGGGGGCACAGGTCGCGTCGAGCTTCTCGCAATTCAGTCGCTGGCCGGCGGCACCGGCGGGTCGCGATTTGACAACCAACGCACCCAAGATTGCCGGATTGGTCAAAAGCCCTGTGTACCCCTTCTGCATGATCGGGGCGCAAGGTCCGTTTGGAGCGCCCGCCTTCGTGAGGTCGTAGGGAGCCGAACCGCAGGGGCCGGTCTCTAGATCGCCGCAGTAGCAGTGCCCGAGCGAGCCGGTGCCGTCGAGGCAGTTGCTATCTTGAACGCACTTGTAGACGTCGTAACAGATGCCGACTTGCTGAGCCGTGAAGGGGTTGGCCGAGGGGCCCTTGCAGTTGTCGGACGAAGCGAAGCAGTTGCTTGGCGGGGTCTGCTCGCAGGTAACACACTCCTGCGTCGTCACTGTCTCGCAGTCGTCGGAGCAAGTCCGGCTCGGCCCACTGTCGTCGCACTGCTCGGTGCCTTCGACGGTGCCGTTGCCGCACGTGCCGCCGCCACCACTACCTCCGCCGCCGGTCCCGCCACCACCGGTTCCGCCACCACCGCTGCCGCTTCCTCCGCCACCGTTACCTCCGCCGCCGGTCCCTCCGCCGCCGGTCCCGCCTCCGCCCGTGCCTCCGCCACCACTGCCTCCGCCGCCCGCGCCCGCCGTGCCCGCGGCACCGCCAGAGCCACCCGTCCCCGCATGCCCAGCGGTGCCGCCGCTACCGCCGTTGCCGCCGCTGCCACCGCCCGACGTGCCTGCGCTGCCGCTCATGCCCGCACTGCCTCCGCTCGAAACGCCGCCCGTGCCGCCGGCGCCAGCTTTGCCGCCGCCGCTACCGCCGGCGCCGCTTGCGGCTCCGGTTCCTGCGCTCGCTCCGCCTTCCGGCGCGCCACCCTCGGGCGCTCCGCCGTCGCTCAGCGTGCCGCCCGAGCTGCTACCAGGGCCGTTGCCCGAATCGCCGCCCTGCGCGCCCTTCCCGGCGCTGCCCGCAATCGGTGCGGGGACGACGATGTCGGTGCCCTTTTGATCGTCACCGCAACCAACCGCCGCGAGCGCGACGAAGGCCGTGACGCAGCCCACGCTGAGCCAGCGACCCATCGCGAGCTCGGACCTTGCGCGCTGCTTTTCGAACATGGGCATTTTACCGTTCAAGTAGGCCTGCGAGCTACCGCGATGCGCCGTCAGCCGCAACGCCTCACGCCGCTGTTCACTCGAATGTTACCTGCGCGCTCACGGCCCTTTTCGTAAGGCTCGGCGCGGGTCCACAAAAAAGAGTTGGGCGCCTGAGCCGAAGCCCAGACGCCCAATTACCCCCTCAGGTTACTGACGACTCAGCTCACTGCACGCCGCAGAGCGGGGCGCAGTTCGTGTCCGTCTTGTCGCAGTTCAGGCGCTGACCAGCAGCACCCGTCGGACGCGACTTGATGTTGAGCCCAGACAGCATGCCCGGGTTCGTCGTGATCGGCAGGGTCGGCGCCGTTACGACTGCAGCCGACGCGCCGTCTTGCATGACCTGGGCGCAAGGACCGTTCGGAGCACCGGGCTTGGTGAGATCGAACGGAGCGCTGCCGCAGCTGCCCGTGTCGAGCGTACCGCAGTAGCACGTGCCGAGCGAGCCCGTTGCACCGTCGAGGCAGTTGCTGTCCCGGATGCACTCGGTGACCTTGTAGCAGGCCAAGCGCTGGGCTTGCGTCCAGCGCGCGGTTGCCGGTCCGAGGCAGTTGTCCGACGAAGCGAAGCAGTTGCCCGCTTGCTCGCAGGTCACGCAAGCGTCGGTCGAGATCGTCTTGCAGTCGTCCGCGCAGGTGCGGCTCGGTGCTTCGACGGGGGTCGCGTTCGTGCCGGTGCCGGCATCGCACTGCTCAGAACCACCGGTGGCGCCGTCACCGCAGACGGGACCCTGGATGGTCTTGCAATCTGCGCTGCAGGTGCTGCCGGCGGGCAACGTCGTACCGTTCGGGCCTTTGGTGCCGTCGCAAACCTCGGCCGGGGTGGTGACGAAGCCGTCGCCGCACGACGCGGGGCGCGGCGTGCACTGCAGCGGGTCGCCCGGCGGGAAGCAATTGTCCGGGTTGAGCGGCAGCGGATCGCAGGTCTCGTTGCCTTCCGGATTGCCGTCGCCGCACACCTTCGTGCAGTCAGCGGGGCAGGTCGGATCAGCAGGATGGCCGGGGCCGGCGCCGAAGTCGCAGGTCTCGCCGGGGTCGATGGCACCGTTGCCGCACAAGACGCTCTTGCACGAGATGACCGTTTGCAGACCCTTGCTGCACTGGTGGTTGGTGGCCGTGATCTTGATGGCCACCGAGTCACCCTGCGCGTTGCACTTGAAGGTCGTGTCGTGCGCGTTCACCGCGGTGAACGAACCGACGGCGGCCTTCGTCGGGTCGACGATCGACCAAGCGTAGGTGATGGCTTCCGTCGGGTTGTCGAGGTCGTGCGCCGTGGAGTGAACGTCGATGCTGTCGCCGATTTTGGCGACGCCCGGCTCGGCCACCGCGTAGTCGACGACCAGGCGCGGACAGGCGTCCGTCTTGACGTCGACCGTCGTGAGCAGCTGGCCGTTGGTGTTGTCGACGCAGGTCAGCGTCATGGCAACCGGCGCGCTCTGGTTCGGCTGCACGGCGAACGGGCCAAACACACCCGAGCAGGTGATGTTGTCGTTCGTCTCGGCCGAAACGCCGCTCAAGCTCACGAAGTAGCCCGTGCCGACCGGCAGCGCGACACCGAATGCGAAGGTGCTGCTCGTGCCCGGCGTGGGCAAGTTGCCTTCAGCGACGATGGCAGGCGCCGGCGTCGCGGTGGGGTCGCCGGCGGTCACGATGTAGTGAACGCTGGTGACGGTGATGCCGAATACCGGCTGCAGTTGCAGGCTGACGGTTCCGACGTGCTCGCCCGACTTGGCGGACGTGCCGCTCGGGGAGCTCGTGTCAAGGGTGCTCGAGCAGGCAGCGACGGCGACACCCGCCAAAGCAACCAGCGCGAGCGTGCCAATCTTACCGACTAGGGACTTCATCGCAGTAGACCTCCAAAAAATAAAACGCGAACCAGGAAACCCGCTCGATGTGCCCGAGCGCGGATGGCCCTATTACAAAGTCCGGGCCAAGCTTCCGTGGCCGCCGGGGGTTACTGCAACCAGCTAGAATTGCAGGCCTATGTGGCAGTTCCCGGATTCAGGAATCCCGGCTTGCGGCGGGTGCCCCTCCGAAAATCGGAGTCTTCCATTCGATATCTGGAGCGCGCTCGCTAGCGTCAGTCGTAGGCACGTTCGTTGACGCTACGGCGCGTCGCACACGACGTGGAAATCGAGGTTGTTTTCGCAACCTTCCGGATCCGAAGTTGTCACACTGAGGACCTGGGGCCCAGAGTCAGCGCAGGTGTACTGACTGAGCGAATCGTTGGGGCTATCGAAGCCGCCTGAGGTGGCAGACCAGACGTACTTGAGCTTGTTGTCGTCCCAATCGGGATCGGTGGCGAAGGCCATCACGGTTGCGACCTCGCCCGAGCGAATCGCTTCGGGCAAGACCATCGTGTAGATGAAGCTCGGGCAAGCGTTGATGCCGGTGTCGATCTTCACGTCGTCCGGCGCTTGTTCGCGCGCCGTCTTCGTGCCATCGGCCGCGCCGCAGCCGGACAAAAGCGCAAGCGCGCACGTCGCGCCCAGCGCGAATCTCACGAGATTCATCGGATGCAGCGCGCCGCACATCGCTACACGCTTTTCATAGCACCGTCTGGCTTGGGGGGCTCGAATTCTGCGGGCAGACTCGGTGCGCACTCGATGACGGCTCTGACGCGTTTACTTTTCGCGAAACAGAACGTCGTCGAAATGTACCTCGAGCGTCGCCTGCGTGCCGGGCTTGGTCGCAGTTAGACGCACCAGCACCGACCGTGTACCCGCAGGTAGCTTCACGCTGCTGTGCAGCACTTGCCAGGCGCCTGTTTGAATCGAAAGCGCCGGAGTGGTCGTGCCGAGAAAGTTTCCGGCGCAATCGTCACTGCCAAAGAGGGCGAGGCTGAGCTGCGCGGTGCCTGCGCCCTGGCCCGCAGGAATGAACGCGCGCGCACCGAGCTCGAACTGCTTCTCTCCCCAAGCGGGCAAGCACTGGCTCGCGGCGCCCGCGGCCCAGCTCGAATCGCCCACCGCGGTCGTGAACACCACGCTCATGGAACCGGAGCCAGTCGTGCCGCGCGCGTCTTCATTTTTCCACGCTTGCGTGAGATTGAAGTCGACGTCCCAGCTCTTCACGTCGGCGTCGAACCCAGGATTCTTCGCGATGGTTTCTTGGCAATCTTGGACGCCGTCTTGATCGATGTCGCCGCAGGGGCCTTCGTCGGGCTTGCCGGCGCTACCGCCGGAGCCGCTGGCGCCGCCGGAGCCGCCCGCGCCGCCCGAGCCGCTCATGCCTCCGCTACCGCTCAAACCGCCACCGCTCACGCCGCCGCTCGCGCTGTTGCCGGCCGTTGGCGCTACGCCACCGGTCGACGCTGCGCCGCCGGTCTCGGTTGGCGCGCGACCACCGCCTGCGGTACCGGCAGCGGCTCGCGCGCCGCCGTCCGTGTTCTCACCCGCTGTTCCTCCAGCACCCGGAGCGTCGCCGGCTTCGCCGCCGCTCGAGCCCTGCCCCGCGTCGCCGCCAGCCGCGGTGAGACCGCTGGAGCTGCCGCTGCTGATCGCGCTGGCGCCGTAATTGAGCGCGCGATCTTCGACCGAGCAACCCGCAAGCAAGACGAGCGACGCGCACCAAAAGGCGCGTCGAGTACTAGCGGGCAGTGCCGAAATCATTTTGCGGCCTGACTCACTTTTCCTGCAAGAGCACGTTGTCGAACTCGGCTTTGAACGAGAACTCTTTGAACGGTTTGATGGTCAGCATGCGGATCGACATCGAGACGGCGCTCTCTGGAGCCACGGCGCCAGCGGCCACGTGCCTCCATTTGCCGACCTCGGTCACCAGCTTCGTCTGAAAGTTCATGAGCGTGGGCGTGGTGTCCGAGCAATCTTTGCCGCGCCAGAAGAAGATGCTGAGCCCGGCTTGGCCGACGTAAGGCCCCATCTTGCCGTCACCCTGGCCATCGGGAATGTAGACGTCGCCCGCCATGACGTAAGCGGCGCCCGGGGTCACATCGAGACACTGCATTCCACCACCGGGATTGATGCCGTTGTTGTTTTCAGAGAAAAGTGAGTTGGTGACCAGCATGGAACCGGACGAAGCGTCACCTCCCGCGTCTCCAGGCGTCCAGCCGATGTCGATGGCGTAGGGCTCTTGCTGCCAGCCATCGGTGTCTTTCGCGAAGCCGGCATTTTTGGCGAGGGTTTCGCAGCCGGGCACAACCGTGCCCTCCGAATAGGAGCAAACGGGGATTTCACTCGGATCTGGCAGTAGTGCTTGCATGCCCGTGCTGGGGTGCGTCGTGGAATCGCCGCCGGCTCCGGCGCTGCCAGGGTTTTCTGGGTCTGTCGTGCGGAGCTTCCGCGTGTCGAGCGCGCAACCCGCGACCAGCAGGGTCGTCATCAGCAGGCAAGGCGTGGCGACCTTTTGCAGGTGGACCGGAGTCCGACCCCGGTAGCAGAGGGTGTCCCACAGCGACGCCATAGCCAACGCGTCGTATACCTCGAAGCAATTGGCTGCTCCAGTTATCTGCTTGCAACACGTTAATGACTTCTACATGACGAATTCGCCGTTTGCGATCGCACCCCAGCGCTAGCCAGCCGCGATGGAGCGCTGATTCGTACGCGTTGCAGCGAGGCCCCTCACACGAAGCTTAATTGTAACGGGTCGACGAGCGCGCCGCTGATATAACCCTGACTTGCGCAAACGAGCCTGCTCGTTGGATGGGGGACGTTCGAAAATATTGGAATTTGCAACGCTTGCGCTGCGGCGCGCTGAACGGAGTTTGGGTCCCTGGTGAGAGACTGCAGCAATGGTCACGATGAGGGTCGGACGCCGTCGGTGAGCACGGTAGAGACGACGTTTCGCTTTGGCCGCGCCGTTTCGCAGGCACCGGCCATGTTGGCCGTGCTCGGCACGCTGAATCGCCTCGCACCGACCGAGCTCACGCTCACGCTGGTCGGTGAGACCGGTACCGGCAAAGACGTTTTGAGTCAGGCGATTCACGAGCACAGCGCGCGCAGCGCCGGGCCGTTCGTGGTGTTCGATTGTGGCGCCGTTGCCGCGACACTGGCCGAGAGCGAGCTGTTCGGCCACGAGCGCGGTGCCTTCACCGGCGCACAAAGCCCGCATGCCGGCGCGTTCGAGCGCGCCAACGGCGGCACACTCTTCTTGGACGAGATCGGCGAGCTCCCGCTCGACTTGCAACCGCGGCTGCTGCGCGCGCTCGAAAACCGCGGCGTGCGTCGGGTAGGCGGCACCCAATACCGCCCGGTCGACTTGCGCGTGATCGCCGCGACGAATCGAGATTTGCCGGCCTTGGCCGCCGAAAAATTGTTTCGCCAAGATTTGTTCTTTCGCCTGGCGGCGGTGGTCGTACCGATTCCGTCGTTGCGGCAGCGCCTCGAAGACTTTCCGCTGCTCGTGCCCACGCTGCTCGCCGATCTGGGCAGACCGGACTTGGTCGTGCCAGAAGACACCTACGCGCACCTGCGCGCCCACAGCTGGCCGGGCAACGTGCGCGAGCTCAAGAACACGCTAGCGAGCGCCCTAGCCTTCGCCGAGGGTGGAGCGCTCGAGCCGCGTCACCTGCGCTTCATGAGCATGAAGCCCGACGCGACGCGTCTCGAGCACCTGTCGCTCGGCGGCCAATCGCTCGAATCGCTCGAGCGCCTCGCCATCGAACAGACCATCGGCGCCAAAGGCAGCAAGGCGCAAGCCGCTCAGGCGCTCGGCATAAGCCTTTCGACGCTGTACGAGAAGCTGAAGAAGTTCAATCTGTAGTAGCCGGCTTGTCGGCATCGGGTCGCTGCAGCACGTCGCGCAGCAAAGCCTCGAGCGCGCTCGAAAGCTCCGACTTCGTGAGCTGCGCTTGCCCGGTGACGGCGTCGGTTACGCCGTCGGCGCCGGCGAAGCTGAGTGAGCCGGAGCCGTCGGGCGCGAGGCTGAGCCGAAGCCAACTGAGCGACTTGGGCAGCAAGCCGAACGCCGGCAGCGAGACGACCGCGGGCGCCTTCACGTACAGATCTAGGGCTTCTTCACCGTTGGGCTCAGGCAGTCGAAAGTCGCGGGGCACGCGCGCTGCAGAAGCGGCCCCGCGCGGCGCGACGAGCAGGATTTGCCGAGCAGCTAGCGCAAATTCGAGCTCGTCGAGCTCCGGCGTGGCGCCGCGAATCTTGTAGCGCGGCACGTTGTATTGCAGCACGGCGGCCGGACTGCTGGCGCCGCGCTCGCCCGAGCTGGCGAGCAAGACATGATCGAAATCGCGCAGCAGCTCGAGCCCGCCGCGCTCGAAAAACGCGTGCAGCAAGCGGTCGTCACCGAGCCGTTTGCCAAGCGCCCTACCGAGCGCCTGCCCGCGCAGCGGTGCGCTGTGGATCAGCAAGAGGACGTTGGCCTTCGTCCCGACGACGTGCGCGGCGGCGAGCGCCGCGAGCGTTGCTGAAGCGTTTGGATCGTTTCGTGTAGCGGCCGCGGCTGGCGCTGGATTGACGGGCGGCACGGCGGCGCGCGTCGGGAGCGCGTCAGGCGATGCGTCGGCCGTGCTGGCGGGTGCAACGGGTGTTGGCGCGGCAGCGCGCTCTGGCGTCGGAGCCACGGGCGCCGGCTCAGCGTGTCTTCTCGACGAGCGCGCTGGCTTGTTTCTAGCTTCGGCGAGCTCTATCGGAATCTCGGTAGCGCGCGCAGCCGGGGGATGCTCCGTCGTCCGCAAGCTCCGGAGCCACGACGCGGCGAGCAGGGCATGTAGACCCAGCGCACCCAACGCCGCTACGGCGTGTACGCGAGACATAGGATCGGATTGACCGCTGTCGAATCGCACGACACCAAGAGGAAGGGCTGCGCGTTCAAGGTGCCCGCATTGAGAAACAGTTGCCCCGCGTACTGGGCGCTGCCCGGGCGCGCGAGGATGACCGGATCTGAGACCCCGCTCGTCCAACCATTGCAAGTTTCGTTGGGCCCGCCGTATTGGCCGAACAAAGCCGGCTCGCCGACGTTGGCCATCATGCCGTTAAAATTGCTGCCGGATAGCCACCAGAAAGCGTCGCTCGGCAGGACCTTCGCGCAGATCATGGACTGCTCGGCACCAGCCTGAAGCAACTGCTTCCACGACGACGCGATCTCGATGCCAGTTGGCCCGACGATCCTTTCGTCTTTAGTTCCCGGATTGGCTGGCAGATCGGGAAACTTAGTTGTCCACCCGGCGATGAAGTCGCTCGCGTCGATGGTGATGAACGCGTGCGTCTTCGTTTGCGTGAGCCCGAGCCTCACGCGCTCCGCCTCGCAATCGGCGTCCAAACCGACGCGCCCGCCGCGTGCCGCCGTGGGTTTGGCGGGGCCAGCGAACAGCACCATGGCGTCGGTGAGTGGGCCCGGCGTGCCGGTGCACGGCGGAATGCCACCTGTGCCCGTCGAACCAGCTGTTCCGCCAGTCCCTCCTGTGCCGCCGCCGCTCGTGCCACCGTTACCGCCCGTGCCGGCGTTGCCGCTCTTGCCGCCTTGGCCGGCCAAGCCACCGTTGCCGCCGCCGCCCGTGCCGCCCGTGCCGAAGGTGCCGCCGGTTTCGCCGCCTGCGCCGCTTTGGCCGGCCGCGCCGCTTTCGCCACTTTCGCCGCCGTTCGCGGCTCCGGACTCTCCGCCCGACGGGTTCGGGGCGCCGCCCGTTGGCTCACCTGCCGCACCGCCCGCGTTGGTTGCGCCCGTGTTGCCCTCTGACGAGGCGGGAATCAGCGTCCAGTCGACGGCAGTGAGCCGCGAACAGCCGCCCACCACAGCGGCCACGCCGAGCAAGCCAACGACCAGGCGATCTCGAGAAATGCGGCGCATGAGACGGCGTCCGGCTGCGTTATCTCCGGGGCTCGACGCTCGCGCAAGGAACGACCTGGTGACGAGCGCGTGACGCCCCGAGCTTGCCTAAGTTGGCTCACGCTGGCACCAGCGCCGAAAGGCGTCGCCGTAGGCGCTCTCCAAGTTCCGCGTGAAACGCGGCGCGTCCATCAGCGGCGACTGCTCCAGGCGCTGTCGCAGCCCTTGTCGCAGCGCGGCAAGAGCATCCAGGTTCCGCGCGAGACCGGCCGCCGCGCTCACGAACGCTTCTGAAGTCTCGGCCACCAGCTCCGGCAGCCCCAGATTTTGCGCCTGGCACAAACCGGCGCGACCAACGACGGTATCACCCACTAGAGTGACGACCGGCACACCCATGAAAAAAGCGTCGAGGCTGGTGGTGTGGCCATTGTAGGGCAACGCGTCCAAGCAAACGTCGATGCGCGCGTACAGCTCGAGGTACTGGCGGCGCGGACGGCGCGAGACGAGCTCGACCCGAGACCCTTCGACGCCCGCGCCGGCCAGCACTTCGAGCAGCCGCTTGCGCGCGGCGCCTTCGGGCGCGAGCAGCAGCAGCCGCGAATTCGGGAGCGCCACGAGCACGCGCGCCCAGAGCCGCAGCGTGCCGTCGTTGAGCTTCCAGAACGAGTTCAGGCAACCGAAGGTGACGTAACCACGCTCGAGCGCCGGCAGCGCCGAAACGGGCGGCACGTCGCGGCCCGCGCGGTAACACCAGAACGCGTCCGGCAGCACCAGCGCCGCCTCCGCGTAGGCTTGCTGCGGCAATTCTGGCGGATCGAGGTACTTGTCGGTGATGCGATAGTCCATCGCGCCGAGGCCGGTCGTGCCCGGGTAAGCGAGCCACGCGATCTGCACGGGCGCCGGCTTGCAGGCGAAAATCGGCAGCTGCGAGACTGCCATGTGCATGGTCAAGTCGACCAGAATGTCGATATGATCTTGGCGAATCTGCTCGGCGGCGGCGACTGCGTCGAGCTGCGAGATGTCGCGCCAGTGCTCGAATTGCCCGCGCAGCTCGCGGGTGACGGCGTCTTCGCGCGTCAGGCTCGCGTATGCGAACAGCTCGAAGGCCGAGCGATCATGCTGCTCGAGCAGCGGCAACAAGAACAGGGCCTGGCAGTGCTCGTTGAAGTTGGACGAGACGTAGCCGATGCGCAGGCGGCGTTGAGGATTGCGCTCGTTGTCATGCGTCTTGATGTGCTGGGCCAGCGGCTCTGCGTGCTGCAGCGCCCAGCGCCGCGCTTCGTCGAGGATGAGTTGCGCGCTGCTGCCCGGCAAAAATGCCAGAAGGAAGACCACGTTGCTATGTGCGGCGCTGTCCAGCGGGTCGAGCTCGACGGCTCGTCGGTAGGCGGAAAGGCCGGCTTCGAGCTGCCCCGAATCGACCAGTGCCGCCGCCAGCCCGGTGAGCGCGGCGGCCGAGCGCGGCTCGAGCACTAAGGCGCGCTCGGAGCTCTGAATGGCTTCGTCGAAGCGCCCGAGCTCGGTGAAGGTGGCGCTCCGTTCGTGGTGAGCCAGGGCGCTCTTCGGGTCGAGCTCCACGGCGCGACCGGCCGCGAGTAGCGCGGCATCGAGCCGCCGCGTGTTGCGCAGGCACGTGGCGTACTCGCTCCACAGCCGGGCCGAGCCGGGAGCCAGCGCGAGCGCGCATTGAAAATGTCCGAGGGCGCGCAGGTAGCTCTTGTCGTTCATGAGCGCGCCGGCCAAGCCGCGCTGGAGCTGCGCGTCGTCCGGCTTCAGATCGGTGGCACGCTCGAAGGCCTGCAGCGCCAGCGGCAGCTCGGCCATTTGCTGCAGCACGAGCCCCAGGTTGAAATGCGCCTGTGCCAAGTCGGGCTTGAGCGAGACAGCGCGCGCCAGCGCCTGAGCCGCAGGCTCGTAGCTCTTGAGACGCCGCAGCGCTTCACCCAGGTTGGTCCAGTACACCGCATTTTGGGGAAAGCGCTGGACGAGTCGCTCGAGCACCGTGCGCGCTTCCTCGGCGCGACCACTGGCGAGCGAGATCGCAGCGAGCAGAAAGAGCGCTTGTTCGTGCTGGGGATCGCGTTTCAGCACGTCGCCGTAGAGCCGCGTCGCCTCGAGCGTGCGACCCGCGCGGTGCTCGGCGACGGCGGCTTCGAAGCTGCGCTGCAGGCTGGCGCTAGTCGACATGTGCCGAAGCGCGTCCCCTCAAGCGCGGCGGCGTCGGAGACAGAACGCCAACGCGAAGGCGAGAGCGCCCAGTGTTGCGTCTGCGCTCTGCTGCGCGGGCGCGCCCGCAAAAGCGCAGCCTCTGCTGGTCTTGTCGTTGCTGCCGACCGTGCCGTCGGTCGGGTTGTCGCTGGGCATGGTGTCTACGGGTTGGTCAGCAGCGCACAGCTCCGAAAAACCGTGCCGCGGCTCGCAGCTCGTGCTCGCGGGCTTGCGGCCCGGAGGATAGATCGCGCAAATGCCTTCGATGTCGTCTCGAGCCGGCGTGCGCAGCTCGAAGGTGCCGTCTTGATAGCCACCCACCATCGTCGCCTCCACGTCCAAGCTGTGGTTCAGCCCGAGCAAGTGGCCGACTTCGTGGGTGATGATCGAGTCGAGATCAGCCTCGGTCGGCTTCGGCTCGCGACCGACGCTGAGCGCTTCGGCGACAGCGTTGAGCTCGATGTCGGCGTCGTAAAGCTCGCCGTTGTCGCGACTGAAATTGAGGCTCGTGAAGCCGAGCGTATCTGGACTCTGTCCCGCGTTCGGCCAGGTGTCGTCTCGGAACATGACGATGTTGGCGTTATGCTGGTCGCCGTTGTATTCCGCGCTGCTGCAGGTTACGGGGCCTTCGACCTTCACCTGAATCGAGGGGTGTCCGCCCCCCGGGCAGTCCACGCTGGTCCACGCCTCGACGGCTCGCTCGACGCTGGCCTTGGCTGCGGCGTAGTCGATGCCTGCGTGCGGAGCGCCGTCGCCTTGGATGCTGATGGTGATGCAGCTGCTGGACCAGAAGACTGGAAAGCCCTCGGTGACACACGCCGCCGCGTCGGTTTGGCAGACCTTTTTGGTGCAGGTCGTGGCGCGACAGTAGGCCCAGGCCGGCACGGCTTGCGCCAGCGCCAAGAGTGCGGCTGCCGCCGCTAAAGCCACGGCCCCCAAAGGTCTTCTCGCTCCAACCATCGACGGGTGGGTAGCACAAGAGATCGCGAGTGCCTGTAGCGGCTGTGTGACGTTCACGATCTTGTCACCATCGTCCGGAGCGCGCCTCGGCTATCTTCCCGCGACCGTGCGGCTCGGAGCCCTCTCGACAGCGCGGTCGCCCACCGAGGCCCGATGAAAAGACTCTTCTCGCTGCCGTCAGCCTGCGCGCTCGCGCTGGTCACTTGTGCGCTCGCGCCGGCTGTTGCTCGCGCCGAAGACCCTGCCCCCGTAACGCCGGCGCGTCAGCTGTTCATGGACGCGCGCAAGCTGACCGCGGAAGGCAAGTACAGCGAAGCCTGCCCCAAGCTCGAAGAGGCCCTGCGGCTCGAGGTCGGCGTGGGCACGCAGTTCAATCTCGCTGACTGCTGGGAGCACATTGGCCGAACCGCCAGCGCGCACGCACTCTTTTTGGGCGCTGCAGCGTCCGCCAAGGCAGCCGGACAGACCGATCGCGAACAGGTTTTGCGCGACCGCGCTGCGGCGCTCGAGCCCCGCTTGTCGCGTCTGGTCATCGAGGTCAAAGGCACCGATCCCAAGCTGACCGTGAAACGCAACGACCTGCCCCTCGACGCCGACGCCTTGGGCAAGGCCGCAATCGTCGATCCCGGCAAGTACACGATCACGGCTCGCGCTCCGGGCAAGAAGCCTTGGGAAAAGGTCGTCGAAGTAGCGAGCGGAACGCCGGTCGTCACGGTAGAGGTGCCGGAGCTCGAAGCAGCCAAGCCTGCCAAGCCCGCGCCGAAAGAAGCAGACGCTGACGCGGACGAAGCCAAGCCCGCAGGCAAAAAGGCGCCGCCAGCCCCCTCTGCAGACGGGAGTGACCGAGGTGCTCGCCTCAACTACGGCGCGATCACGGTCGCCGGCATTGGTGTCGCGGGCATCGGGTTCGGCGCGATCATGGGCATGAAGTATCGCAGCGCGAACAACGACGCCAAGGACATTTGCCCTTCGAATCACGGCTGCAGCATCAAGCAAATTCAAGATCACGATCGCCTGGTGAGCGACGCTCGGTCGGATCGCACCTGGAGCTACGTCGGCTTGGGCCTGGGCGGGGCCGTTTTGGCGGGCGCCGGCGTGCTCTGGTACGTGCAGCGGCCCAAGACTCACGCAGGCGTCTCGTGGCAAGCGAGCCCGCTCGTAGCCGCCGACGGCTCGGTTGGCGCGCTCGTGAACGGTCGCTTCTGAAACAGCTCGTCTCGAGCTGCGACGTTTGCTCGGAGACGGCAGCATGGGCACTCACGACATCACCGCCCTGAAGCAAGCTACCAGCAGAGCCCCCAACGACGCGGCGCGCTGGCTCGCGCTCGGCGTGGCACTACGCGAGCAAACGCGCCCTGGCGAAGCCGCTCAAGCGCTGCTGCAGGCCGTGCGCCTCAAGCCTGCCTCGGCTGAAGCGTCGTTCCAGCTCGGCGTCACCTTAGATGCGCTCGGCGAGCTCGAAGGCGCTGCCACCTGCTGGGAGCGCGTCTGCCAGCTCGACGCCAAGCGCTTCGATGCGCCGCGGCGCCTGGCGTTCTTGCTCGTGCGCCTGGGCAAACCCGCTCACGCCGTACCCATTTACGAGCGGGCGCTCGCGCTTCGCCCACGCGCGACGGAAGTATGGCTCGAGCTGGCAGCCGTCGAGCGCGCTCTCGGCCACGTCGCGGCCGCGGTTAGGCACTATCGCCGCGCGCTCGAGCTTGACCCAACTCTGGCAGACGTGCGGCTCGAGCTGGGCAATGCGCTCTACCAGCAGGGCCTGCTCGACGACGCCATCGCCACGTATCTCAGCTTGGCAGAGCTGGAGCCGCTGCTGGCTTTGGCGCACGCCAACCTGGGCAACGCCTTGAAAGACGCTGGCCT
>Ga0307516_10003200_pt1 | contig 21277 bp, 20 predicted proteins | sample 19_EM_MG_FD_203310 | JGI IMG/M metagenome (GOLD analysis project Ga0307516, IMG submission 203310) | Populus trichocarpa ectomycorrhiza microbial communities from riparian zone in the Pacific Northwest, United States - 19_EM | ecosystem: Host-associated > Plants > Roots > Unclassified | place... | reverse complement strand
CTACATAGACTAGTGCGACAACTTTGGGATCGACACCTGCCTGGGTAATTACCGTACCGGCCCACGAATGGCCCACCAATACTACCGGTCCGTCCTGTTGATCAAGTATACGTTTGGTTGCTTCGACATCATCATCCAATGAGGTCAGCGGATTTTGAACAATGGATACATGATACCCCTTTTTTGTAAGTATGGTGTAGACAGCTTTCCACCCGGAACCATCCGAAAATGCGCCGTGTACGATCACAATATTTTTTACAGCCTGGGTTTGCGCTGCCGCCGGGCTAACCCGGATAAATAAGCTGCTGAAAATAACGAGTGCCGCGATTAAATACTTCTTTAACGAGCTGTCTTTGATTGATACGATTTTCATTTTAATATTTTACTATTATTAAATAATAGGCAAAAGTATTCCTAAAATACTCCTGTAATAATGGATAAACTTCCCAAAATGGTGGATTATTTTCTCTGCTACTAAGCATTTTGTACTGTGCATGATGTCACTAAGCTATCATGTGCATTTCTTAATGAATTCCTATAGGATTGGGGAGAAACTCCTGTCTTATTTTTAAAATACCGGCTGAAATGATGTTCATCATCAAAACCCAGATAAAAAGCTATTTCTTTTACGGTCTTTGAAGTCAGGTTAAGCTCTCTTTTAGCTTCCATAACGATCCTTTCTGATATTATTTCCGTGAGGGTTCTTTGAAAATTATTTTTGACAATTCTGCCTAGTGTTTTTATAGAAATATTCAATAGTTCTGCATATTCACCTCCACTATGTTTAGTCTTGAAATGTAACTCTATCATTTTTTTTAGTTGACGCAAAATATTAGAGTCGGCAGTACCTTTATCCCGAAGTAAGGATGTTGTATTTTTTAGAAATTTTATTCTAATAGCTCCAATCAATAATATTTTAAGATAAGCAACCAGCAAGTCATGTTGAGCAAGACCGCCAAATAGCATTTCAAGCCTTATCTGTTCAATTATGATGTAAATTGCAGATCTTTCCTTTTCAGGTATATTAAAAAAGGGGGGGTCATTGGGGTTATTGAAAAGTATACCGTCGCACGATAGCTCGTTTTGGTGCCTGAAAATACAGAAAAAATCGGGATGAAAATTGATCATCACTCCTTTTAGCTTTGCGCCATCGATCATAAATGGCTGAAATGGTGACAAGAACAACATTGCCCCTTTAGAAATTTTATAATCAGCAAAGTCTGCTTTTAATTTCCCGTTTCCTTCTAATACCAGGATAATAGTGAAGTAAGGAACTCTTTGAAGCTTACTAAATTGTTTGTCATCTTCAAAGTATACCATCCTGAAACCCAATTCTCCATCAACAGGATTTATAAATTTCTGACTTCCCATTTTCTTTGTGTTTTACCAGACAAAAGTGGGCAGGAAACATCGGATAGTTATGTGACCTGGGTCACATTCGAACGAGAACGAAATTTATGTGACATGGATCACATTTCACGATTGGTATAATCGGCTAAGTGTTTCTCTGGAAACACCCAGGTAAGCAGCTATCAGGTTTTTAGAAACTATATTATAGAGTTCCGGGTAGAGCTTTAGAAGTTCTTCGTAACGGCATTTTGCATTATTATTCATATGCGATAGCAGTCTTTTATTCGCCGCAACATAGCCTTTATTGGTCCTCCACCGAAAAAAATACCCGGCATTATGAAGTTCGTGACATAGTCTTTCCCTGTCAGCATTGCTCAGACAAAGTACTTCTGCATCCGTAATGCAGTCAACGCTGATCGTGGCCCTGGTATGATTATACAAGGCATTGTAATCGGAGGCCCACCAGGTTGGCATGGCAAACTGCAGGATGAACATTTTCAGGTCATCATTAATAAAGAAAGACTTTAAGCAGCCGGAAATCACGAAATATTCGCAATTGACAGCATAGCCCTCGCTGATTATCGCCTGCCCCTTTTTAAAACGCTGTTCTTTAAAAAACGAAAAGAAATAGTCAAACTGCTCATCCGTCAGCGAAGCTATTTTAGCTACATGAGCTTTTAAGGTTTCTTTGGCTTCCATTGTGATCAGGGATTAGTTAGCTGCAAATTCTATTAGCTCTTTATTGAATTTATCAGGTTCTTCAACAAATAACGCATGGCCGCTTTTTTCGAAAGGCACAAGCTTTGAATTGGGAATTGCCTTCCGGATCTGTTCGGCCAGCTGATAACTCACGATGCTGTCAGCACGGCCCTGCAGAATTAAGGTGCTTACTTTTATCGCTTTTAAACTTTCCCGTTCGTCGGCGTCGCGCAGTACAGTGAGCATTTGTTGAACAGCAAAGCCTGAGGCCTGCAAATTGATGGTACCTAGCCATGCCCCGATGCCGGCAGAAACAGAAGTGCTTGTCGCCGTAAACTTTTTTCCGAACTCCACATACAGAGCCGGCCGGTCAACGCCGCCCAGTGCAATAAGATTGTCAATGTCGTGTTTGGTAAAAAAGCTGTAAGGAAAGTCAGGTTGTTTCGTCCAGCAAGGCGCCGCGGCAGCAAACAATGCTAATTTGCCCACGTGGGCTCCCTGATATCGGCTCATGTAATGGATCACTATGGCGCCGCCCATTGAAAACCCGCCGAGTACGACGTTATCTAAATGGAGTTGATCAAGTACCGCCTTAATGTCATCTGCATAAGTGTCATAATTATACCCTGTCCCTGGTTTGTCTGAATGACCGAAGCCTCTCATGGTGATCCCTATAGCTCTGAAGCCGGCTTTGGCAAGAGCTTCGTATTGGTACTCATACATTTCGTCACTTAAGGGGAACCCGTGAATCAGGACTATCGTGCGGCCGCGGCCAACATCCGTTACATGAAGATGGACATTTTTTGCCACCTCGATATATTCAGGATGACTTATTTGCTGGGCACGCACCGGAGCCACTGATAGCAAAACGGCAATAGCTGTTAATAAATAATGCGGCATCGATTTTGACATTTTGCTGAACGAGTACATAATGGGATTGATTTTAATTATAAATGGATGTCCGTGAATATTTTCGATAGTAGGTTGATGTCTGTAAACTATTTTCATGCCAACCCTTTGCCTATTGAAAATCAAATATTTAGGCGACTATATTGTTATTTAGAAAAATGATATGTCGTCAAGTCGTCAAAATATATGATATATCGTAAGAGGCCGTCTCCAAATGAGCAGTTTCTCAGTTTTCCGGCCCTGAGATCGTGGTTTTACTATTTTAGGTCGATCAATGTCACTGCATTTTTTAGCAGGGTTCTTGCTTTTTGGACGTGGCCGGCCACCTGGCTTTCATTGATCCCCAACAGCCCGGCAGCTTCTTTACCGGAACAGCCTTCGATAACGCAAATATTGTACGCAAGCCGCGGATACAACGGCAGCAGGAGCACTTGAGCAATGACGTTACGATACCTCGACGAGTCGGCTCCCTCATCATCGCAGACAGCCAGTTCCCGGAGATAGGCTTGCGCGTATCCTGCGCGGACCGGGGTCGTATCCTCTGCAGCGCCTTGCAAGGCGGCATTAACCGCCGCCTTGATAAAAATCTCTTTCACCCGTCTTCTGTCGGATGGCTGACCGTGCGGATTAGGCAGCCCTATCCCCTCTCCTATCGACTGGAACAGCCTGAGGAAGCTATCGTGCACCGTCGCAACGGCTACCTCATAATTCCCCAAATAACGGAAGGTCATTTTCAAGGCCCACTCATAGTTTTGGACATAGAAGAGCCTCCTGGTATCTCCCTGTGGAGAAGTTGTAATATACTGCGATGCGATTATCATAGTTGTCATTGACATTAGCCAGCTATTTTGGAAAACTATTTTCATGCCAACACTTTACCTGTTCGAAATCATAGACTTAGGTAACCATGGCGTTATTTAGAAAATGACATGCCGTCATAAAAAAACCCTGGCCGCGGGAAACGCTTCCAGGGTTTGATTTTCTAAACGCCAACCTTATCAAAAGAACACGATCTTAGAGCTCACCAAAGTATCGTGATCACCCTTTTTTACCAGCACAAAGATCTTATCCCCCGGACCAGGTTTTTTACTCGAGACCTTGTATTCCACTACCGGCGTATTCAGGGGCACATTTATCATTCTTGAATGTCCCTGATATTGGAGCGTCAGTGATGTCGTATCTGCCTCCGATACGCTTCCGTTTGACATCCTGGAGGCGCCGCCGCCGGCTACGTCGGAAGCCGATCCATTGGTCATACGACCGGCACTTTCAGCATTTTTGTCAGCAGGCAGCATGAAGCTTCCCTCGTTCAATCCACGCAATTCTTCCGGCATTATCAACACCTGGACAGCCTGATCTGGTTGGCCGGTTTGTTTTTTACTGACCACACCGATATAAGCCGAGCTCTTTACATTAGCGAGGCTACTGGGTGACGGAGCATAGATGTGCAGCGAGTCCGTCAATTTGATGGTTAATGGTTTGTCATTCGTGGTGATTTCGACTTCCTTATCGGAGAATTTAACCACATTGCCAATCGCTCCACTAAAGCCATCGGCATTCATTGGCGGAACAATTTCATCAACTGACTTTGATTTACTGCTATCCGCAGATACCACAGGATGTGAATTCGACTCGTTTGAAGTACAGCCGATTGTGAGAGAAATGACCAGAACTGCACCTAACAAGATGCTTAATGATTGCAATTTTGTTTTGAATTGTGTTTTCATCTTCTAATTTTTTAAACTATCGTTTTTGATTTATGATTCCAAAGGATATCTATATCCGATGGCCCCTGAAAGCGCATGCTGAGATAGGGCCATCATTTCGCCTTGACTGCGAGCAGCTGGTGAGAAGATCTTCTAGTTCTTTTTCTTTACCTGGCTTGGCTTCCAACCTGACCAGTAATGCTAATTTTACCATAAAAAGAGTTTATTTATTAAATATGGAGCCAAAGTTACTGGTCGCATGGAGTAAGATGTAGTGACCTAGATCACAATTTCAAGGCGCGCCGAAGCAAAAAGCTTCTGGATTCGATAAAACATACACCAGGTCCCTTTACCTGTCAATTGCTTTCGCATTTTTACTGTCTTAGCTTTACAAGTAAAAACAATGAGAAAGGATAAAAGCATTCTTGCCGGTACAATTATTATCGGGGCTCTTGCCCTGGCAGGCGCCACCTGCAACGCACAGCCCGGGACGGTTGCCGACCATAAGGCCTCCGGCGAGATCCGCCCCTTCCATGTACATATCCCAAAATCAGAACTTGCTGATCTTCGCCACAGGATTTTAGCCACACGGTGGCCTGATCGGGAGACGGTTGCCGACCCATCGCAGGGAGTGAATCTCGACAGACTACAAGCGCTGGTGCACTATTGGGGGACAGACTACGACTGGCGTAAGGCAGAAGCGAAGCTCAATGTCTTACCACAGTTCATGACGAATATCGATGGTATCGACATTCATTTCATTCAGGTCAAGTCGCGCAATCCGAATGCGCTGCCTTTGTTGATCATACACGGCTGGCCGGGCTCAGTGATCGAGCAACTCAAGATCATCGGGCCACTCACGGATCCGTCGGCTTTCGGTGGACGGGCAGAGGACGCCTTTGATGTCGTGATTCCATCCTTGCCAGGCTATGGCTTCTCCTCGCGGCCGACTAAGGCCGGCTGGGGTCCGGACCGTATAGGTCAGGCTTTTGATGTCCTCATGAAGCGGCTGGGATACAACCATTATATCGCACAAGGCGGCGATTGGGGGTCGGTCATTGCCGAAGCGATGGGGCGGCAGGCCCCGGCGGGATTGCGCGGCATCCATATCAATTTGCCGGCGACGCTGCCACCAGGGATCGACAAGGCACTCAACGACGGCGGGCCTGCCCCGGCAGGAGTCTCCGAAAAGGAACGCGCTGTGTTTGACGCATTAATTGCGTACCGCAAATCTGGAGGCGCAGCCTACAACGTGATGATGACCGCAAGGCCGCAGGCCATCGGATACGGCCTCACGGACTCCCCCTCAGGGCTTGCTGCATTCCTCCTCGTGCACCCGGGTTTCGCGCAGTGGACATTCGGCAGCGATCCCCAACAGTCCCCGACGAAGGACGACGTGCTGGACGATTTCACTCTGTACTGGCTGACGAATAGCGCAATCTCTTCAGCGCGGCTCTACTGGGAGAACATGGGAAGAGCCGTTATTAGTTCGGCCGCTCAGAAGACCGCCGACATCACGGTCCCTGTGGCAATCACAGTATTTCCGTACGATGTCTACCGGGCGCCGGAAACATGGGCCAGGAGGGCCTTCCCCAATCTGACCTACTTCCACGAGGTTGACAAAGGCGGACACTTCGCCGCATGGGAACAGCCGCAGCTTTTTGCGGAAGAGCTCCGCGCGGCTTTCAGGTCACTCCGTTGATTCCGACAGTACGTTATCGATCATCGCCTGTACAAGGCTCGAACCCATTATGCTATTTTCATGGGAGCATACCCGAAATGCTTTTTAAAGGCATAGGAGAAATGCGACAGGTTTTCAAAACCCACTTCCAAATATACATCGCCGGGTTTTCGTTTCTTTTCCGATAGTTCGTAATGCGCTAATTCCAATCGCTTTTGCGTGAGCCATTTTTGAGGTGTAGTGTCGAATATCTTTTTAAAATCACGTTTAAAAGTGGTCAGGCTACGTCCTGTCAGGTAACCAAATTTGTTCAACGGCATATTGAACATATAATTTTTCTCCATAAAATCAGAAAGGTCTATTTTCCCGGGATCTTCAAAACTTGCCAATACGCCGTCAATATCAGGATCGATCGCTCTAAGGATATTCACCGCTTCTTCTATTTTGAGGGAGGCAATATTTTCAGGCAGCGTTTCCTCCAGTTCAAAATAGGGAATTAAGGACGCCAGGCAGCTTTGCAGCAGCGGATGCTTACCAAAAGTGCGGAATTGAGGAATGTGTCCTTGCCTGACCTGGATCTTGTTTTTTGTATAATAATCCTTTAGCCAATTTGAAGTAAGGTGCATCGTGACCGCCTTATGAGGCAAGCCGTCCTTAGGATAGTTGATAACTTTGACCAACCGATTACGAGGGAACAAAAAGGTATCGCCGGCCTGAAATATATACGTCTTATCAGCTTGAATGATCTTCGTTTCGCCGGAAATAAACCATACCAGTAAATGATCTTCAAAAAGCACGTCCGTCTTGAAGAGTTTATCTTCAAAGCACGAAAGCTTGATATGAGGGTTTATATATTGTGATTGATAGGCCAATATCTGTTATTGCTAAGTTACAAAAACCAAGGCACGGGACCGAACTTTAATCAGCAGCAAAAAGTACTCCTGTCATATCTTCACTTAAAGCCCATAATCTTTTCGCATTTTCTGCATTTACCGAATAGGGCATCACCCCACGATTCGTCGAAGGTTCATCGAATTGATATTGAATGTTCCCGGTATTCAATTCTGCCACATCCGCATCCTCGCAATAGATCCCTCCCATATGGCTGAGCTGCGGGCTGGTAGCACACCAAACGGTAGTAGCCGCTCCTTGCGGGATGGTCTTTAGCTTCTTTTCTACTTCAGGGAATATATTTCCATCGAGGTCATGCGTTCCCATTTGCTGAAACAATTTCATGGGCGCCACCCGTCCCAGATCGGTGCCATATACCGAACCCGGGTGGAGCGAATAAGCGCGCACACCTAATGATTTACCACGATGATCCAGCTCCACGGTGAAAAGATTGTTGGCGGTTTTCGATTGACCGTAGCCAGACAAGGTTTCATATTCGCGACGCTCGAAGTTCGGATCTTCGAAATCAAACGGGGACATGGTATGACCAAAAGAGGAGACATTGACCACCCGCGCACCCCTGGCCTTTTTCAATGCGGGCCAAAGTCTTGCGGTTAGCTGGAAATGCCCCAAATGATTGGTGGATAATTGCGACTCATACCCACGTGCATCCCGATGAAGCGGTACCCACATAATACCGGCATTGTTCACTAATATATGGAGCGGACTTCCGTTGGCAAGAAATTTTTCGGCAAACCTATCAATAGAATCGGGGTCCATCAGATCCATAGGTTCCAGGGTTATGAGTTCGATACCCGCCAGATTTTGTGCAGCCTTATTAAGGTCACGCGCGGGCACAATCACTTTAGCACCTGCCCATGCAAGGGCTTTTACTGTTTCCAAACCTATTCCGGCATAACCGCCGGTTACAATTGCTGTCTTCCCGTGCAGATCAATTCCCTGAATAACGTCTGTTACGGTGGAAGTAGCCGTAAAGCCGGAGCCTATTGGTTTTTGAAGAGCGCCATTATAATTGTCTGTTTGTTGCTGTTCCATCTTTTAATTATTTTATTGGAACAAAGGTAGAAGCCCCGGATACCTGCTGTTTTGTTTTAAAGGCCGATTTTTTTTGTTTAAAAGGCTATTACTGATAAAGTGTACACCAGGTTCCTTTACTTGTCCCTTGATTTCTCTTTTTTCCGTATTAGCTTTACGAACACCTCCCTTTCAGTACATATCCGAGCATTACATATCCGAGAAAAGATCCCATACCGTCATACAGAGACCTGGCTGACGTAAGGAGTTCTTTCCCTTAACCGAATAAAAAACGAAAAATGAAAAATATTAAAAAAACCCTCGTCAGTACCATTGCTACCGTTGGTCTGGCAGCACTTACCATCACCGGTTCAGCCCAGGCGCAGCAGACGGGAACTAAACGAACCGACCTGCAGCGGCACGATCTCAGCGCTCCCGGACGTGAGGTCGTCCAGGTACGTGTCGACTTCGATCCGGGATATGTCTCCCCCCGGCATACGCATCCGGGCGAAGAGATCATCTATGTCCTCGAAGGCCTGCTGGAGTACCAGGTCGAGGGCAAGCCGTCAGTGACGCTCAAGGCCGGCGACGTCCTGTTTATTCCGGCCGGAACGATCCATGCGGCGAAGAACGTCGGCAGCGGCAAGGGGGCGGAGCTCGCCACGTATGTGGTCGAAAAAGGTAAGCCGCTGGTCGCAATTGTGAAGTGAGCGCCCGCGCCTGGCCAAAAAATGCAAAAAAAGTTAAAACATAAGACAATGAAAAAAATCAAACCCACATTAGCCAGTACCATTCTTACCGGCATCCTTACCTTGTTGTCCATCCCCGGCAACGCCCGGAGCAGAGAACGATCCGCCGCAATGGTGGAAGACACATCGATACGTTCCTTCCAGGTCAGCTTTCCCAAGCAGGCAATTGTTGACCTTCGCCGACGTATCGCCGCTACGAAGTGGCCCGGAAAGGAAACGGTAATGGACGCAACGCAGGGCGTTCAATTCGCGACGATGCGTAAACTCGCGCAATATTGGCAGACAGATTACGATTGGAGCAAATGCGAAGCAAAGCTGAAGGCACTACCTCACTTTGTGACGAACATCGACGGGCTGGACATTCATTTCATCCATGTCCGCTCGAAAAATCCTAACGCATTACCGCTCATCGTCACGCACGGGTGGCCCGGCTCGATCATCGAGCAGTTGAAGATCATCGATCCACTGACCAATCCTACGGCACATGGCGGGAGCGCGGCGGATGCCTTCGATATTGTGATTCCCTCCCTGCCAGGCTATGGTTTTTCGGAGAAGCCGGCCACTACGGGTTGGGATGCCCCCCGCATCGCCCGCGCATGGATCGTATTGATGAAACGCCTCGGATACACGCGCTTTGTGGCGCAAGGCGGTGATTGGGGTGCACTGATCACCGATCTAATGGGTGCTCAGGCGCCTCCGGGATTGCTCGGCATTCACACCAACATGGCCGGGGCAGTTCCACCCGAGATCGACAAAGCGGCTCAGGCTGGTGCGCCGGCGCCGGCCGGCCTCTCACCCGAGGAGAAGCACGCCTACGATCAGCTCAACTATTTCTATACGCACGGACTAGCGTACGCCCAGGAGATGGGGAACAAACCACAGACGCTGTACGGTATTGAAGATTCACCGGTGGGTCTTGCGGGCTGGATACTCGATCACGACGCAGACAGTTATGCACTCATCGCACGCGTCTTTGACGGTCAGTCCGAGGGCCTTACCCGCGACGACATCCTTGACAATATTACCTTTTACTGGTTGACGAACACGGCGGTTTCTTCCGCTCGTCTGTATTGGGAAAACAAGTTGGCCTTTTTCAGCCCCAAGCACGTCACCATCCCGGTGGCCGTCAGCGCGTATCCGAATGAGATCTATACCGCCCCGCGGAGCTGGGTAGAGAAAGCATATCCCAATCTCATCCATTACAACCAGCTCCCCAAAGGCGGTCACTTCGCGGCATGGGAACAGCCCCAATTTTTCACGGAAGAGCTCCGCACGGCATTCAGATCGCTGCGCTAATTGGAAACTGACTAAACAGTGAAAATGTCAAAAGAAATCAACTATATGGCACTCTCCTTACTACTTGCGATGGCGCCCGTAATGGTTAATTTACCCATCGGGCCCAAATTCCCTTCGCTCAGCGGCGCCACCGGGTGGCTCAATACTCAGCCATTGACTACCGCCGGTCTGCGCGGAAAAGTCGTCGTCGTTGAATTCTGGACCTACACCTGTATCAATTGGCGGCGCACGCTGCCCTATGTTCGCGCGTGGGCCGAAAGATATAAAGGTCAGGGGCTGGTAGTGATAGGCGTATCCACGCCTGAGTTCTCCTTTGAGAAGAACCTGGATAATGTCCGCAGGGCAGCGAAGGAGATGGGAATGGAATTTCCGATTGCGATCGACAATGACTATGGGATCTGGCATGCCTTCGGGAACCAATATTGGCCGGCCCTTTATTTCATCGATGCAAAGGGGCATATCCGGCATCACCAGTTTGGCGAAGGTAATTACGAACAATCGGAAAAGGTCATTCAACAATTGCTGGCCGAAGCCGGGGCCAAAGATGTTCCTGCTGAGTTGTCCCCGGTGCAACCCCGCGGCGCCGAATTGGCTGCCGATCTGAATACCCTGAGGTCCGGGGAAACCTATGTGGGTTATGCGCGCGCCGACAACTTCGCGTCACCCGGTGGTGCGGTACCGGGCCGGGATCGGGCTTATGCTGCCCCCGCCCGGCTGGGGCTCAATCAGTGGGCTCTTTCAGGCGATTGGACGGTGGAGCAAGAGGCCGCCGGGCTGAACAAAGCCGGCGGGCGGATCCTGTATCGCTTCCACGCCCGCGACGTTAATTTTATCATGGGGCCGACCCGGCCGGGTAATTCCGTGCGCTTTCGCGTACGCATCGATGGGCAGGCCCCGGCTGCCGCTCATGGAGTTGATGTTGACGATCAAGGGAATGGCACGGTGACCGAACAGGGTATGTACCAGCTTATCCGCCAATCCGGCCTTATCAGCGATCGGGAGTTCGAGATCGAGTTTCTCGATGCGGGTGTAGAGGCTTATGACTTCACTTTCGGCTGAGCAAAACTCTTCATTGAAAAATAGTTTATGGTACCATTTTTTCGCAAACAATTTTAAAATTTAAACAATGCAAACAAGTGAAGCCACTATTGCTCCGGCAATGGAATCTACAGAAGCTATCCGTCCCTTCAAAAAAGTGCATTTCCCGGAAAGTGACCTCGTTGATCTTAAACGCCGGATTTTGGCAACAAAATGGCCTGATCGGGAAACAGTCGACGATGAATCACAAGGCGTACAGCTCTCGACAATGCTGGCACTTGCGCGCTATTGGGCGACGGATTACGATTGGCGTAAGGTGGAGGCAGAACTGGATGCTTTGCCCCAATACCTGACCACCATTGACGGACTTGACATTCATTTCATTCATGTTCGCTCGAAACATGAAAACGCATTGCCGCTCATCGTCACACATGGATGGCCCGGTTCGATCATCGAGCAGATGAAGATTATCGATCCGCTTACCAACCCCACGGCACATGGTGGGAGTGCATCGGACGCCTTCCATCTGGTGATCCCGTCGATACCCGGTTACGGGTTTTCCGGCAAGCCGACCAGGGCTGGCTGGGGGGTTGAACGGATCGCGCGCGCCTGGACCGTGCTGATGAAGCGCCTGGGCTACACGAAATTTGTGGCGCAAGGCGGCGATTGGGGCGCGATCATCACCGAACAAATGGGCTTGCAGGCGCCTCCGGAGTTGCTCGGCATTCACACCAATATGCCTGGCATCTTTCCGGAAGACATTAACAACGCGGCTTTTTCCGGGGCGCCGGCACCATCGGGGCTCTCAGCCGACGAGAAACTCGCTTACGAGCGTTTGCAGTTCGTATATCAAAAGGGTATCGCATACGGTTACCAGATGGGATTGCGCCCGCAGACCTTGTACGGAATCGCAGATTCACCCGTCGGCCTGGCGGCTTATTTCCTTGATCACGACGCGCGCAGCTATGCGCTGATCTCACGCGTCTTTGAGGGAGTATCCGAAGGCCTCACCCGCGACGACATCCTCGACAACATCACGATCACCTGGTTGACGAACACGGCGCTTTCCGGCGCCCGTCTCTATTGGGAGATTTGGGGCAAAATCGGGTATTTCACTGCCAAAGGCATCTCCATCCCTGTCGCTGTGAGCGTCTTCCCTGACGAGCTCTACCCCGCCCCGCGGAGTTGGGCTGAGCGTGCGTTTCCCAAACTCATCCATTATAACAAAGTCGACAAGGGAGGTCACTTTGCTGCCTGGGAGCAGCCGATGATCTTTACGACAGAGGTACGCGCGGGCTTCAAATCACTCCGCTGAATTCGACAAAGGAAGATAGCCGGCCAATAAAAATAAGCCGAGAGAGCCCCGATCTAAAGATCGGGGCTCTTTTTATCTAATTATTTAACGAAATTGCCGTTAAATGGACAAACGTGAAATCCTCCAACAGCAGGTCTCGAAGTTTGTCAATCTGACCGACGAGCAGATCGACTACTTTGTCTCCCATTTTAAGGAACATTCCTTTAAAAAGGGGCAGGCTGTCATCAATGAGGGGGATCGGGTCGATAACGAATATTTTGTACTCTCCGGATGCCTGAAAGCCTTTTTCATTAACGACGAAGCCAAAATGTATATTCTCCAGTTTGCCATGCCTACCTGGTGGACCTCCGATTACAGCGCCTTATACAACAACACCCGCGCCTCTATCAACATCGACTGCATCTCGGACGCCGAGGTCCTGTCCCTTTCCAATGAAGACCGTGAGAAGATCTGCAAGGAGGTCCATGCTATAGAGCATTTTTTCCGGTGGCGTACCAACCGTGGTTATATCGCTTCGCAGCGTCGGCTCTTATCCTTTATGAACAGTGATGCAAAAGTCAGGTACGAAGAACTCATGCGCATGTACCCCCAACTTTATAATATTGTCCCCAAACAGTTGATCGCCGCTTACCTTGGCGTCTCCAGGGAAACCCTCAGCCGATTATACAACCATCATAGCCACAAGTAAGCGCCGCTGGATTATCGAAATGTCGCTATTCTTAACCGCGGATCATGAAATATCATGTTCTTTTTTAACATTTATTCTCCTTAATTATCTGGTACTCAGAAATATAAAAATTTGGTCCCAAGTTGGATTTATGTGATCTACATCACGTAGAATAGCAGCATCCGTGTCGTTCCTTTGCATAGTCAATCAAAGCTCAATAACATGAGAACATATATCACTCTATTTTCCATCTTTATTACGCTGACAGCCGTCGCACAGCAGCCCTCAGCAAAAAAACCACAAAACATGAAAAATTACAGCACAGACTCCGCAGCGATCGCCGGGATCCTTACTAATGCCTATTTCAAGGGCATTTATGAAGGGGATGTCGCCTTGCTGAGAACCGTCTACTACGACAACACTTTACTTTTCGGGGACGTCAAAGGCCAGCCCTATTTTAAAACACTGGCCCAATACCTGGATGGCGTACAAAACCGCCAGAGCCCGAAAGACTCCGGCAAGCCTTTCAAAGGAGATATCCTCTCTATCGAGATCATCAACTCCATCGCCATGGCCAAGGTGCACGTAAAGATGTATGATTTTAATTATTCTGAGCTGTTGTCATTTCATCAACTGGATGGCAAATGGCTTATCGTTAACAAAATGATCTCCGACGTGGGACAATAGATAAAACCATCTGCCATGAATAACAATAAGGTTTGGTACGTCACCGGAGCTTCCCGGGGATTGGGATTGTCCCTGGTCAAACAACTGCTCGCCGCCGGATATCGTGTAGCAGCCACATCGCGATCTGCCGACGATCTGCAAAAAGCTGTCGGCATGGAGGACCGGAGCCGTTTTCTTCCACTCACGGTGGACCTGACCAACCCCGAACCTATTTGTCATTCCATCGAACAGACCGTCGCCTCCTTTGGTACCATCGATGTAATCGTCAATAACGCCGGTTACGGCATGGATGGCACGGTCGAGGAAGTAGACATGGAGAAGATCAGGGCTATCTTCGAGATCAATGTCTTCGCCACCATCAATGTGACCAGGTACGCCCTCCCCTATTTGCGCAGGCAGCGGTCGGGGCATATCATTAACATATCCTCCGTAGCCGGTTTTGTTGGCGCCCCGGGCTGGTCCATCTACTCCGCTACCAAGTCCGCCGTCATCGCCTTTTCCGAGGTGCTGGCCCTGGATGTCAAAGAGCTTGGGATCAAGGTGACCGTCGTTGGTCCCTCCGGCTTCCGCACCGGCTTTCTCACCAATAACTCCCTGGTCTCCGTCAAAAGTCAGATCGCCGATTACCAATCCGTTGCCAGGACCCAGGCCCGCTACGCTGAGATGAACGGCAAGCAGGATGGCGACCCGGAAAAAGCCGCAGCCCTGTTCATTCAACTCGCGGAAAATCCCGAACCACCCTTGCATCTCTGGCTGGGCGCTAATGCCTTTGACCGGGCAAGCGAAAAGGTCGAATCCCTAAGAGAGGAGCTTAAGAAATGGAAGGACCTCTCCATCTCAGCGGATTTTAAATAAGGATCGGGCAAATCAAGCTGAGAAAAATGAGGATCTTTTTCATGTAAGATGGGGTTAGATTAACATGACAGAAAGTACCTTAAATCTAACTTGTTTTAAATCCTTATATTTACATATATAAACAATTCTACCGGTGAAAAAGGCTCCCCTATCCATTTTACTTTCCATGGCGCTGTCCCTGGGTGGATACGCACAAGTCAATCTATTCAATGGCGCGTATGAAATAAGCAGTCCGCCGGATTTCTCCAATAGAAGGCCCCTGAGCGGAAGCCCTTACCTATTCGAGAACAAATGGGTCAGAGCAGAAGTGATCTCTTCCGACAATAAGTTCCTGCGGAACGATTCGATCTTATACAATTTCGACAAGGCTTCTCAAACCCTGTTCCTTACACTGGATAGAGATAAGGTTGTTGAGGTAGACAAGAGAGAATATAAATCGGTCACCTTTTATAGCTATAACTCAGCCTATGCTTTTGAGCATGTCTACCCGATCAATAACAAGGACTTATTCCAGGTGCTTATAAAAAGCCCGGATAAATATTCCTTATACAAGCTCACGAGTACCAGTTTAAAAGATGACGAGTATATCGATACATTCGTGTATTATATTTTATTCCCGGACAAACGCTTCGTCCGGCTCCACTCTCCCAAAATTAAATTCATTACCCGCGCGTTCATCCTCAGGGAGGATAGCCAAAAGGTAGAAGCTTATTGCTCTTTACATGCGAACGAGACCTCCAACGAAAATTATCTGAAGGACCTGATAAAATATTTAAACGAATAGGTGCTCAATCATTCAGCACTTCGATGCCTTCCATAATATCCAGCCTGGCAATAATACCCCATCCAAAGAAATCGTTGGCCACTCCTATCAGGATCTCGTTATTGCCCGCCTGCAGGGGCAGGTTAAAGAAAGTATTTTCCGTCGAACATCTTGCCTTGGGTTGTTTACGGAGGATCTCGTCAAAAAGGTTTTTATCCACCATCACCAGCTTACCGTTCAAAAATACCCAGACCTCGTTGGTAAACCCAAAATCTACCCGCCGAATTTGAGCCTCGGGCGCTTTCAGCCGGCATTTCAGCCACACCACCCGGCGGCTTTCGCTATTCCCGAACAAACGGGTAAGATTGACCAGCCCCCTCCTTTCCGCCCCGATCTTTGTCCAGGCAGTACCTTCCTTCGGCAGGTCGGTATTCGTTAGTTCGCGTCCCTTTGGCAAAGGCATAGGCTGACTGACCGACCATTGCCGCAGATAGCGGGGGTCACTGTAGAAAGGGTCGAAGCCGGCCACGGGGGACAAGCCCTCCGTCGCATCCGGAGTAACCACCATGTTCGCAATAATGGCATTACCATCAAAGCCAAGGCTGCCTGTTGTCGTATTTCCCTCTAACCGGGCAATTTCCAGGGCAGGATGCTCAAGGTCGTTCACATATACAAGCATTTGCTTCCCTGATACCACCAGCTTGACATGATTCCATTTTCCTTTTGCAATGGAAGCCGGACCCTGGCAATAGGGAAGCAGGTTCCACAGGTTGACCCCACCAATGATGGGAGCATACTGCACCGCCGTCATAATATTGGGTATGGCCCCGGCGAACACCCGCAAATAAAAATATTCGCTTTCCTTCCCATCCTGCCTTCTAAAGAAGAAACCGGTAAAATCCAGGTCTTGTGGCTCGATATCGTACTCGATCGTGCCGTTGGTAAAAGGAAGGTCTTTTATAATGGCCGTATCTTTCTTCGTAAGCAGCCGCATGGCCGGGACTGATTTGTAGGACAGGAATTCACAGGCACCCGGTGAAAAATTCCAATTCCCGGCTACCATCGGGACCTTAATGGCGGAAGGCGCGGACCTTTTTTCTTTCTGAGCGATGAGAACACCCTGAAGGAGAAAGAATGCAAGGACCAAAACTGCTTTGTTCATGTTTATCTGTTTAATTTTGTATAACCGGTTTAAAGGTGGCGACAAAAAATGATTGGAAAAGTTCAGGCCCTGTTCATTTGTATACAAGTTTGTTCAAATCACAAGTGCTTAAATAACAATGCATAACAAAACAGAAATAGTTGCCCTGGCCGAATGCCGCCGGCAGATAGAGACCCGGGTGGGCTGGGGAGACCCTGCGTTATGGACAAGCCAGGATTTTGAACAGCTCAGTGAAAAGATCCGGGAAGCCACCGAAATACATCTCAGTGCCACAACCCTCAAACGCATATGGGGGAAAGTAAAATATGATAGCCTGCCCACGGTCACGACCCTTAATACGCTGGCGCAATTTGCGGGATATACCAATTGGCGCAATTTCCAACAGGACTCAGCAGCAACACTATCCGCAGTTCTCCCGCCACCCCCCCAGCCCATTACGTCTTCATTCGCGCCCAGCCCCGGTCCCGAATCCCCTGCCCTAAGATCTTCCTACTGGAGATCCCGTCTTGTTTGGATCTGGGTCATCGCCGGAACAGGCATCGTCATAGTGATCCTGGGTTTTTATTTTGCCGGCAGGAGATCCCCGTCTCCATGGGTCGATCCTTCCAGGTACCAGTTCAGCAGCAAAAAAGTACTGACGGAAGGCGTTCCTAATTCCGTCATTTTCGATTACGATGCCACCGCTGCCCCCTTTGATTCCGTCATGATCCAGCAGTCCTGGGATCCTGCCAGGCGTAAAAAAGTTTCCAGGGATCAGCACCAGTTTACCTCGGTGTATTATTATCCCGGCTTTTTCAAAGCCAAATTAGTGGTGGGCGATCAAATCGTAAAAGAGCATAACCTGATCATTAAAACAAAAGGATGGCTACCCATCATCGAACAAACGCCCCTGCCCGTCTATTTTGAAGAAAAAGAGGCCCTTTCGGGCAACGAGCTGGGGCTGTCAGTGGAAAAGATCAGGGAAAAGAATATAGCCCTGCAACCCCGGACCCCCTGGGTACGGTATTCCAATATTGGCAACTGGGGCGACCTGCGAACAGACAGCTTCCGGCTCGACGTAACCCTGAAGAATGACTACAGGGAAGGATCCGCTATTTGCCAGCATACGGAGATCCGCATACTCTGTGAGAACGCCGCCATTATTATTCCTTTATGCGATAAAGGCTGCGTATCGGACTTAAACATGCTGTTATTGGATAAGTCCCTCTCTGGTAAGACCCAGGATCTTTCCTTCCTCGGCGTGGACTTTCATAACTGGATCCATTTCGTCTGTACGGCAGCCAATGGGCAGTTCCGTATTTTCCTGGACAATACCCCCGTATTTCAATCGCCTTTATCCGCAAAGTCCTTTAAGATCGAGGGTATTGATTTTCGATTCCAGGGTACGGGGCGGATCAGGGATGTGACCTTACAGAAGTAGAAGTATGATTTGCAAAATTCAAATGATCGGATCAAACGCGAAAGCCCAGCGGTGAAAAGCTCGTCTGTTTTCTGAAAAAATTGGAGAAATGCGCCACTTCCTCGAAGCCGAGGCAGTAAGCGATCTCGGAAACATTCCAGTCCGTCTGTCTCAACAGGATCTTCGCTTCCTTCACGATCCGGCTTGAAATGAGGTCGGTAGTGGTCTTGCCGGTGTTCTCCTTCAGGATCTTATTCAGATGGTTGACATGGATCGCCAATCTATTCGCATAGTCTTTGGCAGTCCGGAGTTTGAGCTTTTGCTGGGGCGACTCGATAGGGAATTGCCGTTCCAACAGTTCGACAAATAAAGAAGATACCCGGGCAGCGGCATTGTTTGCAGGATAGAGGGCGGTCAGGGGCTGTAGCTTTTGCCCGTAATGGATCAACTCCAATACATAATTCCGTATAAGGTCATATTTATACGTATAATCCGAAGAGATTTCCTTATGCATCTTTTTAAAGATCGCCGAGATCTCCATCGCCTCGCCTTCCGCAAGCTGAAATACAGGATAGCCGCCGGATCTGAAGATGGGTAAGTCATCGAGTATGACGCCACTCTTGGATTGTATCAAAAATTCATCCGTGAATATACAGAAGTAGCCGGATTGATCCAGATCCTGAGGCAACCAATGATAAGGGACCTTTGGCGTTGCGAACAAGAGCGCGTTCTTTTCGATGTCGATCACCTTGTCGGCGTATTCCGCCCTGTTCCGTCCGCTGATCAGGCTGATCTTGTAATAAGCCCTCCTGTTATAAGGCATCACAGGCTTTACCTTGATCCGTTCCATGAGGTCCGCCACATCAAAGACGTTAAAATGCCCGATCTCCCGGGAGATGCCATCCGGCAAAATAAAACCGGGCTCTACTTCGATCGAAGAGAACGCGTGTCGATAAAACTCCTCCAATGTCGTAATTTCCATGCACGGGGGATTTGTAAAATTCAAAGGTACGACAGCAATGCATGCAGTCCCTCCTGTTCGAATATTATTTGCCCGATCTTCAGGTCCGACCAGCCATCCCGGAGCTTATAAGTGAAGACGGGGAGTTCATTTACCAGGTTGCATTCAATATAACGGGCGCTGATCAGCCTATCCTTCGCAATCCTATCCCTGAGCTGATAAAGATGGGTCGAAATAAAAAAGCAGGAATGTGGGAATCGGGTCAGCCCTTCAATGGTGGTCTTCGATATCGCCAACGCATCCTCCGCATTGGTGCCCCTGAATAATTCATCGAAGATCGCAAAGCATTTTTTCCCGTCCCGGGCTGCCGAAACCACCGCTTTTAAATTCTTTATCTCTGTCATAAAATGACTGTAGCCGCTCCGGATATCATCATTCAGGTCGATAGCGATAGAGATCACCTCGAAAAAAGAAAGCTCGCATTTTTCCGCCGGGACCGCCAGCCCCAGATGCCCCAGGTAAACGCATAGGCAAATCGCCTTGAGCAGGATAGATTTACCCGACATATTCGGGCCTGTAATTAAGGTGACATTCTCCTTTACGGTCAGTGTATTCTTTACAGGCTGCTTTAGCAGGGGATGATAAAATTCCGTAAGGGATAATCCCTGATCTTTAAATAGGGGAAAGACGAATCTATGTTTCCGGATGCCTTTAGAAATGGAGAGCCAGGCTTCGAATAAGAAAAGGTCTTTCCAAAAATCATCCATTTCCCCCACCCGGATCTTTTCATCCAGCAGCCGGACCAACCGGCGCGTCTCTGTCATCGTCAATCCCTGTTTACGAACGATCGGCTCGTGCTTTTCGATCTCCAGGTCCGAAAACATCCGGCGAACCTTTTCCAGTTTGTTTTTAAAATCCCCGGGAAATGCGTCTGTCCTGATAGAAGAGAAATAAGCGTGGTGGATCTTATGGAAAAAGATCAGCAATTGGCTAAGCCTGCCTCTTTCTTTTTGCCTTTTGACCCTGCCAAAAAGAAGTTCCATTTTCAGCGAGCTATTTTGCAGGTCGTTGTTCTTCTCCCTTAGTTCGCGGATAAAGGAATAAACCTCGTTCAATTCGGACCGGGCGTACGAAAAGGGGCGATAAAGCTGCTCATTGCCTAAGAACCCTTTTAGAATGTCCTGCCTCCATAGCACCTCTTCCAAAGAATCAGGGACTTCTGAAAGTAACTGGATCAAAACATCCCTTGAAAACTCATTGTTAACAAAATCAAAGAGGGGAATGATCTCGTCTTTGAAATGCAGATCACGGATATTCTTCATGTAAATGATTAGGTTCGGCAGACGGGTGGTCTTACCCATGAATATACGAAAAGACAAAAGTGACCCTCAACAAACGCCTGAATTTAAGAAAACTTTGGCGCCGGGCCTATAAAACAGCCGTTGGAAGAACAAAAGCTGCCACTGGTGGTCACCGGGCTACCCATGATCCATTCCCGTTAGACAGGGTGCGTTTTCCCTCTATATTTAAATCACCAGACGCACATCTAAACCGCATGATCCACCTCCAACGACAATCCTGGACCGCCCCGCAAAAAATAGCCTTTCGGTGGTGCTTTCTATTCCTTTCCCTCCAATTCCTTACAGAGAACTTTTTTGGGAACCTGTTCGGACGCACACTCAGCATATGGACCCTGGGTGAAAGGATATTTGTACCGCCCTGCCTTTGGCTCAATAATCATTTTTTTCATTTTAGATATAAGCCCGAGAGCTGGACGACTTTTTCCGGGGGGCTGCATACCATCCGGGATACGATGTACCTGGGAGTAAGTTGTTTGGGTTGCGTACTATGGACCCTCTTCGACCAAAAAAGAGCCAGCTATTATAAACTTCAATATTGGTTCTCCCAATGCCTGGTTGTCGGCCTGTCTGCTATCTTCTTCGCCTATGGGATCATAAAACTTATTCCTGTACAAATGAACGCTCCTTCCTTTACCGATCTGCAAAGACCTCTGGGCGACCTGAGTCCGTTCGATCTCTTATGGGCAACATTTGGTTATGGAAAACCCTACCAGGCCTTCAGCGGGCTTTTCGAAGTGACGGGAGCCTTCTTAA
>Ga0307516_10003199_pt1 | contig 21277 bp, 19 predicted proteins | sample 19_EM_MG_FD_203310 | JGI IMG/M metagenome (GOLD analysis project Ga0307516, IMG submission 203310) | Populus trichocarpa ectomycorrhiza microbial communities from riparian zone in the Pacific Northwest, United States - 19_EM | ecosystem: Host-associated > Plants > Roots > Unclassified | place... | reverse complement strand
TCATGATAATGTAAGAGGGTCGTGTTGAGATTGGGGCAAAGGATTGATTTTTCTGCTACTCTACTCAGGCTATATATCTATCAAATCTTGCGACGTTGGGATGATTTACTTAATTATGAGTGTTCAGTGTGAGCAGAGAGGCAGCAAAAAACCAATTTTAGGCGCTTTGCCTATTAAATACCTTGATGAATGATACCGACGGCCAGCGATGGCTGAACAAAGCAGCACAAGTTATTAGTCTCCGCACGAGCACAGAAGAGCGACGATGTAACCTGGAACAGCAGAAATGCGCACCTTGTGAGAAGTGGAAAGCAGGCTGCTCGACTACAGTACGTGCTGTCCCTTCCTGACTTCGGGCGCCAGGGATTTGGGTAAAGTGGTAGAATCAGAGAACAGCTTGGGCACGACGTGGTGATATTAGCAATTCCTTCTGACGAACTGTGTAAGCACTATGTCACCTTTGAACGCTGAACACACCGAGTCGCTCGAGTGAAATTGCCCTCGTATTAATTATTCAGAGCTAACAACAGAAAATGAAATGTAGAGACTTATTCCGAATCTATGGGCAACGCTGTATCTTCTTCAAAAAGGGCCCAATCATTACTCGAAAACTTTGCTGTATTGTGAGGTGGATACTTCCCGTTGCGTCTGGCCCAGTATGGTTGCCACTTGTGCCAGCTGTCCGGTGGCGGGGCCGATCGTGGTTTCTCTTTGGCGTAGGCGACGAGTACTTGATCGCCCTCATTCAGTATACTTGATTCCCACCCTCCCTCCGAGGCTGCGGCATCGCAACACTTCATCGTCCAGTCGTTGATCCCTTCTACCCATGCTGTATCCTCAGAAGGGCACCAGCCATCGGCATCGACGGCAGTGTCGAGAGAGCCTGAGCTAGAAGTGGATGCGACATCGTGACGCTGTCGTCCTACATTGGACTTCTTTGAAGGGGTGGATTGGAGTTTGTCGCTGTCGGCATCGCTCTCCTCCTCTTCACTCTCCTGCTCTTCACTCTTCTCCTCCGGCTCCTCTTGCCCCTCCTCTGCATGGTCTTGGTCTTGGTCTTGGTCATCGTTGTCTGTGTCATCAGAGGGACCAGAGCGAGGACGGGAGCGAGCGACGAAGTCATCCGGTATCACTAACTCAGTCCAATGCCTGTACAGTGTCATGACTGTGGAAAGCATTGAATACGCTTGTGAGGTACGCTTGTGAGATGCAATTTGGTTGAGAACCGGTCCTAACATGAGAATTACATCGGGTGATCTGGCAAGTAGCTTTCGCCCAGCGTTAAAGACGACAAATTGTGGCTGGACATGGCTCTCGAGGGGGCCGAGCGTGGCAAAAGGGTAGTGATGGGTGGAGTGCCCTGCACGGTTGTTTGAATCATTGAAGCGACAGATGGGTGCATTTAACTCGGGCATAGGCAGAAGATGGTACTTAAAGATGGTGCCACGTCTGAATAACTATGAGAAATACGTCAATAGGCGAACGTAAACGCCACGTAACCCGGTGCAAAGGACATACCTTCTTCACATTAGTTTGAGAACGACCCGCAAGGGCATTTGTTATCGTAGCTTTTTCGAGCCTTTTCAAGTCCGGAAGCTCCGGTATGAGCATGAACATCTTTTGATCGAAAAGGAAGTGCCAATCTGATCTCACTAGTGTTGGATGAGCGTGGGGATAGAACATAAGTCGATTAATTTCTAGCGTTACTCACGATGGATCAGGTTGTAGGTCGAATCGAGGTTGAGGTACGTGGGTAGACCCCATGCATACTCCAATTTCGTGAGCTAAAAACGAATCAGGACAGGACGTGACAGCGTGAAAGTGGCTCACCTCGGAAGGCCGCGTCGAACTGGGAATCAAGTGGCATACGTTGACCGCGTCAGCCAAGTTTGTGAGTAAACATAGGCCTTTATGCGGGTCAGCTTTGGATGCCCTGGCCCTCTGTTTTGTGTCTACTGAAGACCCCCACTTCTTGCGTTTTTCTGGTGTCTCATTGTTCTTGGAGGGACGCTGCTCATTGCGCTCCGCGTTCGGATCGTAACTTGGGGACTCATCGGAAGAGCGGGAGTCTTCCTGAATGGATGGAAGAGTCGTCTTGGCTTTTCGGCTTGGATTCCTGCGGGGACCAGGTGGGGATGGCGTTGTCATTGTCAGCGATGTTGGATGGTGAGGATTGGGGTATCGATTGGGAGATCACTGATCACTGACAATTTAAACCTCACCTTGGCTCCTCTTCCATCTCCGAGTCGTTTTTCAACTCCGAGTGATTGTCAGCCTCCACTTGAATCATGTTGTCTTGGACGGTGCCAGTTCAAAACGCGCGACGCCATCACATGACATGTCCACCTACACTTATGTAATCAGCTTCCTTTCCTTTCTTGGCTGTTTCTTCGTCCCTCTGCGGGCTGACGAGGTATCTACATTTGTTTCCCATCCTCGTACTCATTTCGGAGTCGGAATCACCCAGTATTGACAGCACAGTATTTTGCTAATTCAGTATCACCCTTCCACACATGAATCCACGAGGCATGGACGAATCAACAACAGACGACGATAATGCATCTCAGACGACTGAAGATGACCCACAAATATTCGCACCTGCACTTGTTCAATCTCACTCAGCAGTTCCGCCGCCACCTCCCGGTGCACAGATCCAGGCTGCTCCACGCGAAAGACCGAACTACAGACTGCGACATACACTCAGGGGACATACCCAGTCTGTATCTGCAGTCAAGTTTAGTCCTGACGGGACCCTTCTCGCTTCGTGTGGTACGTACTTCTGCTCTTCATATGCTTGAGTTTCTTGTAAGGGGAATTGCTTACGTCTTGTGATATGTTTCGTGACACATGTAGCTGCGGACAATGTTGTCAAAATATGGTCGCCTCTCACAGGAGAACTAATCCGCAACCTCCCATGGTCGAGCGATGGGACGTACCTTGCTTCTGCATCGGACGATACGAGCATACGAATATGGAACGTCGAAACTGTACGTTCATCTCTACTACCCGCGATAACCGTGTGCAGACGGATGTGGAACATAACGACAGGGCAATGTTTTAGAGGGGCACGATGCCGTATGATATGCCCCGTTCTTCCTACTCGTCACACTGATAGACCCCGTCCAACCGCAAATGGCAGCCAGCATGTTCAGTTTTCTAATTCACAATACATTCTGTCGACTGCCCACGACAGTGTACATTTGGGATTTACAGAGTAGAGAAGTTATGCAGATGAACAAATCCCCCCCGCATTTTTGTACTGCAGCGCGACAATGTGAGCGATGGCAAATTTACCCCTGCCGGCCTGGCCGTGAAGCCAGAAGATCCACAGCACATGAACGTCAGGATCGTTAATCCAATCAACGATTTCTCTCAGAATTTCCACCCTCGTTCTATCCATGCATTTCTCCCTTCCTTGTATTATGTCCCGCGCCATCTGCATACGCCATACCATCTGGACTCAGATCCTCGAGGATATCAAGCACACGATGTACGTTGACGTGCGTGTCGCGTAGGCGCGATCGCGGAATTTTTGCATCAATTCATCCAGCGCCTTGTTGTATCCGTCGACGACGGACTGTGTTTCGGAAAGAATGTTCTTTGTGGCTCGTTTCACTGCGGTGATACCTAGTTAGAAAGGGCGTGATGAAAGTATTCAGCGTGGCGTACAGAAGTTCTCGGTGTTGGGATGGTTTGCGATAAACTGGGCACAACTACTGTCCATCTATGTCCATGGCCTCGGTATCCTCTTCAAGAAGTAACTCATAGACACTTTGAATCTTTGAATGTAGGCCAGAGACCGAGTGGTCTAGGTTCGCTTGCGCAATGACCACCTGACAGTGATGTGAGATGCATGTCTCAGCCAACCAGAAGGGCAAACCTGAGCGGCACCGGTGAGAAGCCCCAGTGCCATCTGGGTGCAAGGGTGGACCTGTGGATAAATGTCAGCCTGCTTGTCACTCCAAGGTACAACTGCACCGAGCTCTTTTTTTGCAGTATCAATCTTGTCACGCACAGTCATAGAAGCGACTGCCCGGTCCACTGTGCTTGTCAGCGTGGGCGGCCATTTTGTGGACGAGCGGGTCAGCAATTCCACGGCCATGGATCCGCTTAAATAAATGCACTCACGCTCATAGAGGTACTCTCGATTGTTTGGTTGGAACGACTACACGGGAATAAATCCTTAAATCTCTCCAGTTTTCCCGTGGCGATGACATTGTCAGTGGATCTCGGAGATGTGACTTGAATGGGTTTAGTTTTCCAAGGTTTCAGCTTAGAGCGACGAGTATTGGGCTGATTGTTGGTCATGTGTGACTCGGCGATGGCAGGAGAAATACAGGTTTGTTGAAATCTTGCACTTGCAGGTCAAAGGCACCAACGATGGGAGAGAAGGCTTGCATAGGTCTGCACCACGTCACGAAGGCCTAGTATGACGTGCTTTACACGCTGCTTAGTTGGGTGTAGTCGCCGTAGTCGTGCTCTCGGTTTCCTCTGTACCTTTGTTTTTCCCTCGTGTATCCCGTAGCATGGGGGTGCTTGCCGTGGTCGCGTGTTTGCTCGTTCTCGCTCCGCGCTCTAGTCTTCACGTTCGTTGCGTCGCCCTGCACGAATCGCAGACCTCTTGTCCCGCGTCTTCGCGTCTCGTTCCTGGTCGACAGCGTCGGCTGTCCTCGCGTTCGTCATGTCTTTTTCTCGCGTTGTGTCGCTCTTGGTTTGCAGCGTTTACACCTGTAGCGTCGTGGGGGCGTCCGTCATTTGTGGAGTTTCCTCGTTGTCTAGTTTTCGTCGCGTGTTTCCTTGTCGCGTGGATTTTGTCGGGCCATCAGTTGTTTCGCAACAGTCACCCATCACATGTCGTTCGCAGTGTTCGTTGCACTGTCCTCTGGTCGCGTCGTTCTTGGAGTCTTCACATTGCACGTTTAGTGGCCTCACCTTCTGCTCTCCTCGTTTGTCATGCCTTTTGTTGGGTCAAGGGAGCGACTCGAACACACAGTCGGCCACTGTGCTTCGCGGCCTTTGTCTCTGCATCTTCGGTCTTACTCTTCTCGTTGTGTTGTTGCACGTGCCCCGTTGAGGGGCGTGTTGCAAGTCAACAGTCGCGTGCTTGTTTCCCCTACATTAGTGTTTCGTTTATTGAAGTTGTTGACAGTCGTTGATTCTCAACACTGAGGTACGCTGTTCGCTGTTCGTTGTTTCTGGCCCCAGGCTGATGGGTTTGTGCCAGACTGTTGTTAGCCAACACAGGTCAGGCCAGCCATATTCTATCACCAATCAGTCATTTAGTCTGCTGCTAGCTTGCTCATGGACACATACCAATTACCCCCTTGTGTAACACACCCCAATAGCAGTGCAGACAGAATAAGAAGTGGGCTGTGGGGAGATTTGCTGTCAAGTTGCTGTACTGCACCATCTCCGGCGTATGCCGAGGGAATTACGTCCCGGATTAATCACGAACAGGATACATCAATGACCTCACAAATGCCAACCCGGTGAGTTCTTGTATTTCGAGTCTGTGAGGCTTGGACCTGTAATATTGTTCGTGCTCAGGAAGTTGCTTTCAGGAAATCTGCCATGGCAGTACTCCACTTACCTCCAAAACTGTTGTTCCTAACTCCATGGGACTGTAGTCTGTGGGTGCGAGCAGAGACTAAGGAAATCAAACAATCTGCTTGAAGGAGTCCCGACTCCCGGCGGCCAGTTATTGTTCTTCACGTGATTGCATGCAGAGCCCATCATTTCCTTGTTTTCTACTTTGTAACTAACCGAACATGTCGCTACCTCAAGACGAAACGGAGCAACAGCTATTGTGCCTGCACCACAACCCTATCTCCACTGCGCTACGCAATGTTCGAGGCTTCTGGCCAAGTCCCTAGTTCATCAGGCGAATCAAGGTATGGGACACCGCCCAGATCCACCCTCTACAGACGTGTCAGTTACCGCTCGTCAGAACACCGTAAACCCACAGTCGTCCGTACTGCATGTGAATGATATTGCTGACTGTGATCACGTTGCAGTTGCCCACCATGGACATGGAATATGTACGCCCTCGATAGCGCAGTCTGCGTCATTCGGACAATCTTCTCGAACCAACTCCAGCTCGTCTCTTCTTCCGGGAATGGCTCGACCTGGTTCCTCTGCCGGCAGCTCTCACCAGCACCAAGTACCGTACGAGAGGCGGCCATCCCTGCGTCAAAATCCTGCTTGGCAAGGCAGCTTCTCGTCTGCTCAGCCCGCTACAGACCCACCCACACCAGCCTCTTCTCGGCTTATCCTGCGCTCCGACAAGTTTCCGTGGCCCGTCGTAGTGGGCCCGTCGTCGTCAAGTTCAGGATATAGCAGTGGCCACGGTGGCTCGCTTGGACATTCCAGATCTCGGTCGTCGTCGAACATCAGTAATCTCGATCTGCTGTATGCGCTTCACGCGACACTTCTCGTTCGCGTGACTCCTCAGGAATGGGAGGCGCTGGGACATGGAAGCCGGGCACAGCGTAAGGTCACCCGTGCTTACGAAAAGAGGTGCACGAAAATGGGAGGTGGGTGGGAAGGTGGTGTGCGGCGCTTGGATTGGCTACATGGGAAAACGAGGCTTGTTGGAATCGAAGTGGAAAAACATGGGAATGGCGCAAACACGGGAAAGCTCGTCTTTGGGAAGCCATGAAGGGTTTTCTCATTGCTTCGTTGCTATTTTACAAATTATGACTCACGCACGCAGTTCACGACTTTAACTGGGACGTCCCACATACACACTCATTCACTACTCACTAAACACTCCCGAAACACAAAACGGCTGTATTCGATGCATATGGATCGTCGATATGGCATTTACGGGTGACGATATCTGGACTGGACTTTGACCATTTGTATGTATTTAGCCTGGGATTTGTGTTGTCTGGTAATTCATGTCATCGTTTTATCTGTAATATTAATCGTGGATTTTTCAAGGACTACATACTGTTGATGGGATTGACGTAGTGATGAATCTTTGATCAGAGTCGTGGTCGGAGGCGAGCGTTGGGTTCGCTGAGTCGAAGCTGAGTGAGATCGGAAGCGCCTCGCACTCCTGACTTTACCCTAGTTACCACAAGCATCCACGGAACACCGCGGTGCGGACAAATAATGACGATGTCAGTATGGCGTTTCCACCGACCCACGACTCGCATAACCAAGGTTGTCTTCCATGTCCTGAAGAAGTATCACATGCTGCATTTACACATGTCCAGCCTCGCTATTGATTCGATGAACATCACATCCTGCGTCCAAGAACTCAATATTGCACCAAGAACAGTCTAAGCTTCGATATCCCTTCCCTCTCGAAAACCCGCTACCTGAGGCGTCGGAGACTGCGCAATCGGCAGTGTCGGGTGATTCTTGTTACTGAATTATCCGTGAAACGAACTTCATCAGGGTTTGTCAAGTAGCAAGTCAGTTTTAGCAGAGAAAGCACTGCGGCCGATTTCCGTGATCCGCGCGTCCCTTTGGCAAATAATTAAGCTGCCAGGTGGTGGCCGTCGAAATGCATGCAAGGTGGCATCACAATGACCGAAGAGAGATAGAATTTGGTTTATTTTGCTGGCAGTGTGGAATGCCGCGGAGAAAAGATGGGGCACAGCAGGGTTCGAATCTATCCCTGGGTACGTGCAAGTGTTAGCTTTCGTTCTGCCATAATCGCAATGTACCTGGCTACCAAAATGACCTTGCCTGATGCAACTTTCGGTTATACGCCCTGGCAGATTGGCATACGGGTCTGATTCACACCACGAGACGGATCTCCGCGGATATGCGATGGTGACAATGCAAGCCGCACCAGCTACTACTTACTAAACCGATAGCTCTAGACACGTACAGCCATAACCACCCCAATTGAGGAAGATGGTCGTTCCGCCCCTGAAATAGTAACCGATAGCAGTGCAGACGGAATAAGGAGTGGGCTGTGGGGAGATTTGCTGTCACAAGTTGCTGTGGATACTGCAAAATGGGGCTCTCTCCGCCGCCGCATCAGAAGTACTTACTGGTCACTTTGGATGTGTATCATCCGACATCTCCGGCGTATGCCGAGGGAATACGTCCGGGATCTGAGATCTGAGCCATCAGGACGTGGCTGTGCTATTCTTCTAGTCTTCACCCGAACAGGATGATCTCACAAATGCCAACCTGGTGAGTTCTTGTATTTCGAGTCTGTGAAGCATGGACCTGTAAAGCACTTGTAATATTGTTCGTTGCTCTCAGGAAATCTGCCACGACGGTACTCCACTTACTGTTGTTACGAATTCCATGGGACTGTGGGTGCGAGCAGAGACTACTAAGAAAATCAAACAATCTGCTTGAAGGAGTCCTGGCGGCCAGTTATTGTTCTTCACGTGATTGCATAGTGACTCGTGTAGAGCCCATCATTTCCTTGTTTTTTACTTTGTAACTAACCGAACGTATCGCTACGAACGGCGGCCCAATCGACTCGAACCATGTTTGCAGTGGTTGTGAATGGTGGGCGCGGGTGTGTGCAATGCTGTCTTGTTCGCATTCACCACTTCTCTTGTTCTCTTACATCTTCGCTCCTTTTTGTTGGCAGATGTCATCCTTTGGCTGCGCTCAACTGGCAACGGTATGGCAAGGACAACAAGAAACTTGTAGGTTCGTGCACACAGTTTGTGTGGACGCAGCCCTTGGAAGGGGGTACGTAGGGAGATCAAATATGCCGGACGAAAATAAGACAACGCATCCCCTTCAAACGGGCGAAGGACATAAATCGAGCCTTCTCTCACTGCTTGCCATTCAGAATCCTGTCACTTCTGCTTCTTCAGCATAGCCAGTACTTTTCCATTCCCTGAGTGGCGCCTGTCGATTTCCTCAGCATCCCGCCAGCGAAAACGGAGGGCACAGCCTACTTCATTCAATCTTTGTTGCCGGGGTGCCGCTACGCACTCATAGGCCGCCACTTGTTGGGTCCCAAGGGTATATGAAAGGAGCAGAAGAGGTGAAGTTTTTTATTAGCCTGGCATTCCGACCGACGAACGACCAATTTCCGCGATCATTGATATCACGAACTTCAAGTTATTTCCTACCACCGCAGATCTCTCTCTTCACGACCCCGAAGCACGCAATTACGATCTATTCTAGTCAACGGAGACATATATCCACGACATACTGAAAGCAACAAGTGATTTAGTCACGATGCCATACCCACCCGACAGCGAGACGAGATTTTGGCGCGACCTCGCAATGGAGAGGGGGCATGAAGGGCTTGATGCCGACTATATTGCAAACGCTGTAAAGGACATTTATGAGAACTATCTCAGCGACGATGGTCATAGCCCTTCTGCCCATACTCGGCAGCGGGTGACGCCCGCTGTCTCGCCAATCTCAGCCTGCTCCCCCCATCCGTCACCCCAGCGTCATTGTCAGTCATCGTACCAGCCACAATCACCAGCCTGCTCCCCTCCTCCGTCACCCCAGCGTTCTCGTCAGTCATCGTACCAGCCACAATCCCCAGCCTGCTCCCCTCATCCGTCACCCCAGCGTTCTCGTCAGTCATCCCCAGCCTGCTCCCCTCATCCGTTACCCCAGGGTCATCGTCAGTCACCATCCCCAGCCTGCTCCCCTCATCCGTCGCCCCAGCGTCATCGTCAGTCACCGTGCCAGCAACAATTGCAAGTATACACGACGCCTCGTGCCACATCCGGAACATCAGAGTTCGCTATTTTTGGAAATGTCCGGCATTGTCCATATGATTCACCGTCCCATCGTCGACGGCGAGGAGACGTGAATTTGGGAGTTGGGATCGACGAAGGTATGCACGCAGCACGTCTCAGTTCAAATGAATTCGTGAAAGCTCACACACTTGGCGGGGTAATGTGCAGATCCAATGACAGCCAACCGCCGCCCACAATGGCGTCCACCGCCATCACTCCCTACACCCCATCACAGGAGCTGGAACGAACTCCCTGGCACGCTGAATGCGGGTGAACCAAGTCCGGGCCCCGCTGACCACAATGAAAATGGTACGCTGGCGGCCCGCACACCGGACCTGGTTGCTCGGCGCTCGCCCACTGGCACACCAACCTGGGCGCCCCATCCATTACCGCATCCGTCCGTCCCTGCGGCTTCATTTTGGTCCGGGGTTACCGTCTTTGGCGCCGATCCTGCGTCCCTTACTGCGGCCACCACACTCGCTCAACCCCTCAACCCAACCACTGCCGCACATCTAACAGGTGGATGGCCTCTACCTGGTACGTCACCTGGTGTTCATAATAGTTGTTCAGATGACTAATGAATGTGTAGGTGCAGTCCCGCAATGGAGCCCCGGCACATGGCCACTGATGCCTTGGCCTATCGACGTCCCCGTCAGACTTGCCCCCTGGCTCATCCCCAACCCTCTCAATTCCGGGCTTCCTCAGCTCGAATGGGATGCAAGCACCCACCCTTCGACCGCGCGGCGCGTGACAGGCGCACATGTCAACCTGGCGCTTGACATCATGGGCGCAGCGGGGGGAAGCAGGGGACGAGCAATATTTGACGAGCCGGCTACTTCACCCGGGTTCGACAGGATCCTGGTACTGTGCGAGGTCGGCCTGATGAATCGGTTATGGGGTCCAATTGTCATAGAGCCTGCGCGCGGGAACACGGTAACGATACGGGATCTGCTTGATGGCATCCACACATTCTTCCAGACACCTCTTACCCGTGCAGAAGTGGAACATATATCGTCGCTCGGCCGTGATAACTACAGCCTTCTCGTGGACGCGTATATGAGGCGGACTACGGATCCGCGGGTAGGCGCTGCAACGGGATTGAGGGATTGGGAGTGGAGACAGGGTTTGAGGAGGGTTGATTGTCTTGGTGATCGGAGGTGGTGGTGGGGAGTGTGGGTGACGTATAATTCGAATGGGACGTGGCAGTTGAATTTGGGTCTGGTCAACCCTGCGCACCGGTATACCTGATTTTTTTTTTTTTCAGGTGGCCCCACGCGACATCCATAATGTCTCCCCCTTTACCATTTGTGTTTCTTGGTTCTTGGATACCCATTTTTAACAATGGACTTTGCTTCTCGATGTAGCTTATACGGCGTGTCTATGCCAGATTGGTAGGACATGGTGATAGAGAAGGATACTTACACTAGATCGCTTGAACACATCAAGTTATACTTATCGTCCCACTCTTCACGATCTAGGTCAAATTCGAATCATGCATTTCACGACCTTGTTAATCCAGCCCCCTTACATTGTGTCTGCAGACTGTTTTACATGACGTGTCGTGATGAGCGAGGTAATGTCTGGGTAGTACGTCCTTACATACCCAAAGTCCGCAGGAAGTCCAAGTTGGCAACAACTGCTAATACACCCAAGGTATCATGAAACCAATATCCATAAGTTCAGATGTTGCGAGGGAAATAAAGAAGATAAAATACAGTGTCCTTGAGAGCGTTTCTAAGAAAGCAATACCAAAAACATAAGTAGCGCTAACGGATACAAAGCAAGAGAGAATCGAGATACAGCGTGATGTGATGTTCACTCGAGAATGTCCGATCAGATAGAGCAGTGGACTGGGAGAGCGGCGAAAAGCTGACAGGTTGAAGGCGAGGGGCAAGTTCGGAAATCACGCATTCGGGCAAAAGTGAACATCCCAGTGATTAGGGACATCTCTGGACTGTGATAGTCCAGCAAAGAATACATTCGGACCGAGACAATCGACCCTTTTTGCGCCCTGGGCGTACTCGCGCGGATCAGTACTTGTCCTAGCTCTGAAGTATTCCGAGGCAAGGGGATTGACTAAAGCCTCCTGTGGAGATACGCTTCGATTAAGAGTCTCATGAATCCTCACGAGCACGTCGTATACTGTAACGCCGCGAGAGTTTGTCACCTCAATAGACCAATGAGGAAATGCTGGAAAATGGATGTGTAGTTGGGTTGAAGGGTGGTTTAGAGCATGGGCTTGAAGCAAAGCAGGGGGACAGCCATGTGATAGACGGAGATGCTGGATATGCTGTGACACGTTAAAGTAAACAGGGGGACGACCGGTGTAAGACAACAGAGGATTCAATGCCAGAATGTGGGGTGTAGCGGAGCCATATGACATATCGCCTAATATGTGAACAGTCAGAAAAGAAAAAAGGCATGCATCGACAAAGAGCGAGCATACAAAATGACGACGGGTGGTGCGGAGTTGAGTTGGGGTGGGGCAATGACACGGTGTTCATGTGAGGGGCGCCAGGCGTCGGTGCCGGTGAACCCGTCCAGCAATCGGACTGGATGTGCCCGTAGGCCGAAGAGCCCTGAGAGTAGGGTGCAGGTGACCATAATTTGTAGCTCATCGTGTCAGAGGGCGATTAGAGTGAGAGGACTGCTATGCGAATGGGCAGTGCGCTCAGGGGATGACTCGGTACAGTATGGCAAAGGGGTATAAGTACCCATCGGGCGCGTCGTGTATTTGTGCATGCGCCTATCGTTGATGTCGTTGATCTGACCGGGGGCGGGAGCGAACCCAGTCGCAAAATGGAAGGAAGCGACGCTCAAACATGGGCGCATCAATTGCGGTGTTGGCATGATTTCCATAAAAGGATATGTAGGCGGGCACACTAGACTACATAAGGAAGGCGTCGGTGATGGCGGTGCATGTTGATTATTATCAGATGGACATCCCGCCCACAGAGACACAATGTTTGCGACATCTTGCTGTAGATCTAATATTGGCTACGGGGCGCGAGCACTGTTCGCCCGATGAAGGTGTGGCGCTTGGTATACTTTGACCGAGGATTATGAGGGGATCCTCTCCTTCCCAAAAAGCATTGACACAAATTCCCTCCGCAGCCCAGACGCACATTCAACGGCGGTGTTCATGGCGTTAATGAATTCGCTCCATCAATCACAGTAACGTCCAGCGCCCTCCAGCCATTCGATCGCCGTCTGAACTCCTTCGCTTCCCATCTCAGTCCTGCCTTCGTGTTCCCGAGAACACCATTCTCAATGACGAGTGAAATCCCCCACAATGCAAGATAGCATGCACGATGATTCCCCCTCCACAGATACTATTCTCTCCGACAACCGAGTCGTGAGCGCATGAACATACCGACGAACTCTCAGCCTCACAGGTGCCCTCGGTACCCCCATCGAAAACACGGCAGGATCCCTCCGATCCTTGAATATGTGAAGTGCGGCATGTCGTTCGTGATTGCCAGACTGCAGCGCTTTCTTCGCCTTTCTCAGGCTCGCAGGTCAGTTGCACTCTTGCACACATCGTCGGTTTTTCACACCCGCAAGGCGAAATGACATCAGTAACGCAATCGTCACCAACATCGGACTCGACCACATGTCTTATGCAGGGAATAGAGGCGTCGTAATGCTGCGAGTGCAGGAAGCTAGTGCGTTCTGTCCCTTGTATCTGTGCATCCATTTATATAAACTACCTTCCTTCGAAACGAAAAGGTCCGGGAATATCGATACATGGCAACAAAGAAGCCCTGAAAGACGAGCTCAACTCCAGCACCTTTGTTGTTGTTTCTATTCAGGCTGATTGCATGGGCCCGTCGACCAGAATCTAATTGCATCTCGACACTTGAGTATACCATGGGCGTAAATATTTGGGTTTAAGCAGATGAACTTTTGCTGTGCCATTCACTACTCCCTCTTCTGCCCTGTCAGTGTATACAAGACACCCAGCTAAAGAACCAACGCAACCGTACTCTCATACCTACGTGCATACCTTTTTTTGGAGCACACATGTTCGATCTTTAGTGGTCACCACGTGAAACCATTCATCAAGAGGGAGCAGGAAGTATGGGGAGGCGAATGGATCGTCGAGCCAACTGTCCTCGAGTTCGTCGGATGATGAAGCTTCATCGTAAACCCCAGAGAAGCAAAGTTGGGCGTCTGCGAAGGCGATACAGGCATGTGAGACGGCTTCATGAATGTTGACGGGTCGACTTAGCGAATACTAGATGAAATGGAGACATTCATTAGAACGCTTCGTTGCCATTAGTAACTATGGAGTGGATATCCCGAACAAGCTGTTGGAAGAGGGACAGTCTTGCGATCGGATTGTGTGCACATCAGGAGCATGACCTGAAAGGCCGATTGGACAGCGAGACAGATTCAGAGGGCGGATGAATACACCAAGTGTATCAAGTGCCAACGAAACGGCTGTAACAGACTGAGGTGATAACATAGGCACAAAACGTACATGCTAGAGGTGGGAGATATACGAATTGATTGGTATCTGAAGCCAAACAAATAAGTCCGGCGGCGAAATGAACGTACCGATGACGCAAAGGCTGCCAAAGAAGCAAAAAGGAGAGGGGCGGTCGCTAACAAGCTGCGACGTTAAGCCTGACTTCCAGTATACACATTGGATCTCTGGATCGACCTGTGATGGCAATAAAGCTTGTACACTGGTGAATTAGCAGGAATGGCCTTGATGTGGCACAGGTACAACATTGAAATCATTCCTACTGTTCCTTAGTTGGGCCGTCGAACCGTCCTGTCACTCTACCATGATGACGGAAGTGGGATTGCGAGCAGAATGTTATTGAAAAATAGTCAGTCTCGTCGTGACGCGCAGGGTTCAAAGGGAGTACAAGGGATGTTTGGAGAAGGTTATTCCATGATGGTCCTGTCTCTAGGGGCTAGATGATTTTCAGTGCATCATACAGTGAAACAAGGTGTGCCAATGATGGATTTCCCGTTACCTCGTCGTTGAGTTACAGTATACTCCAAACCTGCTCTATACAACCTTCATCGACCGACCTGCATCGTTCTGACAGTTCAGAACAAGCAGGCAATTCAAGTTGATCAGCCAGTTCATGGGAAATGGAAGCGCATGGGGACGACAAAAACACTTGTTTGCGGAAAGTCAACTCAACGTTCTCATTCATCGAGTACATATAAATCATTGGCAGAGGGAACCAACTGATAGTTATAAAGGAATGAACACGATATCACACTTCCAAATATAAACTCACCCATTCGAGAATGAACAGCAAGATTTCGCAGATGGCTTTGTTCGAGATTGTTAGAGCTTCTCTACTAAGCTGGCGTGTGGCCGATTCATAGTAGATCCATTGGTCACCTTCCAGTTTTAGAATGCAGAATATCCAGGTTTGTCCGTAGTCCGGATACCAGACTAGTTTGTCCGTTGGAAAGGCAAAAACGGACTTCCTTTCGCCTGGGAATGTTTCAATGAAAACACACTTCGGAAGTGATGATACACACTTGGTCATATTTGCCAATGCGAGAGCTTGACCGACAGCTTCGGGTATGTGTGGCGCGAAAGGGCTAACACCAAATATTTACCGGCGTGCGTTTTACTTCGACAAGAAAAAAGTAGCCTTCCGAGATTTTGAAGACGTCCCGCTCGCGCCTTACACCACCTACACCGAGTAAGCGTTCTGGAGGAAATGTGAACTCCAAGGTTGGGCTAGAACCACTGGACGCCGACCTCTCCTGTCCCATTCGTCCTTGTACTGTACGACGGCATAATCCACAGTTCCAGACAACCATATCTCGTACCCAGAAGCCGGGTGTATCAACTGGACACCGTCGGCAGGTGCGATCCTCATTTCCGGCAGGATCGCAACTTCCGATTTTGATTGTTCATCGTAGACGATCCTCGCCAAAGTCAAAAGCACAGCGTCGAGGATCATGCGTGACCCGGGCTCGTACTGTGTAGGAAGATTATCAGGCGACATTAGTCTGTGGTGGAATGATTAGCCCTTACATCCATATTCACTCGGCTGTAAATCTCGAGGATTCGGTCCCTTAGCAAGTTAATTTCCCTGCTTGCCTTCGCGATAAGTTGCTTAACCAAAATTGTAAGTTTGTCCGGGCAAAACGCCAGCAGTTTTCTCCCTATACCGAGTTTTGCAAGATCATCCTCCTTCATAGTCGAAAAGCTGACCTTCTGAAAGGCAGGAAGGGGACAAACTCAGCGCTCAGCGACGGGCTGGTGATATGGAATACGTACCGGTTTTTTGGCACGACTAAGGATTTCTTCCAATGCATTGACATGCTCCATAACTGACTCCATCTCTTTTTCGGTCTCCTCGATTCCGTCCAACTCCTCCTTGAGGGCGGTAAGGCGGTTCAGAGCTATTCTCATCTTTGAAAGATTAACGGGGGTATCCCGCAAACTGCGCTTAGTGCGTTTGTGCATGTTAGATATTTCTATGGCAAGAATGAGGACAACGTTGAACTGGTGACCGTTGCAACCTGATGTATCATGTGATCACAGATGGAGAAGCCTTGACAAGTCTGATTTCGCAAAACTTCAAAGCTTCATCCCAAACGCACGAGTCTCTTCTCTCGCCGATACCGAGCAAATCGAGCTTTCCATCTGGCGAGACAGCAAAACTTTCGCCTTCCAAGGCATCACCATCGACGCTCACAGTTGATACGATCGCGGACAGTGCTTTGGAAGATGGGTTGTCGACGGCGGCGTTATCCTCGGCAGGGTTCACATCAAGTTTGCCACACGTGAAGGCAGTGAGCGTGGCATTCTAGGAGCGAACACCGTTCGCGATTGATGATGTGGGTGACGACGAGGATAATAGTGACCTTAACTTGGTTCACGGTGAGGACGACAATCAGGTCATGGGTGTGGTTAGTTGTGGTTACGTTGGTATTTGGGACGCTGACTCATTGTTTGCGCAGGTCCATACTTCACCGGAGGCAAATGATTCAGGACTGTCGGAAGCTAACGAAGAGGTCGCAAAAGGAGCGTATATGTTCTTTATTGGTCCCCCTTTCTCGTAGACGTCATGACTAGATCTTATCAGTGCGAAGCCGATGTGACAAGTATATCATAATCAGGAGTGTGGATAATCATTATATTGTCAATTTTACATGTATTACTATCATGTTACTTTACTTCTGGTCATGATATTGCCCTCTGGATGAGGACATATTATACATTATATTATGTATATTGCAAATCAAGCTGCTATACCATACGAAGCAAAGCTACACACACGAAAGGGTAGTGCATACCTAATTTACGAAGAGGGTCCGCGATCTGCCCATATCCGGATTGCTAGGTCTGGCTCGATCGAACCAGACGCTATCATATTTTGGGTGGGATGTGTCTATCAACACAAGGTGAACTTCGGGGAGATGAAGTAACAGACATTGCATCACTTACTGCAACAGCTACCACGACACCTATCATTTGTTTAGAGCATCAAGTAAGAGCTGGAAACGAGACACAAACGCACCCGAATGCCCATCCAATGTCTGTACAACTTTTCTACTCTGCAAATCCCAAATGTACACCTTATTATCCTCACTACCCGAGACGATCCATTTTCCTCCTGTAACACTGAAACAGGCAGCGATGCAAAATTTCTCGTTGCGGTGGCCAATGTATGTCTTGAGGCAACGTGAAGTGTGGTAGTCCCACAGCCTGATCGCGCTGTCGTGGGCAGTCGACAGAATGTATTTTGAATTCGGAGAAAACTGGACATGTTGGCTAGGATTTGTGGTTGGGCGGGGTCTATCAGTGTGATGAATAGGAAGAACGGGGCATACCATACGGCATCGTGCCCCTCTGCAAGGGTCTTAAGACATTGCCCTGTCGTTGTGTTCCATATCCGTCTGCACACGGTTATCGCAGGTTCTACGACAGTGGATGGATAAAGCCTAAAGGGACGCACATTAACCCGTCAAGGGAACATGACACGATCAGGGATGCGTCGCGATTGAAATGTACGGCAGTGACGTAGTCGAGATGGGCACTGAGTGTCTTAATACATTTTCCTGTAACGATAAGCCTTCTCGATGCAAAGGGGAGACCACATGAAAATGCACCTCTCGCGACGTTCCATATACGCACGTCACCTTCGCATCCACCGGAGACTAATAAGGTCGATGCAGTGTTGTAATTGAGGCAGAACACGAAGCTTGTATGTCCCCGTAGATGTTTTGTTGTCACGCCCTGAGGGGCCCACCGATCATTTCCATGAGCTATACCCGGGTGTAGAGACAAACGTACAGATTCGACGTTCCATATTCGTATGCTCGTATCGTCCGATGCAGAAGCAAGGTATGTCCCATCGCTTGACCATGAGATGTCTGAGAGACCCTTTGTGTGCCCACTGAGGTTGCGGATTAGTTCTCCTGTGAGAGGCGACCATATTTTGACAACATTGTCCGCAGCTCCATGTGTCACGAAACATATCACAAGACGTGAGCAACTCCCCATGCAAGAAACTCAAGGATACAAAGAGCAGAAGTACGTACCACACGAAGCGAGAAGGGTCCCGTCAGGACTAAACTTGACTGCGGATACAGACTGGGTATGTCCCCTGAGTGTATGTCGCAGTCTGTAGTTCGGTCTTTCGCGTGGAGCAGCCTGGATCTGTGCACCGGGAGGTGGCGGCGGAACTGCTGGGTGAGGTTGAACAAGTGCAGGTGCGGGTATTTGCGGGTCATCTTCAGTCGTCTGAGATGCATTATCGTCGTCTGTTGTTGATTCGTCCATGCCTCGTGGATTCATGTGGAAGGGTGATACTGAATTAGTAAAATACCGTGCTGTCAATCCTGGGTGATTGCGACTCCGAAATGAGTACGAGGATGGGAAACAGGTGTAGATACCTCGTCAGCCCGCAGAGGGACGAAGAAACAGCCAAGAAAGGGAAAGGAAGCCGATTACATAAGTGTAGGTGGTCATGTCATGTGATGGCGTCGCGCGTATTGTTTGAACTGGCACCGTCCAAGACAACATGATTGAAGCAAATATGGTGGACGCCGACAATCACTCGGAGTTGAAAAACGACTCGGAGATGGAAGAGGAGCCAAGGTGAGATTTAAATTGTCAGTGATCAGTGATCTCCCAATCGATACCCCAATCCTCACCATCCAACATCGCTGACAATGTCAACGCCTTCCCCACCTGGACGGTCCCCGCAGGAATCCAAGCCGAAAAGCCAAGACGACGACTCTTCCATCCATTCAGGAACACTCCCGCTCTTCCGATGAGTCCCCAAGTTACGATCCGAACGCGGAGCGCAATGAGCAACGTCCATCCAAGAATAATGCGACACCAGAAAAACGCAAGAAGTGGGGATCTTCAGTAGACACAAAACAGAGGGCCAGGGCATCCAAAGCTGACCCGCATAAGGGTCGATGTTTACTCACGAACTTGGCTGACGCGGCCAACGTATGCCACTTGATTCCCAGTTCGACGCGGCCTTCCGAGGTGAGCCACTTTCACGCTGTCACGTCCTGTCCTGATCCGTTTTTAGATCACGAAATTGGAGTATGCATGGGGTCTACCCACGTACCTCAACCTTGATTCGACCCGCAACCTGATTCATCGTGAGTAACACTAGAAAGTAACCAACTTGTGTTCTATCCCCACGCTCATCCAACACTAGTGAGATCAGATTGGCACTTCCTTTTCGATCAAAAGATGTTTATGCTCATACCGGAGCTTTCGGACTTGAAAATACTCGCAGAAGCTACGATAACGAAAGCCCTTGCGGGTCGTTCTCAAACTAATGTGACTAAGGTATGTCCTTTGCACCGGGTTACGGTTTACGTTCGCCTATTGACGCATTTCTTATAGTTATTCGAACCTGACACCATCTTCAAGTACCATCTTCTGCCTATGCCCGAGTTAAAGGCACCGATCTGTCGCTTCAATGATTCAAACAACCTTGCAGACCACTCCACCCATTACTACCCTTTTGCCACGCTCGGCCCCCTCGAGAGCCATGTCCAGCCACAATACGTCGTCGTTAACGCTGGGCGAAAGCTATTTGCCAGATCACTCGATGAATCTTTCATGTTAGGACCGGTTCTCAACCAAATTGCGTCTCACGAGAGTATCGCACAAGCGTATTCAAGGCTTACCACAGTCACGACACTGTACAAACATTGGACTAAGTTGGTAATACCGGGTGACTTCGTCGCTCGCTCCCGTCCTCGCTCTGGTCCTTCCGATGACACAAACAACGAAGATCAAGACCAAGACCATGCAGAGGAGGGACAAGAGGAGCCGGAAGAGCCAGAGGATCCGGAGGAGGAGAGCGATGCTCACAACGACGAACCCCAATCCACCCCTTCAAAGAAGTCCAACGTAGGACGCCAGCTCCACGACAACATCGCATCCACTTCTAGCTCAGGCTCTCTCGACACTGCCGTCGACGCCGATGGCTGGTGCCCTTCTGAGGATACAGCATGGGTAGAAGGGATCAACGACTGGACGATGAAGTGTTGCGATGCCGCAACCTCGGAGGGAGGGTGGGAATCAGGTATACTGAATAAGGTCGATCAAGTACTCGTCGCCTACGCCAAAGAGAAACCACGATCGGCCCCGCCACCGGACAGCTGGCACAAGTGGCAACCATGCTGGGCCAGACGCAACGGGAAGTATCCACCTCACAATACAGCAAAGTTTTCGAGTAATGATTGGGCCCTTTTTGAAGAAGATACAGCGTTGCCTATAGATTCGGAATAAGTCTCTACATTTCATTTTCTGTTGTTAGCTCTGAACAATTGATACGAGGGCAATTTCACTCGAGCGACTCGGTGTGTTCAGCGTTCAAGGGTGACATAGTGCTTACACAGTTCGTCAGAAGGAATTGCTAATATCACCACATCGTGCCCAAGCTGTTCTCTGATTCTACCACTGTACCCAAATCCCTGGCGCCCGAACCCACCCCAACTCGGGCTGATGAAAATTTCATGCAGTATGATATTTATGCAGCGCGACACAATGCATTACTGTACTACTGTCAACTGAGGTACGAACAACAATAAATAAAACACTAATAAGGGAGGATGTTAACTGTCATGTTTCCCATGGCAAAATTGTTACTGATCCCGAGTTCCGAGGTAATCAGTGGGTTAATACTCATAGATCTAGCAAATGCACTGTCTGACAGGGAGACACATGCACCTCATCAAATGGCCTTGTGTCGCTGAAGCAGCTCTCCCAGATTTTGTTGAGAGCACATTTGGCTGATGCAGCGTCTGGACATGCTGAATTTGCACAGGCAAAGAGGATCGCACGGCGGTGAATACATGCCTGTGGGCAAGGGAGCAGAGCATACATTAATTGCTACCAGAGTGATGTGCCGACACTGTACCTGATGCTGCTTCGAGAACGACAGTATCCCCGGCCCAGCTCATGCATGTATCTGCACTCCCCACTAAGACCGTTCGCGTGGATCTATCCACGTATTCATCAGCACCCAATACACGTATACCTCCACGCACACGCGCATGTCACGAACTATGCACCTCACTACTACAAGCATGATGCCGCAAATTCTGCCAATCTACGTTAAACTTGC